>ENA-ORXF01000708-ORXF01000708.1-marine-metagenome-genome-assembly--contig:-NODE-708-length-22989-cov-5.195793_pt1 | contig 22989 bp, 34 predicted proteins | sample MGYA00237864_ERZ511476 | MGnify/ENA primary metagenome ERZ511476 (study PRJEB26306, sample SAMN06343908) | marine metagenome | isolation source: coastal waters | place: Atlantic Ocean: West Antarctic...
TTTCAGATTTACCAGAGTTTTGATTTTTAAAAACTTTTCAGGCCAGAAATGAGAATTTGGATCTTAAACTTAGACCCTGCTCAAAATTTCTCCCAAGATTTTCTGGAGAAACTTGTTGACACTGTAAGCCCATTATAAAATAAAGTCAATAAAAAACCCTGCTACCCAAATAGGAATGTAGCAGGGTTAGTGTGACTCCTCAACCACTATAGCTAATCAGCTATAACTGTAAACTCTTACAGAGAGAAATTTCTAAACATGATAGTTAACTCAGTGTTTATGCATTGCCACTAATGTAGCTATACAATTATTTACCATCAGGAATTATGTAACAATTGTGTACCACAATAGTCTGTACTTCATGGATGTGTTCTCTTAAAATTGGTGCTTCAGCATACAGTATCTCACCTTCAATGCCTGGTGGTGTCCAGCTCCAGTGTGAATGTTTCAGCTTCTTGCTATTGCATCTATTGCTTACAGTTTGCCTAACACAGTTCTCACCCAGTGCTGCAGTGTTGATACTTCTATACTCTTTGGCTCCTACATATACACTCACCTTGTGATGATTAGCATATATGCTATTATTTTTAATTGTGTCTTTATAGATGTTGTCTAAGCTATAGGGCCCAATGTCACCATATCTACACATGCATAACCCACCAGCTCCATTGCCTCTTAGGTGTATGTCTATTCCCCACCATTCAAGCCAATCTTCAAAGGTGATCTTCCAAGGTATATTCCTGTAGCCTGCACTACTCTTCTGTGCTGAATACATGTCTCTATACAATTGGTCTTGTGCTGAAAGTTTAATTCCATTTGGTGTTCCTGCTGGTCTACCCATGTTAGTACTCCTATAAATTTTTTTTAAACCTCAATAAGGTTTATATTAGTATATCTTGTAATGTTAATATTATACCAGTAAGTGGCTTGCCCTACAGGATTTGAACCTGTGACCTACAGCTTAGAAGGCTGTTGCTCTATCCAACTGAGCTAAGGACAATTAATTACTTGGCTTCCCTTGGAGCACATGCATCCATCAAAGCTCTTACATGAATTTTCTTCTTCATGCTAGGACTGTCATACATACTTTGATCTTTGTATATGTTGTAAATTGTTTCTGCTTCATCCAGTGTAACATTATGATACATTGAAATAGCATATATAATGTTGTCAGCTCTGTTTATAGCCATAGTAGTAAGCCTACTACAAAAACTATAGCCCAAGCATATCTTCTTGGAAATCTCAGTACACTGTGTATTATTTTAAACATCTTTAACTCTCCTTAGTTATTATAACACTATTTATAGGCTTTGTCAAGAGTTTTAAATAAATACTAGTAGCAACTAATCATTGGGGGATGCTTGATTGTTAGAGAAGCCATTCATTCCTTGTTTTATGAGTGGCTTCTTGCTTATCTCTGTATACTAGTGTTTTAATTCTATGACTTTTTAATCTAGGTAAATACTATATAAATACAAACAAGGAGAACATATTATGAAATATATACCAACAGAAATATCAACTCTTATTAAGAGTTGTAACACACTTGTTCAATTAACTACACTATACTTTGGTGCTATTTGGACTTGGGCACTTTTCCAATTTGTAATGGATACTTTTAAAGTGTTTCTTACTGGATTAGGAGTAATGGGCTAATGAGTAATGCAGCAACATTTAATATGACACTTAACATAGGTTCAGACTTTACCAAAGCCTTTAAATTAAAAACACCTGGAACAACTAATATTACAAACCATACTATAGTATGCAAGTTTAAAAAAAGCTATCAAGATACTGCAACAACAGTAACAACCACAGTAACTAAAACAGATGCTAGTGCAGGAGACTTTACAATTAGTTTAACAGACACACAAACTAGAGCTTTAAAGCCAGGCACATATGTTTATGACATTTTAAGCACAGTTAGTAGTACTACTACTGCCTTAATAAGAGGCAAGGTACAAGTACTAAGTGGAGTAAGTCTATAATGCAATACCAGCCAGTAGAAGCAATAGGTGTAAGTGATGATAGTGATACTGTTACTACTGCAACAGCTAGTAATGAAACAACTATTACTGCTATTGCACCTGCAATATATACTATTACAATAAGCAATGATGGAGTTACAACTATCTCATGACAGTTATAAGAATCAATGGAAGTAGCACAGGCTATCAACCACAAGCTGCAGATATAGCTGGTGATATTGGGCTTAGTGAACTATCAGATTACAACTTGGGTGGCAATCTAAGTGGCTTGAACAGTCATGGAGTAGATGCTGTAACTTTTTTAAGTCTAGACAATGCACACAGCAGTGACAGAGATGTTAAGCTAAGTGTTAATCCTGCAAGTCACCACCAGATGATTTTAACTGGAACAAATGCAAACTTTGGAGCACAAAGAAAAACTGAGATAGGCTTTAAACAAGCTGATTCAAGCAGTGAAATCTTTCAAGGTATATTTGGCTTTAGACACAGAAGCAATGGTGCTGATGAATTTAGAATAGCACATCTAAGTGATGATGGTGACACAACCAAAAACATTTTAACACATGCTCAAAACTCAAGCACAGATTTATTTAATGGACATGGTGTGGCATTGTTTAATTTATTACAAAGCAAAGCTATATGCACAAAAAGATTAGATGTAACTGGTGTGCAAACTGAGCCACATACATTGTTTGTTAACACAGACATGTCAGCTAGTCTGTCAGATGATTTGCACAACAGCATGACTTGTTTCTTAGACTTTACTGGCACAACAATAAATGGAACTAGACAAAACTCAATTACATTTAGTATAGAAGATGATGGTGGTGCAAAGACAGTTGGTAAATTTAATGCTGAATACAACTCATCAGGTACCAATCAAAATAAAATGAAACTTATTGCTGTTGATAATACAAGCAGTAATCCAGTTAATGGACAAATAGATGTTAGTCCACTAAGAGGACAAGTAAATGTTCCTTGGAAACTAGCAAGTTATACTACTACTGAAAGGAATGCATTAAGTGTTCCAAATGGCAGTCAGATATATAATGAAACAACACATAAATTTCAAGGCTATGCAAATGGTGCTTGGGTAGACTTAAACTAAGAGGAAGTAACTTATGGAAAACAAGACTATTAATTTAGCAACAGAGGAAGATAAGGGCATCACTCAGGCAGAACCACAGGCACAAAAACTAGGCATTGACATTATGGCAACAAGTGAGGCAAGTGCTCACATACAAAACAAAGAATTTAACAAATCAATTACAGATGTTGCAAACATCAAAGCAGAGTTTGCACCAGAAGATACTAAGAAAGCTAAAGGCAGACCAAAAGCTGAAGTAGATGAAGAGCTACTATTTAAATTAGCTGAGTGTCACTGTAACTTGAATGAGATAGCTTATATATTAGGTGTTACAACAAATACAATTAAGAACAGATTTCAGCATGTGTATGACAGAGGTGCAGCAGCTGGAAAGATGAGATTAAGAAAAGCACAATACCATAAAGCAATTGAAGGTAACCCTGTAATGCTTATTTGGTTAGGAAAGAATATTTTGGGGCAGAAGGATGATCCTAGTACTGGTGAAGAAGACTTACCATTGCCATGGACAGATTAATTATGCCACATACAAAAGCAAAATTAAGAACAGATGATAGAGAGTGGATAGAAGTTACATCACAAAACACTGCTGATATAAAAGATCAGAGCAATGATATTAAACATATCAAAGGTGATATAGATAATATTAAAGGTGATATAGATAAAATCAAGTCCAATCATTTGTTTCACATAGAAAAGGATGTAGCAAAGCAAAGCAAGCTAATAGACAAGATGGATGCTAGACTTTGGTATATCTTAATTTTACTAGTTGCTTCTACAGCAATTTCAATGTTAGGGAAGGTAATGTAATTATGGCTTATAAGAAAAAGAAAAAGAAAACAAAGAAGTATAAAAAGTGATTAAACCACAACACTTAGATGCATGGAGATTAGTGCCAAGGGCACTAATCCTTACATATATGATTGTCTTCTATCAGACTACACAGTGGTTTATGCAGTTAGGAGACCCCAACAATGCACAAGCAGGTTTTGTTAGTGTAGTTATAGGGGCAGGTGCAGCCTGGTTTGGGTTGTATGTTAATAGTAATAAAGATGTTACAAAAACATCTGAAAATAAATATGAAAAGGTAAAATAAAATGAGTATACCAGTAGGCAATAAGGTATCTATTCTACCAGCAGGATTAGCATTAGCTGCAGGAAGAATAAATGATATTGAATTAAAAGGAACAAGTGGAATCAACCCAGTGGTTGGTGCTGCATTAGAAACAATTTGTACACAAGGTGGAATCAGAAATCTACTTAGTAGTGCAGAAATATTAAAAATTAAATCAAGTAGCACTAGTGATGCTAACAGTGGTTCAGCACATGCTAGAAGAGTTAAGATCAAAGGTATTGCAGCTGATGGTACAGTACTTGAAGAAAATGTTAACTTAAATGGAACAACAGCAGTAGTAACACAAGCAGCTTTTTTGCATGTTAATGATGTATTTGTAAACAAAGTAGGTGGTGGGTCAAACTTCAATGTTGGAACTATCAGTGTTAGCAATAATGCAGATGATGTAGTATTGTATGAGATTAAGCCAGGTGAAATGCAACAGCAATCAGCTACATTTACAATACCAACAGCACACTTTGGTTACATGACTAGTTTTGTTGCAACTGCAACAGGTTCATGCCAAATGAGTGTTTGGGTTAATAAACAACCAGCAGTATCTGGTGCATTTAAACAAGTGCTTACTACAATTGCAAGTGCAGGTGCTCCTGTAACTTATAACTTACCTAACCCATTCCAGATACCTGGTGGTGGAATAGTTGAGTTCAGAGCTAAAAGTTTAACTGGTGGCAATGTTATTGCAGCAGCTGACTTTCAATTGCTAATAGAAAAAGAATAGTTAATATGCCACTAACCCCCAATCAGACAATGGTGGCTGATGACAAATCAAGATTCAAAGTAGTATGTGCTGGAAGAAGGTGGGGCAAGAGTTATCTAAGTATTAGAGAGATGTGCAAATATGCAAGTAAACCTAATCAAAAGATATACTATGTTGCACCTACTTACAGACAAGCTAAAACTATTATTTGGGATGACTTAATAAAAAAGTTAACTGCAATTAGATGGGTAAAGAAAATTAACACAACTGAATTAACAGTGAAGTTAAAAAATGGTAGTAGTATTGCATTGAGAAGTGCAGACAACTATGAAAGTTTAAGAGGAATTAGTATAGACTTTTTAGTAATGGATGAATGTAGTGACATTGATGTTGCATGTTGGAGTGAGGTACTTAGACCAGCACTAGCAGACAGGCAAGGTCATGCAATGTTTATTTCAACACCAAAAGGTTTTAACTGGTTTTATGATTTATGGGCAGGAGCTAATGCTAACAAAGGTTGGGTTGGATATCAATTTACAACTATTGAAGGTGGCAATGTCCCAGAAGAAGAAGTAGAAAGTGCAAAAGCAGAGATGGATCCTAGGACATTTGAACAGGAATTTTTAGCCAGCTTTGTTAATTTCAGTGGACTTGTTTACTATGCATTTGATATAGACAGGAATGTTAAGGACCTGAAACCACAGACTGATACTAGAGATGTTTTACATATTGGGATTGATTTTAATACACAACCCATGTCAGCAGTGGTAGCAAATTGGGATGGACTTACAATGCATATAATAGATGAAATTGAAATAAGAAATAGTAACACATATGAACTGTGTAGTGAAATTAGTAGCAGGTATCCAAACAATAGAATTATTGCTTACCCAGATGCTAGTGGTGCAAACAATAAAACAAATGCCACCAACACAGATCATAACATATTAAGACAGTATAACTTTGCAGTTAAAACAGCTAGAACTAACCCTCTAGTTATTGACAGAGTTGCAAGTGTTAATACTGCTTTTTATAATAAAGTGGGTGAAACAAGATTAACAGTTTCTCCTAAATGCAAAGGTCTTATTAGATGTTTGAATAAACAGATATATAAGGAAGGTACAAGACAACCAGATAAGAGTTCAGGTGTAGACCACATGGTAGATGCACTTGGATATGTACTTTGGGGAAACATGCCTATTAAAAGACCAATGCAAAGAAGCACAGGGCCAGAGCTCTTTGCTCATTATTAACTGGATTTATAATGCCAATACTAAAGGCATAAATACATATAATGATAATATATTACCTAAAGGACAAACAAAATGAAAGCTGAAGACTTATTATCCACTCATACAGCTTATAATGGTCATGCATCAGAAGCTGACTTTTTTTATAGAAGCTATGTTGGTGGAAAACTTTATCAACAGGGTGAATATCTAACAAAGTATCTAGGAGAACAAAATGCTCCTGGTGATGCTTATGCAAAAAGACTTGCAGCCACACCTTTAGATAATCATGTAAAAACAACTGTAGACATATATGGAAGTTTCTTATTTAGAAGCTTACCAAAGAGAACACTAGGAAAACTAATTGAAGATCCATCAGTAGCAAACTTTATGATGGATGTTGATCAAAGTGGAACTAGCTTTAACACATTTATGAAACAGGTTACAGATATGGCTATGGTGTTAGGCAACATGTGGATCTTAGTGGATAAGCCAACATATGCAGCAAGCACACAAGCTGAACAAGAAGCTCTTGGAATTAAGGCCTATTGTTGTGCCTACACTCCACAAAATGTGTTAGATTGGAAATACAAGAAAAGCATTTCTGGCAAACTAGAATTAACTTACATTAAAGTTATTGAATATGAAGACAAAGATATATCACAAATAGCAGTATGGGCAAAAGACCATATACACAAATATACAGTATCAAGAACAAATGATGGTGAGTATGGTGATATAATTGAGGAATTCAAATATATAAACCCACTAGGCACAATACCATTTATTAACTATGCACCAATGCCAAGTCCAACACCTGGTATAGGATTTAGTTTAGTTAATGATGTAGCCTATGCACAAAAATACATTTATAACCTGATAAGTGAACTAGAACAAAACATTAGAATTAGTGGACACCCTAGTTTAGTTAAAACACCAACCACAAGAGCAAGTGCTGGTGCAGGTGCAATTATTGAGATACAGGATGACATGGACCCTGGTCACAAACCATATTTGTTACAGCCAAGTAGTGCAAGCATTGATGGAATACTTAATAGTATAGATAAGATTGTACACAGTATTCACAGAATGACACATACTAGTGCTGTTCAAATTATGAGGGGTTCCCCAATGTCAGGGACTGCTCTCAGTACAGAAAGACAACTGCTTCAGACAAAATTAGTTGACCTTAGTCATACTTTACAAGAAGCAGAATTACAAATTTGGAAGTTATGGTTTCAATGGATGAACATTGACCAACCAGCAGAATTTGATATTGAATATGCAGAATCATTTGATATCAGAGATGAACATTCAGATTTAGAACTCTATAGAAAAGCTATAGAAACTGTTCCACATGAATCATTTCAAAAGGAAATGCATTACATGATCACAGACATGCTTATTAAAGATGAGATGATTAGAGACAAAGTTATCCAAGGCATTGATATGAACCATAATATTGAAGGTGGAATGGGTGTTCAAACTTTTGAATAAATACATAGAAGGTAGTAACCCCCAACTAACTAAAGGAGATTGTTGATATGGAAACACAAAACACCATAGATGAAAACACTACAGCAGACACTGGGACTGTGGATAGTGGATTAGATGAAGCCCAGGTTAAGTCAAAGATGTTTAGTCAAGATGAACTTGATGGCATTTTGCAAAAGAGACTTTCACAAGCAACTAAGAAATTTAGTGAAATTGATCTAGATGAGTATAAGGAATTAAAAAGTCTAAAATCACAGCTTGAGGAAGAGCAACTTATCAAAAGAAATGAATTTGATAAAGTGTTACAGAAGACAAAGCAACAGAGTGCTAAAGAAGTCAACCAGCTTAGATCTGAATTACAGAAGATCAAAGTAGATGGTGCTTTAATTAGTTCTGCTAGCAATGCAAAGAGTGTAAACCCTGAGCATGTGGCACAACTACTAAGAAGCAATGTTAAACTTGCAGATGATGGAAGTATAACAATTATTGACTCAAGTGGAGGAGCTAGATTTACAGAATCAGGTGAACCACTAACAGTAGACTCTCTTGTAGATGAATTCTTAACAACCAATTCATATTTTAGAGTTGCAGGACCTAGTGGTGCAGGGTCACAAAGTAACACAGACACTAGATTAAGCAATGAGTTTGATCTTTCAAAACTTGATATGCACAATCCTGCTGATAGGAAAAAATACAAAGAACTAAAAGCAAAAGGTTTGTTGTAATATCATTAAACTTAACTTGAGGAAGAAAAGAAAATGGCAAATGGAAAATATGTAAGTGTACTTGATGTAGATGCATTAAGTGTACCAGTATTAGCTGCAACAGTGTTTGCAGCACAAGAAAGCTCACTATTTTTAGGTGGAGCAATGGTTCCTGTAATACAGGCACCTTCAGGACTACTACAAGTACCTGAATTAGCAGCAGTAACTGCTCAGACAATTAGTTCTGAAGCTAGTACTGGTGTAGACTTAGATGCACAAACTATTGGTGATACAAAGAATGCTATTGTTTGTGATTTAATTGCAGCAAGAGCAGTAGTAAGAGACCTTGGTAACATTGACCCAAATGAAATTGGTAGATTGTTAGGTAAGGGTGTAGCTACAGCATTTGATAAAACTGTATATGCAGCTTTAGATTCAGCAACAGCTTCAACAAATGATTCAGTTCCACTAACAGTGGATGACATGTTTGATGCAGCCAAGCAAATCAGAAGTGGTGGAGAAATGGGACAACTATATGGTGTTCTTACTCCAGCTGAAGGCACAAACCTAATGAAAAACATTGGTACTGCTGCTTATGCTGGTGGTGACTTCCAAAATGAAGCACTAAGAACAGGTTATGTAGGCAATATTGCAGGCATTATGTTGTTTATGTCTTCTAACATTACAACTAGCAACACAGCTGGTTACATTTTTGGTGAAGATGCAATGAGAATTGCTATGCAACAAAATGTTGATGTTGAGATTGGCAGGAGAACTGCTGCTGTGGGAAATGATGTTGTTGCTAGCCTTCATGCTAAAGCAGCACTTATTGATGCTACAAGAGCAGTTAAACTAATTAATGTTTAATTAATACTAGTGTGGGGACTTAGGTCCTCACACAATAACTGGAGATTTAAAAAATGGCATTTAGCACAAACAATGACTTAAATATATATGCACCAGAGGTTTTTGGTCAAGGAGTAGAGGACTGGAGCAATGAACTTGCACTAGCTGAAACAGATGTGATCAATCAAATCAAAATTAAATACTGGAACAAATATGAAAGTCCAAGTTTATTTGATTCAAGTAAACTTACTGCAACTCAATGGACAAAATCTACAGTCTATCAAGCATTGTATGCTTATATACTACCTAAATTATCTACATTCAGACCAGAGGGTGATCCTTTTCAAATGCAAATTTCTTTTTATAAAGAAAGATACAATGAAGAGTTTAATATCCAATTTGGTGTGGGAATAGAGTATGATAAGGATGGCAGTGGAACTGTTGAAGATAGTGAAATTACTAGATTCCAACAAGATAGGTTGTACAGATAATGTCTAGGGAAAATATAGTAAGTGAATTTGTAAAACAATTGAAATCAATGAACACAGTCAAATTGGGTGTTGTTCAAAGAGACCCAATAATTATTTCAGAATTACCAAAAACAGCTTTTCCTGCTGTTTATGTTGAGACAGTTGATGAGACTAGAACAAATATGACAATGGGAATCACAAGACTTAGACAAAGTATTATGGAAATTGCTTGTGTAATAGTTGTTGGTGGTCATGAAAGAGATAAACAAAGAAACTTAGTTATAGATGCTATTGAGACTCATTTGAGCCTTGATAAAACTCTAGATGGTAATGCAAAAGATTGCACCCTAACACAAATAGAACTAGTAGAGGTTGGGGAAACTGAACCTTATGCTAGTTGTAGAGCAGTATTCACAGTTGAATACTACTATAATACTTAAAAAGAGAGGTATACATTATGGCAACATATGCAGGACAAGCAGGAGCACTTCATTTCAATACAGCAGTTGGTCAATCAACTGGTACAAATGTAACTGAAGTAACTTCATGGTCAATCTCATCAGAAGCAAATGTTTTAGAAACATCAGCAATGGGTGATACTTTCAGAACTTTTTCCACAGGTCTAAAAACTTGGGAAGGGTCTGCAGATATTATCTGGACTGATTCAGCTGATTCAGGAAGTGTTGATACACTTTTTCAAGTTGGAGATACAGGAACAATTTTCTGTTATCCACTAGCATCTGATACAGATATGGTGATCAAAGGTGATGTTGTTGTTACAAGCATTGAATATACTCAGGACCTAGAAGATGTGATGAGAGCAAGTGTCTCATTACAGGGTACTGGTACATTGACTGTAGACAACAATTTAGCTTAATAAATATAATAAATGAGGATTGGACAGTGTCAAAAGCAGACAAAACAATAAAACAGTTACAGGCTGAGATTGGCACTGACCTTTCCAAATTTGTTAGTAACTATGTTACTACATTAAGGTCCACTACCCCCATAGCAACAGGTAAGGCTAGAGCAGGTTGGGTAAACACTTTTACAGGTGGCTCAATAGGCAATGGTGGAAATATGAAAATAGCTAGGAACCATGTTCCATACATTGGAGTTCTAGATACTGGCACAAGCAGACAAGCACCTAAGGGTATTGTATTGCCTGCCTTACAAAAAACAAGGAAAAAATAATATGCAAAATAAAGTATTAACTAAAGCAACAGCACATTTTAAAATAGCATTAGCTAGTGAAATGTCACAAATTGAAGTCCCTGAATGGGAAACTACAGTTTATTACAGACCAGCAATTACATTAGCACAACAAACAAAAGTACTAGAGTTTCATAACAAGGGTAAACTTGTTGATGCACTAGTAGAGACTTTAATTGTTAGAGCAAGACATGAAGATGGCAAGCCCATGTTTCAGTCTGGTGAAAGACAAATTATAATCAATGAAGTTGATCCAGATGTCCTTACAAGGATTGTTACTGAGATGAATGTTGGCAGTAATAAAGCTGAAGCTGAACTGGGAAACTAACACAAGACACAGAGATACTGTTCTTGTTTAGACTGGCAGAGCAACTTGGACAGACTGTGTCTTGGATAATGGATAATGTCAGTGTTATTGAGCTCAAGGGTTGGGCTAAATATTATGAGCACCAGGTAAAGGAAGCTAAGAAGGCAAAGCACAAAGGATCAAGGTAAATTATGGCAGACTATAACATTAACATTACAGCTAAGGATAACACCAAAAAAGCTATGGGCAGTATTAATACTGGCCTTGGTGGATTAGCAACTAATGCAGGAAAATTTAAAGCAGCTATTGGAGTTGCAGGTGCAGCACTGGCTGCCTTTGGTGTAGTTAGTAAAATAACTGACACCATTGATCAATTTGATGACTTAGCTAAGAGTGCAAGAGCTGCTGGAGCAATGGCAAGCAATGAAGCTTTTGAAGGCTTCCAAGTATTGCAAAAGGCTATGGGTGAAGCAGGCATTGATGCTGGTACATTTGATAGAGCCATGTTACAAACAACCACAAGATTAAAAGCTGGTACTGAAGGACAAAAATCATTTGCTAAGATAACAGATAAACTGGGTGACAGTTTATTAGACATGAATGGCAATCTTAAGAGTGGACCAGATCTACTTAAAGAAATGATGAATGCCTTAAATGCAGGTAAAATTACAACAGAAGAATTTGCCAAAGTAGTTGGTGGTAGAGCAGGTCCTCTTATTCAACAACAATTTGCAAGTCTTAACACAACTGCAGAAAAATTAGAAGAAACACTAACTGATGTTAAAGCCCACAGTAATATTGCTTCCAAGGAAGCTGTAAACAATGCTGAAGACTTTAATGATACAATGGGTAGACTATCAGAAGGTATGGGTCAGTTAATGACTGATGCTATAACACCTCTCTTGCCTATGTTAACAACATTAGCCAAAGACCTTCTTGCAAAGTTACCAGGATTTATTACAGATGTTAAAGCAGCATTTGCAGCCTTACAACCATGGATGAGTGCAATGGGTGCAATACTTACAGAAGTAGTTGTTCCAATACTTAAAGGATTATTTAATATTTTTGTAAAAGTCACAAGTGTAATGGGACCATTAATTGAGACAGCAATACCAGCACTGAAAGGTGCATTTCAAGCATTGGTATCAATTGTTGAATCAATTGTTGGATTCTTCCAAGGTGTAGCAACAAGTTTACAAAACATATTTGATAAGGCACAACAATTAAAAACTGGTGTTACTGATACATTCAGTGGCATGGCAGACAGTGTTACATCAAAAACAAAAGACATGGCAAACAAAGTAACAGGATTCTTTGATGGCATGTATCAAAAAGTTGTTGGTGGATCAATTGTACCTGACATGGTTGCAGGAGTACTAGCAGAGTTCCAAAAAATGCAGACAGGTATGGTGCAAACCAGTTCAGCAGCTACTACACAAGTAACTCAGGACTTCCAAACCTTAGGACAAACAATTGAACAGGACTTTCTTGGAACAATGGAATCAGCATTAAGTGATGGTAAACTATCACTAAGTGACTTTAGTGGATTTTTTAGTAACACAATATCAAGTCTTTTAACTGATGCCTTAAAAGGTGGCAAGGGTATTAGTAATATCTTTGGTAGCTTATTTGGTGGAGGTGGAGGCAGTTCAGGAGGAGGCATATTCAGTAGCATTGCTGGTTTATTTGGTGGTGGAGGTGGAGGTGGCTTCTTCTCAGGAATAGGAGACTTCTTTGGAGGCTTCTTTGCAGATGGTGGTTACTTAGGTGCAGGTCAAGTAGGTGTTGTAGGTGAAAATGGTCCAGAACTAATATCAGGTGGAGCTGGTGGAGCAACAATTACTCCAATGGGTGGTGCTGGAGCATCAGTCAATATAACAATACAAGCAATTGATACACAGACTGGAACACAATTTTTGCTTGATAACAAAAGACAAATTGAAGGCATAATCCAGAGTGCATTCAATAAAAGAGGAAAGGTGGGAATTTACTAATGGCAACACTCAAAAATTTATTTACATATCCAAACAATAGTGCAACAGATCATTTCAATCCAACTTACTATGGTGCTGTTATTAATGCAACACAAATAGAAACTGGACAAACATATTATATTAAAGTAGTAGGAGATCCAGCAACAAACTGGACAAGCATTGGTGCAGCTAATGCTAACATTGGTACATTTTTTACAGCTAATACTACAACACCAACAGGTGCTGGAACAGTTTATATTGCACAATCAGGCATACTTGGTAGATTTTTAGATCTTAAAGATGGTGATTACATTAGTTGGCCAGTAACTTATTGGGGCAGTACTGCAAAAAGCACACTAATTTCAAGTGCTAGTCAATACATTAACTATTATAATGATAGTAGTGCAGGCTACACAACTAATTTAAGTATGCATAGTTTTGTGGTTAACCCACTAACAAGATTTACAAAAACAACTTACAACAAAGACCTTGATGCTAGGTTTGCAAGAATCAATTCATCAAACAAAGCAATTTACAGAATACAAACTGAAGCACTAACAAATCTTGTAGATGGTGATAGAGTTGGTACAAGTAAACTAATATCAAGTTCAAATGGAACTGTTGCAGATGGTACTGGTGATTACTATGTTAAAAAGATTAGTGATCAATTTTATGAATTATACACAAACAGTGGATTAACTACTCCTTATGATGAAGGATTAAGTTATGTAAATCCTGCTAGACACCCAATCTTTATAAATGATGCTGGTGGTGTTAGATTGCTTATGCCACATGCTACTAATGCTGCTAACTCAGCTAGAACAGACTATTTTGCTAATTATAATGGTGATGCTAGTGCAAATGGTGCAGTAAAGTTTAGAAACAATAATGTAAGTACTGGCCAGCCATGCTTGACTAACACAAGTCAAGGTTCAATGAATAGTAATAATACTTCATTTTATGGAAACACAGAAGTTGTTGGATTATCTAATATAACTTTTCCAACTTCAGCCAATAGATATAAAAATGTAATATGGTATACAAGCAACAACAGAATAGGTAGTAACTTGGCTAGCCTGACTGAAGAATATTATGCAACACTCACAGTAGTTTTTGGTACAAACACTGGTAATACAGGACAAAGTTTAACACACAGCATTGCCCTGGGCAATGCTGGTTATAGTGCTGGAACCCAGAGTTCAATAGCTAATCTTAGAACTAAATTAGCACAACAACAAGATGTTGCCACAGGCTTTGGTACTAGTTTTGCTAGAATAGCTGTTTCAGGTGGAGCTGATGTTACTAACAGTGCTTTCCAATCTGCTAATGGTGTAAACATACCTGTAGGTGCAAGTCATCTTAGTGATATGAGTAACTTTTGGGTTATTGTGTATGATGCTAATAATGACACAATTAGAATATCTAGAATACTTGACAAAAGTTCATCAGGTACTAGCCATGAAGGTTGGAGAAATCTTACTGGTGGCAACACAACATTAACTATTAAAATTATTGATCCAGCACAACTAAAAAATGCTACAAATGATGTAACTGTTATGGTAGACTTAGACAATGAAGCAACAACAAGTCCACAACAAAGCATTGCAGAATCACATGGTTCAATTAGCACAGTTAACAAATTCTTTATAAGTGGCAAAACAGATATTTTACCAGGTATACACAAATACAGTTATAAAAATGCTACCAACCAAACAGCATTTGGTGCAACATGGGGTGGAACATATTATGAACCAGGTGGAACTATTCAAAACATGAGTACTGCCAACATACCAGAATTTCAACCTGTAGTAAATGGAGCTGGTTATTTAACAGGCTACCAAACACTAGGAGCATTTAGTAATGGTGTTGGTGGTATATGGAACAATGGCACAGAAGTATGGATGCCAGTAGTTAGTAAGGCAAGTGAGTATATAGTAAGAACTCCAACAGTTATTGAAAATGAAGATACTTTTGATACACAAGATTACTGGGTAGATACAGGCTTTGCTAGTGGCCAAAAAGAGTGGCCAACTAATGTTAGACCTAACAGTGCTAAGGTTACATACATACAACCAAGCACAAGTTCAGTATCACAGTCAGGCAAAAAGTATGTAAGAAGCAGTTCATTTGCCAAATACAAATTAGACTTGACATATCCTCCAATGTTAAAGGAAGACTTTGAAGAATTTAATAAAGTTGCACTAGCAGTCCAAGGACAAGCAATACCATTTTATGTAATGTTAGAATATGGAAACAAGCATATACTATGGAATAACAATTACACTGGAACAAGCATTGCTACTCAAATAAATACTAGTAATGCAGCTGGTTCAAGTGTTACCACATTTGGTGGCTTTGAAACTAATGAAGTAGATGCATTCCATGATGGTGAGCATGTTATATTTGGAAGCAACACTAATGGTAACCTAAGAAGTATTATTACAGAGCAAGATGCAAACATTTATGGTGAAGTTAAAGTTAGATTTAGTCACCCAGCAACTAGTACTACAGCTTTTGGTCAACTATGTTATAAAAATCCAGTTCATGCAATAGTTACACTAGCAGGTGATGAATTTGAATATTCAATAGATGAATTTGGCTACTACCTAGTAAATGTTTCAATGGATTTGGATGGATTTAAATAATGACAACATTAGCAGAGATTAAAGCAAGAACAGTAACAAGTTATTATGAACTTGTTAAAATAGAAGTAGGTGATGACTACTATGTTACTAATGCCCCATTTGATATTGTTCATTCAGGCAACACCTACATAAGTGCAGGTGCATTGCTTAGTTTAGACAGTATTGAAAACAACATAGATTTTGAAGTTCCTAAAATAAACATATCTGTAGCAGGTATTATTGACATAGCTGATGGTGATTACACACCACCCTTTGTGCAAACAATATTAGATATAGACTATGTAGACAGACCACTAACAATTTTTAGAAGTTACTTTGACCAAGGTACACAAATAGGAACAATGGAAGTATTTAAAGGACTAATTGATAATGCAAGTATTCAATATCAACCAAGTGGAACCACAGCAGTACAAATACAAGCAAGTAGTCATTGGATTACATTTACAAAGAAAAATGGTAGAAGAACCAACACCCCAAGTCAGCAAGTTTTCTTTGCAAATGATATAGGCTTAGATGGGTGTGCAGATGTACAAAAAGAGATAGTTTGGAAATGACACATTTAGAATTAAATAAGTTAGCAAAATACTTAACAGAAAAAAGATTTGCAAAGTTTGAACTTAGTGTAAATGATTGCAATACACTTGCAGTTGAATGGCATGATATTAGATATAACTCTAATAAAATGGCCAGCTTACTAGGACAGTATAAAAATAACAAACAAAGAATAAAATTTAGCAGAAACTTTATTAGTGCAACTACATGGTTAAAAGCCAATGGATATAAAGAAGTAAAAAGTACTAGAGATGGTGACATTATGATTATACCAAGTAAACATTACAGTGTAGCACATATTGTTTTTCATGGTGCAGCTCATACATTTGAAGAGGGCACTGGTCTCATAAGGTTAAATATAAAGAGTATACCAAAAGATGTATATACAATATGGAGACAGTAAATGGGTTTTGATCCAGTAAGTTTTTTCATTAAATTGGCAATACAATTTGTTGTCAGTTCTGTAATGAACAAAAAAAGCAACAGCAGCAGAGGTGCAAGTGGTGCCAATGCTAGTAGTAGTGTAATATTAAATAAAAGTTCAAGCAATGATAGTATACCAGTAGTTTATGGTAGAAGAAGAATTGGTGGTGTTAGAGCACACATGAGTACAACAGATGGTAGTGGTGGTGCAAGTGGTACAAACAATTTAAATATGGTACTTACTATTGGTGAAGGTGAGACAGGTGCAATTAAAAAGTTATTCTTTAATGATACTGTTGTTTGGGAAGCAGGTGTAAGCAGTGGAAGCACCACAACACTAAGCAGTGGTGGATTTAGATTAGACAACTACATAGAAACAAAATATGGTAGTACATATATTGCATATTATCCTGGAACAGCAGGACAAACAGTAGACACAACACTTCAAGCCAGTATTGGAGCAAGTGTTTGGACTGCAAACAGCAGACTAAGAGGCATAGCTTATCTAGCATTGAAGCTTCCATTTGATACAGATTATAATGGTGCAGCCCCAGAAGTTACAATAGAATTTGATGGTAAGAAAGTTAGAAAAGCAGATGCATTAGGCACAATAGTTAGTGGTGCAAATCAAAACCCTGCAGATGTATTACTGGATTACTTGGGCAATACTACATATGGAAAGGGCATACCAGATAGTGCAATAGACTTAACTAGTTTTGCTGCTGCAAGAACTTATTTTGATAACAGTGGTAGTCCTAAATTTAAAGTTAATGGATTCTTAGATACTAACAATACATTATTTGATAATATTGGAGACATAACTCAAGTTTGTAACAGTATGCTAATATACACTAATGGCAAATACAAATTTAAATTTCAAAAAGCAAATGAATCAAGCACATTTACTTTTACAGAAGACAATATCATAGGTGACTTTGATATACAACTTCCAAGCAAACAAGCAAAATTCAACAAAGTTATTCTTAGCTATGGTAACTTAGCTAAAGGCTACAATGATGATCAAGTAATTGTATCAAGTTCTACATTCCTAGGCAAAGACAATGCCACAGTATTGATTGGTGAAATGGAAAGTACAATGATTACTGAGGCAGCACAAGCTACACAATTAGCTACATGGACAATGAACAACAGTAGATTCCAAATGGGTGTAAATTTTATAGCAGCCCACAGTGCAATTGATGTTGTTGCAGGAGACATAATTAGTATTACACATCCAGTGATTGGATTTAGTGCTAAGAAATTTAGAGTAAATACAACTACACTACAGGAAGACAATACTATAGAATTTAGTGTGCAACAGTATGAGAGTAGCATACAAATTTAAGCCCCAAGATGTAGTCATTCTAGGTGGTTTAAAGCTTCAACAAGGGCTATATATAGTGTTTAAAAACTAATGGTGTGCCAACACCCCCAAACAGGTACATAAAATGGAAATAAGAACAGAAGAACAATTAATAAGTTTAGTAACAAATCTAAGTAAAATCTACAACCTACAAGAAAGAGGTGTCAAAATGGCAATGGTATGGGATGAAAAGCCTCCACCACTTCCACACTGGACTAAACTCTTGGGCTACACATTAGAAGCTAATTGGGATGGACAATGGATAATAATTACAAACATGTGCTTACCATTTAAAGCATGGGTTAGAGCATCCAATCCAAAAGTACACTACACATGGACAGTATGTACCAATCCCTTTGGTACTAGAGAACTTAATGATAGGAGGTTGCCCAGAAGATGGAACTGCCAATTATTTAAAGACAATCCATTAGACTTAGAAATAAGAGAACAAAAAAAGACCTTAGAAAGATTTAACTTTATTCTCAGATGATAAATAATATTAGGAAAGAGAAGTACCATATACTCCACTCAATAAGGTATTCTACCTTATTATGTTGTGTGTAATGATATTGCTTAATATCTTCTACATTTAAGATTCTCCAATCAAATATGTTATGGACTTCTCTTTCCTACCTTTATTGATCAAAATAGAGTACTTAAAAGCCCACTTAGTCACTTTAGTGGGTTTTTTCTTGACTAAATTATCAGAAAAATTCTAAGTCATTGAAATCATTGGGTTTTTTAATGCATGAAAAGGTTGACAAGTAAGACATCTTACCATATAATAGTAGTATAGAGTAAGAAATTAAGCAATTTTGCTTATAACACAATTGGAGAATACAATATGAATATTAAAATTACCAAAGATACATTAGATGGTAGCAATTGGACAAATGTAGAGTTCAGTGCTCCAACAAATGGCTTAGATCATGACAAAATTATTGCTCTTACAGCAATTAGACACAGGCACAACTTAGCTGGTGGCAGTGGTAAAGAATTAAATAAACATACTGTAGCTGAAGACTATAAAACAGTTTACATTGAAAACCCTACAGTAGACTTTGAAAAAGACTTAATGTTATGGAGGATGTCATAATGAATAACTATGCAGAACAATTTGAAACAGTAGCAAGGTATATTGCAGGTAAAATAGATAATGGATTTTATCTACCAATAACAGATAAAGAAACTGGTGAAATATTTGCTTATTCAGTATCTGGACCAGACAAGCCTTGGGCTGTTGCTTATGCTGACCCTGCCACAGGTAATCAAGACTTCAATAAAGTATATTTGCTTGAACCAAACACAGATTATGAGTTAATTGTAACTATGCATGTAGTAGAAGCACAAAAGCTAATTGCAAGGGAGACAGCATAATGAACATGCAATTTTACTCACAAGAAGATGGAGACTTCTGGGCTAAACATAATGTAACTAATTTACATTCTAAAAAATTCCAAGAAACTGCTAAAAAATACACAAGAGATATGGCAAACAAAGACCTATTACCAACAGTTGGTAGTTGGAGATGGTTAGTATTGGATTCATTGAGACTTTACAGAATTGAAGATGGTGTAGAGTTTATGTCAAGCAATCAAACATTTCAAATTGAACTTAAACTAGAAACAGCATAATAATAAAAGCCCACTAAGGTGGGTTTTTTCTTGACCAAAACACCACTTTTAAAGCTCTTTGAAGCAGTCTGGTTGACACCTGAGGTAAATAGTAGTATAATATAACAAGGGTTTCTGGAGAACACCCAACAACTAATAGGAGACATATGATGTCACAAGTTACAAGAAATGATCTATACAATGCATATTTAGATCACAACAAAGACCACACAGCAATAGAAAAGAACTTAATCCAGCCATGGAGAGACACAACCCATGAAATGGATGAGTTGATCAATGAGTTGAGTGAATGGGTAAACTATGGATGTTTACCACCAAAGAACAACAAAGAAATTCAAACAAAAGTAAGGAAATACTTGGACTTTGGTGCTAAAATGAATCCAACCAAAGACTTGATCTTTAGTGATTACAGAACAAGTATACATGGGCCATACAAAAAGCAATACACAACAGAATACTATACTGTAAGTTCAGGCTTAATCAAGGCTTGGATTGAAGGCATGTATGAGCTTAACAGAAGCAAAGTAATCAGCACAAACAGCAATTTAAGAAGCACATTCAATGATATATTTGAACCTGAGGATGGCAAGTAATGTATAAGAGTATACTAAAGTTAATTCCATACAGTGCAATACTAAGTTACATAGCTGAAGTAGATGCAGAAGCTGAAAGAGTATTAAAGGATGCAGAAGCTACTAAAGCTAGATACATTAAAGAAACTACAGTAATAACCAGAGAGTTTGGTAAGAAAGGAATAGATCTATGAGGTTCCAAGAGATGGCACAACTTATGTATGGAACAACTGATCTAGGCAAATTAAGCAGTAGACAGTTAGATAACCTTACCAACAAAGTAACCAATACAGATCCTAATACTAAAGCCAAAGTCAAAGGTAGAAAATACTCAGGCAAGACTTACAATAAACTTAAGAAAATATACTAGACAGACTGACTGTCTAGTGTTATAATAAAGACTTACATACAACACATAAGGTTAGTGGGCCAGATAATTTACCACTGTGGAAAAACCTATAGGGATATAGGACACATAACACATTATGAAATACTGAAACAATAGTATAGTGCTCAACAAAAGAATGGGGGCCAGAATTAATGTAGTGCAATGTTGTAGCACAAAGAACCTGTTGGTAATACAGAAAATTACTAGTGGTATGCAAAACTTCCAACTGACACTGAGGAAGTATAAAATAATTGGTACAGGTGGGCAAGGCCAAAGCCCAGCATACAATCACTGAAATACCTGTTGTCCCTTAGAGTCAAACCTCTTTTTTTAGGGCACTTAAAATAAGTGTCCTATGGCCAAACTATCAAGTAATAAAGTTATATGTATACCAATTAAATGTATGTGTTCCTTTGAAGGGAACTAAGTAAATTGGTATAGATAAACAACTGAAGTAATGAAGTTGTTTGATATATCTCTGTTGTCTGAAAGAGAACAGAATTAACTAAAAGAAATTGATTGAGCAGATAGACAAATGAACAGCTATGAACAAATTAACATAAATACTAATAGATGCAAACAACTAAAGGAGAATGCAATGAGTAATATAGATTATAAACCAGACACTTATATGAGTCAACCTAAGAATGATCAATCAGGTGGTAAGTTAACTAAAGAAGAACACAGAGAGTTTTATATCAGAGGTGATGTATGTTATGTTAAAGTAACAACTAGAAACTTCTATGGCAAAGATGATTATCAAGATAGTCACAGCACAGAGATTATAGGAAAGATGAATCATGAGTAGCAGTGGAGTATGGATCAAGAACAAGTTTAGTCCACAAGATCCAGAAGGCTACCTAAAGGAAATAAACAAGATGCTGGTGTTTATAAAAAGCCTTAAGACAGTATACAAACAATGTGAATCAGATGTAATGAACCTAGCAGAAGTATTAGATGTAGAAGGAACACTACCAGACTATACTATGTGGAACAATGTAGTTCAAACACTGTGTAACCTAAAAGCCTCAGGCAAAGTAGATAAAGAGATATATGTAAAGTATCTTTGGCTATTAGAAGTATTAAAACATGTAGCACCAAGTGGTGATGAATTGTGGATGCACAGATGTATATTAATAGATTCAAGTGAAGCAAGTGGTTGGTTAGTAGGCAACACACTAAAGAAGATAAATAAAAGTGTACAGTAACACAGCCATGATATTGTATATCCTAATAGTGTAAGCATGCAATGTGCAAACATTATGTTTTATATTATAATTGTTATTTAAGAGCCTCTAGTAATTTATAGTTACTAGGGGTTTCTTTTTGGCTACAGTAATAGTAATACTACACTTATACATAATACTATTAAGTAGCAATACACACAGTAGCAATACATACATAACACACATATAAGAAGATATCAGAGACTCTGAAAGTGGAAGACTGTTGATTATATAACAGAAGTTACAGTAAGAACTTTACTTTACTATAGGACATACTGGTTTATATACAGTTTTGAAGAAGTGGTTTTAGGGTGATGAGCTTTATTTTAGAGGTCACTTTACTACAATTACTACAGTGTTTAGAGTACTGACATGGGCCTTTTATTCAGGTGTAAACCCAAAAAGGGAATTTAGAATAAAATAAAACCTTTATATATCAATGACTTAGCAGAGTCAACCAATTTATTTTACCACAATGTGTGTAGATTTCTAGACCAAATCTCTACCACCTGTCAACCTGATTCTTACAAATAAATCAAAAAGATTTCTCTTGACTTCTCTACAGGAATCCTGTAGCATTCTTCCTACACTATACTATAGATAATATCTGTGGGGGCCTGGTTGACTTCTCTACAGAAATCATGTAGCATTCTTCCTAGAATTTCTACAATTAAATTGTGCAGATTCTCCTGCAGAATTCTGGTTGACTTCTACTACAAATTCCTGTAGCATTCTCCTAGAATATATTTCAGAATATTAGTAAATTATTCTAGACATCTTGGTTGACAAACTTTAAAAAATATTATATAATAAGTTATAGAAATAAAAAATAGATTGGAGAATCATTTTGGAAAATTAAAATAAAATAAATTCTTAAAAATATAATTTAAGATCTTTAATTCAAAAAAAGATCCCAAGGTGAAGAGATGATTTGATTTTCAGAAGTGATTTTCAGATTTACCAGAGTTTTGATTTTTAAAAACTTTTCAGGCCAGAAATGAGAATTTGGATCTTAAACTTAGACCC
>ENA-ORXF01000710-ORXF01000710.1-marine-metagenome-genome-assembly--contig:-NODE-710-length-22978-cov-23.396882_pt1 | contig 22978 bp, 20 predicted proteins | sample MGYA00237864_ERZ511476 | MGnify/ENA primary metagenome ERZ511476 (study PRJEB26306, sample SAMN06343908) | marine metagenome | isolation source: coastal waters | place: Atlantic Ocean: West Antarctic...
TCTATGATGCTTGCATGTGAGTTTCGGGCCATACTCTCAATTTTTTGCAGCATTCCAGTTAGTGGTGCCGAAACAGGCTTAGGCGTATATTTGTAGATAACATGGGTTCCTTTACCCCGGTGCCTCTCAACTAAGCCCTCGGAGGCAAGTTCATCCATCGCGCGTTTTGCGGTAATCCTGGATACTAGAAACATTTGTGAAAGCTGCTGCTCTGTAGGCATGCGCTCTCCAGCTGACAAAGTGCCATTGAGGATAAAACCGTGGAGTAAGCTGTACAGCTGATGATAAAGCGGAGTTGGGGATTCTTTGCTTATTGTCTGACGTATTCTTATACTAAATATTGTATCTAGAGTGCTAGGCATTTAGATCGGTCCGTAAGATAATTGTTAAAATGATATATCAAAATAGAGCTAACGCAAGTAATGCGCCAACTATATTTTCATTTTATATTTCCGATGCCTATAAAAAAGCGTTTTAACAAATCGAGAGTTCTGCGACTTACTTATAAAGGCATAGAAAAGCTAGACATTAAAGTTGAATTTAAGAGGTTAATTATTATAATGTTATTACTATATAACATTTTTTTCATCCCTTTGATTCAAGGGTTTTGCCCACGTTTAAATTGATTGGTAGGAAATAAAGATGGGGATCACAGAGCTTGCTGTCCTTAAGTGGTTACATATACTTTCTATGGTTTATTGGTTGGGAGGTGAGTGGGGTGTTTTTCAAACCTCATACAATGTTATTAATAGAGCTTTGAGTATGGAGGAGCGCCATCGTCATTTAGAAACGCTTTATAGAATCGATATTTTGGCTCGCACTGGTATTATTCTACTGCTACCACTAGGCATGCATATGGGCTACATTTGGGGTGTGCAACCCTATGGCGGCAACTTTTTAATAGTTATGTGGGCCCTTGTCGCTCTTTGGTTGGGGCTCTGCTGGATGTCATTTTTCTACAGAGAGACGGATCATGGAATTACCTTAACCAAGTGTGATGAATTAATCCGGTTTGTGGTGATACCTGTGCTCTTTTTATGTGGACTGTTCTCATTGATGGGAAAGGGACCATTCGCTGCCGGTGAGATGCAGAAATGGTTTTCGATAAAAATTATGGGCTACAGTTTGATGCTGGTAATAGGGTTGAAACTAAGATTTATTATGCGGGAATGGACGGATATGTTTCGAGTGCTTGCTAGCGGTCCTGACACGGACGTGGAAAATTCCCTGGAGAAGTCTCTTCGCGCAGGACGCCGCTGGGCTTATGTCTACTGGATTGGCATCGGCACAGTAGCTTTTTTCGGTGTAACTAAGTTTATATAATGATACTGCATATTGTAGTTTGTCCTCTCAAAGTTAATAGGGAGCTGATCTTAGATAAAAGCAATTAGGGAGGGGTAGATAATAGTAGGGAATAGATGTTTCGGTTAAAACTCAAATAAGACTTATTTATCCGGGGTATTTAGACAGTTTCGCCAATTATTCAGCAGACATCACTTTACTGCCGGGCTTTTATTCGATAAGTAGTATACAGGTCAATATTTATTAATCTAAAATCAATCGGTTTAGATAACCGGCTTTACAATCCCTAATGCGGCTTCAATAATTAACACGACCCAGATGGTGACTACCCATGGTTTGACTTTTTTAAGACTAAGCGCCATTGTTTGATTGTCGGCTTCAGTGTAATTGTTCTGTACAATTTTCGCGTAAATGCTACCAAAATCTTTCAGATTAACACGAATCATCAGACCGCAAAATATTAGGAAAGCGAAGCCTAATAACTTGGCGGTAATCCAAGGCGTTTCATCTAATCGTCCAGTACTTATTGAGATGTAACAGGAGAGGATAATGCCAACAACCATCATCCAGCGAAAGTAAAAGTCAATTTTGGTCAACACGGGAATATAGGCGGCCTGATGTCTGAAGTGTTGAATCAGTACCATAGATAACCAAACAGGCCCCAGAATTAGAATTCCAATCCACTGCCAAAATGGATGCTCAATGCCGTTGTAATAAGTAAGAATACCGCCGACAGTAAGCATCAAACTCATGCAAATCTTTGGTATAAGATCGCAACCTAGCATGATTTTTGCTGCGACTAAACGCGTTTCTCTAGAAAGACCGGAATCTACAACAAAATTGCTGGAGTAAAATACACCGATATCACCCCCTAGCCAGTAACAAAACAGGATTATATGTATTAGCAGCATTAGCTCATAGGTGGACATTGATTATATTCTTAAAAACCTTAGATTTGACGTGTTATAACTATAGCGATAAATTTGAATGATTGATATGGTAATAGGACATTATGCCTGCCGTAGAAGTTTTCAATGTAACTAGAACTAACTGATCATGGAATTATGGAGTATTGATATGCAGTCAGAAAGAAAGGTTCGAAGGCGTTATATACCGGGCAAATACGGTCAATTGCATCTGAGAGAGTCAGGCCAGCAATCGCAGAAAACCACAATCATCTGTTTGCATATGGCTCCGAAGTCAGGACGTTCGTTTCATCAAATCTTGCCTTATCTAGCGTCGGATCGGCTGGTCATTGCGCCTGATTATCCAGGTTATGGGGAGTCTGATTGTCCGCCAGAAAAACCTCATGTGAGAGTGGAGGATTACGCTGCCGCTATAGGGGAGGTGATCGCCCATTTAAATTTAAAGGCTGTCAATCTGATTGGCTACCACACTGGCTCGATGGTTGCTGTCGAAGTTGCTAGACAGCACCCGACACTCGTGAAGAAACTGATCAATATATCTGCACCTATTTTTACAGAATTGGAACTTGATCATTTTTATAAGTATTTCGCTCCAATACCGCTAGATGAGGAGGGTGCGAGATTCCGAATCATGTGGGAGCGAATAATGAAATATCGAGGCCCTGGAATGACGCTGGAGCAGTGCTCAGTATCAATGGCGGAAAATATGCGGGGCGGTGAAAGCTATGAGTGGGGGCATCGGGCAGCCTTTAATTATACACAAGCTTACACTCGGCATCTTGCCAAGATCAGTCAACCGTTGTTAGTCATGAATCCAAAGGATGATCTGTATGAACAGACTCAGCGTGTCGATCCATTTTTGAACAAAGGTACTCGTGCCGACTATCTAGACTGGGGTACAGGGTTCCTAGATGTGTTCTCTGAGTCTGTCGCGGAAGAAATGCTCAAGTTTTTCGACAAGGATTAGCCGTCTTATGCCAACATCGGATGTTAGCATGAAGCTTGGGTTTGGGTTAATCAGTCGACGTAAAGTCGGTGTACTTACCAAGCGTTAACAAAGGCAAGGAACTGAGTACTAAGGCAATAGCGGCATAAAGCAAGACGTTAACCCACTCGCCTTGGCTTTCAGCATAATGAGATAGAATCGCTGGGCCAAAGCCAGCGCCAATTCCAAAGAAGGCATATAGGCCACCGTAGATACTTGCATAGCTGCGCATACCAAAATATTTTGCCACTAGATACGCGAGAAAATCGTATTCTACGCCAGCACCAAACCCAATCATTAAAATAGATAGAGTGGCTACTTCACTGCTAACGACGTCTCCGGAAAGCAGATACAGAGCAATAGCGGGAGATGACAGGAAAATAAATGCAATTGCAGGCGCCCAGTATCGATCGATCAGGAATCCACCAATAACTCTGCCGCCAAGAACGGCTAGGCCAGTTAGAATAGCAAGGCCAACAGCCTCGGCCATTGAGAAACCCTTTGACATGAGTATTTGCTCAAGATTTGGGATCATGGCTCCGATGGCCACCGAAATCACAACAAAGGAGGCGGACAGCATCCAAAAGCGCCAACCCGATAGTGCTTGAGACATCGTAAGACCCGTGACCACCGCTTTTCCACTTTTTTGCGAGCGGGTATTTGTGAGTGGTGGTCTGGATGATAGATCGCCAACAGCTACCATAATCAATGGAATAAAGGCGATAACAAGGAAAAATACACCGACCAAATACTGCAGTTTCCAGCCATCTGCGGATACAAGAGGCAAAATAAAGCTGAGCACGTAATAGGCTAGCGTACTCATGCCCAAGGCAGAAACGGAAAGGATAGGGATTTTAAACTTTACCAGCAACGAATCCGCGCTGGTGTGATCGTCTATGTCATAAAAGGCTACAAGGGCGATTGGGAATGCAATAACTATTGGCAATAGCCCTAGAGCCACGTAGGCCGTGCGCCAGCCATAAAGTGCCATTATTTCTGCTGCGAGAAACTTGGCTAATGCACCAAAAACGCCAGTTGATACGAGCGCAATCCCTAATGCTTTCCCTCGGTGTATATCAAACCGGTTGTTGATGGCCTTGGTGAAAGTGATGGGCAATGTGCCGGCGCCAAAGATGGCAATAAAAGCCCATAATGCAATGTACAGGGGGAGGGATCCAGTATGTAGTGACTGCATCATCATAGAAATACCGAACATTATGATGGATGTGAGCGCTACTTTACGGGCACCGATACGATCAGTAACCATACCAATAAATGGTGCCATAAAAACGATAAATACGGTGTAAACTGAAAGTGCTAAAAGGACCTTGGAGGGCTCCCATCCAAACTCCTCTGATATGGGCTTGATAAAAACACCTATGGTATAAAAAGGAAGCGGCGACATTCCTAAACCGATACCCATTATAGCGGCCGATATGACCGGCCACCCACGCACAAATTCTTGTGGTATTTTGGATGATTTTTCGTTGGATATGGCTGTCGACAAAAAGAAACTCCTAGATTAACTGCTGACATAAAATGAGTTATTGTTATATCATACTAACATAAATACGCCGCTTCAAATTGAGTTTGGCTCTTAGCATACTGTGTCTCTAAAAATGTATTTTACAAGTGTTGTTTTATAGCCTGTGATTTATAACTCAGGCTAGGCAACTTATAGCAATGCGAGTCGGATACTTTAAATTTATGCTTTCTACAATCTGGAACTCAATCTTTTTTGTAGAAAATAATTAGCAGAGGAAATTATAGTGCCAGGACGAGATCAATTAGAAGACCAGATAATTAAAGGCATCGAGGCTATGATCGGATCCGAGTATCTATTACTAGATGCGGACGCTTGTAGCTTTTATGCCCAGGATGTCTTTACTAAGGGCTTGTCTGCAGTGGCGGTAGTTCGGCCGGGTAATACAGATGAATTGTGCGCTGTAGTAAAGTCTCTTACCGCGGCAGGTCATGCAGTAATTCCTCGTGGCGGCGGTATGTCCTATACCAGCGGTTATGTTCCTGCACTCACAGGATCGGTAATAGTTGATCTGGGTCGTATGGATAGAATTATCACCATTAACAAAGAGGACATGTACGTCACCGTTGAGTCAGGCTGCACTTGGAAAGCGTTGTATGAGGCTCTTGAAAACTCTGGGCTGCGCACTCCTTTCTGGGGAACTTTGTCCGGCATTAAAGCAACCGTTGGCGGCGGGCTCTCGCAGAATTCAATATTTTGGGGTTCGGGTCAGTTTGGTTCAGCGGTAGACTCGGTCATTAGCCTTGATGTGGTCTTGGCCGATGGCTCATTGGTTACGACAGGTTCTGGTGCTCAGATTAATGGCTCCCCATTTTTCCGTCACTTTGGTCCAGATCTTACTGGTCTGTTCACATGTGACACAGGGGCTCTAGGATTTAAAGCGCGGGTCACGTTGAGACTCATTCCTAAGTTACCCGCCAAACAATATGTTGCTTTTGATTTTAAAACCGCGGCAGACACAATATCGGCAATGAGCGATATTGGACGGATGGGCTTAGCCATGGAGTGTTTTGGCTTTGACCCTTTCTTGCAAAAGCAGCGAATGAAGCGAGAGAGTTTAGTCAAGGATATTAAGGTGCTCGCCGGCGTTATGAAGGAGTCTGGCTCAATGTTGGGAGCATTAAAAGATGGCGCAAAAGTTGCTCTTGCCGGTCGAGGGTATATGGACGATGTCGATTACTCATTGCAAGTTATCATCGAAGATCGTAATCAACCTGCGGCTGATGCGAGAGCTGCGGATGTCCGTGCGGTTGGCAAAACTCACAATGGTATAGAGATTACAAATAGCATTCCTAAAATAGCCAGAGCCAATCCCTTTGGTCCGCTGAATAGTATGCTTGGCCCTGAGGGTGAACGCTGGGCGCCAGTTCACGGACTGTTTCCGCACTCGAAAATTAAGTCGGCCTATGAGGCTGTTGAGACACTATTTGAGAAGCATCGTAACATTATGGAGCAGTATAAGATTGAGACTGGCTATCTATTTGCACTGGTTTCTACTAACTGTTTTGTCTTGGAGCCAGTATTTTTTTGGCCTGATGAGATATTCCAAATCCACAAGCAGACTGTTGAACCTGCTCATCTAGCCAGCTTAAAAGGATTTTCTGCGAATCCCGAGGCTCGAGCGGCTGTAGATCTGATTCGTGATGAAATGGTTGACCTGTTTACAACGCTGGGAGCTGTCCATCTACAAATTGGTAAGTCTTATAATTATAAAGAGGGTATTCAGCCGAACAGCTTAAAGCTGGTCCAATCGATAAAAAATGTTGTTGATCCTCATGGCAAAATGAATCCTAAATCGTTGGGCCTGGAGTAGGTTTATGATTCTTCGGCATTATTTGACAGTAGGAGATAAAGAGCACGAAAGCCAGAGGCAGATTCATTATCGCGAATCTGGTGCTGGGGTTCCAATTATTTTGCTGCATCCCTCTCCGGCCTCGTCGGTTTCTATGGAGCCGCTGGTATCGCTGTTCTCTAAACGAGGTCGAGCTATTGCATGGGATACTCCAGGTTATGGACAGTCAGACAAGCTTCCTTGCAACACAGAGGGCCTTGACCCTTACGTTGAGGCGCTGAATCAGTTTATTGCCGGGCTAGGACTGGATAGACCTGTTATATATGGGTCAGCAACGGGTGCGCAACTTGCTATTGAATACGGCAAAGCCTATCCAGAAAATACACGTGGACTGCTCCTTGATAATGCGGCCTGGTTTTATGACAGCGAAAGAGATGCAATTATGGAATCCTACTTTCCAGATATTTCTCCGCAAGAGGATGGCAGTCATTTGCAATTGGTCTGGAAAATGGCCACGCAGGTCTACCGATTTTTTCCCTGGTATGACAGTTCAGCTCCCGTTAACAAGTCGGTTGAGATTCCTTTGTCGTTAGTGCATCAGACTGCGCTCGACTACCTGACCGCTGGGGCCGAGTATGATCGTGCTTACCGCGCTGCATTTCTGAATGAAAGACCTGAACAGCTTCGTGGCTTGCGCATTCCTACTAGACTTATGCGTTGGCAGGGCAGTATGTTGAAAGACTACACCGACCGTCTAGATAGTGCCAATTTACCCAAAAACATTAAAATGTGCCACGCTGATGCTGGGAAAGACAATCGGTTCTTAGCTTTGGAAAAGTCCCTTGTGGATTTGCTCTAGACGAGTCAGCTGATGCTGTTGGCCCTCGGGAAGATGTAAGGGTATTTTACTAATTAATCACGAGTTAGAGAGGAGGATTATCTGTGATCGACAACATTCAAATTCAGTTAGCCAGTTTTCCAGATGGAATTCCTGAGCCGGAGCATTTTTCTATTGTGAGATTACCAGTAGGCCAGATTACCGAAGGGCAGGTTTTGTGTGAAACTCTGTACCTTTCATTGGACCCCTATATGCGCAGTCAAATTGCCGGGCGGCATATGTCCGGGTCGGTATTAGTTGGTGATGTTATGAAGGGCGAAACAGTAAGTCGGGTGGTGGAGTCCAAAACTCCAGCATTCAAATCAGGTGATATTGTGCGGTGTTTCGCAGGGTGGCAGAAATATTCGATACATAGCGCTGCTGAATTATTCCCAGTGGCTCCTAATATCAAGCCATTATCTTATGCGCTTTCTGCCCTGGGTATGACCGGCTTGACCGCTTATGCTGGAATGATCTGGCAGGCCAAACTCAAGGCTGGGGATGTTGTTGTTATTCCGGCTGCTATCGGTGGGGTAGGTGCAACGGCGGGACAATTGGCAAAAATTTATGGTTGTACGGTAATTGGCATTGCAGGTTCTGATGAGAAATGTCTCCATGCGACGCAACAATTAGGCTACGACGCGTGTATCAACCGCAAGACTGAAAATATTGCTCAGCGCCTTGATGAACTTTGTCCAAATGGCATTGATGTGTTTTTTGATCTGGTAGGTGGTGAAATATTACATCTCGCCTCGGAAAGATTAGCTATTGGCGCGAGAGTCATTCTGTGTGGGTTGATGGCCGAATATAATAAAGACACCAGGTCTGCTGGACCACCACCGGGAAACTGGATAAAAGCGCGCGCCATTGTTTATGGGCTGGTGGTTTATGATTTTGAAACACGTCGTGATGAATTTATTTCAGAATGTTTACCCTATGTACTTGACGGCCGACTGAAAATGCCACAAGACAAAACCGTTGGACTGGAGACTGCTCCAGCCGCTTTTTGCAAGTTAATGAGAGGCGAAAACGTAGGTAAGGCGGTGGTCGAGGTGACAGCCAGATAACTCGTTAGATTGGATATGTAGGACGTTCTTTGGGGCCGCCGAGCCCTAGTTTGCGATATTCGATAACGGAAATGCATATCGATCTTATAGTAATCAATCGTGTCGACTGGGTATAGTATGTCTGAATTGGGGAAAACCGACAATGCGCCGCCGATATGGCTGCTTGGCTTGGTAGGCAGCGTGTCACCGTTCGCGATGACCATAGTTATTCCTCTCCTACCCATGATCGGCCTGCTTTTTGACGAGACACCAGCGAGATTGCAATATCTGGCCTCGGCCTATATTTTTGGGCTCGCAATCGCCCAACCCTTTGCTGGCATTCTGAGTGATCGTATAGGTCGGCGACCTATCTTATTGTCTGGTCTTATAATTTTTGTTCTTGCCAGTGTTGGTTTGGCAATCTGTGTCCATTTTGAAACTATGGTTTTTTTGCGTTTTGTTCAAGCCATAGGCATTAGCGTAGGTACCGTTGTAGCAAGAGCTGTTGCCCGAGATTTGCTGGAGGGCGAACAATTGTTGCGAGCTTTCTCCTTTATGTCTGCCTCGTTAGGAACTGCACCGATTTTAGCGCCCATTTTTGGTGGATTGACTGGCTATTACTTGGGGTATCAAGGGGTGTATTTGGTTACTACATTGATTGGTTTAACTATTTTTTATTGGTCATGGCAAAGTATTCCTGAAACAGGTGGTTCATCGGACAACGAGAAAAACACGAGAGATAACATCTTCATGTTAATCAAGTCGCGGCGGTTCATTGGATATACGGGTATCTTCGGTTTTCTTCAGGCAACTTTTCTTTCTTTTGTAAGTATCGGTGCTGCCGTTTTTGATGATTATTTTGGTATCGGACAAATCGGGTTTGGCATTATTTGGGGACTGATGGCCTGCGCCTATGTCTCTGGTTCTGTTTTACTCAATGGTCTGGCAAAACGATTTGGCTCAGTCAACTTGACGCAATATTGTGTAACGACACTTTTGGGATTTGGTTGGCTGGCATTCTTTATTCAATCTCAGCTGGGGATTACGATATTTACTGTGTTAATACCCTTAACGGGACTAATGCTCGTTTCGGGTGTGCTTACGCCCATAGCGATGCTTGGGGCCGTGGAGATTTTCCCTCGAATAAGTGGTACCGCATCTGGATTCTCCAGTTCTTGTGGACTAATGATCGGCGGAATATTCTCTGTGATAAGTGGAAGTGTCTATGAGTTGGGGTATATCTATGTGGCTCTTGTCTGCGCTATAGCCACATCTTTCGTGGCATTGTCATGGCTATTTGTGCGCTCATCAGATCCCAAATGATATTAGCTATGCGCCGGAGATAGCTTATGCCAGTTATATTTTATTAGCTCATATGACCAAAAATGCACGTCCTATACTACTGATTTTGTAGTATTCTATGTTGCAGATAATGGGGCCTAGAGTCAGTGGGTATAGGTTCTAATCCTACAGAAAACTGTCTATCGGAGTCGGAGAGACTGCCAGATTCAACTCAGAGTTGCCTATGCTGCACATAATCCTCTGGACAACGATGAGAGAGCATATGGCCTTAAATGGTAGCATTCCAGATATAGGCGGAGGCCGCAAGGCCAGAATGTAAGAATGCGAGTAGTGGGGCTTGAGTCTAGCTCTGTGTTGTCTCTGTATCGGCCATGTGCTGTTGCTTTTCTGCCAGCGTGATCAATTGATTGGCTACTAGTTTAGGATGAGTCAGCATGCCGTCCCTCGGTATATTTAGAGAGATAAAATCCCATCCAGAACCTCGGGCTGGGCCGATCATATTTTCGCTGGTCAGCTTGTATTTTTGACCAGCGCAATGAATAAATGCGCGAGGCAAACCTTCCCAACCACCATTTTTTAGCGTTAATTCATCGGTCCATTGCTTAGCAGGATGTGTTGTGATGAGCTTTTTTAATCGGGCTATCTGTTGGCTATAATTTTTTGGTACAAGCATTTCTACTGGGTAATCTTCCCAGAGAACCATTTTGTAGCCGTCGATAAACTTTTTTTCGCGGTCTTGCCACCAGAGTGGGTACTCTCCAGTTACAGAGTCTTTGACGACGGCTGACATTCTGCCAGGGCGAGGAACTAGTGCGTCAAAGAAAATAAGCTGTTGAATTCGATGGGTTAACCTGTCGGCGACGCCGGTAATCGTAATGCCTGAGAAGGAATGCCCAACTAGGACAACGCTATCCATTTCAGCCCAGTTAATACTATTTTCTATATCGGTAATATGAGTTTCTAAGCCGACATCTGAAGTGCTCAGATGGACCCTGTCTCCGCAACCGCTGCAAGTGGGAGTTATCACACGATGGCCCTTCGCTCGCAATAGCGCTGCAACCTCAGCCCACACCCAGCCGCCATGCCAGGTGCCATGGACTAATACAAAGTTGTGCTTTGCAGAGTCGCTGCTATCTGCGTTGGCGAGGGCTGGCACCATTAGACCTAAAGATATTGTACTCGCGGCGCCTTTAAGGATTGTTCGACGTTGCATATTTACCCTCCAAAGAAACCCTGATCTATAGATTCAACTAGGTCTCGAATGTCTATCGATAATTGCCCGAGTAGTTCTGGCGCCTCTCTTTATTAGTATATTAGCATAACGTTAAACTAGGAATTGGTTGTCTTGAGGTTTTAGTGTTTGAGTCTGGTCAAGTTCAATGAGCAACTTCATGCTTCAAATGATTTAATTGTTTAATTAGAAAAGTAGAAACGATCGCCACTAGACAGAGCGCTATAAGGAGGTCCCATCCACTTGTGTAGCTATCAGAAGCGTCCCTCATACTAGCCATCACTCTAGTCCCAACACCTCCGGCTAGAGAGTCAATCATTACAATTAGCGCTAGTATTTTGCCATAAGAGTCGCCAGCATAATGCTCGGCAATTAATAGCTGAATTGTGGTGAAAGCACCACTAAAGCCAATTCCACCGATAACTGCATAGGCGAATAGCATCGTTACATCATCGGCATTCAAGGAGCGAATGAGCCATAATCCAACGGTAAGTAGTGAGATAGATGCGATCATCGATAATTCTTTATTCAAATGATCACCGAGCCATCCGAAGCTAAATTTACCAATAACAGAGCATCCAAAAAAGGCCGAAAAAACCATTGGCAACAGCGTTGAGTCGATTCCTACATCTGTTACTAGATGGAGTGATTGATGCTGGGTTAACGCAATGACCGTGAACCATATAGTGCCTGTCGCAATTAATACTAAATAGAATGTTGGGGTTTTAATTGTCGCTCTTAAGGTAGGCCCCTTTAATCCCAGTCCAGGAGTCTGATCGATGGATTTTACCTTAATATTTAAGTCGGTTTTTTGCGGTTTATCTAAGATCAAAAAGGTTATCGCTGGCAATGTCATGCATGCTGCAATGACCGATACAAGCATAACAGCGTTACGCCAGCCTAGTGTTTCAATACCCGAACCTAGAATCAGCGGAAATATGGCGCCCCCGACGCTAGAAGACATGAGTAATAACCCAGTCGCTATACCTCGCTTACCATAGAACCATTTGGTGAGAATGACCATGCTAGCGGTTAAACCACATAAGGAGAGGGCAAGACCAAAGATTAAGTAGACGACTACTAGTTGCCATAGCGATGAGATAAACGCAAAACTCATCAGGCTTAAAATAATGCCTATTGTGCCTACTAGCATTATTCTCCGTACTGAAAAACGATCGAAGAGAACGCCGGCAGGTGGAGAGGTAATAGCCCCAAAGATGGCAAAGACAGTCGCCGGTAGGGTCATTTGGGTTATAGACCAGCCAAATTCTTTAATCAGTGGCGGGTACAGTAAGGGCAGTGTGTGTACGATGATACCGCTACTAGAGGCGTAGATGAGCATTAAACCAGCCAAGACAAACCAACGACGGTATTGTTCGAAAATATTTTTCATAAGCCCTTTACTCTTTGCCTAAGTCTCTCATCAGCGATTATGTTAAGACAACAATTATTAACGTTTCACTATTTAATCCATCACGGCTAAGTCATCACCAGATTGGAGATTGGGCAAGGCCAGTGCAGTGATCGCGGACAACGCCAATAGAGGGCAAATAATAATACTAAAACCCATCTGCCAGCCAACAGAACCCACTACAAATGGAACTATCAGAGGAAATACTGCAAAACCCAGACTCAGTGGGGCTGACGCACAAACTGATAAGGCGCTTGCACGCACTTCTTCGGGAAATATCTCAGCGACCAAGACGGGTAATACGGCAAGAGAGCCATAAAATAATGCAGCGGTCAACCCGTACCAAATAGTATCTTCGGTGCGGCTTTCGGAGAACCATAAGAGACCAATTAGAGCGATGGTTCCACCCAGGGCCCATAAGATAAAGACGGAACGGCGAGTTAAAATGTACTCTCCAACGAACGCAGCTAAAAGGTAGCCTCCGATCCCAATAAAGTTGGACATACCCACCAGGCTCGCTGCGTCTGATGGGGAATAACCGCGGACTTCGGCGAAGAACGTTGGAAAATAAAATGCGGAACCTGCATAAGCGCCACCAAAAGCAAAATAGGTTGCAATACTCGCCAGTGAGCTCTTGCGGTAAGGTGCTGAAAAAAGAACTCCAACTCTGCCTTTATTAGGAGCGTCGCTTCGGCTTAATACAATGTCAGGTGCATCTCTTAATAACCAATGAAATAAACCAGCTAAAGGGACTACTAGAAAGGCTGCGAAACACATAACACGCCAGCCATAATCCGCCAAAAGAGGAACTGCAAAAAGAGATGCTATAAACCAGCCTAATGGATAACCGCACTGTAATATACCCATCGCAATACCGCGCATTCGCGGTTTGACATTTTCAACTACGTAGGCATTTGTGATAGGCGATAAACCCGTGCTAAAACCGAAACCCAGCGCTCTAAATATTGTCAACATCACAATACCGCCTGCGATACCTTGAAAACCGACTAACAGTGCAGAAATTGCAAGATAAAGACTTAGCGTGGGCCCGCGCCCAAATCGATCAGCAGCCACTCCTGTAAACAGAAGCATTATGGAGGCAATAACAAAGGAGATAGTTAAGACTATTCCTGCTGCTTCTAGGGGCAAGTTGAACTCTTCCAAAATGCCTGGGATGGCATAACCAAAGAAAGCTTGATCCATATTGGTTAAAGTCCAGGCAAAGAAGCTAATCACGAGTATTTTGGTATTTGTGGGCGCACCAGATTGCGACATTATTAGAATCTCCTCTTTTATAAGTAAAATAAAAAACGGTTACTGCATAGTAATCCAAACCATTAATGATAGAAATTAATAATATTTTCTTAATCTTCAATACTTTTGCTTTGGCTAAAATATCTAATATTGAAGCCAGCGATGACAAAACCTGTTGTGAGGCTGTCCTCTAGGCTTTAGAACACTCTAATGCTGGGACGGATGGGCGATAAATTAATAGAGCCATATATGGACCGATCTTTCTGTTTGAAAAATAGCTAAGTATTCGTTTAGCCCAACTAAATTAAAGCCGTCCTGGGGTCATAATCCATAGTATTTCCTAGTCCTGAGGATGGCCCCATTGCTCTTTTTGCGGGATCATTATGCATATAAGATTCTGCACGTTGAAGCGAGATATGCTGGATGTGGTTGGCCCGCGTTAATCGAGCACGTTGATATCTCTCAAAAGCGTTTTGCCAATTGTCTTTTTCGGCCTCTAAACATCTGGCGAGAATCAGTGAGTCTTCAATCGCCATAGCTGCGCCCATGCCGAAAAATGGCGTCATGGGATGGGCGGCATCCCCAAGCAGGCACACTCGCCCTTTTATCCAATTATTAAGTGGCGCTCTGGTAAATAGGGCCCACCTCATACATTTATCGGAGGGTGTTGCCAAAATAATATCAGAGACATCTTTATGCCAGTCAGAAAATTGTGCAGCAACTTCGGATACCGCTGCCGGCTCCGCCCAGCTTTCTGACAGAAAGTCATCCTTTCTGGCAATGGCGACATAATTAAGTAAGGCACCATTTCTGACAGGATAACGAACAAATAACTTGTCACTTGATGAATACGTTGCGAAGTGAGGATCTAGTGAAATATCTTTGACCAGACTTCGATCAACTAACCCACGCCAGGCTACAAATCCTGTGAAATTAGCGGGCTCTGAGGAATAAAGAAGCTCTCTTACCGCAGATTTGAGGCCGTCAGCACCAATAACTATATCGCAATAGTCAATATTTCCATTGGTAAAAGACAGTTTCACCTGACTAGTATCTTGTGTTATTTTTTGCAGCCTGTGGTCAAGTCTTAGGCAACTACCTTCACTTATTAATGACTCTGCTAATAACTTATGTAGGTCAGCTCTGTGCACTTGCCGGCTTGCAATAACATTGGTACTGAGGGTCTCTTCTTGATCCCGCGGGTCGTACATCAGAATGTCACCACTTAAATGGTCGATCACTCCCATATGAGGGCAGGGGCTGTCTAGAGCGGCCAACTGCGAGCCCAATCCCAAAGCCTCAAAAACCCGCGCGGCATTTTTACTAATTGTCAGGCCCGCACCAACCTCTGCGAGTTTCTCGGATTGCTCGTAAATAACAACCTGCATGCCACGCTGCTGAAGCGCAATTGCAGCAGTTAGTCCACCTATGCCTGCACCTACAATACCAATTTTTAAGCTGCTCAAAACGGACATATGTCACCTGTAAATTTTGTTAAGTCTTTCTTCTATTATAATTTTATTGATGATTTAGAGTTATCACTATCAGAGGAGTTACCAGAGCAGGATGGTGGCGATAGTTAAATTCGCTCCAGTAATACCGATATCTATTGCTCAACCGTCAGGCCCATATTTTTTGAAATACTAAGCTGGTGACGACTGCAGTTCCTATCGTGACCACTTTGAGCATCAAATACTGCATAGGAGTCAGTGACAAACTAAGAGTGTACTTTAACAAAGAAACGCTGACTTATGACGTGCCACAAAATCTCGGACATCGTTAAGCGGTCTGCCTAAAATATCTTGGGCATCATTGGCGGTTGATTCAAGTGCGCCATTGGCGATTTCTTTGAACAGCAATGAAACAGCTTCGATATGCCAAGGGCTAGGAATTGTATTTGTTAGCAGAGCATGGAAATCATCATGGGACTGCTCATTATAGGTCACTGATTTACCTAATTCTTTTGAGATGAGATCGGCTACTTCGTGAAAGTCTAAAAGCACCTCACCCGTGAGCTTCCGGATTGAGGATTCCTGCGGGATGATTGAAGCAATTCTGCCGGCAATCTCGCCAACATCCTCCGCGTCTATTATTCCAGTTTTGGCCTTGCCTAAAGGAAGAGAAAATTGGTCAGACATTTTAATTGATTGGGCAAACAGCATGAGGTTTTGCATAAAGAAATTAGGTCGAAGGAAGGTGTAGATAAGGCCCGTTTTCTCAATATATTTTTCGATTTTATAATGCGTAGCAGGGATCGGTGCGGTGGCAGTGGGGCTTGCTTCCATGGAAGATATTTTGACGATATGTTTTACGCCGGCGACGACACTCTCTCGTGCAATGAGACACTCTGCTTCTAGTTGATGAGGTCCATTGCCAGTAACCAGTAGGACCGTGGTTACACCCTGTAAGGCGCTCTTTATAACTACATTATCGGAAATGTCACCAACAACAATGTCGGCGCCTATCGCGGCGAGATCATTGGCTTTAGCTGAATCACGCGTCAGGCCTTTAACACCCAACCCATTTTTAAGTAAGTGACGAGCGGCACTCGAGCCGACTCTGCCAGTAATGCCTGTAATAAAAATCATAGTTTTCTGAGCCTATTGTCTTCAGCGTTGGTTTCAATTTTTACGTTCGAGCAGCCCCGCTAGGGGCTCAAAGAAGTATGTCATATTACCATAACATTAGCTCAATTGTTTTTGGTCATCGTCTAGTACTTTGTCCTTTCTCCCAGCCTGTAATTCATCTATTCGCGGAATAAATAAGGACACAATAATTGCTGAAACTAAATGCATGGCGGCCGCAATATAGAATACAGGCTCGTAGGAACCTTGATCTACCAGTCGGCCAACAATGCTTTGAAACACTGCGCCGCCCAAGCTCCCAGCGGCGCCAAAAATACCCCAGACTGTCGCTACTTTGGCGCTTGGAAAGAGATCTGCAGGCAGTGAAAAGAGATTGGTGTTCTTTAATTGAATAGCGAACATTGAGAGACAAATGAGACCTATCAGTGCCGTCGTGGTTTCAAGTGCGGCGGCCTGAGATATGCTAATGGCTAATATCGCACCTACCCAGATTAAAATTTTTCGTGCCGCGTTGACGCTGAAGCCTTTGTCGATTAGTATTTTGCCAGCCCAACCCCCGCCGACCGCACCTAGGTCTGCTGCCACAAAAGGGATCCAGGCAAACATTGCGATAGCTCGTAGGTCAAGTCCCCGCTCGGTACTGAGGTAGAGAGGCAGCCAAAAAACCACAAAGTAAAATGCTCCATCACTGACGAACCGTGACAACATCAGCCCCCATATGGCGCGCTGACGAAAAAGGTATCCATAACCGTAGGGACTAAGGATGCCTTGGGCGACCGTCACTATTTCTGTGTCTTTAGGAACCTTGGGTTCAGGGTATACTTTATGCCAAGCCAATAACCAAATAAAACCTAGAAGTCCAGGTACAATAAAAGCCCATTGCCAGCCGAACTGGATAATAAGCCATACAAGCAGAGGTGGCGCAATAATGGACCCTAGTCCTGTTCCCGCGGTGACGATTCCGACAGCCAGCGAACGTTCGTTGGAAGGAAACCACTCTGCAATCACCTTATTCGCTGCTGGAAAATTTGCCGCCTCGCCAATGCCAAGCAAAACTCTAACGCTCAGTAAACTGCGGAACCCTTGCGCAAATGCATGAGCCATGCCTGCAATACTCCACAATATCACGGCAAATGACAGCGCCTTTCGAGTTCCAAATCTATCAATTAAGGGGCCGCCAAATAGTTGTCCTAGAGCGTAGGCAACCAAAAAAGCCGCTGAAATATCACCATAGTCACTGGCGGAGAGTGAAAATAATTTAGTGAGTGTTGGGGCGGCGACGCTTAGCGCTAGACGGTCCATATAGTTAATAGTGGTTATTAAGCATAAAAGGGCAACGATCTGCCATTTTCGTTGCCGCCACCAAGGTATGGTCCCGTTATTCAAGAGGAGGTCATCACATCAATTCGCATTCCCGCAGGTGTATATATAGACCAGTATTCACCAGAGCCAGCTAGCGTGCGTAATATGCCTCGATGGATCACTATGTTGTTTGAAAACTTAGCCTTTGCTGCTATTGCTGAGGCATCAGGTGTTTCGAAACATACCTGATGCAGGCCGCAGTTCGGTAGCGTAGCTAGTGAAAAGAGAGTATCGCCGTCCACGCCCGTATATTCGACGAGCTCAAGTTGCGCCTCACGCTCTCCCTCTCGCCCCCAAATACTGACATCTAGACCCGCGCCAGGCGGAAGCCCGATCATACGTTCTACATCTTTACCTTCGAAAAAATTATCAGCGAGCAATTCTAGACCCAATATGTCTTGATAAAAGAGTTTCTCTTGGCCAACGTTTGAAACAACACAAATAATCGGTCCGATAGCGCCAAAGCCTTTCATATTAGTGGGTATGGGCTGGTCAGGCAATTCAAGTAATACAAGGTTGATGTCATCGTGGATGCCAATATGCATTTCACGAAATCGCGTCCCATCATCAGCGGTAACCTCGCTGTGCGTTGCACTACGGAAGTTGTAGCCTAATGCTTTTAGTGCATCGACGCGCTGTTCAATATCGGTTACATAGATATCAATGTTCTTAGGGCAGGCATCAAATACAGCAGCGCCACTTCTTACAGATGGGCCTGGTTCATGCATTTGAATAAGGTGTAAGTGCCCATTAGTAGCTCCTGGCGGCGCGATAAGTGCTTGACGCTGGATTGTTGATGGCTTGAGATTCCATTGCTGAGCCAGCCCTATATCGGAGCCTTCGGCTGAGGCTACTACCTCATAGCCCACAGCACCAATCCAGAACGCAAGAGCCATATCTAGATTTGCAACGCCTATGGTTGCCACATACCACTGACGTAGCATATATGCCCCTTTTTACTGTTTTAATATGTATGGTAAAGTGAAAAATAATACTTTGAATGTGAAATGTTATCAATCAGACTTGTATGGAAAATATATTTATTTTTTCATAAACCTGTCTAAAAAGAGGGCGTAAGCTTGACTCAGTTTAGTTTTCCAATGAAGGACAAATCGGAACTTTCAGAACCTATGCAAGTAGCATTTGAAAGGTCGTTGAAGCGTCGAGGTGAAGCTAAGCTGATTAGCGCGATGGGTCACTCGCCAGACTTATTTGATTGGTATATAGATGATTTTTATAAAAAACTTTTTTATAGCGGCAGTGTGCCGGTCATCTATAAAGAGTTGGGACGTTTGAGGCTTTCTGAGGTTCATGGGTGCCGATCTTGTAATAAGGGTAATCGGCTTGATGCCGATACGGCAGGACTATCGCCTGCGAAAATTGCATCCATTGACAATGCCGAAAATCCAGTTTTTGATACTGCTGATAAAGCCGTAATTGGATTGGCTGATCTGATGTCTCTGCATGCACATCGGGGGCGCTTATCTCAGTCTCTGTATGATGCGTTGCGAGTTCATTTTGATGATGGCCAAATTTTGGAACTTAGCTTAGTTTTTTCATTTTTATCGGGTATGGCACATTTTATGTTCGCTTTTGATATGGTCGAGCGGGAGGAAAGTTGCCAGCTATAATCTTTCTACAAGACTGATTTCATTGGTATTAACGGCTCCTATCTGAATTGTAGTGGCTAAACTCTTCCCGGTATCTTCTTGGGAGTGACTTTGTCTGACACATTAGGCAAGGATGTGTAGCAATAAAGGAAATTATCTATGATTTTAGAATCACTCCTGATGGTAACAGTACTGGCCGTGGATCTAGAATCTACTGCAACGGCATATAGCGATTATTTAGGGTACGAGGTCTTACACGCCGGCGTTATTCAAAAGGCTTGCGCGGAGCAAATGGGGGATCCTTCGTTGGCAGATCGAGGCTACATCAATATGAGTCCTCCCAAGGGCGAAAAAGAGGTGATATTACGGTTTGTCCAAGGCGCCAGTGCATCGTATAAACCAATGTTGTCATCAGGGTGGAGTGCGATTGAGTTGTTGGCTCAAAATCCGGATTCCTTGCGCGATCAAATGATTACGAGCCCATTTAGAGTTGTTGGCGAACCTGCTTATCTTACCGCAGCAGAAAAAATCTATGCGATGCAGGCTTTGGGCCCTTCAGGAGAACTATTATACCTCACTCAAATGCTCGATCCTGCAAGCTCTTTACTTAAACCGGTGACACCCAAAGTAGCAATTGGTAATACCTTTATAATGGTAGCAGGAAGTCCCGACTTGTCGGTTACGCGGCTTTTTCTTGAGAAGACTTTTGAGAATTTTGTGACTAATCCGGTGCCTTTTAAAATTGATGTGCTTTCAAAGGCAAGAGGAGATAGATCGGATACACGCTATCCAATCATGATGATGAAATTTTCTGGGCCATTTGGTTTTGAGTTTGATCAGTATGGTAAAGAGCTTGATCGGGAGAAAATAGATGGCGGCATTATCTTGGTAAGCTCATCAGTCGATGATTTCAACAATATTACAACATCGTGGGAGCGTAATTCTGTTGAATCTAGTTGCCCAGGAATTGACGGGAAATCAGGTTTAGTGAGGTTTCCATCGGGCGCCTTATTAGAGGTGATTTCGCACTAAGGCTTTTATTGCTGGCTGTCATAAAATGGCTTGCGAGCATCCATTTGAGAGTTATTTCGGTAAAGTTATAGGTGCAGCTACCTTAGGGGTACGCTTCAATTTGTCACTCATTATCAATTGTTCGAACCAGCTCTTATGAAATTGGTTATTCTGAAAAGAGAGAAATCGGTAAGACGTCACCATGATTTAGATACATAGACTTTTGGCGTAAAAAACGAGTCAAGCCACTGGCGCCATTACGAGAGGGTCCCATGCCCGAATGTCCGAAAGCTGATTTCTCCGTTTCAAATATCATGGCGGTTAGGCCTGCATCATTGATGCTAATGCCGCCGGCGTTTATCTGCTTAGCAACGGCGAGAGCTGATTCATCATCTTTTCCAAATACTGCAGCTGAGAGGCCAAAAGAGGTGTCATTGGCTAACGCAACTGCTTGCTCGGTGCTATTAAAGGCCATAACCGGCATTATCGGCCCAAATGTTTCTTCGGTCATTAGTAGCATGGAGTGATCGACATTTCCCAGAACAGTTGGCGCTATCCATTTTGCACCTTCGATATCCTCAACTTGACCGCCACAATAAACGATAGCACCTTTTTGTACGGCATCAAGTATATGCTGTTGGATGATGTCTGCTTGGCGGTTAAAAATGAGTGGTCCTACAATGCCCTGATTGGGATTGTCTTTAGTTAAGGTGGCGGCTTTGGCTTTGTCGGTGAGAAGCTGAATAAATATATCATGGTCGGTCTGCGCGACATAAAGGCGTTCTAATGATTGGCAAGCCTGACCTGTTGCCGCAATAGATGCGCGTAATATCGCTGTTGTAGCGCGGTCTAAATCCGCACCCTCCAAAACAATAGCGGGATCCTTGCCACCCAATTCAAGATAGGCTGGGATAAATTGCTGAGCAGCAACAGCCGCCACTTTTTTTCCTGTTGCAATACTTCCGGTAAAAGCGATTACGTCGACTGAGTTGATTAGTGTTTGGCCGGTCAAACCATCGCCAGGGATAATTGTGAGCACAGAGTCCAATTCCGTCACGGCGGCAATACTTCGAGCTATTGGGACAGCAAAGCGGGGTGTAATTTCACTCGGTTTAATAACCGCACTACACCCAGCTAAAAGGGCAGGAATAACGTCGATAAATGATAAAAGAAGAGGAAAATTCCAAGGGCTAATGGCGGCCAAGACAGGATAGGGAGAAGTCTCGCCATGAATTTCTACATCTGGCATGGCCACAGCTGCCTGCTTAGAGGGCCTGAGCAAGGCTGGGGCTTGGGAACACCACCGGCCGATACTACTCTGTAATCCATCAAACTCTTGATTAGCTAGCATTAAACGCCCAGTATCTTGTTGTAATGCAGAGACAATAGCGGTGCGTTCAAGGTGCATAGCTTCCTGCCAACGCTTAATAACCTCAATGCGGTATTCGATACCAGCGTCATGCCATTTGGGCTGATTCTTACGTAGACGCTTTGTTGATTCTTCGATTTCAAGCTTACTGGCTGCGGTAAACTGATAGTCTAGCTGTCCAGTGCGCGGATTACGCACGTTTATTTGCCTTTCTAATGAGTCGTCGTTCATAGGGGGTTTCCGGTTATAGGCAAAATAAATCCTGCGATAGGGAACAATCACTAGTCTTAAACGTCGGGCTACTCATTTAATACTTACGATAATATCACGTAATGATCTATAGATATAAGGTTAAATCTTTTGTAAGCTACCAGTCTGCGAGTAGGTCTTTGGTAAGGCTAATTTGTTTGGAAAATCGAGACCGGATATCGAAATAAATACCTACTCTTTACGAGATAAATTTGGCAATCGAAAAGCAGAAATTCGGAAAGTAGTGATAGAAAAGGATTCCGTGGAGATTAAACGTTTAATCGGGAAGGTCTGCGTTGCTGTTGACCGAGAACACCCTGCGAGTATCCAGCTGCGCCAGTTGCGAGTAGTAATATTGTTACTGAGGATCTGGTATTCTTGCTTGAGGCGATGGGGTTAAATACAAGGATCGATTTTAATGCGCTCATAGTGGCCAGTGCGTTGCCGGATGTTGAATTTTACGGTTTTACAGCGGATGCTAGACTGCCCATTGGCGTCTCCTCGGGCGATTAAGCCCAATTCAACCTCAACCTAATTTTTTAATGTAGAGGAGAGTGATGTGTCTGCTTACACTATTGTTCAGGGGATGGTGACTGATCCCAAGATGTTTGTGCAATACATTAAGTCAGTACCTGCAGTCGTTGAGCAATATGGGGGGCATTATCTCGTCAAGGGAAGTGAGTCTGAGATATTAGAAGGTATGCCAGATACGCGAAAAATTGTTATTCACGAGTGGCCAAGTTCTGCTGCGGCGAGGAAGTTTTGGTATTCTCCAGAGTATGAGGTAGTACGGAAATTGCGCGAAGCTGCCGGTCAATTCCAAGTGACATTGGTAGAAAGTCTATAAATTTGAGACTGACAAATAGCGAGTTAAAGATAAATTAATGCCTATGGGGTGGGACATAAAATGATTAAATCAGTGGAGCCTTTTCACGCATTAGCACTTCAAGTTACCTGCCGCGCAGTTAATGGATTGACCTCACGAAAAGAAGTTAGCCAGCGCATGACGGAAACTATTGCCAGCCTAGCCGGACAGATACGAGGCAGTAAAGGCTTTATCAGTTCATTTAGTGGGCTGAAGACTAGGCTAGTGGTTTTGCCCGAATACTTTTTGACTGGCTTC
>ENA-ORXF01000711-ORXF01000711.1-marine-metagenome-genome-assembly--contig:-NODE-711-length-22970-cov-5.230551_pt1 | contig 22970 bp, 27 predicted proteins | sample MGYA00237864_ERZ511476 | MGnify/ENA primary metagenome ERZ511476 (study PRJEB26306, sample SAMN06343908) | marine metagenome | isolation source: coastal waters | place: Atlantic Ocean: West Antarctic...
TCCGATCCTATAGCATTAATCTGATAATCACGTAATTTAATTTTTGTATTTGTATTTGCATTTGTATTTATAATTTTAATTTCTTTTTCAAAATCTAATTGTATTGTTTTATAAACCTTATGACATTGTTGTGTATTATGTTCAAAATCTTTTTGTAATTTACAAGTATGATAAATAATACCAGCTAATTTATTTGATTTTAAATAAATACACATTGTAGAACTTAAAAATGTGCCTAAACACTTAGCAGTTAAAGTTGAATTTTCATTATAATGTTTAGCTTGTAATCCTTGATAACATTTTAAATCAGAATTATATGTCATACCATCTAATCCATATTCCCCTAAACAATTATCTTTATCTTTATCTTTATCTTTTGAATATAATAATCTTTTTTTACGTTGGTGATTATAGTTATGAATATAACCTGATTCGAATAACCATTCTTCAGGTATATCTGTCCAATGATATGTATCATCTTTAGTTTCATTAATATGATAATTAATCATATCTTTTTCATATTTATACGCCTCTTCTTGGATTTTTTTGTTTTTATAACATTTCATTCTAGATATATTATTTCTCTTAAATTCATATGTAATATATTACATAAATAATTATTATTTTAAATCAATTTTTAAAGATAATATAACTTTTTATATTAAAAATAAAATTTATATTAAAAAATTTATATTAAAAAATTTATATTAAAAAATTATATATTATATTAAAAATTTATATATTATATTAAAAATTTATATTTATATTAAAAAAATTTATATTTAAAATAAAAATTATATTAAAAAATTAAATTAATATCTTATATTAAAAATTTATATATTAAGTATTCGAGAAAGCATTTAAAGATTACTTATAAGTATAATGTAAGAATGGTCTTTTAGCTCAGCTGGATAGAGCATCTGTCTTCTAAACAGAAGGTCATCGGTTCAAGTCCGATATGGATCATTTCTTTACTATATAAGTTTTATATAGTAAAATAATAAATAATTTATATATTGATGATTAATTTTAAGTGAAAAATTAGTTTTAATTTATTATTCATTCAAGTGTATTCATTCAAGTGTATTCATTCGGATTCATTCGGATTCATTTAATTACAAATTAACCAATATTTACTTGAATTATATTTCCATATGTTCTACATATTGGACATTTTTTTTTTGCTTCATGAGTTATATTTTTTTGATAACATTGATTACAAATACATAAATGTTTACAAGATAAATATAGGCAATCTGCCTGATTTTCTAAACAGGCGCAACAAATCGAACTATTTTTAACATCATTATTATTTTTATTAATAATTTTATCATTATCCTTTAGATTATATTTTTCAATATTTGGTTTTATTGCTAAAATAGTTTCATTTGAGATGTCAAAATCGTTATATAAATTAATTCTTTGTGTATCATTATTTTCAATATAAACAGTTGTTTCTAATATTAAAAGTTTATGTTCAAGTATATCAAAATTAGATTTTAATATATCATAACCATTTTCTTTTTTTGTATTTGAAAGAATATATTCAATATATTGCATATTTCTGTTTGAAGAGAATTGTTCTAATGTATCAAAGTCATATTTAAATGTTTGGTTGAGTGTATCTTCTAAATTTCTAATATGAGTTTGTCTATCGAGTGTTTTGTCTACTGGGAAGAACATATTTATATAAAAATAATATTTAGTATTTAACAAATGTAAATCATAAAAAGAATCAATGCTAAATGCAGATAGTGAATACAAAAATGCCTCAAAATATTGAGCTGCTTTTAATACATCCTGATTTAAAGATGTATTATTATATTTATCGATTCTTAAATATACCTTACGTTCTGGTATCTTTTTTAGTAATTCGCTATCAATGATTTTTAAATCATTATATATAATTTCCAGTGTTCTTAATCTATCAGATATTTTTAAAAATGCAACACCATAACCATAAAATTCATAATAATTTGTTACAACTGAAAAGTCTTGTCTTTCACATAATTCCATATATAATAATATTTAATACTAAAATTTTTAAATCAATTTTTATATTTTTATATCTTTATATCTTTATTATCTTTATATCTTTATTATCTTCCATTTTTTTAATTTTGTTTTTTTATCATAAAAATTTTTATTATCTTTATATTTCAAATAACATTTGCTGATATATCTATTAAAATCTGTTAAATTAGGTATATTTTTAATCTGACCATCAGATTGGCACCATTGCTTAAACTCAATTAGTAATGCTTTTAGGTCAATGAAATCTTTCTCATTACCAGTCTGTTTAACATTATAATTTTCAAAAAAAGGAAACCAAGCATCATTCGATCTTTTATAATCGTTTGTATCATTTTTAACAATTTCAGGTATTGTAATTTCAAATTTATTATATTTTAAATCTATACCATTATGCTTTATCGCACACTTACTACACCATTTTAAATGATTTTTAATATCATCATTAACCATTACGAAATCATTCTCTAAATCTATCCCATGTGTCGCATCATTATTCTTACATTCTTCGCATAAAATGGATTTAAAAAACTGTTTATTCCATTCTATTAATAAATTCATATAATATGGCATCCAATCTTTCATTTTTTCAATTAATGACCTATCTGGTTTAGCGACATACTCATCTTTTCGATTATCATTTGTAAATTCTACTAAAAATTTAACTATTACTAATCTTCTAAATACTCCCTTATCATGAGCGTTTTGTAATTGTGGAATATCATTACACATCAAAACAAATTGAAATTGTGGAGTAAATGTAATCGGATTTGAAAATAATCCTCTAGCTGTCATTTGGTCACCACCAGATATTTCCTTAAATATACCATTATTTATTTTCGCATCAGCATCGGGTTCTTGTGCGCTCACAAATCGACAATTTCTAACATTAATGATATCAGGTGATGCATCGCCTGAATTTTTCCGATTATTAGTTATATATGTGCTAGAAAGCTTCCCCGAATAATCGCCCAATGATTTATTATGTAATTCTAATAACTTTGTTTTTCCATTTCCGCCTTCACCTGACCAAATATATAATTTCTCATCTGTATTTAATCCTCGGATACTTTGAGACAGGGTTTTTTGTAGATATTCTCTTCTTTCTTTATCACCTTTTTGCTTAGAAGGGTGAATTGTATTAAAAAAATTAATTATTTTATCATAAATTTCTTTATCTTTTTTATAATTATAATCTATTTTTTTATATCCTACAGTCATAGTAATGTAATCATCTGGGCAACCATTTCTAAATACGTGTGTATTTGTATCATATACGCCGTTGTAAAACCCAACTAAATGATTTTTAGTATCTTTAATTTTATCAAATTCTTCATTACGAAAAAATATTTTAGCTTCATCGATAATCTTTTTCTTTGGTGTGTTATTTTGTATTTTATTTTTCAAATTTTTAAAACTAATTTGATATCTTTTAGTTAATTCAGTTTTTTGTTCTAAATTATTTGTATTCTTTATTTTTTCTAATTCTAATACCTTAAATTTATCAAATAATTTAGGCAATTCATCTGATATTATATTTGATAACGATAATGGTTCTCTCCCAATTGATTTCCAATAATGATTTTCAAAATGATACCACTGACTATTTTTGGAATCATTATTAACATATATAAACTCATTTCTATAAAAATATCCAATTAATGCAGCTATCCCATAATCATGTGTTGTATTAAAACAATTATCTAATAAATCATATAATTCTTTTTCCTTAAAAATTATATTTATATATTTTTTTTTATTATCTTTCTTTGCCCACATCTTTAAGGTACCAATACCCAATCCATCAATTTGTGACTTAAACTTTTTCCATTGTCTTTTACACGAATTTTTATCATATTTGTCCGATTTTTTACTTATTTCATCCCATAAATTGAAGTATTCGGGTTTACCATTGCTAATATTAAATAATATGAAACCCAATTCAATCCAATATTTATATTCATCATATCTAAAAGGTAATAAACATTCTAATAGATTTTTGATATTTTCAATATCTTTTAATAAAGTATTATTATAATTAATATCAACCTGTACGATTTCGTTTTGTTTTAATTTGTCTTTCATATCATCTCTGACCTCAGTCAAATCATTTTTATTTCGAATACTAGATAATGATATGGTGTCTTCTAATGAATAATTATTAATATCATTCGGTATCAACGTATCATTAACCTCTTTTAATATTTTAGTAAGTTCGTATGGTTCGCGATCCTGTTTTCGCGACCCATACATTATCCAACCATTTGACTGAATTACTGATAAATCAATAATATTATCAGCATCATTTATATAGTCGATTTCTTCTTGCGGAAATAATTTATTAAAATGAATCAATACTTCAGTTCTTACAATTTTTTGAACTTCTTTATTACATATTATTTTTGGAAAAATGATATGAATACCGTCTTTGTAAATTTCATTATTATTTTTTTTTTCAATAACTGGTCCTGCTATTTCATAAACTAAAGATAATGTATCATCTGAATCATTAATTACCAAATTTTTTTTTAATATACTTAAATAACACGATAAAAATTTATATATATGACTTTCTTTATATTTATGCTCATTAAAGTGCTTATTAAATCTAAAATCTAAATCTATATGAATTGGTGATATATCTGGAAGTTTTTCAATCAAATATAATTTTTGATTATTATTAATACATTGATAATATAATCTATGAAATATTTTTAATTCATTATTTTTAATACAATATTTCCCCGACTGTGGAGGCAATGATTGATGAGTGATATTTTCATTTATTTCAGTTCTATGATTATTTAAAAATTTAATTAATTCTTCCATATATAAAATTAGTAATAAATTTTTAAATAAAAATAAATATATAAAAATAAAAAAATTATTATTATTACTTAAAAAAAAAAAATATTTATATTATTATGGAACGAATTAACAGAATTAATCATGAATTAAAAAGTTTATTTAAAGAAAAGTTAGATGATAATAAAATCTTTTATGAATTAAATGAAAATGATAATGATATTATTAAAGTATTAATGATTGGGATTGAAGATACTCCTTATGAAAATGGTTTTTTCTTATTTACTTTGCGATTTCCAGAATTTTATCCAAATGAACCAGTAAAAATGTGGTATTATACAACTCATAGTAATATACGATTTAATCCAAATTTATATAATAATGGAAAATTATGTTTATCAATAATTAATACTTGGGGAAATACGGATAATTGGAATTCTCAAATGAATGCGAAATCAGTTTTATTATCTATACAATCAATGGTTTTAATTAATGATTCATTAAATAATGAGCCTCATTTAAATCCATCGGACGAAGATATTCAATTATATAATGATATTTTATATTATTCGGTATTTAATATAGCGATCTTAGATGTTTTAACATTTACGAATACTGAAAGATATTTAGAAAACGATTCTAAAAATAAAACTATTAATTTTATTAATTTTAAAGATATTATAATGAAATATTTTACTAATAATATTGATTGGTATAAAAATAGATGTATCGATTTACATTATAAATATTTCGATCATATTTTTAAATATCCGAGACCGTTTAATACAAGAGGTATTAAATTCTCATCTAATTTTTGCGATGTATTATTAGAGTTAATTCAAATTAATAATTTAAATTCGATTAATAAATTAAGTAATACTAAGATTAATATATCTTATATTAATTTTAATAAATTAACTTTGATTAAATTGAAACAATTATGTAAAAAAAATAATATTAAAAAATATAGTAAATTAAGAAAAAACGAAATAATTGAATTAATTAAATTAAAAATTGATAATGATATTTTTATATAAATAAATATTATATATTTATATATGAAATTTTGTAATAATTGCTCTAATAAATTATACGTATATGAAAAAAATGGAACCCTGATATATAAATGTAATGATTGTGGGGAAGAATATGAAAATAAAGATTTTATTATTAAGCAAAAAAATTATAATGAATCATTAAGTATGTTAGATAATATTCAAGTTAAGCAAAATCTAAAATATGATAATTCATTAAAAAGAAGTAAAAAATATAAATGTAAGAATTGTAATGACAATACAGAAGTAATTATAATCGTTAATAATGTATTAGAAAATATATATATATGTAGTAATTGTTCGTCTGAATGGAAATATTCATAATTTACTTAAAAAATGATTTATATTTATATTTATATTATATATAATTATGGAAACCAAACAAATCAATTATAATGAACTTACAAAAGATGAAATTAATTATTATTTAAATAAAGAAAAAATAACTCTTCCTTATATGACAAAATTTGAATATAGTCAAATTTTAGGATTGAGATTAACTCAATTATATAATAATACTGATTCTTGCATTGATACATCCGGATTTAATAATATTGAAGATATTGTTAAAAATGAGATGAGTAATCGAAAACTACCATTTATCATATGTAGATATTTACCTAGTGGTGACATCGAATTATGGAAAGTAAGTGACCTTATTCTTGGAAAATAAAAAAATGATTTTTTATTTTTATATTATTAAATTTTAAATAAAATAAGAATGCCTAAAAACAAGCAACAAGTTCCTGATTCGGACAGTGATGAGGAAAAAGCACCCGATTATGACAGTGATGAAGAAAAACAACGTGAAAAAAAACAAAAACCTAAACAGAAACCGACTGCCACAGGTAAAATTATAGAAGGAATCGAAAAACTTGACAAGGGAATCGAAAAACTTGACAAAAAAAATGATGATTTACATACAGCAGTTATGAGACTTGATTCAAAAGAAAATACTGACCTTAATAAACTTCAGGAAAAGTATGATAAACTTGAAGAAGAGAAGAATAAACTCCGAGAAGAGAATAATAAACTCCGAAAAGAGAATAATGATAAACCTCAAGAAAATAATAATAATGATAAAATAATGGAAAAATTAGAAGAAATCAATAATAAAATCTCTTCTGATTCTGTGAAACCCAAAAAGAAAAAAGAGAAAAAAGAGAAAACAGAACCAAGTGAAAAGACTTTGACTAAACCACTTGGTTCATACATATTTTTTTCAATTAATGAAGAAAATAAAGATGCAATTGCCGACCTGGCGACAGAACTAAATGAGGAAGGTAATCCGAATGGCAAACGCAAGAGCGCATCAATTCTATGGGGAAAGTTTTCAAAAGAAGAAAAAGACGTTTGGAAACAACGTTCTATTAAATCGTTTGAACAAGAACAAAGCGACCTAAAACAAAGGGCACAAGAACAAAGCGAACTAGAACAATAAACAACACAATAATATCTTAAAATTTATCTTTAAAATATCTTAATTTAATAATATTTAAATATAAAATAATTTCTTTTTAAAATATAAAATAATTTCTTTTTAAAAATATAAAATAATTTCTTTTTATAAAATAATTTCTTTTTATAAAATAATTTCTTTTTAAAATATAAAATAATTTCTTTTTAAAAATTATTAATTTAATTAATTAATAAAAATTATATAAAATTATATAAAATTATTATTTTTATAAATTAATAATGAATAATAATACTAATAATTTAATTGAAGTTGGTGTTGATGAAGTCGGAAGAGGTTGTTTATTTGGTCGTGTATACGCAGCTGCTGTTATTTGGAATCCGAATCTTAGTAATTGTTTTGATGATATTGAAGATGATATCAATTTAATTAGAGATTCTAAAAGATTATCTGAGAAAAAAAGGAATTACTTATCTGAATTTATTAAAGAATATGCCTTAGATTATTCGATTGCTTATGTTGAACACGATTATATTGATGAACATAATATTTTAAAATCATCCATTATTGCGATGCATAAAGCATTGGATAATTTACATTTTGATTTTGATAAGATTATGGTTGATGGAAATCAATTTAAAAATTACTATAAAGGTAGTAAATTAATGGATCATGAATGTATTATAAAGGGTGATGATAAAATAAAATCAATTTCATGTGCGAGTATAATCGCTAAAGTCGCTAGAGATAATTATATAATTGACCTATGTAATGAAAATGAAGATTTAAATAAATATGATTTTAAAAATAATAAAGGCTATGGAACCAAAAAACATATTGAAGGAATTGAAAAATATGGAATAACTAAATTACATCGGAAATCATTTTGTAAGAATATTAATTATAAAATTTAGTTATTATATTTTTTTATATTATATTTTTTTATATTATATTTTTTTTATATTATATTTTTTTATATTTTTGAATTTATATATTTTTTAATTTTTTATTATATATTTATTTAAATCTAATTTTTTTATTTAATTCAATTATCAATTTATTTAATTTATCATGATTTTGAAAATAGATAAATGATAATCCTAAACTAGTTCCAATTATATTCTCATCTTTTAGTGAACTAATATACCCGAATCTCTTTGAATAATTGTTAAAAATAAAAGGAATATTTTTCAATATTTTATTTATAAAATAAAAAATGATTGATAACAAAAATAAATATAATATACATATAATTATTAAATTTAATATTGAATTTTTTTTATAAAATATATTAAAAATTATATCGAATAATATATCATTTGATATGTTTGTTAAATATAACGATATAATAAATGATAATGTTGAATACTGAAATATTTCTAAAAACTTAAATATTAATATCATATATTAATATTTTATATTTTAATAATATTATTTTTCAAGTATATATATATATTTTTTTAAAAAGTATATATATTTTTTTAAAAAGTATATATATTTATATATGTTAAAGATTATCGGATTTCAATATAAACAAGATTTTATAAAATTATTACCCAAACTAATTTATTCAAGACTTTATCATGCAAATATAATCGACCATTATGAAAATCCTAGAAATATAGGTAGTTTAGATAACACAAATCTAAACGTTGGAACTGGTTTAGTCGGTTCACCCGCTTGTGGTGATGTGATGAAATTAAATATTATGGTTAATGATGATGGTATTATTATTGATAGTAAATTTAAAACATTTGGATGTGGTTCTGCTATAGCATCTTCATCTTTCACGACAGAGTTTATTAAAAATAAACATATAAATGATGCTTACTTAATCAAGAATAAAGACATTGCTAACGAATTAAAACTTCCACCTGTAAAACTTCACTGTAGCATGTTAGCTGAAGATGCGATTAAATCGGCAATACATGATTACTTAAAAAAGAGTCTCGATTGATTATATTAATATTTAATATTTTTAATAAAATTATTTTAAAAATTGATTTAAATTAATTTTTATATTAATAATAAAACTATGTCTTATAAAAATAATGAATCAAATAAAGGAAAACGCTGGTCCAAAGATGAAATAACTGATTTAACGACTGAATTTACTAATAAAATTACTATATCTGATATCGCGTTATTACATAAAAGAAGTGAACGAGCCATTGAATTACAGGGATTATTATTAGCAAGTAAATTATTAAAAGACAATCCAATTAATGAAGTGAATCAGATATATGGTTTTAATGCTGAAGATTTTGAAAAATATAATAAATTTAAAATAAAACAAGAAGAAAACAAAAAAAAATTACAAGAAGAAAATAAAAAAGAAAAAAAACTAAAAAAAGAAATATTAGTTGATACAGAAGTAATTGAAATTAAATTAAATGAAGAACAAACTAAGGCATTTAATATCGCGACAAAGTCAAAAGAAAATATTTTTTTAACTGGTTCACCTGGAACTGGTAAAAGTCATACTTTAAAAAAAATTATATCTCATTATAAAGATGAAAATAGGATAATTGGTATAACTTCAACAACAGGATGTTCGGCTATTTTAATTGGAGCAAGAACATTACATAGTTTTTTAAAATTAGGAATTCATAAAAAAACACCACAGCAATTAGTTCTCGGATTAAAAAAATTCCCGGATATATTTAATAAATTAAAACTTTTAGAAACTTTGATTATTGAAGAAGTTAGTATGTTATCGGCCGAATTGTTTGATACAATATCGAAATATTTATCTATTATTCGAAATGATGATAAACCATTTGGTGGTATTCAATTATTACTGGTAGGTGATTTCTGCCAATTGCCACCTGTCCAGGGTTCATTTTGCTTTGAATCAATAGAATGGCAAAGATTATCACCAGTTATTATCAATTTAACAACATTAGTTAGACAAGATAATGATAAGTATTTTCAAGAAATATTACAAAGAACTAGATTTAGTGATATTACAGATGAAGATATTGATATATTAAAGCAATGTAAACGAAAAGATAATATTAATTATACGTGCCTCTGTGCGACAAATAAAGAAGCTGATTTAATTAATAATAATGAAATTGAAAAATTATTATTAAATTCAAATAATAAACCAAGTTTTTTTGTGAATTCATTAAATAAAAAGGATAAATTAAAATTATGTGTAGGTTGTAAAATAATGATTAATTGGAATATAGATATAGATTCACATATTGTAAATGGAACAACTGGCGTGATTACATCATTAAATGATGAAAGTGTTGTTATTAATATTACAAATAGAAATAAATCATATACAGTTAAACATATGAATATTAAAGATGAAGATACCGGTTATCTTATTGGGAAAATAATGCCTTTACAATTAGCATGGGCAACTACGATCCATAAATCACAAGGAGCAACCATAGATTATTTAGAACTTAATTTAGGTCAATCAATTTTTGCAAATGGACAAGCTTATGTCGCATTATCAAGAGTTAAGACATTAGATAATTTATCAATTATAAATATTAATAAATATGCTTTTACTACTGATAAATTTGTATATGAATTTTATAAAAAGATGAATAATTAAATTAATATATTTTAGAAAAATAATAATAAAGATTTTATAAAGATTTAATCAATATTTAATTTTAAATCAATATTTAATTTTAAATCAATATTTAATTTTAAATCAATATTTAATTTTAAATCAATTTAATATAAAATTGATTTAATATAAAATTGATTTAAAAAAATTATTACTATTATTAATATTATAATGAATAATTTAATTTTTGACACAGAAACAACAGGATTACCTAAACGTATTGGATGGGATAGATATCATCCATATAATCAGACACAAAATTATAATGGATGTAGAATAGTTTCCATATGTTGGAACTTATATAAAGATGAAAACAAAATAAATTCAAATTATCATATTATTAAACCGGTTGATTATAAAATTGATAATAAATCAATCGCTTGTAAAATTAATGGTATAACACAGGAAATCGCAATAGAACAAGGGATTGATATTAATGAAATGTTTGATTTATTAAAAAAAGATTTAGAACAATGTGAAACAATTGTGGCACATAATTTATTATTTGATAAACATATATTATTAGCTGAATTATTTCGAAATAATCGTGAAGATATTATCAAATTATTTTTGGATAAAAAAACATATTGTACTATGCAATTTAGTAAAAATTTATTAAAAATCAAAATGAAATATGGGGGTTTTAAATCACCGAAACTTATCGAATTATATAAATTTTTTTTTAATGTCGAATTTGAAAATGCTCATTCAGCAGATGCCGATGTTGACGCGTGTGCGAAATGTTATTTTAAGATGATTGCCTCTTAAAATATAGAAACCTTTGTATTCCAATCTTTATAAACAATATTTAATTTTTCGATATTTCTAAATAATAATACTATAGTCTTCTTTTAAAAATTCAATCTTCTTTTAAAACTTCAATTTCACATTAAAAATAAAATCTCATATTTAATTATTTATTATAATTATTTATTATAATTATTTATCTATTATTATAATTATTTATATTTCAATAAAAAATCATTTTTTTATTTACAAAATATATATATGACATATTTACCTTTATTTTTTATATTATTATTTGTAATCATATTATGTTGTGGATTTTATGAAGTTATATCTGTTAAAAGTATGGTTAAAATTAATGAAATTACCCCTACACCAAAACAACACCAAAAACCAAATGTAGATTTATTAAATGAAAATCAATTTAATCTAATGAAAATGAATCCTAATCGATGGAATTATAATAATGCAGATTTCGCTCCTTACATTGATGGTAGTTATAAACAAGTTACAAATAATTATGTCCCTGATTTTAAATTTAATAATAATAATAATAATAATAATAATTTGAAGACATCAGCTGTTTATGATACTAAAATCAATGCTTGGCGAAATCAAAGTGATTCAAATTCTTTTTTAGTTCAATGTAAAAAAGAATAATATAAAAATAAATTATTAAATATAAAAATAAATATAAATATAAAAATAAATTATTAAATATAAAAATAAATATAAAAATAAATTATTAAATATAAAAATAAATTATTAAATATAAAAATAAATTATTAAATATTTAAAATAAATTTACTTTTAAAATAAATTTATTTTATTATATTATATATAATGAATAATCAATTATTTTTAACAATTAATAATCCTGCGAATACCGATTTTTATATGGGAAAAGGAGTCCAAGGATCTTATGACGGAAAAGTATTAACACCAGGTGGTGTTAGTAAATGGAGAAAACAACCTAATAATGTACCATTAAACACTCAACCTACATTTATTCCTCAAGGGAACCAACTTCCTTTAGCATTTGAAAGTAATGCTATGCAATTACCAACTGATAGTATGTTTTATTTTGCGAATAATTTAGTATCAATGGATTGTTGTCCTAGTACGTATACAACTGATAGAGGTTGTGTTTGTACAACAGAACAACAACGCAAGATGATTGGTCAACAAAGAGGTAATAATAAAAATTTTCCAGAATATCCAAGCATTTAAATTTATTCTTTAAAATATTAATTTATTCTTTAAAATATTAATTTATTCTTTAAAATTTTAATTTTCTTATATTTTTTATGATATTTTCGAACTATATTATTATATATATATATATATAATATAATATGGTTGAATATTACAAAAAAAAATGTAAAAGTAATAATAATAAATTAAAATTTTATTATTACAAACAATATATAAATGGTAAAAAAATAAGAATTAGTCAAACAGAATATAATAAAAATAATAATAAAAATAATAATAAAAATAATAAAAATAAAATCACACACAAATTACTCAGTGGTGGATGAGGCCCTCCCAACAAATCTTTATACCAATCGGGTGGATGATACTCAATTGACGATGAAGAGGATACATAAAAAAAATAATATTATTTTTTATACAAATGATATTTATAATTTAAATAATAATTATAAATTGATACAATGGTATAAAGTAAATGTAATATTACTTTAATTATAATATCTTTTCAAATATAATGAATTATTATGTAATGCTAGTGGTCTAACATTTTTAATAATCTCTTTACTTTTCTTTATTGTAAATTTATATTTATAACACAAATATAATAATACATATGTTGCTGAACGTTTGTGTCCGTTTTTACAATGAATCAAAATACCTTCATTATTTTTTAAACTATTATCAATAAATTGTAATACAAAAGGTAAATAATTAATAAATATATTATGGTATATTTTATGATCTCTAATTGGTATATTTAAATAATTAATTTCTCTTTGAAAATTATTTTGAAAATTATGTGTAACATTAATTATATTTTTTATATTATTTTTTTTTATAAAATTATAATCATGTGCCGATTTATAATTTCCTAACCATAAATTTTGCATGATTTCTACTGCATCATATTCCATTTAATATTTCTTTATATTTTTTAATTTTTATATTTTTTTTTAATTTTATATAAAGAAAATTATTCATATTTATTCAAAATGATTATTGATAATAGGGAAAAAGATTTAATTAATTTATTAAATAAACAAAATATATCATTTCAGACTGAAAATTTAGAATTAGGTGATATTTTATATAAATTAGATAATAATGATATTTTATTAATCGAAAGGAAAACAGTAGCTGATTTAATGGCGTCTATAAAAGATGGTCGTCATCGAGAACAAAAGATACGGTTACTTAAAAAACAAACAGAAGGAACTCGTATTTTTTATTTAATTGAAGGCTCAATATTATATAATAATAATAAAGATACTTTATGTTCTGCAATACTAAATACATTAATGAGAGATAACATCCATATTATTTTCACGGGAATGATTGAAGAAACAATCCTTTATTTATTAAAAATAGAAACTAAATTGGATTTTTATAAAAATAATATAAGTGAAAATGTAAATAATAACTATTTACATACAATTAAAACTTGTAAGAAAGACAATCTTACGAAAGAAATATGTTTTCAAGCTATGTTAAAGCAAATACCAGGTATATCATCATCTTGTGCGGAATCTATATCTAAAATATATCCTTCTATGAAAGATATATTAAAAAAATATAATGAATGTGATAATGAAGATGATATGAAATATATATTATCCGATATTATTATTAATAAAAAAAAAATCGGGAAAAAATTGTCTGAAAAGATTTTTTTATTTTTATATTAAGATTTTAATATTAGTATTTTAATATTAGTATTTTATATTAATTATTTTTTCAAATTATTTTTTATGTGTTTAATGGTTATATTGAATTATTTTGCGAGTAGTAATATCTATTCATCTTCGTCAGATTCATCTTCGTCAGATTCATCTTCGTCAGATTCAGAACCCGACCCAAATTCAGCCAGAACTTCCATCAGGAGTAAATGATATTTTTCATCTTCTTTAGCTTTTGCGGCTACAGCAGCAATCTCGGAAGCGGCTACATCTGCCGCTTCTTTTTGTCGCCTTTGTATAAGGCAATTTTTCAAAATAGTGTGACGGGTTTTCACAAATTCAACATTTGCCAGATAGATCTTGGCATTTGCTTCATACAGGACGTATACGTTGATTTCTTTCATTGTCAATCGATGAATAACTTCGAGAATATTTTCGTAAATATTTTTTATATCGAGTGTATCCAGACCAGGAAGGACTGTTTGAATAATAGGCGTAGTAAGTAGATAACCCATTAGAGCTCTCATCGGGTTAGGATACCCCGACCAGTGTTTAAGCTGTTTATTCTTTACATCAGAATACGTCAAAATAATAGTATTTTTGAAAGCAAGAGCGTCTGTGATATCGGGATGCGTTCCGTTAGTATGCATGTTGATAGCTGATTGTTCGGAAGCACATTTGTCGTCATTCCACTCATGTCGGTTGACACGGTATGCTTCTACGTCATCGGGTGTTGGAGGGATATTCAGTTTAGGACATATATTGTATTTGCGGTCGGTAGGTATAAGCATATATATACATCGAACTAGTTGTTCTGTCAATGGAATACTTTGCTTTGAAAAATGAATATGTTTCAGCTGTCGACCATGATGTGCTTTATGTGTCGGTTCAAGAATGCATACAGACAGTGTTGGTTCGGGCGATGTTGATTCCATCTTGTTGTGTGTGTGTGAGCTAGCGTTGTTGTTGAATATTTAATATATAAAATTAGATTTTCAATTTTTTTTTGATAAATATTGAAATGTTTTAAAAATATTAATATTAATATTAATATTGTATATGATTTAAGTATATTCTTATAATTACTTTTTACTTTTACTTATTTTTGTAAACAAATAAAAAAATTATAGTTTTTTTGTAATAATAATTAAAATTAAATATGCCAACCCGTCATCCAAAAGCAGGAGCCGTCAGCGAAATACCCTGTTCTATGGATGGACATTGTTTTTACAACGCCATCCTCTTGTCACTTCAAAATGGAGAATTCTCTGAATCATTCTCAGTTGACTTTTTAAGAAAAGTGATTTATTTGTTTGTATCTAACCACAACGAAAAAAGAACAACCGGATCCTATAAAGAGGCCGCAACATCAGCCCTTGCTGGTATGGGGAAAAAAACGTGTGGTTCGTCTGGTTGGGGTGGAGACAACGAACTAGGAATATTAGCATCAATCCTATATATTAGGATTGATGTATATGAAAACGATAATAAACAATGGATTTCAATTGGAGATTCGGGACCAAAAATCTATTTGATTAATCGTTCAAACCATTTTAATTCATTAATTCCTGTGAAAGAAGAATTCCAACTTTCACATGATACTATCCTAACAATATATACTAGATTGTCAACTAGTGAAGTAATGTCTTCTAAGGAAAAAGGAATCCGTGAAAGAATTGAAAGAAGGAAAGCGACACTTCGATATCTTGAAGCGGAAGGACTTGATACTCAAGTAATCAAAAAAGAAATCGAAGCACTTAAGTATTCTATCTAATTATTTTAGAAATTACTTTTCAAAATTATCTTTACAAAAAAATATAAATTATAAATAAAATATGGAATGTTTAAAAAAATGATTTTTAACATCATATTTTTATAAATAAACTATGGAATGTTTAAAAAATTGATTTTTAACATCATATTTTTATAAATAAAATATGGAATGTTTATGCTTACCTATTTTAAGACCTTATTGGGATAATAAAAAACCCGAAGAAAATCATAATAATACAACATGTAAGACTTGTTATTGTCGTGCAATAAGAGGTGAAATATCATTTGAAGAATTTGAAAACAAATGTGTTTTAAGTAAAAAAAATTGTGGTATGAAATTTAAAGAGGTATGTATGATTTGTCAAGAATAATATATAAATAATATATAAATAATATATAAATAATATATAAATAATTAAATTTAATTTATATTAATGGAATACGAAGATTTTGTTCAAAAATATATTCCGAATAATTTTGATGAGTCATTATTACATAAAGATAAAATAGAATTTTTAAAAAAAATTAAATTTGAACAGAATTTACTTTTTTATGGATATGAGGGAAAACGTATATTAATTAACTTATATTTAAAGACAAATTGTAAGCAAAATAAATTAAAAAAAACAACAACAATAATTAATAATATTTATTTTAATTATTATCATAGTGATAATCATATTGAATTTAATATAAATGATTTAAATAAAGATGAAATAAAAATTCTTATTCATTTTATAAAATTTTATTCATCTACTAAATCAATATTAAATTTAAAGAAAATAATAATTATATATAATTTTAATAATCTAAGTTTTAAAGAACAATATAAATTTAGAACTATTATTGAAAAAATGAGTAATGTCAGATTTATCTTTCATGTAAGTAAATTATCAAAAGTGATAGAACCATTATTAAGTAGATTTTTATTAATTAGATTACCTATTATATCCGAAAACGAACGAAATAATTTAATAAAATTTATATTTAAAGATAATAACTCCAAATTTAATAATATTAAAAATTTAATTGAAATATCAAAGAAGAATGGAATATTATCTTTAAAAACTCTTTTAGTTAATATTTATATTAAAATATGTAATAGTTCATACAGAATAAAAAATATAGATACAAAAAAATTATTATTATTAATTTTATCTAATAAACATCCTTTTATTAAAATAGATAAATCAAAAGAATTAATAAATGAATATATTGTAAATCATATGAAAATTATTGAAATTTATAAAAATTTATATTATAATGTTATTAATAATAATGATATAAGTAATAATTTAAAGGTGTTAATTACTAAGAAAACATCTTATTATGAGTCATTATATGTTCATAATAGAAACATCATAATGTTAGAAACTTATATTGCTTTTTTAGTAAAAACATTTAATAACTGTTAGGGGCATAATCCAATGTCTCAGCTTATTAATATAATCGATATTTATAATTATATTAATTTTTTAAAATCATTTTTTATGATATTTATTTATTTATTTATTTAATTTAATTTATTTATTTATTTAATTTATTTTATTTATTTATTTTATTTATTTATTTATTTTATTTATTTATTTAATTTATTTTATTAATTTTATTTTTGAATGGGAAAAATCGAATGAAGTGTTACTCTACCACATGACTAGACCACCCATTTGGTGGTTCCCATTGACTATTACTATATGACCCATCCTCTTTTTTCTGAAAAAAACAATAAAGACCGTTATGGTCGGCACTAGTCTTTCGACGCCATGTAGTAGATAGTTTCGTTTTTTTAAGTCTATATTGCGAGACACCTTGATAATAACATCTATTACCTTCTGAATTTGTGTAAGGATGACGTCCTAGTAGAGGAATTTGCCATACATTCAAAATTGCTTCTAGTACATGTTGTGTCATTATCTTTCCATCTGTATATTTTTCATCATACAGAATACTTGGATTGGTACCCCATTCTTCATCACGATGAAGATTATCACCATCATATGCTTTTTTTGTGAAATAATCGTGATCCTCATATAAATGAGACTCTTCCGAAGTTATCATAAGTGATGGCATAGCAACAAGTACGATTTTATTTCCATCATCGTCTCTTCTTACAATAGAATTTGAATTTTTGTTAAAAGAAGCATCATATCTAATATCCCATAGAAATCGGATACTTCCTTTATTAAATTGTTTACTAATCAATGCACCAGGATATTTCTTATAAAATTCATTTTTTGCTTTTTTAACACCTTCTCCTCCTATCTTAAAAATCTCTTGGATTGTTTTACCGATATGCCCATCATTTTTTTCAACAGTAAACTCAATCAATTTGTCATTGTTCAACAGTGGAAATATCTCTTTAATTCTTTCAATTTGCTTAGAATAAGCTGATTTGTCCGTTTCACTGATTACACTCATAATTAAAAATAATACATATTAAAAATTATTGTATCATTTTTATAAAAAAAATGATTTTAAGATATATTTATATATAAATAAATCATAAATCCAAATATAAATATATACAATTATAAAATAACTGAATTACCTAATGCAAAAAGGTTTGATTTATGTATTAAGAGATGAAAAATGCGATGCATGCCCTTTAATTGCTAATAATGGGTCTGATAATTATTTATCTGGAGATATATTACAAGGACCAAATAATACTTATAAAATAACACCACAAACATTAAATACTCCAAATCCCCCATCATATGAACCGGTTCAATCAAGTTTAAATTTAAATAATGTTGAAAATCCATATGTCTTCGATTTTGTTAGAACTAATCGAAGACATAAAAGACAACAAAAAAGACATGATAGAGAAAGATAAAAGAGAAGAACGAAGAGAAAATCAACGAGAAAATAAAAGATTCAAAATATTAATAAAATATTAATAAAATTTTTATTATTATTATTATTTTTAACTAAATTATCTATTATATTACATAGTATTTTTAGACATATAATTAATATATTTATAATTTTCATTGGTTATTTTCCCCATATCAGTTAATTTCTTATTATTTAATAACTTAAATAATATTTTAAATTCGTTATAAAAAAATTATTTAAAAAAAATTGATTTTAAAATAAGATTATATAAGATTATATATAATAATATAAAATGGAAACATTGTATATTTTGGATGCTAAAAAAAAATTACGCGAATGGTCTATTAAATTAGAAACACAGGGCGATAGAGTCTTTATTATTAGAAAATATGGTCATGTTGGTGGAAAACTAATTGAAAGGAGAACAGAAATTACAGAAATCAAAAGTCAAAAAACATTGAAAGAACAAGCCTTATTTGAAGCGAATAAAGAATGGAAAGACCAAATTCAAAAGAAGAAATACTCTATTAACAAGCCTGACAATAATGCACCTGCTATATTTAAACCAATGTTAGCTCAAACGTTTAATTCAAAAAAAGGGTTTAAATTACCTTGTATGGCTCAGCCAAAAGTTGATGGCGTGAGGGCTTATATTTTAATTGATGATAAAAATAAATGTACTATTAATTCGAGAAATCATAAACCATGGTTTAATATGGATTTTATAACGAAACTTCTTGTAAAATATAAAAATATTGTATTTGATGGTGAGTTATATAATCATAATATGAGTTTTCAACAGTTGATGAAATTAGTTAAACTCAAAACGATAACTGAAAAGAATGAATTATTAAAAAAGATTCAAAATAACGTTGAATATCATATTTTTGATTGTCATTTTACAAATAATAAAGACATGAGTTTTGAAGATAGATACAATTTTCTATTATCAATTGAAAAAGATTTTAAAGATACACCAATTAAATTTATTAAATCAACCACAATAAAGACAAAAGAAGATATTGATATTTTACACGATAAATATGTTAAAGAAGGATATGAAGGTATTATTTTACGCGACCCAGAGTCACCTTATGAATTCAAAAGAAGTAAATTTTTACAAAAATTTAAAAAGTTCTTTGATGATGAGTTTGAAGTAATTGGATATGATAAAGAAATGCAAAATGATGTTCCTCTAGTTGTTTGGAAATGTAAAACATCAACTAATAAAGAATTTAATGTTCGTCCTAGAGGAACAAATAAATTTAGAGCCATATTATACAAAGAAGCTGATAAATATATTGGTAAAAAACTTACTGTAATATTTCAGGAACTCACCGATGATGGAATCCCACGATTCCCAGTCGGGAAAAATTTCCGTGATGATATTTAATATTATTTAATATTATTTAATATTAAAAATAAATAAAAATAAATATTAAAATAAATATTTAAAATAAATAATTTAAAATAAATATTTAAAATAAATATTTTAAATAAATAATTTAAAAATAAATAATTTAAAATAAATTAATATGATATATTTTATTAATAAATTATTTTATTTTATTTAAACCATTTTTTAAAAAATGACCAATTATCTTCATCGTCTGATTCATCATCTGATTCATCGTCTAATTTATTATCTTGATTGTGTTCTTTAGTTGTATTATCTGTTTTATTTTCTATATAATTATCTACAATGATTGATTGTGTATTTGTTAAGTTATTCTGTTCAATTGGTAATATTGAGTTTATCGGAATTGATTTTGTCTTAACTGGTCTATTATTATTTGGACTCTTAGGAGTAGATTGCCTGTATGGGCGACTTAATCCTTCAATTGGTGATTCTTGTGAATGATTATCAATTAGGTCAATTGTATTATTAAAATAAATAATTTTATGATGATTGGTTAAATTATTTTTGCTATCATAAGGACAATATTCTTTAAATAATTTATAAGATTCACCTTTTAACAAATCTAATATTATCTTTTTATTTGTTATATTATATTTATTTTGAATGAATTCTAAAATCATATTAGTACATGTTGAAAAAATGGCTAAATACCATAAATAAATATTTATTAATTCTTCATAATCTACAAAATAAGGATTATTATTAGTTGTTAATAATGTAATACCAAGACCAGAAATGGTTTGTAAAAATCTTAATATATTTGTAATATATAAAACAAAATAATATGATCTTCTTCTTTTATTTATTGTTTCTGTATAATAATTTAATTCATTTAAATATGATACAGTTTCGGGATATTTGTTTTTAATCTTAACAATACGTTTTTCAATTGTTTTACTTTTACAATATAACATTTATATATAAATATATAAGAATCAGCCATTTTAACTTATATTATTTGATTTATAATTTAATATGATATAATTTAATATATAATTTAATATATAATTTGATTTAATATATAATTTGATTTATAATTTAATATGATTTAATATATAATAACACGTTCCGCTTATAGTGATATATATAACAATTTTTTTATAATTAAATATAATTTTAACAATAGACTGACTTATCATTTCTATATCATCATTATTTAATGGTTGTCCCATATATCAATATCAATTTTATTATTCTTTAATATTTACTTATAATTAAAAAATTGATTTATATTTGTTTATTTTATCAATATAATAATGGCAGATAATATTCAAAATATGAGTTATTCAATTCCTAACTTATTAACTATATATGATATAAAACATCTTAAGAAATTTAATATTGAATATCGTAAAAAATTGAACGAGTTAAAATTAAAAAAAAAATCCACAAAATCTCTTATTAATATGTTAACAACAAAAAAAAAACATCTCCTAAAAATCGACTGGACCAAATTTAAGTGTATACACGGTGAAGTAGGTTACTTATATGACATTAGTGATGATGCTAGAACAGGGGACCTGCCTCGGCGACGATGTGAACACACTCTTGGGGTAAATTGTTATAAATGTATAATAAATATTCAAGACCCAGATTGTACAGACAGTCCTTATGACCGTGTATTTTTCCCTATATATAATTGTATGCATCAAATAATTGATGCCAAAGAACAATTGGCAATATACGAAACTAATTTAACTGAACTAAAACAAATTATTATTGAAATTAACGACAGGATTAGAAAATGTCAATTATACCATTCAACTGCGTGTATGTGTTGTATCAAAAAAAAACAAACTCTTATACAAATATGTAGCAACTCACATATGTGTTGCGAAGATTGTCTTGAAAAAATGTGTGAAGATAATGATAATTGTAAGTTTTGCGAAACAATTATTATCAATAAGTATTGTCAAATTTGTAACAATTTTGGCGATAATTATATTACAGATATTTGCGGTAATAGACATAATATGTGTTTGGATTGTTTAGATTCAATTATGAAAATAAATGGAAAATGCCCATATTGTCGAGATGATATTATTGTATTTGATTATTAAACTGTTATTCTGAATATATAATAGGATATGATTTTTAGATATTATTATATTTGAAATATCTAAATCGACAGCCATATTAGATATTCATATTAGATATCCATATTAATATATTTAATAATTTATATAAAAAAATAATTTATATAAAAAAATAATAATTTATAAAAAACTTATATAAAAAACTTATATAAAAAATGATATAAATATTTTATATTTTATATTTAATTAAATAGACGATATGAAGTTTATTTACAAAAGAGTAGATTATCATGAAAAAATCAGAGATATCACATTTTGCAACAATGTGCCTCGATTAAGAGTTAAGCGGAAATGTTGTTTAGCTC
>ENA-ORXF01000713-ORXF01000713.1-marine-metagenome-genome-assembly--contig:-NODE-713-length-22943-cov-4.811773_pt1 | contig 22943 bp, 11 predicted proteins | sample MGYA00237864_ERZ511476 | MGnify/ENA primary metagenome ERZ511476 (study PRJEB26306, sample SAMN06343908) | marine metagenome | isolation source: coastal waters | place: Atlantic Ocean: West Antarctic...
GTTGCTAGTGCCAGTGGTGTTAGCGTCTAGGGCCAAAGCCCCAACAGCAGTGTTGTTGTTAGCGGTGGTGTTAGCACCTAAAGCACTTATGCCAACAGCGGTGTTTTGATCACCGTCTGTGTTAAGAATCAAAGCATTTGTACCCAAAGCAGCGTTGCTATGTCCTGCGATGTTGGATCCCATCGCACTAGCGCCAACAGCGGTGTTGCTGGCACCTGTGGTATTAACATCTAGTGCCTGGCTTCCAACAGCAGTGTTGTTGTTAGCGATGGTGTTAGCGGATAAAGCAGCATGTCCAATGGCAACATTGTCGTCTCCGGTAGTAATCGATGAACCTGCTTCATCTCCAACCAAAACATTACGAAGTGATCCGCCTTGTAATGCTGCGCCTGCATTAAGACCTGCTATAAAGTTATTGGTTCCATCTGTTAAACTTGAAAGTCCACCAGATACAATGCTTGTGGCCGTGACAATATTTGAACCATCATAAGGATCAATATTACTAACATCTGAACGCAAAGTGTTAAATTCTTGTCTAAACCTTTCTAAACTATCTGATGCACCAACTAAAGCTGCGTTTATTGTAACCATTTTATTTATTTACCAATTGTTGTAAGAGAATTTTTATTTCTCTCATCTCATCTTGGAGATTATTAATTTCTTTTGTAGCATTTTTTAACTCATCTCTTTGCATTTTTGCTGCTTTTGAGCGAACAATTGCTTTTTCATAAGCAGATCTGTTTGTATTCACAATACCACCAGAATACACATCTCTTGAAAGATCTTTATTTTCTTCTACTTTTATAAATTCTTTATTTTGCATATTATGTTGCCAATGCTATTGCCCTAAAATTTTTGATTCTAGGAGGTGATGCTGAATTGGTTGTTTGTATAACAATTTTAATTGAGAATGCAATAAACGGATCCAACTCTTGACCAAGACCATCATCAGTAACACCAGCAGTATATAGATGTTCACGAAAATTACTTCTGCTTTTTGAAGCACCTACAGCTAAATCAGGACTGCCATCAGTATTGAAATATCTCCAACCCAATTCGCTAAAATTAGAATCATCATCTTCTCTCAATATTTTGTAAAGAAGTTTAATATCTCCATTTGAATCTTTATTTCCATCAAAAAATACTTTCAGTGCAGTAGCTGTTTGCGCAAGATTAACTTGTTTTATTATATATACTGCTTCATTATTATCACCAAAAGCTTCTGTAGAATCATTATATTCACTTGTTGGATATATATCAGCTGAAGAATCAATGTTATTAACTCTGTTTGCAACAGCAACCATTGACATTCTTTCACTATCAATGATAGGAGATATATTTGATGATTCTGATGTTAATGCTAAATTTAATGCCAAAGATTTTTCAGAAGACATTTCATTATCTTGGTTAATATCAGAAGCTACCATATATGGAACATCATAATAAACATTTTCATTTAATGGTGTATTAATAGAATTTGCAACCGAAGTTTTTGTAAACGAAGTTTGTGAACCACTTGGGCTTGTTGCTGTTGATGGTCTTTTCTTTGCAACAATAGTTGTGCCGGGAAGTTCAATCCCATTAATTTGAGATTTACCAAGTTCATATAAAATATTTTCTGTGGCAGTTATAGAATTTCCACCATTTTGTGCATGAGTAGTTCCAGTGCTATCGATAACAGCACTGCTTGTTACTGCCACAGTATAACTATCAATTCCAATATTACCGATTGATGTATGAGTTGTATTAATTTCTGTAAATGGAATTTTGTGTAACATGTACAATTCAACCGTGGCACCTGCGGCATGAGATGTAGCAGTAGTTGAGTTTACGCCTCTAGCTGCACTACTAATAGTATTTGTACTAATTGTGGTGTACGTTATGATTTCATCATCAATTTTTATATAATATACGTTAGATGTATCTCTAGAGAATTTTCCTGAAGTATCATCAAAATTTGTACCAGAGGCCAAAACAATAGTAGTGGCATCCACATCTATTGCTGTTGATAATGTTGTTCTTGCACCAGATTTCACGCCATCAATAGTTACATTATTAGTTGTAACATACATTTGATGGTCGCGATGTCGCACTTGAATCACAGCACTACCATCCAAGAAAGTCAAAGCATTTTCGAACAAAGATTTAGTTGGATTACTAGCATTCACCAAAGGAATTGTACCTGTCAATGGACTAAACTCTGCTCTATACAAATTGAATTTCAAATCTTCAGTTAATGACGGTGCCCAAGTTCTATTGTTATGTCCTTTAAACAAAACACCCATCGCTGGTTGTTTTGAAACTGTTCTTTCTGAAAACAAAACATTTGTTGCAGATGTAGAAGTGCCACCACTTTGTGCTTGTGCTAATGTAGATTGAATTTGTGTTTCTCCCAATCTTGCAATCCATACTTTGTATGTTGGAACATTAGCAATTACAACAACACAATATTCAAGGTTTGCTTGAAGATAAACTAGAGAATTAAATTTAAAATTTGTGGCTACTTGTGCAGTTACATCTATTGTAACATCAACAGGATCTTTAACCACTCTACTAAATGGCACAACTCGTGCGCCGGGAAATCCATTACTAACTTCTCTAATTTCTACAGTAACAGGAAGATTATCATCTTTTGATTCAAAGAAAAGGTCGCAACTTGTTAAAAATATTCCCCCAGATTTATCAACTAAGAAAGTTTGTGCTAATGGATCGGCGCCAGGTTCGCTAGAGTCACCATCGTCACCGCCGGGTGAGTCATCTTCTTCCACTACTGCCGCGGCCGCTTCCGCTGCTGGTTGGAAATTATTTTTCGATGTCGTAGGAGGTATGACTCGTGGTGCCGGAACCACGATGGGCGGGTCAGCAACAAATTCACTTTGTGAAACAGATGTTCTTCTTATTTCTGCGTTTCTAGTAGCAATAATAGTTTCTTGTTCAGTCCGAAGAACACCAACTGCTTGATAATTTGTTTCTCCAGCAGTAATAGGATCAATAGAAGTTATATTTGTTGGGCTTGAGGTTAATCGAAAAGAAATTTCACCAGTTCTAAATTTAGGATTACCTTCAATTTTAGGATCAGGTATACTAAAAACACCTTTGATTCTACCACTAGCACTAGTTACGAGAGCATCACCATTTATCAAACTTGCATCGTTTGCCGAAAATCCATCTAAAGGTTTTGTATGATCAGATACTCCTTTTACATCAAAGAACGGATAAATTTGTGTGTTAGGAAGAAAATCAAATCCTTCAAAATTAATATTGTTTGCTCTAACAAAAGGAACCATTGCTGTTGATATTAATCTTGTTCCTTTAGATTCTGAATCAATTTTTTCAACAACACGCGTCGTGATACCTGTTCTATTACGAGTTGCCATTTATATTCCCCTTTTATTAATTTTATACAAAGTCATTTCCGTCTTCTCCATCATCAATTCGCGTAATCTGCGGAATTATCCTCTTCATAACCAGCTCCATAGCCAACCCACGATTGCTCCTCGTCGCCGCCTATTTGTGGAGGTTCTTCCTTGGGTTTTACTGAAGTAGTAGCTGAACTCCCCGTTACTATAGATGCGCTAGAGGAACTATTGTTTGTGCCGGGATTAGAAATACTAGTTGGGGTAGCAGATGCTGTGGATTGTGGCGATGAAACAACAACAGCTGCTGGAGTTCCACTCCACTGTGTTTCCCAAGAATTCCAAATCGTTCCTATAGAATTAACAACACTTGCGGCTACTGTATTATAATTACCTTCCACATTAAGAATCAGAACAGGGGCAATTTCAGTTTCAAACCAATCATCGCCAGAAGGTGTTAATTCGATTTGACCAGTCCAATTTGAAAGTAGAACAGGCGTAACTCTTTCTGTTCTTGTAGCAAATGGTTGTTGGTGTGATATAATTTCTGTATAAGGAAGTGTAAATATATCCCCTGTCTTTTGATAATTATTATTAGTTCTTGCAGAATCAGTTGCAGCAAATTCTTCTAACTTAACATTTTTAAATGTTGCAGAAGGTCTAAGCTCATTATATTCTTGGTCAATAGATATGCTATAATCAGGATGAGTGACATCACCAAGACGATGGCCCTGAAAAGCATCAACTACAAAACCAGATTTAAATCTGTTAAGTCCGTTTGAATCTTGAATTTCAAAACTTTCTGCATCACTTTCCAAAAGAGAAAGATGTGTATAATATTCAAGATTACTAATACGATTTTGAAGTTTACCAATATCTTCCATAGTAAACCGCTGATTCTTTTCTCTGCGAATAGATACAGTGTTTGGGCTGTATGTAAAAGCAGGAATAAATAAATCACCAAGTTTCATTGTGTTTTGAGGTTGTTCTGGAAATTCAGGAATTTCATCAGATTGTCCTTCAATAACTCTTATCTCACTATCAGTACCGATTACAATGATTGCCTTTTTAGATAAATAATATTCTAAATCTGCTTGTGCTAAAGAATTCGGTTTAGGACAATGACTTGCAGATGAACCAGCTCCATCATATTGACGATGAAAGAAATCAAAAGAAAAATCAGTGATTTCATCTACAGCTGCATTATTTGTTCCTGCACCAGCAATGTTTTTTACTGTAGGTCTAAAATCAAATCCATTAGATAAAGGAATGCCTCTATATCTAGAAATATCCACATAATCCATTCTACCTGCAATACCGCTATACGAATCCACTGTGAATACATCACCAGCACCATGCTCAAGATAATCATAAATTACAAGCAATCTTTTTGTTGGAGCTGGAGCACCGCGTTTTCTTTCTATTCTAGCAATGTCATAAAAATTATCTCTTTGTCCATTATCAAAAAGAAAATTACCTGAAATTACTAGATCACCATCAGTGAAAGCACTTACTAATGCGGTTGCACCAGATGATACGCCTGTGATTGTATCAGAAGTTGTAAAATCTTTTGCTGTTGTTGTTGACACATAACTCATTGGTGATGTAGTATTAATAATTCTTCCAGTTGCACCACTAGAGCTGCCTGTGATTTTTTCACCTCTTGTAAACGAACCATTCGCCTGTGTCAAAGAAAGTGTTGGGGCAACAGCATCAGTCGAAGCAGCCGTTGCTTCATAAACGGCAGATACAGCAAATACATCTGCACGACCCAATGATATTATTCTATCATCAGGTCTTGTTCCAAATGGATCTGTTGCACCAGTATCTACTTTGAGTTGTTTCATCAACTTTGTTGTTTTGGTTTTTGGAGTTACATCAGTTTTTAACAGAGTTGCCATAACCTTAAGCTTTACACTAGCGCCAAAACCAGCTAGGTTAGTAATTGTTACTGCGGCAGTTCCTCCACCAGAAAATCCAGTTGATGCACTAATAATATCACCCTGTTGAATTCCACTCAGAACAGAGATAGTGTAATCTGATTCGCTATGTGCCAAGAATGTTTCACCACCACCACTAGCACCTAATGTCATTGCACCGGCCGAGTTTGTGGTAACAACAAATTGTCTACGAAAAGTATATTGTGTCGCAGATACACCAGCATTTGATGCAGTCAATAAAGTTTTAACTGGGGTTTTTGGTAAAAGATAAATGTTTGTATTTTTTTTTGGTTCTAAAAGTTTAGAAATATTTTTCAATGAACCAGTTCCAGAAGATGATCTGGGATTTAATGATTGTGTTCCACCGTCTTCTAATATAAGATTTTCATTTCCATTTTCACCATTGCCTGTGCTATCTATAGCAAAAAAGGATGAAGAAGTCGAAATTGAAATTATTTGAACATCAGCAGTAAAATCTTGTCCACTATCTGAACTAGTGTCTTCTTGATGTACCGACCGAGTATTTTCAAAATTAAAGGGTGTAATCTCAACTGTTGTGATATCAACATTACCAGAAGTTTCAATCAAATTTCCAGTTTCAGATGAATTTGACAATGCTAAAGTTTCACCAGACGAAAAAATTCCTGTAACATTTGTAAGAAGCAAAGTAGTGCCAGTTGTACCCGAACCAAACACAAAACCAGTTGCACCACTAGTACTACCAACTATTCGTTGACCGCCATTACTTGCAGCAGACAAAATAGTTGGACTAGGTGTACCACTTAATGTAATTCGTGTAAACATACGAATATCAAAAAGATACAATCTATATGTTGCATCTTCTTCACCAGCGATTCCCGAATCATATTGGTATGTTCTTGCACGAGCAACACCCATATGTACTCCTACAGCTGTACCTCTTGTTGCTATATTTGTATCATACAAATCAAGTTGTTTATAAACAGTTGTTTCGCCAGAAATAGTTGAAACATCTGGTGTTCCATATAGATTAGTAACTTTGATATAGTTGCCCAAATCAATTGCTGAAGCTGCTGAATTAAATGTTCTAAAATCTCTACTTTTGTTAACATCAATAATACTTGGTGCAATTTTATCTATTTCATATCCTTTGACATATGCTTTGCCAGGAGATACTTGAAGAGCCAACAAATCAGCTGACGCTTTATTACCATCTCTTGTTGTGACACCAGAAGCATATACACCGTCAAAATCAGTTTCTCTTATACTAATATCAACAGATTCTTTCATTTCAAATGTAAAAGGTCTTACAGTATAATTGCCAGATTCATCAAATGTTCTGCGAGCAAGAGTTTGTTCAAGAATTGAATATTCAGTATTACGGGCAAACTTTTGAACAATACCATTTTCCACTTTAATTAGTTCAACGAAATTTTTATCATCTATAGAACTTAATGGTTTAGATATCAAGGTAAGAGTTAATTGTAATCTATGTGCACCTTTGGCAGCAAAATTAGAAGTACCAGTTGCATTATCCAATAGACTTAAATCTAATTCTGGAGTAATAATAGTTTCATCAATCTGCAAACCTATTTTTGCACTTGCGTTGTTATTATATTTTTCTACAACAATAGTTTGATCTGCAACTTCAACAAAATATCCTCGAATAAAATAAATTCCGCTTGATATTTTTACTAAAACAGATTTACCTGTAAGAGGTGTGTCTATCGAAGTATTTGCTGTGGTAGTTGTCCTTATAGTTTCTGTTGCCGCAGTTGTTAGGGAAGTTGTATTTGCCAAATATGCTGTTGTGCCATGTTGCACGGAAACATCTGCACTTAAATTTTCACCAATAACGAAACTATCAAAACCTGCCGCATCCAATTTACTACGAGAAATTGTGGTAACATCTTGAACAAAAGTTCCTGGCTCAGTTCCAGAAAGACTACTAGATGTGTACACACCAAAAAATGTAGCTGGGTCTGTTTCTGTTGGAGGTGTAGCTGTAATAATTCTAAATTTAACACCAGATGTAGCACCAGTCAATGTTACAGGAACATCATCATTTAAATATTGAGAAACATCTATACTTTCACCACCAAAATTACTTTGAACTTTAACATATCTTGGTGCAGTTTTATTTCCCAAATAAGTTACTTGGCCAGGAATAACTACAGTTCCATCTTTAAAGATGTGACTAAATCCTTGTTCAATTTGATTTTGAAGAGTAGATTGAAGTTGTGTTAATTCTCTTGCCTGAATAGCAAACCCAGGCCGAAATAATGTTTTAACATGATTTTCAGTCGAATCAAAATCATCATAATACGGTGCTACATTTAGATTTGTAGATTCAGGCATTTAAAACTCCACTATAACTTTAATATCTTCAATCTGGTCATTAGATCGACTGATTGGTTTGCGATTTTCTAAATAAATAAGATTACCACTATCAGCTGCCAATTCTGGGTTTGCATACCCATCAGTGAAACTAATTGTGTTTCCACCAGCAAGAGTGATAAGACTATCGACATTTGTATCTGGTGTTCCCACTGCGCCGGTTGTTGCGCCGGTAACAACATTTGCTCCACTAAAAGCAACATATGAACCTGTAGTGCCATTCGTCCCAAAATCACCAAATCGTTCTTGTGTATAATATAAAATTGAATTTGATGAATCCCATTCAACAACTTTACCAATTGCGCCTGTTCCTGTTTGGGTTATTTTTTCATCACCATCAAATGTTCCTGATTGTGTAGTTAATTTAAGTGCATATGTCATTCTTGCAGTTGTGATTGAAGCTACTGTGGTTGTTCCAAAAGCATGTGGATCAACAAGAATACCTATTTTTCTAAAATCATTTCCTGTAGCAAAATCATCACCTTCTGCGGCCGTCAAAGTTGTTGACATCATTACATAGTGACCACCGAGTTCTTTTGGTGCATTAAATCCATGTCCACCTTTGGGTCCAATCACAACTGCAACTGCACCACCAGAACCACCCATTGACGATGCACTGCTTAGATTTGAATTTGAAAATGTAAATCCACTTGTAAGATTTACTGTACCAAAAGTATAACCAGATCCTGATCTATGAACTGTGGTATCTGTACCAGCAACAAACCCAAAATCTTGAATTATATTTGATGATACAGTAATTCTTACAACTGCACCAGAAGAAGTGCCTTGACTTGCGCCATCACCATATACTGCGGCATAGTAAGTTCCGTTTGTATATCCAGAACCAGAAGTAATAATCAAAGAATCAATTGCACCATCAGTAGCAGCAGCACTAATTGTAGAATCTGTGGTGATAGGAATAAAATCAGCAGTAAGGAAATTATTAATCTGAACACTTGTTAATGAATACATAAATTGTAACACATAACCACCAAGAGTAAATATTGCCGCAGCAGTGCTCGTTGGTTCTGTACCACTATATGCTGTTCCTGCATTATTATCCAAAACTTTATAAACACGAAAATCAGAAGTTATAAAATAAAAAGTGGAATCATAAAGATTTGAAGCACCAGAAGTTGTAGTTACAGATGCACTATAATCTGGTCTGTACATATCGTATATGGTGCCGTTTACCCAATTTCTACGTGGAACAACTCGTTGAACATTTGTTGTTGCAATTTTTTTGGCAGCAATCATATCATCCCAAATAAAAAATTCTTCAGAAGGACCATCAACAGGAGTTGGTGGTGATGAATCAGAACCACCAGTTGTTCCAGAAGTGTATGGGGTATTCTTACCTATAAAAAGATAATATGTATTATTAGACGATTCAGTGAACGACTCTTCGAATTGGTCGGCATTATGAAGTCTAAATTTTTCTGTGATAATAGCTGCCATTTCTTTTTTCCTATTTTATTTATTTATGCACCAGCAGTATGACATGTTTTTAAAGTAGTACCACTAGAATTTTTAATCAACAAAGTTGACAGTGTTTTTAATTCTGCTGCGCCAACAGCATCATTTGCAATATGTGCATTGTCAATACTATCATCTACATATTGGTCACTATCAACGGAGTTATCTGCCATCTTAGCAACTGTAATTTGACTATCTGCAATGTGTACAGTATCAATACTACCATCTACATATTGGGCACTATCAACGGAGTTAGCTGCCATCTTAGCAACTGTAATTTGACTATCTGCAATGTGTGCAGTATCAATACTACCTGTTGCATAGTGTTGAGAATCAATAGCATCATCAGCAATCATACTTCCGGTTATTGTATCTGTGTCACCTGTAGTTATCACAGTTCCAGTGACATTTGGAAGTGTAATTGTTCTGTCTGCTGTTGGGTTAGTAACTGTTAATGTTGTTTCAGACGCATTTGCTGATGACCCTTCAAAAATAACAGTTCCACTCGCACCAAGTAACACACTTCCAAGTGTTGCAGTACCAGTAGTAGTAAGACTTTCATCACCAAAACTAATCGCACCAGAACTATCTGTGATAGAACCAGCAGCTAATAATAGTGTTCCATAACTTACACCTGATGATCCTGAAGTTAGTAAAGTTCCAGATTCATTTGGAAGTGTAATTGTTCTGTCTGCTGTTGGGTTAGCAACTGTTAATTTTGTTTCAAACGAATCATCTGATGACCCTTCAAATCTAAGAGTTGCGTTTTGACCAAGTACTAAATTACTAAAAGTACCTGCGGCCGCCGAGTTAGCACCAATTGTTGTTCCGTCAATAGAACCAGCATTAATATCTACAGTTGAAAAAGTACCAGCGGCCGACGAGTTAGCACCAATTGTTGTTCCGTCAATAGCACCAGCATTAATATCTACAGTTGCAAGCGTTGCAGTACCAGTAGCATTAATTGTTGTTCCAACAATAGCTGCAAAAGTACCAGCTGCAGCGACCCCTGCGCCGATTATTGTTCCATTAATATTACCGCCATTAATAGTTACAGAACCAAATGTTGGATTTCCAGTAGTGGTGATGTTAGCACAACTAATGTTACCACTAGTAGTAAGGTTTTCGTCGCCAAAACTAATTGTACCAGAAGTATCTGTAATAGAAGCGGAAGCTGTTCTTAGTGTTCCTACAGTAAAAGAAGATGATCCACCTGTTAGGGTTAAAGATGAAAAGGTACCAGCTGCGGCCGTGCTCGCGCCAATTATTGTATTATCAATATTACCGCCATCAATATTTACAGTGTGTAGTGTTGCAGTACTAGTAGTGGTAATTGTTGTTGCATTAAGTCCTATGAAAGTACCTTCATCGGCACCATTGACGGCCCCGCCAATTGTTGTTCCGTTAATAGAACCGCCACTAATAGTTACAGATGGAAGTATTGCATTACCACTACTAGTGATGTCAACACAAATAATGTTACCAGTAGTAGTAAGGTTTTCGTCGCCAAAACTAATCGCACCAGAACCAGATGTAATAGAACCAGTAGCTAATGTGATATTTCCTACAACAAAAGTAGCATTTGATCCTGTTAGGGTTAGAGATGAAAAAATACCAGTCGAGGCCGTGTTGCTACCAATTGTTGTTCCGTCAATAGCACCAGCATTAATATCTACAGTTGCAAGCGTTGCAGTACCAGTAGTGCTAATATTTTCATCACCAAAACTAATCGCACCAGAAGTATCTGTGATAGAACCAGCAGCTAATATAAGAGTTCCACCTTTAAGGGTAGTTCCATTAACTGTTGTGGTTGCGAGTGTGGTAATAGTAGCAGAAGTTTGTGTACCAGCAACAACACCACTAATATTGGGAGCAGACAATGATATGGCAGTAGCTGTCGCACTAATACCACTACTTAAGCTAATCGCCCCATCACCGCCAAGGGCAGTATACAATTCTTCAAAATTAGCATTGAGTTTTGTTGCTCCTGCTCTTAATGTATCACCGCTACCATCATTAGCAGAGACTCCTAATGCTATTGCTTGATATGCCATTTATTGTTTCCTCATTCCTTATTATTTATAATGATTATACAGCATCAAAGGTTATAATTGTTGAGTCATATGTTGCAAGATTAGAATCAAATGTAGTTGCTTGAGCAGCACCAACAAGTGAAATTTCACTTATAGGTAAAACAAGGCCACCAGCTTCTGATGCAACACCAAGTGAAACATTTAAACTGTTTTGTTGTAAAAATTCAAGTGTTCCTAATTCTAATAATAGTTCACCACCAGCATTTGTTGACGAACCATCTGTACCATTTAATAAAACAAAACCGCCTTCGTTGCCAGGAACCAAATTATAATTTGTGCTTGAAAGTTGAATACGGTCATCAATATCACGGCCGCCTATACTATCAATTAGTAGATTTTCTCCAACATCAGTACTAGCAGCACTTGCATCTAGAATAACTGCCGAACCTGCATCACTTTTTCCCGAATCAGTACCATCTAAAAGAATATTTTCTCCAATATCCAAAACAGCAGATGTGCCATTAAAAACAATGTTTCCTGTTCCTGTTCCAGATTCTTGTCCGATGAAAATATTAGTTTCATAATCATCTTGCAGTGATATTCTATTTACTGCTAATTCTGTGTGTATTCTAGCTTCTCTTGTGAATGGTACTATATTTCTATTGTTATAATTCTCTTCTGGAATTTCACCTTGATTAGTATCACCCTCAAATTCAATCAAACTTCCTTCTGTAATTATTTTATTATTTTCACGAAGACCACTTTCGATAACAATATTAACACTGTTATCTCCAACTCCAATATTTTCTCCTAACAAATATCCGTTTGAATCTGTTTCAGTTTCTAGTTTAATAATATTAACATCTGAACCAGTAGTAAATGCATTATTTTCTGAACCAGACTCAACTGTTATTCTACCAAATTCATTGTCTCTAAATCTACCTCTACCAGTATTTTCTAATAATATTTGATTACCGTTTTCTGATATTATTACTTCATTTCTAACTTCATCTGTATCCAATTCGAATATAACAAAATCTTCTAAAGTTAATTCATCAAAAGATGCACTTTCTTCAAATATTATACCACCATCATTAGTCTTTAACGTTCCAGCTGGTTCAGTAAATCCAACAGTGTTAAGTCCAACAAGATCAGATATAGATGTTGTAGAAATTTCATTAATTTTTATACTAGAATCAGTAGAATTATCCCAATAGTCTTCATAAACTATTCTATCTCCTGATCCAGTTCCAATTGCATCAATACCATCCATCACCAAATTATCTTCCATGATAATAGGTATTTTATTTTTATTACCACCTTCTAATTGAATTCCTGTTCTATCAAAGAAAATTGAACCGGGTAAAATATTAGATAGGAGCGGTGCGCCATAAGATCTTTTTGCAGAAACAAGTTGTGGTTTAACACTAAGTTTGGTTACTTTTGAAACTGTTCTATTATGAATACTATTTTCACCAAGTGCTGTTTCTACAAGTAATCGACCGCGGCCGGAACCTTCTTCTAGATTAACAGAACCATCACCAGCATTACCAGAGTTTTCTATTGAAATATCAAGACCGCTTTCAAATTGTAAATTATCACCATCTGTTTCTTCTAGAAGTTTATCACCAATTGCTACACCATTTTCTATAAGCAACCCATCAAATAAACTACTTTCACCATCTGGAGAAAGTGTATTTTGGCGCATTCCAAGATTCATTTTTATAGTTGAACCAAATACCAATCCAAACAGCGAAGCAAGTTGTGGAGAAAAAGTTTCATCACCAGTATAATCACCAACACCAACACCAGTAATTCCAATTGCAGCTGAAATTTGTGTTGCAATTGCAATTTTACCAAATGGTGCAAATCCTGCTGGATGGATTGAAGATTTCAATTCATTCATGTATTCAGAAATAGCTGCGTCAACTTTTACTTCATAAGAAAATTGTTGATAGAAACGAGAATCTTGAATACGAATATTTTGTTCGCTAACAATGCTATCAAGATTAAGATATTTACCGACTCTGGTTGCAGTAGTTCCAAAAGTTACACTTGTAGTTCCTGTTCCTTGTGTAAGAACTGTTGCTGTTGCGCCACCGGAATCTGTTATTGTTTCACCAACAAGATTAAAAACATTTGCGCCTTGCTCTAAAACAATTTCATCGCCAACATCTGCTCCAGTGCTATCTGTTCCATTTAAAACAAGTTCATCGCCAAGAATCTCATTTTCCATTATCAATTGAGAATCAATATTAGCAGATAAAAAATCTGTACCATCTAAAATAATATTGTTGCCTGAATTTTCATTTAGTATTTTATTATCATCTTCTTGAACAATAACACCAAAACCATCTGATTGGTCACCATCAAAAAGAATAAATCCATAAAGAATTTTACCAGGCGAAACAGTTGTCACATCAGGCGAATTTTCTGTAATAAATGTTTCTAATGATTCACCAATAATTCTAGAATCTGATGTATTAACATGTTTTATTGATTGCCCATGGCCATCATCAGGTCTATCTTGTTCTAAACTAAGTTGAAAAACATTTGCATCAATACCATCAGCAATAATTTGACCAACTTCATTTTCTAAGGAAATACCTGATTCTATTTGTTCAGAATTATTAATATTAAAACCAGAACCCACTTCATCAAGAATACTATAAATTGAATTGATGGGTCCGTGGTCTGGACGACCTTGCTCAACAATACCATTATTTTCTAACTGAACACCATTATTATATATACCAGTTTGTTCTAATTTTACTCTTTCTATTGGTTTAGAATTTATTACAAGTTCTTGTGTATCAGAATTGTATGAAACAACTGAACCATCAGAAATATTAGTAAAAGTATTTCCTATTCTAAATGTACCACTAACATCTTTAAGAATAAAGTGCGTATTGATAGTTGTATCTGGAGCAGTAGAATATTTAAATCCATTATCAATAACTTTGATTTCAATTATTTTACCAATGTCAGTTGTATTTGTGATGAGGTTTACATTTGAACCGTTTTCTGTAATAATGCTTGCTGTGGGTAATGAAGTATAACCACCACCAACATCACCAAGATGAACTTTAACAACTTCACTTTGCTCAGAAGTTGTTAAAGTTTCTGTTTCTAAAACTATACCATCTGATAAATTACCATAACTATCTGTAATTAAATCTAAATCTTCTGATATAACCCTATCGCCTAAGCCATCACCAGTTGTTCCATCTTCTTGTCGTAATTGAAAACCATCATCAATAGTATCCCTTAGTGTTTGAAATAAATCATAATCATTACTGTCATAAGTTGACTTGGCATTATTTTGGTTATCACTTGGCATCCAAAAAATTATGTTTGGATATTCATCAAAAATATATGGATTGGATTTTACAATTGTTGTATTGGATTTTACAAATATTGTACCATCAGTTCCACCCATATCAGATGTCGTGGTTAATTCTGCATCAGAAAAAGTAAATCCACTTGTAAGTTTTACATTTCCGAAAGTATAACCAGTTCCAGATCTATGCATTGTAGTTTCAGTTGCAATGGTAGTACCAAATGCAACAATTTTATTTTCTTTAACAACAATTCTTATAACTGCACCAGAAGATGTGCCTTGATTGTTACCATCACCAAAAATCGCTGCATAATAAGTTCCATTTGTGTAATCAGAACCAAAATCTGTAACAAGAACAGAAGCAATAGCACCACCAGTACTAACTGAACTAATTTGTGATTTTAATTTGTTTATAAATAATGGATAATAATATGATTTGCTATCACTAAATCTTCTGTCAACACCAAATACAGCATATGGTGCAGCTGCAGCTGTTGCTAGGCTAGTTCCATCCAACAAAACAGAAGGTGCAACAAGTTGTTGTTTTGTTCCATCTTCTAAAAGAAAATTTTCTGATGTAGTTGTTTCTTCGCTAGACAATCTACCACCAACAACAGATACAAATGCACGAGCAGACGAAGTATTAGTATCAACAGATGCATTGGTAAATTTAATAGCATCACCAACTTTATATCCAGTACCACCACTTTCAACAAGAACTTCACTAATACTACCCGAAGATATTTCAGAAATTTCAGCACTAGCATTACCATCGCCAGCTCTTGAATCTAAAGTTATAACTTCGCCTTTATCATAAAGCAAACCACCATCAACAACATCAATTTTTGTTACTATTCCTTGAATAGTAAATTGCATAGCTATGTCGGATGTTTCAGATATTCCAGTAAATAGTTCCGATATTGTAAATCCAGTACCCTTTATAGTATCTTCTCTAAGAGTAAATTCAACTATATTTTCACTACCATCTTGAAAACTATATTCAGAAATAATTTGAGCTGTTGTTCCAGAAGATGCTCCGGTAATATTTTTACCAACCATATCAGCAGGAACAGCACCGGGCTTGTCAGAAGTACAACGAATGATAATTGGTACTACCCAATTACCATCGCTTGATCTTATCATATATTTTTCAGGATAATCGATTGTCGCTTCTTGACCTAATAATATTCTGAAGAAAAGTTTGTGTCCTTCAGATGTTCCTTTCGCTGCATACAAATCTCTAATTTGTTTAATAAGATTTCTTTTTGAAACACCACTAGTAAGAGAAAACGGTATAGATTCCATAAAAGAATCTTTGAATGCAGAAAGAAAATGATCTACAGTATTATCAGGATTTGCATATTCAAAAAGTTGTTGTATATTTTGAACAGGGTTAGCACGATACTTAACTAGGGTACTAATTGCACCACTAGTTCCACCAGTAATTGTTTCGCCTTCTTTAAATCTTTGGTTTGCAGAAGTATAAAGAGTTTCATCATCATCTACTAATATTGTAGCAGTTGCTTTACTGATTCCACCAGTAATTGTTTCGCCTACTTGAAATTTGCCAGTGCTATCCTCAAAAACAATTTTATTTGATTCATTAGAATTGAATCTATCAGTACCATCTAATGTAATATAACTAGTTGATACTGTTTCAAGTAAAACTTGATCTATAGTACCAGTTATAGTCATTTGGGCAGATTCAAGAAATTTATAATATTGTCTTAAAAATTGAACAAAGATTGGATGGTCTGCCTGAACATAATCAGGTACTTGACCATCAATTAATGGCGATATTTTAGTTATTAATGATGATTCTTGTCCCATCTTTTAGTAACCCGACCCTGATGAACTTACAGAAGCAGATGGCGCACTATAAGTCGCTCCACCACTTTCACTACCCACAGCAATACTATCAATCTCGCCAGTTACGGTAGTGTTAATTAAATCAAGTTCTAAAATTTGATTTCTTAGTGCTACAATATCTCTAGAATTAGGAACAACAATTACTCTTACAAGAGTAGAAGATTCACCATCAAAATTCGATATAGCTGTTACATTAATTTGGTCAATTTTTATTTGACCAGTGGCATAATTTATTGTACCTATAGTTGGATTTGTATAAACCCTATCTCCACCACTAGCAATATAATATAATCTTATGTTTCCATTACCGTTGTCGTCAAGGAAATATTCCTCGATGTCTCCACTAATATTAAAACCAGAAGATGATAAAACACCACCGAGTTTTTCATTATGGCCACTATGAGGATTAAACAAAGCATTATTAAAAAATAGATTATAACTTATTGGTGAATTCAAAGTAGGACTAAAATATTTTACCAATCTTGGAACAACAGAACTAGCAGTTATAGAATTATTTGTATTATCAATAGATCTCAACAGAAAAGAATTTCTCAATACTGCATTAAATTTTGTAAGTTCTGTTGTATTATATGAATCAAGTGTTGATTCAATTTCACTCACCAAAGTATCTTTTGTTTTAGTTGTCAAATTAGAATCGAACTTAAAATTAACTGTGAGAAAAATATAGGTATAATCTGGATCAACAATAACAGGAGTAATTGACGCAACTTTGAAAGGTTCTAAAGCATCAATCAATGAAACTTTTTCTTGCAAACTTAAATTAGTTCCCTGAGTATTACTTACAGAGATAAATACTTTGCCATATTCTGGTGTGCTTACAACACCCAAAACAGGATCGAAAGAACCATTTTCTCCACCAAATACTTGAACATTGTCTGCATTAGGATGTAATTTTTTCACATAAACTTTGTAATCATTTGTGGTAACACAACGACCCTGTGCAGCATAATCAAGAGGAGCAGATAATTTTATTGATTGAATACTTTCTGCTGATGCACCGCCGCTCGCAGCTGCAATAGTGGTTGTATCAATATCAGTAACAGTATTGATTGCACCTGAGGCAGTAAATGAAAATGCACCGTTTGCTTCACCAATATTTGTAACAACATAGTTAAGAATAACTATGTTGCCATCTGACAGCGCTTTACTTACAACACCATCGCCAAAATAAACTTCAAAAAGTCCATCTTCTGATTCTTGCAAATAATATACAGCACTAGTTCCTGTCAGCTGTGTTATGTCAGTTGCTTTAGTATAAGCCACGGTAGTGTTATCAGTTGAAGAGTTTTGTACTTTGACTATTAATGTTGAAGTATCTGCCACATTACTTGTTAATATAAATCTTTGATCAACATTTGTGCTATCAACTGTGTATCTTGTGTTAATATATGTTCCTTCATAAATTAACACATCAGAAAATAAAAGACCACCACCAATTCGAGAAGCAGTATATCCAGACACAGTTACAAATTGATAATTCACATTATCAATTTTGCTAGTAAATACTTGACCGGAATTCATAGTTGCTGTTGGTAATGCAAAATCATTCAGTAAAACATTGATTTTTGCTTTTGGTGCTCTAACTGATCTAACTTCATAACCCAATGTTTTTGCATGAGACACAACACTAGAGCGCAATGCAGCACTGTCAAGAAACATTTCATTTGCAAGCATATTTGCATGAAAACTTAGATAATGGGTGTTATAGGATAGAACATCTAACAATGCACTCATGCCAGAACCTTCAAAATCATAATCAAGAAATTGATCTTGATTTTTTAGAAATGTTTTAAGATTTCCTTTAATCAAATCAAAATCAAGTTCTGAAATATCTAATTTTTGATTGTTTGCCATTATCTCAACGCCTCCAAAAGTACGTCTAGTTGAATTATTTCCCCTGGCGCATTTACCACCTCAAATTCTATTGTTATATCATAAGCATTAGAATCCATATTATCAATAACATCAACATTAATCAATGAAGCTCTAGGTTCATAGTTAGTTATAACATCTTCAATAGATTGTGCTAATGCAATCGCCGTCAATGGGCCAACAAGTTCAAACAACAAACCTCTAACACCAGAACCTATTTCTGGATGAAAAGGTTTTTCATAAAAATTAGTTAAAACTAAATTTCGAACTGATCTTTTAATTGCTGTAATATTTGTAAGAACATTTACATCATTGTCCTTAGATTTACGAGTAAAGAACAAATCAAGATCTCTATACTGCCTAACATTTAGAGTCGAATCACCTTGTCTTTCTGCATCTCTAAGTGCTGTCAGTTCTTTAAAACTACCCGTTCTTTCTACTATGGCCACTGAACACTCCGTTATTTTTAATTATTTATAAGGAATCATTCACTATAATTTTATAAAGAAAAATCATATTAATTCAAATTAATTCTATTTGTTGATGTTGGAGAACCACCACCAGAATCAAGATCAAGTATAGTTCCTGCAACAATGTTGGTTTGTCCAACAGAACGAATGTCAACTACACCAGCGGCCTTTAATGAAATAATTCCTGCTGCACTATCATTGGCACTAATGGATACATTTTTAATAGCGAACAACAAAAGATTACCTGTGGTTGATAAAAGAGAAATATCTTCTACAACAGCAAGTGAATCATTACCGTTGATTAATGTTGTTCTATTCTTTTCTATTGTTGCATCATAATTACCAGTAATGCGAGATTTGTAATCTTCATTAATTTGTTCAGAATAATTTCCTCTGATTTCTACTTTATGATTACCACCAATACCTGCACCTATCTTTGTAAATTTATTTCCGTGAACTTTTTCATGATAATCACCTTCAACTTCTAAAACATAATCGCCTTTGACTAATTGTCGCACATTACCATTAACAGTTATGACTAACCCATCTTCTCTATCACCTCTACCCGCAGCATTAATGAATATTGATTTTTTACCAGCAATAACTTCATAACCATCGCCAACAACCATAACGGATTTATCACCATTTGGTAAATATTCTTCGTATGTTCCTGTTTTATGTTGTTTTAATAATCTTTCGCCACCTAAAGTATCATCGATAACATCTATATGCCCGCTTTCGCTTCTTTGAATTTTTACATATGGATACTGTGCGCTGAGATAAACAGGATCGCTTGGATCAACTCCAGCATATCTTGGTATTGTTTCAGTTCCACGAGGTTCTGGTTTGCCTGTTTCGCCCAACGAAATTAAATGAGTCTTACTTGCTGTTGGAAATTCACGATCTCCTTGCAATGCCCGAGCAAGTTTGGTAGCTTGAGTATCTTCTTGGTTTCTACCACCTTCTGTGCCTGGTGGTATACCAAAATGTTTAGGATTTGGTCCACTTCCGTATATAGTTTTATCATTCATTATAATTTTCCTTTAATATCCACGAACATTGATGGTTTCATCAACTACAACTAATGCATTATAGCGATTCACGCCACTGCCGATGGTTTCATCTAAACGCTTGTCGGATAATTCTTCGAACTTAATTGAATCTTCAATTATATCAGAAAGTCCTTGATCCGATGTTGGATTAATTTTTTTAGAGAGATCATCTAAAGTTTTGGTAATCTTTGCAAAATCATCAACGGCAGGAACATTTAAAGGAGATTTTTTATCAAGTTCAAATAATTCTACTGGTATTTCTGATAATGAATTTTCTGCTTGTTTAAATAAATCTGAAAGATCTCCTTCACCAGCTAATTTTCCAGAAAGCACACCAAGCCCAAGATCAGCATTTTTTAATTCTTTTACTAAATTACCCATCAATCCTTTTATATTTGTTGGTTTGTCTACTAAATTTTCTAAAACAGAAATATTCTTTTTTATATCTGGTAACACTAATTCAGATTTTTTTAGAGTATCGTTCCAAATAATCTTTCCCTTATCGTTTCCATCTCCAATAGGAAAAGCTGTTAGGTTATCACGTAATTTGCTTGATAATCTAACTATTTCTGGATTTAAATTTAATTCGGCAGGTTCTTCTTGAACAGAATCTACAGCAGATTGAATTGCCTTTTTTGCTTTTTCAATAACATCACCACCAAGTGCAGGCATTTCAAGATTTGGAACAATTTTAGATATCATATCGGGCAAATCTGTTCCTGCACTACCAATTTGATCAGATAATAAATTTTTAACTGATTCTATCTGCCCCAGTTGTGCACTCAGCTGAGTTTTTAAACCCTTTAATGATTCTTTACTTACTGAAGGAAGATTTTTTTCGACTAAATCTGGCATATCGTAAATAAATTCTTTTCGAGAACCAGATCCATAAAGTTCAATATCTTCTTCATCAAATAATTCTGGAAGTTGTAAAACTTCAACTAATTCAGGATCAATTATTGCCCCAGAATTTCCCAAAGTTTTAATCTTTAATTTCATACTGTCAACTATTGTATCCAATTCTCCTAATTGACTTAAAACAAGGGGATTTGCTGCATCTTTTAAATTATTAATTATTCCATCTAAATCAATACCTTTGCCTGATAATGTATCACCAAATTTATCTTTAATATTTGCAAACGAACTGATAAATTTTGTAGAACCAACATCAAAAGAAAGCAAACTCCCCAATTCATCTTGTAAATTTAGATTGGGTAAAGATGGAATTTTTGGGATTACACTGCGAAGTTCACCAACCACATTTTCCATTTTACCCTTTAAATCTGATGTAATTGATGCATCAGCTGTTAAATTTCCTAATGTATTAGTGATTGATTCTTGAAGCTTGTCTTTTACATTTTCAATTTTACCTGAAAATTGTTTAGCAACATCAGGCAATTCTGGTAAACCCGGTATGCCCGGTAAACCTGACAAACCTTTTGTTGCTAATTTTATACCTTTTACAATTTCTGCGGCATTATCAGGAATGAGTGGCAAATCAATACTCGAAGTTCCTATAGGATAATTTCCAAACTCATCAAGAGCAAGATTGCTTAGTTTTGATATTACTCGGCCAGCTGGTTTTGACATTTTTAAATACTCATGTTTCTATAGAAAGATCAGTCGATTTTATTGGTCTGATAACTCTAATTAGTTTTCGTCCAAACCTATTAGGATTTCTGCCGTTTCTATCCAATTTTAATGTATTACCAGCATTTCCACTGACCATTCTAAGTTTACCTTTGTTGGTTGTTTCAGGGTCGGCTGGAATAACAGTAAGATTTTCTTTATTTTGAAGTTTATTAAGAAGAGTTTCCCAATCTTTTTGTTTTAAAAGTTGAGGAGTCTTTCCCGTTTGCTCTGTTGCTTCAATTTGCCAAAGACGTTGAGTCGCTAATTCTCGTGATGATAAAACTACGGTTTTTCCTTCGTAAGTTAAAAACCAGACTTTAGGATTAGAAACCATTACTGAAAGCTTGCTCACATTATTGTCTGGAACGTTTCCTTCTCCTACACCGTGTTTTTGAAGTCGACATTTCTGTGAATTACAAAAAGGTTTAAGCGGAGGACGCTTACATCCATAAAAATAATCTTTTTTGGTTAAAGAATTCTGAATATTTAAAACTTCTTGTGGCCCTAGAGAACCACCTTGTAAATTTTTGAACCAGTGGGCATTGTATTCTTCTAATTTTTTTTTCCATTCGTCAGGGAATCGTTTTTTAAGGTAAACGCCAATTTCCTGTAAAGTATTGTTTCGCTGGCCCTCGACAAATCCAAAAGTTGCCATTTGTTTTAAACACATTGGTCCGTCTTTAAACCAATCATCTTCTAGAGGAATATTAAAGTTTTCTAATTCTTCTTCGGTTAAAGCATATTTTTCATGCAATTCAAAGAATTGTTCTAAAGTTGCTTCTGTGCCATCATCATTAATGGCGGATCTCCATTTTGTTTTGTCAAAATTCTGGTGATGATAATAAGGAATATTTAACCAATTTCCTATTTCACCTTTTTCTAATATTTTAGGTTCAGTTTGAATGGGATAAATTCTATCTTGATTAGCTTGTCCTAAGGTTTGGGCAATTTCTGTAATTTTTGTTTGCATTAATTTAGCAGAAACCCATTCTTTAGAAAATAAAAAAGCATGAGCCCCTTTACTTTTGGATTTGCATATTACAAGTGGAAGTTTTCTGTCGCGAATTTTTTTATTAAGAGATATAAAATCAACTGGATATTCATCGTAATCTATACATCCCCATTTACATTTATGATCTTCTCTTACAGGAGCTATGCCAATACTATCAACAATGGGAAAAAACTCTTCCCCATTTTGTTTTATAATTTTTGCTTTAAATTGAATTCCGTTTAAGTGATTTGTCCAAATTTGATCAATGAGAGGGTCTCGCGACGTATAACTTTTTCCCGCTTGTTTGCGTTCGGTAGAATTTTTAAAGTAGAAGACACCAAATCCACCATTAAAGCCTTCAAATATATTTTTAAATCTCTCTATCATAATTTTGTCTTGGGCGTTTCCACTCTCGCTTCCACGCCCAATCCTAGGAACCTAGCTTACGCTAGATGATTAATATGGTGAATCGGTTTTTGATTCGTCAGATCCGTGTTTAACTTTTACTTGACCCT
>ENA-ORXF01000717-ORXF01000717.1-marine-metagenome-genome-assembly--contig:-NODE-717-length-22931-cov-13.165223_pt1 | contig 22931 bp, 23 predicted proteins | sample MGYA00237864_ERZ511476 | MGnify/ENA primary metagenome ERZ511476 (study PRJEB26306, sample SAMN06343908) | marine metagenome | isolation source: coastal waters | place: Atlantic Ocean: West Antarctic...
ATTGTCATCGTTGGGATAATAATTTGACATTTATTATTCTTTTTATATTAATCATAATCTTGTGAGTATTCACTATTTATATAATTACCAAACCTAGTGAATTTACTCTCAAAGCTCAATCTTATATTGCCAGTAGGTCCATGTCTTTGTTTTCCAATTAAAAGTTCAGCTTGACCATGAATCTCACTCATTTTTTGCTGCCAATCAATATATTCAGATGTGCCAGGAGATGGTGCAGTTCTTTCTAAATAATATTCTTCCCTAAAAATAAACATTACTACATCCGAGTCTTGCTCAATTGAGCCAGATTCTCTTAAGTCAGATAGTTGAGGTCTTTTATCTTCACGTTGTTCTACTTGCCTAGATAATTGAGATAAGGCGAGTATTGGAATATTTAATTCCTTAGCTAAAGCTTTAAGGCCTTGAGTTATTTCTGACACCTCTTGTACTCTCGATTCTCCCCTTGAAGTTTTTGGCGGTCTTAAAAGCTGAAGATAATCTACTATTATCACTCCTAATCCATGCTTCCGTTTTAATCTTCTGGCTCTAGACGCAAGCGTTGCTATATTAATTGCAGGCGTGTCATCAATAAAAAGTGGCATTTCAACAATCTTTTGTGAAGTCGAAACTAATGAATCAAGATCGCTTTCTGATAAATTACCTTTTCTCATTTCATTTGAACTAATCTTAGCTTGTTCAGACAGAACTCTAGTTGCCAATTGTTCTGCAGACATTTCTAATGAGAAAAAAGCTACATTTGAGTCTTTGTCATTGTTGTCATATGCCTTTTTTGCAATATTAAAAGCAATATTGGTAGCTAGAGAAGTTTTACCCATAGACGGTCTCCCTGCAAGTATCAAGAGATCAGAAGGATGTAATCCACCAAGCTTTTGATCTAAGTCCACAAATCCTGTTGAAATACCAGTTACACTAGAGTCATTTTCATAAGCTTTTGTAATTTGAACCATAGCATCTTCAAGAGAATTACTAAAGTTTTGCATAGCGTGCAATTGACTTCCTTTTTCTGAAATCTGATACAATTCTTTTTCGGCTGTTTCTATAAGTTCACTAGGATTTATATCGATATCACTTTCTAGTGCGCTATGTTCAATATTTCCTCCAAGGATATAAAGATTTCTTCTTACAGCAAGATCGTAAATAATTTGAGCATAGTTTTTAGCATACTCGAGAGACACAGCGGCATTTGCAAGTCTTGCTAAATACGCCGAGCCTCCAATTTCTTCTAATGATTTCTCGACCTCAAAATAACTCTTAAGAGTTACAGGTGTAGCTAATTGCCCTTTTGCTATTAGCCTATTAACAACTTCATATATTTTTCTATGTATTTCTTCAAAAAAATGGTTTGCATCAATAATTGAATTTACATCATCTGCAATATCATTATTTAAAAGAATAGCACCCAGAAGCCCTTGTTCCGCTTCGGCATTGTGTGGCAGCTCTTTAATTTCTTTTTGTAAATTTGTTGAAAGTTGAACAGTTGATGACATGATTACAACATAAACAAAAAGATATTTATTGTAAGAGATAATAAAGAAAAGATACTCACATTTTTAAAGTGATTGTTGATCTTTTTACAATGATAGAAGCTTATATTGGAGGTTCAATATCTACTGCAAGTAGTTGATATTGAATACGAGATTTTATTTTTTTTCTAAAGATAAATTTATAGTACTTGTAATACCTTCGTAGATCTTAATTTTTATTTCAAACTCACCTATATTCTTTATTTCACCAGTTACTATATTTTCATTTAAAATATTATGTCCTTGGGCCTTAAGTAGATCAGAAACTTGTTTTTGAGTAACAGCTCCATATAAAACGTCTTCGTCATTTGCTTCAACTCTCATAGTGAGTGAAATCACATCAAGAACACCTTTTAAAGTATTTGCTTCAGTAACTTTAATATCATTTTTTTTGGAAATACTCTCAAGCTTACTATCTAGGTCAGATTTATTTTTTTTGTTAGCTACAATCGCCAGTTTTTTTGGGAGTAAGAAATTATTTGCATAGCCATCTTTGACGGCAACAATTTCACCAGCCTTACCAACTCTGTCAATCGATTCTAGTAATATAATTTGCATAAATAATAATTATTTTCCAACGTAAGGTAAAAGTGCAAGGTATCTAGCACGTTTAATTGCCTCACTTAACTCTCTTTGTTTTTGTAATGAGATATAAGTAATTCTTCTTGGTGTTATCTTCCCTTTTTCAGAAATATATTTTTTTAAGGGATATAAATTTTTATAATCAAACTTAATATCTTTTTTTGCAGGATAATCTTGTTTTTCCATTTATTCAGGTTCCTTAGATAAAGGTGTAGGTGTTTTTTCAAACTCTTTTACTTTAATTGAGATGTGTCTAATAACATTTTGATTAAGATTTAGTTTAGCTGTAATTTTATCGTTTGCATCTCCAGGCATATTGATATGCATGAATTGGTAGAATGCTTTTTTACTATCATCAATCATATAAGCTAAGTTTCTCAAGCCCCAACTTTCTTCATACACCACATCACCACCTAACTCTTTAATCAGGTCTTTATGAGAGTTAATTTCTGTATCTAATTGAGTCGAACTCAAGTCTTGTTTATAAATAAGTACATGTTCGTATGAAGACATATTTTAATTAATTTTTTCTATTAATTTAATGTTAAAAAAAGAATAAATATTCTATTATGAATCTATTAGCAAGAATTACTTTATAAATGTTTTTATGACTATTGCTCTACTTTTTCCTGGTCAAGGCTCTCAATTTATTGGTATGGGTAAGGATTACTATGATAGGTATGAATCCGCCAAATCAGTCTATAAAGAGCTAGATTTAGCCTTAAATAGACCACTAAGCGACCTAATCTTTAGTGGTAGCGATGCAGATATATCTTTAACTACCAATTCACAGCCCGCAATTATGGCTACTAGCATTGCTATTCTTAGGTCAATTCAAAGTGAAGAACTGATTGATATGAATGACATAAAGCTTGTAGCTGGACATTCGCTTGGTGAATATTCTTCTTTAGTTGCTACTGATTCCCTTGATTTTAGTGATGCTGTCAAATTATTAAAAGTAAGATCTGAAGCCATGCAAGAAAGTATGCCAGTAGGCACAGGCGGTATGGCTGCTTTGATTGGTGTATCACTTGAGCAAATTAATGAAATACTTCCTGAATTGAACAAGCATGGTAAGATATATATAGCAAACGATAATGCTGATGGTCAAATTGTTCTTAGTGGAGAAATTTCAGCAATTGATTACATTTGCAATAATAGTAAGTATTACAAAATCAAAAGGGCAATAAAGCTACCAGTTAGCGCTCCATTCCACTGTGAGTTGATCGATAGTGCTGCAATCAGATTGAAAAATGAAGTGAAGAATTACCACTTTAAAGACTTTAAATTTCCTTTAGTATCTAATGTAGATGCTAAACCTTGTAAAGCGGATGCCATTAAAAGCCTTCTTGTGGATCAAGTTGTTAGCAGAGTTCGGTGGAGGGAATCTTTAATATATATGGTTAATAATAACATAACCACTTTTATTGAAATTGGACCGGGAAATGTTTTGACTAATTTAGTTAAGAGAATGAGTAAATCGGTCAATTCTATCTCTATCTCTAAGCTTGATGACTTAATTAAACTTAAAGAGATTTAATAATGAAAAATAATAAGACAGTACTTATAACAGGCGCAACTGGAGGCTTAGGCTTATCAATAGCTGAAATTTTTTATAAAAAAAATTTTAATATGATTTTGACTGGTACAAATGAAAGTAAACTAGAGCTATTAGATTCAAAATTTACTATTAATACCAAGATAATTAAATGCAATCTTGCTAAATCAGAAGAGATCATAAAAATGTTTGATCTTATTCCGGATGAATTTGAAGGTATTGATGTATTAATAAACAATGCCGGTATTACAAAAGATAATCTTTTTTTAAGAATGAAAGAAGATGATTGGGACGATGTATTGAATGTGAATTTAAAAGCCAATTTTAGTTTATGCAAAATGGTTATCAAAAATATGGTAAAAAAAAGATGGGGAAGAATAATTAATATATCTTCAGCGGTAGCTAAAATGGGTAATGCTGGGCAAACAAACTATGCGGCATCAAAGGCAGCAATTGAGGGATTTACACGTTCTCTTGCATTAGAAGTTGCATCAAGGGGCATTACTGTTAATGCTGTTGCTCCTGGTTTTATCAAAACTGAAATACTAGAAACAATTGATCCAGAAAAATTACAGGCTATGGTTAAAAATATTCCAGCTGGTAGAGTGGGTGATGCTCAAGATATTGCTAGCATAGTATCCTTTCTTGCTTCTGACGAATCATCATATATTACTGGTCAAGTATTGCATGTTAATGGCGGCTTGACATTATGAGCAATATAAGGATAAAGGCATTATTAAAATAACTAGGAGTATTTATGAGTGAAGTAGCTGAAAAAGTAAAATCTATTATTGCAGAACATCTTGGAATTGATGATCTTGAAAAAATTACAAATGACGCCAAATTTATTGACGACTTGGGCGCAGATAGTCTTGACACTGTTGAATTAGTAATGGCGTTTGAAGAAGCTTTTGATGTTGAAATACCTGATGAAAAAGCTGAAAAAATATTAACTGTAGGTGACGCTATTAGTCATCTCGAGAGCTAAAAAAATTAATTTTTATTTACTATTATGAAAAGAGTTGTTGTCACTGGGCTGGGCTTGGTGACGCCACTTGGATGTGGTGTTAACCATAGCTGGAATAATCTATTGTCTGGTATTTCTAGCGCCAAAAGAATTACCAAATTTAATCCTGAAAAATATAAATGTAAAGTAGCATGTGAAGTTCCACTTGGCCTTGGAATTGATGGAAAATTTAATCCTGAAGAATGGATTGAAAAAAAAGAAATAAAAAAAGTTGACGATTTTATACAATTTTCAATGGCAGCATCTGATCAAGCGTTTAAAGACTCAAAAATTGAAATTTCTAATGATTTATCTCTTAGATCTGGATGTATTATTGGCTCAGGTATCGGAGGTCTTCCAGGTATTGAGAAAGTGTCTTTAGATTTTCATATTAACAAACTAAAGATTAGTCCATTTTTTATAATAGGTAGACTGATTAATATGGCTGCAGGCTACGCTTCTTTAAAATATAATCTAAAAGGTCCTAATTATTCAACTGTATCAGCATGCGCATCAGGAGCTCATGCCATTGGGGAGTCTCTAAGATTAATACAAGCAGGTAAAATGGATTTAATGCTTACAGGAGGTGCTGAGGGAGCTATATCACCATTGGGTATAGAAGGATTTACTGCCTGCAAAGCACTTAGCACAAAATATAACGACGAACCTTCAAAAGCATCTAGACCATTTGATGAAGGTCGAGATGGATTTGTAATGGGTGAAGGCGCAGGCATATTAATTTTAGAAGAGTATGAGCATGCAATTAACCGTGGCGCTAATATTTATTGTGAAATAGTAGGTTATGGAATGTCAGCTGATGCATATCATTATACTTTACCAGAACCTACAGGTGATGGAGCCAAAAGAGCTATGGAAGATGCTATTAGTGATGCAAAAATAGAGGCCAATAAAATTGATTATATTAATGCCCATGGAACCTCTACTCCTGCTGGTGATCCAACTGAAATAAAAGCAATTCAAAATGTCTTCATTAATAATGCTAATAATATCTCTATATCTTCAACAAAATCTCAAACGGGTCATCTTTTAGGGGCCGCAGGTGCAGTAGAAGCTATATTCTCAATTCTTGCTTTAAAAAATCAGATTATGCCTGCTACTATGAATCTTGAAAATCCACTTGAACATAATAGAATAGATATTATCAAGAATGAACCTAAGAAAGAAAAAATTACACATGCGATGTCTAACTCCTTCGGCTTCGGTGGAACCAATGTCTCATTAATATTCAAAAAATTAAATTGATAGAAAATATAGAAACTACAAACATACTAATCGTCATATCTTCACCGTCTGGTGCTGGTAAAACATCTATTTGTAAGAAGTTATTAGAGCTAGATGATAAAATAAGACCCTCCATTTCAGTGACTACTAGAAAGCCAAGAAATAATGAAACTAATGGTATAGATTATATATTTATATCAAATGATGATTTTGATCAAAAAGTACTTGATGGTGAATTTCTTGAATATGCTAATGTTTTTAACAATAAATATGGAACATTAGCAAGCTCCACCAATGATTTACTTGATAAAGATTACGATGTGCTTTTTGATATAGATTGGCAAGGCACTCAACAACTTTCTCAAAAGAATAGCAATATTTTAACAATATTTATACTTCCACCAGATAAAATTGAAATTGAGCGAAGGTTAAAAAAAAGAGAAACAGAAAATTCTGAAAATATTGATATAGTTATTGAAAGAATGTCAAAATTTGAAGATGAGCTAAGCCATTGGAAAGAATATGACTATGTTGTTACAAACGATGATTTTGATAAGTGTATATCTGAAATACTTAACATTATAACTGTTGAGCGAAAAAAAAGAACTCGGCAAAAATCTTTGTTTACTAAAATTCGTGATTTGACTGAATAATTCAAATATTTTTTGCTATTTCACAATAATTTAAAACACTTAAATTCTCTGGTCTTAAATTTTGATCTATTGAAAGCATTTCTAAGATTTCAATATATTTGCTCATATTATTTTTAATCTTTTTCCTTCTTTGTGAAAATGCAGCCTTAGAGACTTCGTCAATTTTATCAATTTCAATCGATTGGTAATCAAGGTGAGGTGTGAACTCTAATATCGTTCCATCAACTTTTGGAGGTGGAGTAAATAAAGTTGATGGAACATCAAGCAATTTACTAATATTGTAACGTGATTGTACAACCACAGAGAGTTTTCCATATGACTTACTGTTTGGTTTGGCAATAATCCGATTAGCTACTTCTTTTTGAAACATTAAAATCATCTTATTTTGTTTTGGAGGCCAATATTTAGTTTTTGTCCATTGATAAAGTAAATCAACTGAAATATTAAATGGAAGATTTCCTACAATAATAGAATTATTAAGTGATGCTTCCTGATAATCAAAACTTAGAGCATCTTCGTTTAATATTGTTAATTTTTTTGAAGAAAATTTTTTATTTAAATTTTCAATGAGTCTCTGATCTTTTTCAATCAAGATTATTTTTTCATAATCCTTCTTAAATAGATATTCTGTTAATGTGCCTGGTCCAGGACCAACCTCAATTATTGTATTGCTTAAACTAGATGTAATTAATTCTGATATTTTGTTTAAAAAGTTTTTATCATAAATAAAATTTTGCCCAAGTGACTTTTTTTTTCTTACAATCAAATTTTACCTATTTTCTATATTTGCTTCAGCTTTAATATCCCTTAAAAGTTTCTTTGCCCTTAAAAGAATTTGTTTTTGAAGTAACATATTTTCAGCCTCTTGTTTTGATAAAGATGCATCTTGTTTCATTGCATTTTCTAATTCAAGTGGATTAATTTTTGAACTTCTGTAGTAAAGCCTGTTTGCCAATTTATTCCATCCAAGTGTAATTTTAATTGATTCTTTTAAAATGTTGATATTAATATTATTACTTTTAAGAGACGCAATTAATTTATTTATATCCTTTTCTTCATTAAGAAACGCACGATTAATATAATCATTAATTTCAGATTCATTTATAGAAATTTCATAAAACTCTATTTGTTCATTTTGTAATTTTTCGTCAACCATTAATATTAGCATTTGTTTGCCAAGTTGATCGATATTTTCTTTATTAATATCAGCATTATTTAAAACTGAAAATAACTTTAATCTTTGCTCTAAATCATAATTTGTTATTACTTGATCATTAACAAGTTTAATAATTTTATAATTTTTTTCTTCAGCAACTGTTGTGAAATTGATGCTTAATAAAAAAATGATACTTAAGATAATATCAAATCTAAATCTAAATTTTTTCATTTTTTATAAATCGGGTCCAAAATTTCTAATTTTACCTGCTTGTTTACTTGTACCAAATGGTTTTAATGTAATAGTAAAGCTAAATCCATGAGAATTTTTGATATCGTCAATAGCTATAAAATCTCTAAAATAGTCAAAACTTAAAGCTAGACAGTCATTTTCGTAATGAAGACCAAATGCATTTCCGATACTTTTATCGCGCATCAAGTCTTTTCTTATGGACATGATTAAGTCAGTATCTTTTAAGATATTTATTTTAGCTCCAACTGAAATTTGTTCTGAGGTCTTAATTTTATTCAGAGTTTCGTAATCATAATCAAATCCAAATTTCACTTTACCTAACACAATTGAAGAATTTATATTGTTATCTTTTAGATAAAGATCTTTTCTATCAATTGTTATATCTGTTTTAATATACCCTGTATTTCCAAAGTCTAATGTGTTGCCAATAAAATAGTTTGATATCTCATTTGAATTTTCAGAGTTATTGTTTTTATTAATTTTTGCAGACTGACCAAAAGATGTATTAATTGTGTAAGTATCATTTCTTATTAGCCAGTTAATTCCATAATTAATTCTAGGTCCGCTTTCCCACTGTGAAAGTGATGTCTCTCTATTTAAATTAAAAATGTTGTTACTAGTAATACTTTGATTATTGTTATAATTATTATAAGGCGCTAATATAGGCATTATTATAGGTTCTAATAGCTCAGTTCTGTTGCCTATACTCTTACTTAAGGGGTAGGATATTTTACTTGAAATTTGTGGAAATAGTCTCAATTGATTAAGGTCATTTTCACTATTGTTAAAATAGATTAATCTATTTTGAATAGTATTTTCAAATTTCAATCCAGTATTTTTATGTATTCTAATTTTTGATGAAAAAACTTCTGAAGATATTTGTTGCTTAAAATTCTTATTTATATCTTTATAATTTAAAAATGAGTTATCAATTCTCCAATCAAGTTGATAAAATGGATCTTTATAATTATAGATATTATAACTGATAGCAGGGTAAACATACTCCCATTGTTGCTCCGCAGAGTTATTTAAATGTTTGTATACATAGGAGCTAAAATCAAGGTAGCTATTTTCCATTTCTTTTGAAAAATTTAAACCACTGGTAAAAATAGTTTGTTCATATATATAATTTTTTCTCAAGTATGTATCGTTATTGGAGGTTTCAACTTTATAATCAAATTTTCCAAATGGATTTTTTACAGCTCCATCGATAAAAATATGGTTTTTTGTTCCAGTGTTAAGTTCGTTATTTGAAATACTGGTATCTATATTAAACTCATGATTTTTAGTTAAAAGTCTGTATTTAACATTAAAATAATCATCAGCCTTGGATTGAATAGTTGGTGTAAATGTCAGATCATGATTGGATGCAATATTATAAAAAAAAGGAATTGAAGTAGAGGTACCAAGAATATTGTCACTTGATAATTTCGGCATTAATAGTCCTGTTCTTTTTTTAACAGTAGGGTCTGGATGTGAGAAAAATGGTGTATAAAAAACAGGTATATTTAAAATACTTAATGTAGCACCTTCATAATAAATATTATTTTTTTCAGTGTCATGAATAACTTTTTTTGCATTTAATTTCCATCCGGGACAATTTTCTACAATATAATTTTTTTGTAAACATGGTGTATATGATGCATTGTTAATTTGATTTACGGTAGAATTTGTCCTTAAGAATTTATCTCCTACAATTCGAGCTCCACTTTTTAATCTTATCTTCGCGTTTACTCCTATCGAATTATTAAAATCTTTATCCGAAACAAAATCATCAAAATAATAATAATTTTTTAAATTATCTTTAATGATCGTATTTCCAGATGCATTAAGTACCTTCTTATCTTTGATATAGATTAAATTATCTGATGATGATAAAAATTCACTGCTTTGAATTTTAATATTTCCTTCAGCATTTATTTTATTTCCATCGTCGTATATTTCAATTTTATCAGCATTTATGATAATTTCTTCGTTAATTTCAGATAGAACTACAGAACTAGTAAAAACAATACAATATAATGTAAAAGTAATATAAAAATACAGCTTGTATTGATTGATGGGGATCATATTTTTCTTTTTAGAGTTTTATATCTATTTATACCTATTGATATAGAAAAAAGTAATATAGGGGTAATTATAGTTGATAAAAATGGTGGTATTTTAGAGTTAGAACCTAATGTGCTCATTAAGTTTGAAAAAAAATAGTAAATAAAAATCATTATAAAAGAAGTTATTATTATTTTAGCAAACTTATCGTTCTGCTTTACATCAATTATAATCGTACTTGCTAAAAGTACAAATCCAATAATTATAAAGGGCGTTAGTAATATATTATAAAAATATATCTTATAGTCATTTGCTGAGTAACCTAATTTTTCAAGAATATATATAAACGAACCAAGCTGCAGAATTGACATCATCTCAGGAGCAGAAAGACTATTTTTAATATCTTCTTTATTTATGTAAGCGTTATATTCAAAATAATCATAATAAATAGGAATCTCATCTTTTTTAGTAAGCAGTAAATTGTTCATAAGCCACTTCTCATCACCAAGTTTTGCAACTTCACCGTCGATTCTACCTTTCAGCTCATCGTTCTCACTATATTCTAAAAGCATGAAATCAATAAGTGTCGATCCATCATCTTTTATTTTTTTTGCATATATAATATTCGTTATTCCATTTGGATTTTCTTGCATCAACCAAATACCATTTTTTGAAATTGAAGTCAGTCGATCTACTCTTTTAATATATTTATAGTCCAACTCCTGAAATTCCTTCTGAAAAACTGCTGAAAGTGGATTTACAAATAGTACAAAAATCAAGCCAATTAAAAAAAAAGTTAAAATAGGTGTTTTAGCTGATTGTATTGAGGATATACCGGAAGACCCCATTACAATATATTCAGAGCTTCTTATTAATTTTAGATAACCAAAAATTGTAGAAAAAAAAATTACAACAGGAAGAGTTGAAAATATTAAAATGGGTATGTTTAAAAAAGTTAATCTAAATACGATATCTATAGGTACATCTTTATTTGTGGATTTTCTAAATTGCTCAATCAAATCTGAGAAAAAAACTAATAATGTAAAAAGTGTAAAAACAATTAAAAAAGAATAAATAAAATTCTTTAGAAGGTATATATCTAGCTTTGAAAACATTATTTATTTATTTCCAATCTTTTCTTTTATAAAATTTATATTTAAATATAAAAAAGAAATTATAAAAAATAATATAATAATAGGTAATAAGTAATTAAAAATTACAAAGTTGTTATTTTCAATCAAAATACTTTCCATTGTTATTTCAAAAAATTTTACAGCTATACCAATTATAATAATTATTGAAATTATAAGATTAGATTTATCATCAGGTTTTTTTATTATCTTAAAAATAATTAATGGAAGAAATACTAAGCTAAATATATAAAGTGCTTTAATAAATCTATTATGTAAGACGCCAAATTCTTCCTGACTATTTTTTATATTATAAATTTTTTTTATTAATTCTATTGATGATTGTTCATCTGCATAAAAATATTTATTTTCTACTTTATCAAATATTTTTAAGTCAATTGAATATTTATCAAAATCAATTTCTGATATTTTATATTGTTCTTTGTTGAAGATTTGCATTGTTCCTTCATATAAATAAATTGAATTATTGCCATTTTTATTATCAATAAAACCTTTTTTTGCGACATATGTTTTAATATTATCTTTTTCTGAACGGTCATGTAAAAGCAGGCCATAAATTTCTTGACCATCAATTTTTTTAAAAAAAACTGTTAAATTACTATCTGGAGTAATAAACCTTTTTTCTTTTAGAATAGAAATATTTACACTTGAGCTTCTAATTTCTGAAATCTTACTTCTTATTTCCGCAGAGCTTTTTGGAACCAAATAAACACTTAAAAATAAAATTATTAAAAAGAAAAAAATACCTATAATCGTTAAAGGTTTCAACAAAATGTCCCGGTTCGAGTTTCCTGTAGAACCAAATATGATTAATTCACTATCTAACCTTAATTTGTTCAAAGCCAATATTATTGCCAAAAATATTGAAATCGGAATTGTAATCATTGCTAATTTAGGAATTAATAAAACAGTATAAAAGATATAAGAGGCAATTGTTACACTGTCATTAGATAGAATTTCTAAATTACGCAGTGCTTGACTAAGCCAAATTACAATAGTAATTAGCGAAAAGATAAAGAGAAAACTTGAAGAAATCTCTTTTATTACATATATTGATATTCGAGGCATATTATTTCTCTCAATTATATCAATATTTTGTCAAAGGTACATAACACAATGGATTTTCAGTTTAAGTCATTAACAGCAGAAAAAGATCATGTAGGAGTGGTTTTTTGTGATTCTAAAAACAGATTGCTTGGTTTTGCAAAAAAATTAGATCAAATTTCAAAAAAAAGCATATCCTCTGTAATAAATAGCGATACTTCATTTCAAAAAAGAAAATCAAAAACTTTTGATTATGCGATTGTTCATTCGCCAGACAATCTTAAAATATCGAAGCTATATGTATTTAAATTAGGTGATTATTCAAAATTTTCTATAAGGGACTTTCAAATTTTAGGTGGAAATTTATTCTCACTAATTTCATTCTACCAAGAAGATAAAATTGGTATTTATCCAGATGGAATTGTGTCCAAGGATGTAAGTGCTATAAATAGTGTAGCAGAGATAATGCTTGGATCATTGCTGGCTTCTTATAAATTTGACAAATATAAAACAGTAAATAAAAAAGAGGAAAAATCCCTTAAAATAAAAGTATATTCCGCTAATCATTCAAGGATCGAAAAGAATTATCCAAATGTTTTAGCTATATCAGAAGGTGTAACTATGACACGAAATCTTGTTACTGAACCACCAAACGTTATGACGCCACCAGAAATTGCAAAAAATGCTGATTCACTGTCAAAATATGGTGTCGAAGTAACAGTACTAGGTGAAAAAGAAATGACAAAACTAGGCATGGGTTCTTTGCTTAGTGTTGGTAGGGGTAGTGAGTTTGAATCAAAACTAGCTATAATGAAATGGACAGGTCATAAAAATAAGAAAAAGAAACCAATTGCATTCGTAGGCAAGGGTGTCACTTTTGATACTGGTGGTGTTTCATTGAAACCAGCCAATGGCATGCAGGAAATGAAATATGATATGGGCGGCTCAGGTGTTGTTGTTGGTCTTATGAAGGCTTTAGCGATGAGAAAAGCAAAGGTTAATGTAATAGGTGTAGTAGGATTAGTTGAAAACCATATTGGTAACATGGCTACACGACCTAGTGATGTTGTTACTTCTTATTCAGGGCAAACAATTGAAGTGCTTAATACAGATGCTGAAGGTCGCTTAGTCCTTGCGGATGCTTTGTTTTATACACAAGAGCAATACAAACCTGAATTTATGGTAAATTTAGCAACTTTAACTGGTGCAATTGTTGTTGCTCTTGGGAATGAGTACGCTGGATTATTTTCTAACAACGATAAATTAAGTAAACAATTAGAAGAAGCAGGTAAAATTGAAGATGAAAAGCTATGGAGATTTCCATTGCATAAAAACTTTGATAAAATGATAAATTCTCCAATCGCAGACATGCAAAATATTGGTACAGGCCATCCTGGCTCTATTACTGCAGCTCAATTCTTACAAAGGTTTGTTAATAATACTCCTTGGGCACACTTAGATATAGCTGGAACGACTTGGACAAAATCACTTATGCCAACTTCACCCAAAGGCTCAACAGCATTTGGTGTAAAACTATTAAATAGATTTGTTAACAAATATTACGAAGGAAAATAACTATGACTATCGAAAGAACATTCTCAATGATTAAGCCTGATGCAACTGAAAGAAATTTAGTTGGATCTATTACAGCAATGATTGAAAGCTCTGGCCTAAAGGTTGTAGCCTCAAAAAGAACTAAAATGACTCAAGAAAAAGCAGCTATGTTTTATGGTGTACACTCAGAGAGACCATTCTTTCAGAGTTTATGTGACTTTATGTGTTCTGGCCCAATTATAGTCCAAGTTTTAGAGGGAGAAAATGCTGTTAAAAAGAATAGAGAAATTATGGGTGCCACTAATCCAGAAGATGCCGATGATGGGACCATAAGAAAAATTCATGCATTATCACTTGAAAAAAATTCTGTTCATGGCTCTGATAGTTTAGAAAATGCCGGAATAGAAATAGCTCATTTTTTTGACGAACTGGAAATACACCCCTAATCAACTTAATAGTGTTTTAATTGCGTTAGGGTAGAGCATGTGCTCATGTTCTAATATTTTATTCCTTAATGTATCGATGGTATCATCTGAATTAATAGCTACTCTTTTTTGGGCTATTATTTCTCCACCATCTAATTCATCATTTACATAATGTACTGTACAGCCACTAAATTTATCTCCTGAATTAATAGCTCTTTCATATGTATTAAGCCCCTTATATTTTGGCAATAGAGATGGATGTATGTTTATTATTTTTCCTTTAAATTTTTCAACAAAACTCCTTGAAAGTATTACCATAAAACCTGCTAAACATATTAAGTCTGGCTGATACTGAATAATTTTTTCAATCAGATTTTTTTCGAATTCAATCTTGTCGTCAAAAAAGTTTCTTTCAACTATAAAATTATCTATATTATTGTCTTTAGCTATATTCAAACCCTGAGCTTTACTAGTGTCAGAAACTACTAGCGATACACTTGCTGGATAGCCAGCTTCTTTTGTTGCATTTATTATTGATCTTAAATTTGATCCATGACCAGAAATAAGAACTACTATTTTTTTTTTCATTTATTTAGCTTACCCGATAAGATTAGTTGCTTATCAGAAGCATTCTTTTTAAGGGCAATATTACCCAGCATAGACGATGCAAATTTATGTTTGTTTATAATTTTTTCAATTTTACGAATATCTTTTTTATCTGCAATTAAAGTCATACCATAGCCAGCATTAAATGTTTTTAATAATTCAGTTTGCTTTATTCCACATGAAAGTAACCATTTATATAAATTGCTTAATTCCCAATTATCTAAATTTATTTGTGCTTGAAATTTCTTATCTAATATTCTTGGTAAATTTTCTATTACACCTCCACCAGTAATATGGGCACAAGACTTAATTAGATTCTTTCTATACAACTCTAAGATCAAATTTACATAAATTAAAGTTGGTTCTAAAAGATATTTCCCAATTGTTTTCTTTTTATCAAAATCAAAATAATCTTTTAAAGACATCTTCTTATCTTTAATAATTTTTCTTACCAATGAGTATCCATTTGAGTGTAAGCCAGATGATTTTATGCCAATGATAATATCATTTTTTTTAACCTTATTATTTTTGAATTGTTTTTTTTCTAAGAGACCAACGCTAAATCCCGCAATATCATACTTTCCTTGTGAATAAAATCCTGGCATTTCTGCTGTTTCTCCACCAAGTAATTGACAGTTAGCTTGACTACAACCTTCTAGAATACCTTTAATGACATCTGTACTTTTCTTGATATCTAGTTTTCCAGTAGCAATGTAATCTAGAAAAAAAAGTGGTTTAGCTCCAGTAACTACAATATCATTAACGCACATAGCAACTAGATCAATTCCAATAGTCTTATGATTATTTGTATCATTTGCTATCTCTAGTTTTGTGCCAACTCCATCGGTTGCAGCTACTAAATAGGGGTTTTTCGTAATATTGTTAAGTTTGAAAAGACCTGCAAAACCACCTATAACTGAAGCTTTAGAGGATTTTTTTTTATCGCTTTTAATTGTTTTTTTGATGTTTTCGATAAATTTGTTACCTTTATCTATATCAACACCGGATTTGCTATAAGTATATTTAGACATGATTATTTTATATAAGAGCTTTAAGAGATTTACAATGAGTCGTCTGATTATAATATGGGCTACTGCATATTGCATATTCTTTTTTTCAATAAATCATGCGCTAAGTACCTCAAGATATACTATTGAAGATGTTCTTATTCAGATTGATAGCACTAACACAGCTGATATTAGGAATAATGCAATATCAAAAGCTCAGTTAGCTGCCTATAAAAGAATGATAATTCCAATTATACATCCAGATGATTATAATAAAATATTTCCAATTGATAGAGTTGTTTTAAGCGCATTAGTTAGTGGAGTGGAGCTAAAAGAAGAGCTGATATTAAAAGATAGATATAAGGCAAATTTTACCATCAACTTTAATCCAATCAAAGTTCGAGAATATTTTGAAAAGTATAAAATTACATACTCGTTAATAGAATCAAAACCAATTTCTTTAATACCCATAATTTATTCTAATATTAATCAATTGGATATTGAAAGCCTGTGGAATGATGCATGGAATAATTATAATACTAATAAAAATATATTTAACCTTAATATTATTAGAAGACTTAGTCTTAATAATCCAATGCTTTCAATGGAAGAATTTTTATCGCTGGATCTTAGTGATGAACCAATAATCAAAAATATAAATAATAATATTTTTATTTGGGCAAATTATTCTATCGATATAGGCGGCGTAAGTAGTATAAATGTAATAATCAAAAATATTTTTAATCAAAAAACTTTTACTATTACAAAAAATTATAAGTCATTATTAAATGAAACTGAATTAGAGTTGATTAACAGATCAGTAAAAGATCTTAATCAAGAACTATTTAATACTTGGGTCAAGCTTACCTCTTCTTTAGATTCAACTATGTCATATAAATTTAGATTTACTGATACTCAGCTAAAGAAATGGCAACTTATAGAAGAAATATTATTAGATATAGAATCTATTAAAAAAATCAGTATTAATTCTTATAAAATAGGAGATTTAAAAGGAACAATTTATTTTTCCGGTGATCTAGATAGATTAAATTTGATCTTATTAGAACACGATATTGTTATGACTTATTTGGGTGATTATTCTGATATTTCGTTAGTTAAAAAATGATATACTTGCCGAATATATTATCACTAATAAGAATTATAATAGTTCCTTTGATATTATGGCTCTTAATTAAAGATTTGTTCGTTATATCAGCTATTGCAATAATTATTGTTGGATTAACTGATTTTTTTGATGGCTATATAGCCAGAAAATATAGCTCTGAATCATTGTTGGGATTTTATTTGGATTCTATAGCGGACAAAGTTTTGATTGTTACAATCTATTTAATTTTAGGCATTAAGTCATTGTTGCCACTATATTTAATAATCTTAATTGTATTTAGGGAAGCTCTAATATCTGGAGCATATTTATTCAAATTAGCTCTTAATCTAAAGTTTAATTTAAAACCAATATTAATAAGTAAAATTAATACTTTTCTACAAATAATTTTAATTGTATTCGTTTGCCTTATAACAACAAATCAAATCAATCAGATGGGCGAGGCTATGTTTATAAAAAATTTCTTAATAGCCCTTGTTACTATTACAACCATTGTTTCATTGTTAATATATATTATTATGTGGCTTAAAGTAGTAGGTAATGAATAATATGAATCAGTTTATTTTTGATTTAAAAACAAAAATTAATTTTAGTGAGAGTGATTTTTTTGTTAATTCTACAAATAAAAAAGCCGTAGATCTTGTGTCGCTATGGCCAGATTGGCACAATAAAGCTGCAATTATATATGGTGAAAGCAAGTCAGGAAAATCTCACTTAGGCAATATATGGATGCAAAGAGCTGATGCAACTTTAATCGATCTTAAAAATAACGATATAAATAACAATAAAAATAACAATAAAAATAGTAAGATAAATTATCTCATTGATAATTTTTCACTAATTAAACAAGATCAAGAAAATATTATTCTAGATATATTTAATCAATGTTTATTTAATAATAATTATATTTTATTTTTATGCAGTGAGATCAAGGATATTAATTTTAAACTTAAGGATTTAGAATCTCGATTCAATTCAATATTATCTACTGTTATTGAAAAACCTGATGATCAGATAATAGAAGTTTTAATTATTAAATATTTTTCAGATCATCAAGTTTTAATTACAAATGATGTTATTAAATATTTATCTGGACGCACTGAAAGAGGTTACAATGACTTATTTAATATGTTGAATAAAATCAACAATCTTTCTCTTAAAAATAAACAAAAAATTACAATTCCTTTTTTAAGAGAGAATTTTTTTAAGTAAAAACTTCTTAAAGCTATCTAATTGTTGATCAAAGTTTCTATTTTTTGTATTTCTTATTAATTTCTCTATCTTAAAATCTTTCCTTGAGGCAGAAAGTATAGTTTTATCTGAAATAATCCAATTTCTAGGTATGTTTAGTTTTTGAGCTGATAGTTCTCTCCATTCAGATAAAATCTTTAACCTAGATTTTATAATATTTTTTTTTCTAAAATTTATTTTTTTATATGAATTTTTTGGATTATAAATATCAATAATATCTCTTAATTTTTCTATCTCAGATTTAAACAATCTAATTTTTCTTTTAATTTTTATCTTAGATTCTAATTCTTCATGTAATATTGGTAAATATTCAACATCTAAAGTGGCATATTCAATTTGCTTATCTTTTAAAGGTCTTCTACTCCAATCAGAAACTTGGTATTTTTTACTTAACTTCTTACCACACATTGTTTCGACTAAATTACCGTAACCAATGTCAGTTTCTTCTAATATGAAATTGGCTGCAATTTGAGTGTCATAAATAGGCCATGGGATTACATTAAATACATTCATTAGCACCTCAATATCTTGTCTCGCCGAGTGAAAAACCTTTAAAATCTTAGGGTTAATAAAAATCTCCTTAATAACATTCAGATCGATGTCCTTAGCCAATGGATCTATAAGATACACTTTTTTTTTTGCTTTTATTTGTATTAAACAAAGTTTTGGCCAGTAAGTGTTATTTCGTAAAAATTCAGTATCAATAAATAATACTTCATTTTTTTTCAGTATTTTAGTAATCTTTATTAGCGATTTATTATCTTGGACTAATTCCATATAATTAACTATACATTACCTTAAAATTATTAGTATGAATAAATATCGATCACATAATTGTAACGAGCTTAATGTAAATGACATAGGTAAAGTTGTATCTATATCTGGATGGATTAATCGAAAAAGAGATCATGGAAATTTACTGTTCTTAGATCTTAGAGACCATTATGGAATAACTCAGTGTGTAATAGATAACTCTAAAATTGAAATTCTAAATTTAATTGAAAACTTAAGAGTTGAGTCTGTAATAAAAGTTGTTGGTAAAGTTGTTAAAAGAGAAATTGCAACTATTAATAGTGAACTTGAAACGGGTGAAATAGAAATTGCTATTGATACAGTCGAAGTTTTATCTGACGCAGATGAACTTCCAATGCCTGTTTTTGGTGAAGCAAATTACCCAGAAGATATTAGACTTAAATATAGATTTTTAGATGCCCGAAGAGAAGGTTTACATAAAAATATTCAATTAAGATCAAATGTAATAGCTTTCATTAGAGAGTTAATGACTAAGAGTGGTTTTCTTGAAATGCAAACTCCAATTTTAACAGCCTCAAGTCCTGAGGGTGCAAGAGATTACTTAGTACCAAGTAGAATTCATCCTGGCAAGTTTTATGCGTTGCCACAAGCACCGCAACAATTTAAGCAATTAATAATGGCCGCTGGTTTTGATAAGTACTTTCAAATCGCTCCTTGTTTTAGAGATGAGGATGCAAGGGCTGATCGAAGCCCTGGAGAGTTTTATCAACTTGATATGGAGATGTCCTTTGTTGAACAAGATGATGTTTTCAATGCTATTGAGCCGGTGCTTCAAAAAGTTTTTGAAAAGTTTTCCAATAAGAGAGTAGGTGAAAGTCCGTTTCCTCGTATTACATATGCAGATGCAATGAATAAATATGGATCTGATAAACCTGATTTAAGAAATCCAATTATTTTATCTAATTTAACGAATATTTTTAACTCTCCAGATGTATCTTTTGATGCTTTTAAAAAATTAATTAAAAATGGTGCCGAAGTTATTGGTATACCTTGTCCTAACGGATCTAAGCAAACTAGAAGTTTTTATGACTCAATGAATAGCTGGGCAATAAAAGAAATGAATGCTCCAGGCTTAGGTTATATTATATTTGATAAAATTGATGGATCTTTAAAAGCAAAAGGGCCTATTGCTAAATTTATTCCAGAAAATCAATTAAAAAAAATATTTGAAGAATCCAATCTATCTTTTGGTGACGCTATTTTCTTTTCATGTTCAATGCCTAAAACAGCATATGAACTAGCATCTGCAACACGTGATAGAGTTGCTACCGAACTGGATTTAATTGAAAAAGATGTTTTCAGATTTTGTTGGATTATTGATTTTCCAATGTACGAATTTGACGAACAAAATCAAAAAATTGATTTTAGCCATAATCCTTTCTCTATGCCACAGGGTGGAATAGAGGCTCTTAAAACAATGGATCCGTTAGATATACTTGGTTATCAATATGATATTGTTTGTAATGGCATTGAATTATCCTCTGGAGCTATCAGAAATCATATTCCTGAGATTATGTTTAAAGCCTTTGAAATAGCTGGGTATAAAAAAGAACAGGTTTTGGATAAATTTGGAGGCATGATTAATGCATTTAGCTATGGTGTACCACCACATGGTGGAATTGCTCCAGGTATTGATAGAATAATAATGCTTTTAGCTGATGTTAAAAATATCAGAGAAATAATACTATTTCCGATGAACCAACAGGCGCAGGATCTAATGATGAATGCGCCAGCTGCAGTATCAGATGATATATTGACAGAGTTATCTCTATCTAAAATTGAACCTTCTCTCGATTAAGAACATCCAGTTGTTGCACCGCAACTATCACACTTTAAACAAGTTCCATTTCTTACTAAAGTAAACGCACTACACTCTGGGCACGCATCACCTTCATAGCCCATCATTCTAGCTACCTGAACTTTACTTACCATGGCTTCACCAGAAGAACTTGCCTTAATGGCATCTGGAGTTGACGCTCCCTGTTCAATATTTGAGCCTTCACTGTAAGAACTTGTATCGCTAGAAGAATTTACTACCATAAGATTTTCTGAAGTTTGTCCTCTTAAAAAACCTTGGCTAGACATTTTTTTAACAATCTTCCATGGGATTTGATTTTTCTTCAATGCACCTTCTTCAGCTCCGGCACCAAGAGAGAAATCTACATCAGAATTATCTGTATGAGCCAAATCATTCCTTCCAAGATATGAAACTGCTAATTCTCTAAATACATAATCTAGTATTGAAGTAGAGTTTTTAATTCTACTATTTCCCTGAACTACACCTGATGGATCAAATCTAGTGAATGTAAAAGCCTCCACATATTCCTCAAGAGGTACGCCGTACTGTAAACCAATTGATATAGCAATTGCAAAGTTGTTCATAAGACTTCTAAGAAAAGCACCTTCTTTGTGCATATCTATAAATATCTCACCTAAAGTTCCATCTTCATATTCACCGGTATGTAAATAAACTTTATGCCCACCAACTATAGCTTTTTGAATATAGCCTTTTCTTCTATCTGGAACTTTATTTCTTGCACCATAAACAGCATTTTGTGCTGCTTGTTGCGCTACTGCCATTGTTTGCTCAATTGGAGTAGGTTTCGACATCAATTCCTCTTCTTCATCTTCAACATCTTCAACTAATTTGGAAGCAAGGGGCTGACTAAGCTTTGAACCATCTCTGTATAGAGCATTAGCTTTTGTACCAAGCTTCCATGACATCAAATAAGCCTCCATACAATCTTCTACGCTAGCGTCATTAGGCATGTTTATAGTTTTAGATATAGCCCCTGAAATAAAAGGCTGAGCCGCCGCCATCATTTTTATATGACTTTCAGTAGATAAGAATCTCTTTCCAATCTTGCCGCATGGATTGGCGCAATCAAAAACACTCAAGTGTTCTTCTTTGATATGCGGTGCTTCTTCAAGAGTCATAGTACCACAACAATAAGTATTAGCCTCATCAATTTCTTTACTTGAAAAACCTAACTCAGATAACATATTAAAATTAAAATCATTTAATTGATCTTCTGAGAAATTTAATACTTCGGTACAAAATTCTTTACCAAGAGTAAAAATATTAAAGGAGAACCTGATATCAAAAACATTTTTAAAATTGCTTTCAAGAGTATTTAATTCTTTGTCAGTGAAGCCTTTTTCTTTCAATGTTTCGTGGTTTATAAATGGTGCAGTTTTAAGTGTACCATATCCGACAGCATAATTAATAATTTCAGTAATCTCACCTTCTGTATATTGAAGTTGGTTCAATGCATCTGGAACAGTTCTATTAATAATTTTAAAGTAACCACCACCGGCAAGTTTTTTAAACTTAACCATTGCAAAATCAGGTTCAATACCAGTTGTATCACAGTCCATAACAAGACCAATTGTTCCAGTTGGAGCAATTACAGATGTTTGAGCATTTCTATATCCATATTTTTGACCTAATTCATATGCGGTATCCCAACATTTTTGCGCTTCCATTCCAAGGTTAGTATCTCTTACATTTTCAATAACAAGTGGAACAGGGTTGGTGCTTAGCTCTTCGTATCCATCTTTATGTCCGTAAGCAGCTCTTCTATGATTTCTAATAACCCTTAACATATGCTTAGAGTTTTGTGCGTAACCAGGAAAAGGACCGAGTTCACCAGCTATCTCAGCAGAGGTTGCGTAAGAGGTACCGGTCATTAGTGATGTAATGGCCGCACAAATAGATCTACCTTCATCAGAATCGTAGGAAATACCTTTGGACATTAAGAAGCCACCTAAATTTGCATAACCTAGTCCAAGAGTACGGTACTCATAAGAGAGTTTTGCAATTTCTTTTGAAGGAAATTGAGCCATCATAACTGATATTTCTAAGATCAATGTCCAAATTCTTATAGCATGCTTAAATAAATCTATTTCAAGTGA
>ENA-ORXF01000721-ORXF01000721.1-marine-metagenome-genome-assembly--contig:-NODE-721-length-22766-cov-4.691745_pt1 | contig 22766 bp, 24 predicted proteins | sample MGYA00237864_ERZ511476 | MGnify/ENA primary metagenome ERZ511476 (study PRJEB26306, sample SAMN06343908) | marine metagenome | isolation source: coastal waters | place: Atlantic Ocean: West Antarctic...
TGATAACTTTGAGCTTAGAGTCGAGATGTTCGGTCTCTGTGCAGTTGTCTTGGCTGAGGATGGCCTTGTTTGGAATATAAGAATTCTGAATGACAGTCCTTTAGGTCGAAAGTATGGATACAGCGAGGAGGCTAGCTCCACTGCTCCAGCTAAGATTTGCGGACCTTTGGATGAAAAAGGCTTGGGGCCAATAGGCAATTCATGCTGGCCATTCCAAACACTTTGCATGATTTTAACTTTTTCTGCTAACGCACCCCACCGTCTTCCAGACCAATCTGCTCCTATCGCCTCATAATCTTCCTCTCGCCCACCAACCCCAACCCCAAGAGAGAATCTTCCCTCTGAAATCATGTCAATAGTTGCAAATTGTTTTGCGCTGAGAATTGGGTCATGCATGGTTAGCACTGAAATTGTTGCGATAATCTCGACTCTTTTGGTCCATGCAGCAACTGCACTGAGTGTTGTAAGAAATTCTGGATTAGAGAAAATAATTCTTTCTCCCAGTGCGATATGAGACCAAGGCCCCTCATCAATCTGTCTAGTCCAGGCTTCGAGATCTTTTCTGGTTAAACCAGGTTCCATGACTGGGAGAGTCATGCCTATCCTCATGAATGATCTTTCTTCTTCAGTAAATCTAAAGCTACATCCACAATCATGTCTTCTTGACCGCCCACCATTTTTCTTTTGCCAAGCTCTACAAGAATCTCTCTGGTATCAAGATTATAAGTTTCAGCAGCTGATTCAGCATGTCTGAGGAATGAAGAATAGACGCCTGCATAACCAAGTGTCAAAGTCTCCCGATCAACTCTAACAGGTCTATCTTGAAGTGGTCTGACGAGTTCTTCAGCAGCATCCATGAGCGCAAAGAGGTCTGTTCCATGTTTCCATCCCATGCGATCAATGGCCGCAATGAAAACCTCTAATGGCGCATTACCTGCTCCTGCTCCCATTCCAGCTAAGCTTGCATCGACTCTGTCTGCGCCGTTTTCAACAGCAATAATAGAATTTGCCACACCTAGTGAAAGATTGTGATGAGCGTGCATGCCTGTTTGAGTTTCTGGGTTTAATTCATTTTTAAATGCCTTGAATCGATCAGCTACGTCTTGCATGCTCAAGGCTCCACCAGAATCTACAACATAGACACATTCTGCTCCATAGGACTCCATTAGTTTTGCTTGAGAAGCTAAGTTTGAAGGAGTGGTCATGTGCGACATCATCAAAAAGCCAATGGTATCCATGCCAAGCTCACGCGCATATTCAATGTGTTGTTTTGAGACATCAGCTTCGGTGCAGTGGGTGGCAACCCTCACTGAACGAACGCCCATATCCCAAGCCCATTTTAAATCCTCTTTAACGGCTATTCCAGGCAGAATTAGTGTTGTCAATTTAGCATGAGTTAGGTTCTCGGCAACTGCAGCAATCCATTCTTGGTCTGTGTGAGCACCAAAGCCATAGTTAAATGAAGACCCTGATAAACCATCGCCGTGTGCAACCTCTATTGCATCAACTTTGGCATGATCTAGGGCCTTGGCAATTCCAATGACGTGGTCAATTCCGTATTGATGGCGAATGGCATGCATGCCATCTCGTAGAGTTACGTCTTGTATATATATTTTTTTATCCATTGTGCAATTTTGTTAATTCTTCAGCCGTTCCCATGGCTGCTGAAGTCATAATGTCTAGATTGCCAGCGTATTTTGGAAGGTAATGCCCTGCCCCCTCAACCTCGAGAAAAATGGATGCTTTAACCCCCTCGAACTCTCCATAACCTGGAATAAAACAAGGATTATTTGAGCCAAATCTTTCAAACTGAACCTCCTGCTTTAAACGATAGCCAGGAACATAAGATTGCACCCTAGTTACCATTTGCTCAACGCTTGTTTTAATTAATTCTTGGTCCACTGGATCGCACAATGTAAAGACTGTGTTGCGCATCAATAAAGGAGGATCGGCTGGATTCAAAACAATAATGGCTTTTGCTTTATCAGCACCACCAACCCTTTCAAGTCCCAAGGCGGTTGTTTGAGTAAACTCATCAATGTTGGCTCTTGTACCAGGACCCGCAGATTTTGAAGAAACAGAAGCAACTATTTCAGCATAACGCACACTTGATACTTGATTGACAGCCGCAACCATCGGAATTGTTGCTTGGCCTCCACAAGTTACCATGTTCACATTCTTTTCTTTTAAATGCTCAGCAAGATTAACAACCGGCACGCAATATGGACCTATGGCTGCCGGCGTTAAATCAATCATCTGTTTGCCATCTTTGAGCACCAAATCGTTGTGCATTTTATGAGCACCAGCAGAGGTGGCATCAAAAAAAATAGAGGTGTCCGCATATTCAGGCATTGCCATAAACCCCTCTAAACCCTCGCTAGAGGTGGGTATGTTCATGCTTTTTGCCATCGCCAAACCCTCAGATTCAGGATCAATCCCGATGACTCCAGTTAAGTGTAAGGATTGAGAGGTTCTAGTAATTTTTAACATCAAATCAGTCCCAATGTTGCCAGAACCAATAATTGCACAATTTGTTTTATTCATAATTAATTAAAGTTTATCTCACAAGTGCCAACACCCTTGAGCTCCATGGTAAATGTATCACCCGACATAGCTGGCTCAAGAGGCACTAAAGATCCTGATAAAATAATTTCCCCACTAAGCAGTGGAATATCGTATGCACCCAAAGTATTTGCAAGCCAAGCCACAGCCTCAGCTGGATGCCCTTGAACTGCTGAACCCACTCCCTCAGATAAGAACTCTCCATTTTTGGTGACTACCACTTGCAGCTCATCCATTGAGAATTTTGTTGGCGGGCATTCGCCCTCACCCAAAACAAAGACTCCACAAGATGCATTGTCTGCAATGGTGTCTTGAATTTTAATGTCCCAATCGTTGACTCTAGAATCCACAATTTCAAAACATGGCAGAATTTTTTCAGTTGCTGCAATCACATCTTCTTTTGTCACTCCAGGACCCTGAAGATCTTCTTTTAATATAAAAGCTATTTCAGCTTCCGCTCTTGGTTGAATTAAAGTTTGTGCAACAGAAACAGTGGACTGATTCTTAACCTGCATAACATTGGTTAAAAAGCCAAAATCGGGTTGGCTAACCCCAAGCATGTCCTGCACAACTTTGCTGGTCACACCTATTTTTTTACCAACCACTTTCTCGCCCTCGGCCTCTCTAAGTGCAAGGAACTGTCGAGATATTTGGTAAGCATCATCAATTGATATTTCAGGATGTATCTCCCTTAGCGGGGGAATAGTTTGCTGCTTTCTTAGTGCTTGAAACAACTCATTAGCAATTTCATTAATGGTGTTAAGTTTCATAGGTTATGCAGATAAAAAATTGATGCAGGCATGATTGAAAGCCTTTTCTTGCTCAATCATAACCCAGTGACCGCAACGGCTAAATAAAATAATCTGTGCGTCCGGGCACTGACTGCCAATTTTCATTGAGCCTGATACTGGGATAAATTGATCATCCATGCCCCAGAATGCCAATATTGGCTGATGGATTGTTGCAAGTTGATCTTCCATGTTTGGAATATCCATGGTGGCAAGCACTTGTGAATTCATTAAAGGCAAAATCTCCATTCTCTCAGCAACCATTTCAGAGGTGACTATGCTTGAATCGTAAGGAAAGAGAGCCAGAAGTCCTTCAATCTTTTCTTGATCCATGGCACCACCCAAAAAATCAGACAAGAGTTTTTTTATCCCTGGCATTTCACCATAAGCACTGTGATCTTCTACACCTCCAGGCGCCATGAGAATTAATTTCTTTACTCGCTCTGGGTGACTGAGAGCTAGCCCAATAGATAAGGCGCCTCCAAGACTGTTACCTATCAAAGAGAAATCATGAATATCCAATGCATCGAGAAGCTGAATAATCTTTTCATTGAAATAAGTCAGTGAGTAAATCACATCGTCGGGCTTGCTTGAAAAACCATAACCAGGGAGATCGGGAAGAATGACCCTAAAGCCAGCTTCTTTAAGCGCAATAAAATTTCTTTTAAAGTTGGTGTGACCGGATGCACCTGTTCCACTGCCATGAAGCAATACCACAACCTCACCATCACCTTCATCGTAGTAATGAAACTGAAAGTTATCCTGCACATCAATGTAACTGCCTTGAGGAATCATAAAATTAAATTTTTGTGAGAGTTATGGGTAAGCCATCAATTGGCCTTGGAAGATGCACGTGCATGAACTTTGGATCGTAGTTTGGTCTGAGATTCACTTTGTAAGTTTTCAAGAGCCTGTAAAGATATAACTTAGCGTTCATCATAGCAAAATGCATGCCAATGCATTTATGGGCACCCCCACCAAAAGGAATGTAACTAAAACCATGTTTTTTATGCTCTGCTCGCTCTGGTGAAAATCTCATGGGATCAAACTCTAATGGATTGGTCCAAAATTCTTCCATTCTGTGAGTAAATGGAGGGCTCAAAGTCACCACTGTGTTTGCAGGAATATCAAAACCATTCATGTGAACATCTCTTGTGGTTCGCCTGTTCATCAGCATCACTGATGGATAGAATCTGAGTGTTTCTTGAAAGACATATTCAGTCATTTGCATTTGGGCAACGTTTTCAAAAGTTGGATTGTCCCCAGGAATAGAAAAAATCTCCTCCCTAACCTTGTCTTGCCACTCTGGGTTCTTGCCCAGGTAATAAAGAATATTGGTAAGCGCACTCGTGGTTGTGTCAAAGGCTGCAAACAATAAAAATGCAATGTGCCCATCTATGTCCTCATTGTTGAGGTACTCTCCATCGGCATCTTTGGCATTGCAGTACTGAGTAAACATATCCTTGGCTTCTGAGCCTCTTCTCAAGGGAATATTAGAAACCAAGAAGTCTCTGAGTTCTTGTCTTGCATTTAAAGATTTTCTAAAAGGGGTCAATGGAAGGTCGTATGGAAGAGCCGTGACCAAGCCTTTGTTGATGGTGGAGAATAAATAATTTAATCTCTGAGCTTCTGGACTGGTCTCATCCAACCCAAGAAATACTTTTGCTGCAACGTCCATCAGAGTCTCTTGGATGTTGTCATAAAAAATAAATTCTTTATCTTGAGGCAAAGCTGAAATCCTTTTGCTTTGTATGGGGTTGAGCATCTCAACGTAAGACTTTAAGGCATCCGTTTTAAATGCTGGTTGAGAAGCTCTTCTTGTTTTCTTATGTTTATCAAAATCTCTTAGTAGCATTCCTTCTGGGTAAAGAGTACCAAGTGAGCTGGCATATCCACCTGCGCAGCTAAAGTTACCCTCAGGATCAAACAAGACCTTTTCGTTGAACTCAGGACCAAGACACAACAACACTCGTTGGTTTTTTACCATGTCTAATCGAGATACAGGACCAAATCTAGAGTAATGATCATTGCAAAATGCCAAGGTGTCTCTTACAAGTTCAATTGTTTTGCCTAAAAATGGCAGTCCATACTCACCAGGAAACATCGAAAGATCTCTGTTGTCTGGAGCAAGTGACGGCTCTAGTAGAGGTGCAGATTGATTCATCATATCTTAAGAGTTTTTAGAAACTATTTTCCACCAATAATTAGGAAAAAACCTTCTAATCCTGGTGGCATATAAAGCATCCTGAGTTGGGTAGCATATCGTTTTGCCAGCCAATAAATCTTTCTCAATTGCTGAAACCACAACCTCGGGATCATTTAACCCACCTTTTTTCTTGGACTTAATTAATGAATTGGGTGCATCCTGATCATTTACAAACCTCATCAATGGGGTATCAGTAATGGCAGGGCAAACAACCATGACCTGAAGATTGGTATCTTCAACCTCTTTAGCTAAAATCTCTCCATACATGTTGACTGCCGCCTTAGAAGCGCAATAGGCAGCCATTTTTCTTTCTGGGCATGTTCCTGCAATAGAACCAAACAGAATAATCTGCCCTGAATTACGCTCCAACATTGATGGCAGGATACTGGTCACAATATTGACTGTTCCTTCGTAGTTAACGCGCATCAAATGATTGGTTGCTTCTGCGCTAAAATCAGCAACTGACCCCATGGGCATGATGCCGCCTGCATTGGTCACCCTGTCTATGGGGCCAACTTCTGATTGGACCTGCTGGACCATATTTTGAACTGCCTGTGCATCTGCAAGATCGCAAGCATAAGTAGAGATGTTGTTTGATTCTTGTTTGAGCTCATCCAGTTGATCTTGGTTGATATCAACAGCAGCAACATGCACACCATCAGCCGCAAGTCTCTTAGCAGAAATTTTTCCCATACCACTGGCAGCACCAGTGACCAAAGCAATTTTTAAATCTGACAAAACATACCCCCTATGTTTGTTACAACCTCTAAATCATTCTATAACGACTTGTAGGAATAACCTCAATATTATTAAAATCTATAAATTGTGCACAACTACCCATCATGATCTCCAGATTTTTTGCAAGCAACTTTGGATTGCCTGATGCTCCATAAAATACTTCTGGACTGATCATTGCTTCCTCTGGAAAACATTCTTCAATAATGGCAATAAATGGGGGTGAGTCTTCTTGCAAAGGTCTAACAATTGAATTTTGGGTGTATATAAAATTTGATTGGGTGTCGATTGCAATTTGGGTGTGCACATTCACCCAATGCTCAAACCAACTAAACTCATCCATGGAATCTGGCTTTCCTAAAAAGACGATCTGTGAAAATCCATCAGTTCTGGTTCCAATAGCAGATGGCTTTGGATCCTCTAAAATGCATGACTCACTAATAATGTAACCATAGAATTTTTTAAAATTATCTTCAAAAAATTTCTGTAAATCACTCAAGTAAAAATAGCTTGGGGCTTTAAGAAAAATAATGGCATGAGGTGAAGGTGGGGAGCTTGATTGAACAAGGTCTTTCGCCGCCTTGACGTCCGCATCAACCAAGTTAATTTGGAGCTCACTGACTTTACTTAAGAGCAGAGAATGCAGGTCATCCAAGAGAAGAGATTTAAATTCTGCATCGGCTTGGGTTGATTTCTTCCATATTTGGAATGAAATTTTTTCCATTAAGCTCTCTGGGAAGAAACTGAAATGATCTCACCTGTCATGTAGGAAGAAAGGTCTGATGCTAAAAATAAAATAACATTTGCAACTTCCCATGGTTCTGCGCCTCTTCCATAGGCTTCTGTTGACGCCAGCTTATCGATAAGCTCTAAAGAGCTGGTCTTAGCTAGATGAGGGTTTATGGCAAGGCTAGGTGCAACTGCATTGATTCTTATACCAAGTTCAACCGTCTCCATTGCAACACATCTAGTTAAAGCCATTACGCCAGCTTTAGCAGCAGCATAATGAGACTGACCTGCTTGCGCTCGCCAACCTAAAACAGAAGCATTATTCACGATAACGCCTTGGGTCTCTTTTAAAATAGGGATAGCTGCTCGCATCATCTTCATAGCACCATTGAGGGTTACATCCATGACTAAATTCCAAGCATCATTGCTCATGGTTTCTAGTGACGACTCACCACCCAAACCTGCATTGTTAATAACCCCATCTAAATGAGAAAAACTCTTCAGCGCTTGCTTGAACATCGCATCAATATCTTCGTCGGAGGTAACATTACAAAGACACCCATCAACCTCTCCTAATTTTAGACTCCGGAGGCTTGCAATGGCTTGATCCAATCTACCCTGGTGCACATCAGAAATAAAAACATTTGCACCTTCTTCTAAAAATCTTTTTGCAGTAGAGAAACCAATGCCAGCACCAGCTGAAGCAGTCAATAAGATATTTTTACCTACAAAGAGATTGTGGCCTTCTGGGTATTTTGGATTCATTAAATTATTCATGAGCAGTTCTCTAAAATAGTAACATTTGCCTGGCCGCCACCCTCACACATTGTCTGTAAGCCATAACGAATATTATTTCTTTTCATAGAATGAACCATGGTGGTCATCAGCCTAGCTCCAGTAGCGCCTAGTGGATGACCAAGAGCTATCGCCCCGCCATTCACATTAATTTGATCCATGGGATATTGCATTTCTTTTTGCCATGCCATTGCAACCGATGCAAAAGCCTCATTGATTTCCACTATGCCAATATCATTAAGACTGATCCCTGATTTTTTAATAGCATGCTCTGTTGCAGGCATTGGAGCGGTGAGCATCCAGATTGGATCATCTGCTCTAACGCTAATATGAGCAACACGAGCCAAGGGAGTAAGGTTGTGCTCTTTTAGAATTTTTTCAGACACTATAAGTATTGCAGATGAGGCATCAGCATTTTGTGAGGAGATTGCGGCAGTAATATCATGCCCTTCAATGATAGGGTTGAGTGATGCCATTTTCTCCAATGATGTCTCAGCTCTTGGAGTTTCATCAGTATGAAAATTTCCAATGGGAACAATTTCGTCCACAAAATAGTTCGCATTGATTGCTCGCATGGCTTTTTGATGGCTGTCGAAGGCAAAACTTTCCATCTCTGCTCTAGAAATTTTCCATTTCTCTGCAATCATTTGCGCAGAATTAAACTGACTGACTTCTTGAGTTCCATAGCGCTTAACCCACCCAGTAGAGCCAGAAAAAGGGTCGTCAAAGCCGAGAGCCTGACCAGCCAACATGGCATAAGAAATAGGAATCATGTTCATGTTTTGGACTCCACCTGCAATAACAACATCAGCAGTACCAGACATGATGGCTTGTGTTGCAAAATGCACCGCTTGTTGAGAGGAGCCGCATTGACGATCAACTGTAGTCCCTGGAACATGCTCAGGAAGACCTGCTGCCAGCCAACAAGTTCTTGCTATGTCACCTGCTTGAGGCCCAACAGTATCAACGCACCCAAAAATAACATCCTCTACCAAGCCAGGATCTAGATCAACCCTGTCAAACGTTGCCGAAAGAATTGCGGCACCTAGATCAGCGGGGTGCATTTGAGATAAAGAGCCTTTTTTCTTTCCAATTGGAGTTCTTAAAGCGCTAACAATGTATGCATCTTGCATATTTAATTCCTCTAAAAAGTGTACAGAACGCCAAGCTCATCTTTTGATGACCTGAGTGTATTAAAAATGACATCTTGTTGTTTATATTCATTGCCCCAGCAAGCCATCAAGGACCAAGCTTTTCGCATAAAAATATGAAGATCCATTTCCCAGGTGTATCCCATAGCGCCATGAGCTTGAATGCTGTTTTTGCAGGCAAGCTCTGCTGCCCTAGAACTCATATACTTTGCATGAGCACAGTGCAACGCAGATTTAGGGTTATTGTCTGCCAAAGAATAAGCTGCTCGATAAACTGCTGGCCTTGCAAATTCTATTGCCACTGCAACATCAGCTAACATATGCTTCACTGCTTGAAACGAACCTATAGGCTTACCAAATTGAGTTCTATCAAGTGCATAGGCTGAACTCAAATCAATCATTTTTTGTGACAACCCAATTAAAAGAGATGCCGTCATGAGAGCTCCTCTTGATGAGACAGCAGAGTTTAGCATTTCAAAATTTTCAGTTGAGGAGAGGGAATTATTGATAGATGTAATCTTAGTCAACTCCCTGGATGGATCATTAGAAGTAATTTCTTCAAACTCCAAGTCATCTATAGCAGCAAATTGATAAGAGCCCTCTTCAAATAACAGGAGGCCGGCAGATTCATTTAAAAACATTGGATTAGGTGCTAAAGGGTGTGCAACTGAAATATAGGCGGCCCCTGACATATGATGTTCTTGAATTTTTTCCTTTATTACAGCAGGCAGGAGATGCAACAGATCGTTAATTAAAAACGTTTGTTCGGCCACAGGTTCTGGTAGCCCCACGTAACCCATCTCTTCTACCATTAAGGCCAGCGCCACCTGATCCATGCCAAGACCACCACTATCTTCTGATAAATTTGAACCCAATACGCCCAGCTCCACTAAGCCATTCCATCTATCTTGATTGAAAGATTTTTTTTCAGCCCAGCCGCTTCTTATGGATGCTGGTGTGCATTCATCAATTAAAAAAGCCTTAATGGCATCTTTGAATTGTATGTGCTCTTCGGTAAAAATAAAGTTCATGATTTACTTAGGTAGCCCCAGTAACCTTTCTGCAATAATATTTTTTTGAATCTCATTGGTGCCTGCGTAAATTGGTCCTGCATAAGAAAACATAAAGCCGTGAATCCATTCTGCAGCATCATGCTTTGAGTCTTGTGATAATTCAGCGCTGGCTCCAAGAATCTTCAGTGCCGTTTGATGCATCATGTGATCTAGCTCTGACCAGAAGATTTTCCCTAAGCTGGACTCTGAACCAATGGATCCCCCTGCAAGAATTTTAGATGCAGTATGGTAAATACTTAATGCATAAGATTCAGATTGTGCCCATGCCTCAACAATCTTAGCTTGTATGGCCGGCGAGCAATCACTCTCATTGTCTAAATAAAGCTGCAACAACTTGGCTGCTGTCTGCTGAAAGCGTGCTGGGCTTCTTAGCATCAATCCCCTTTCAAAACCTGCTGTTGCCATTGCAATTTTCCAACCCTCCCCATCTCCACCTAAAAGATTCTCTACTGGCACTTTCACATCATCAAAATATATTTCTGCAAAGCCGGGCTCACCATCTAACTGAGCAATGGGCCTCACGGTTATGCCTGGAAGATCTAATGGGACAAGAATAAATGACAGGCCTCTGTGCCTCTCTGAATCAAGGTCTGTTCTAAATAATCCAAAAGTCCAGTCCGCATAGGCTGCGCGTGATGACCAAGTTTTTTGGCCATTAATCGTGTAATAGCCATCTTCCAAAACAGCCGTTGTTCGAATGGCAGCCATATCGCTTCCTGCTCCTGGTTCCGACCATCCTTGAGCCCAAATATGATCACCGGTTGCCATGGCGTTTAAAAATTTAGATTTTTGCTCGTGAGTACCAAACTCCATTAAGGTGGGACCAAGAAGAAAGACTCCATTTTGATTCACTCTCAATGGCGCTTCGGCTCGATAATATTCTTCTTCAAAAATTAACCATTCAATCAAATCCAAGCCTCTTCCACCATATTCTTTTGGCCAAGTGACCATGGACCAGTTTCCAGCGTTCAGTGTTTTTTCCCATTCTCTGTGCTGCTCAAAGCCTTCCTTGGTGTCTAAAGACATGAGGGTTTTTCTGGGGACATTCTGCTCAAGCCATGAGCGAATCTCTAGCCTGAAGACGTCTTGCTCTTTAGTAAAATTAATCTTCATCGTTAAAATTGGCGTCTCTTTTTTCTACAAAAGCATCTCGTGATTCTTGTGAATCTTTTGATTTATAAAGCTCTAGAGTAAAGGTTTGCTCAGATTTGTAATGCTCATCAACGTCGCCATACTCAATTTGATTCAAAGCCTTCTTGGCAAGTTTCATGGCTATTGGACTCTTAGAGGCCATGTCTTTGGCAATCTCCAAGGCAGCTTGATGCAAGGAGTCGATGTCCGGATGCAGTGATTCAATTGATCCATATTCAAATGCTCTTTTAGCTGTAATGGGTTTTCCAGTAAACATCATTTTTCGAACAGCCTGCAAAGGAAACAGCCTGCTCAAATGAGCGCCTCCACCAAGTGCCCCACGATCGATCTCAGGTAACCCAAAGTATGAATCTTCGGTTGCAAGGACTAAATCCGAGGCTCCTGCAAGCAAAATTCCCCCACCCAAAACAAAACCATGACAGGCAGAGATTACAGGAACGTTACAAACGTGAATGGCTCTCGCTGTTTTCCAGCAACCATCATTTACATCTGTGATTTTTGTAGAATCCTCTTGCAGCTCTTTGATGTCTGCACCAGCACAAAAGCCGTTGCCTTTAGCTGAAATCACGATAACTCTCACATCATCGTTGTGCGAAAGATGATCAATGTTTTTTGCTAAATCCAACCATTCTGTTGAATTCAATGCATTTACAGGAGGGCAATCCAAGACAATCTCAGCAACTCCATTTGCAATAGATGTATCAACGCTCATGAGTTATCTCCTTCAATTTTTTTAAAGTTAGTTGCAGCAACATTAAATTCTCTCATAATTTGCTGAATGAGTTCATTGCAAGTGGGCAAATTGGTAATAATTCCCGCAACCTGACCTGATGGCATGGCACCTTCATTTGGTGAACCCTCAACCATAGCTTTTTGAATAATTGCAGGACTATTTGCTGACATAATTGATTGGGAGATTGTTAGATCATCACCCTTTAACATAGCAAAAAATGATCTCGATAGATCTCTGTAAGATGCCTTGGTAAGTTGCTTGTATTTCCAAGCTGAAGTGACAGACATAACAAATAAAGAAAAAGGATTTGATCGGTCAATCTTTTGAACGTAATCATTAAAAATTAAACGATGAGGCAATCCATCAAACTTTTTAGTAACTTTAATATCTTCTACACCAGCTGATATATATGCATCTTTTGTTTTAGCAGGGACTGGGCTTTCTTGGGTCATCATAAATCTTGTGCCCATAGCAATACCATTTGCGCCCCAAGCTAAAGACGCAGCCAAACCTGAGCCATCCCTAAAGCCACCTGCTGCAACCACTGGTATTTTTACGTTTTCAAGCACTGAGCTTAAAAGAAGAGTTGTTGGAGTAGAACCTGTATGCCCCCCTCCCTCAGAACCCTGAATCACCAACACATCAGCACCAAGCTGCTCAGCTTTAATAGCATGCTTGAGAGCTCCAACGGTTGGCATACATACAATGCCCTGCTCTTTAAATGCTTTAATGTAGTCAGGAGTTGGGGATCTAGAGTAGCTCACTGCCTTAATTTTTCGATCAAGAACCGCTTGAACAATTTGATCGGCTCCAGGTTGAAACATATGAAAATTCACACCAAATGGCTTATCTGTGAGGCTTAAAGTTTGATCAATCATCTCAATGGCCTCTTCGGGACCAGCTGTTGCTAGAGCCAAGAACCCGAAAGCTCCAGCATTAGATGAGGCTGCTACCAATTCAGGCATAGCTACCCAACCCATGGCGGTTTGAATAATTGGGTATTCACAACCCAGAATGTTGGTTAACTTATTGATGCTTCTTCTCTGGTGTTAGCGCTTTTTCTTTGGAGCAGCTTTTTTTAGCACAGCCTTCTTTATTGCAGGCTTTTTAACTGCAGGTTTTTTTGCTGCAGGTTTCTTGGCCTTTGTCTTTTGAGATTTGGCCATCTTCTTTGCATCAAATCCAGACAAAATATTTCCAGTTGTCAGGTCATTGTGTGCATGAGAGAAATGATGCCACGCAAATGCTGCTTCCATGCCGTTGCGCTTGCCTTGGAGATCTTCCACATGATTGATGGCTTGCTTGGTTAATGCCAAACCCATTCTTGGCATTTGAGCAATCTTGCCAGCCATTTCCATTACAGAAGATTCTAGCTCTTCCGTTGGTACAACTTTATTTACCATGCCCATCTCGTAGCCACGTGCCGCAGACATCCGCTCACCAAGAAATAGAAACTCTTTTGCTATTCTTGGATTTAATTCATAAGGGTGTGCAAAATACTCAACCCCGGGAATGCCCATGCGAACTACTGGATCAGAAAAAAATGCATCTTCTGAAGCAACGATTAAGTCGCAGACCCATGCAAGCATGCACCCACCAGCGATGCAGGCTCCATGAACCATTGCAATTGTTGGCTTGGGGATATCGCGCCATCTTCGGCACATGTTTAGGTAGACTTCTTGCTCACGGACATACCAAAACTCTCCACCTGGTTTGTTCGTGTGGTCATACCACATAGATTTTCGATCGTATTCAACATCGACATCACGCCCTGGTGTGCCTATGTCATGACCTGCAGAAAAATGTCGCCCATTCCCTTTGAGTACAATAACCTTCACATCGTCATCATCCACCGCTCTTTTAAATGCCTTGTCTAGATCGTAAGTCATCTTCCCATTTTGAGCATTGTTGTACTCTGGGCGATTCATCGAGATAATCGCAACGCCCTCTTTTTTCTTATAAATAATGGTGGGTTTGCTTCTAGTCATTGTCACTCTCCGAAAACAGCGTTTCTTGTATTTTTTGGGTCTAAGATTACCCTAATAATCTTAAGTTCTTCTGGTGAAGGCTCTGGAGTCAGCTCATCTGACTTAACTGCGACATCAAACCCTGTATTGGTCATTACATCTTCAAGAGTAACACCAGGATGCAATGACAGTAACTGGAGTTGATGATTTGGGCCATTGAAATCAAACACTCCGAGGTTTGTAACAACGGTAACAATCTCAGGTTTGTGTGGATGTGCTGCTTGATTTTTATAACCAAGGCCAGAAACCATATCTACTTCACCCTCTACAAAAGCTTTGGGTGAATGGCTGGGAATAAAAATTGAATTTTTATGGCTAATAAAATTACCTGGGAATCCACGAACACCAAGAAGTTGAACTTTAGGGCTGTCATAGTCTCCAATACAACTAATATTGGTTTGAGCAAATTGATCTATTTGGGTTGGAGTAACCATAGCGTGCCTCTTGCCACCCCACAGATTATCAAAAACTCTGCTGTAACTCATATACCCTTCAATCACATCGTTTGATGAGTCCCTAGGACCCATTGGAAGAGGTTCGGCTATTAAATAAGTCTCTCCATCAGTCATCATCAGGTCAGTGTTGACGGTAAGTCTTGCCAAGCCTGCCGCAATCCTAGGTATCAAGCCAATGCCAGTGGCAAGAATTTCTCCGTCATCTTTCCAAGCTTGCGCCGAAGCTCTGATACAAATTTCTGCTAGTGTGGTTTCTGTCATTTTAGAATTGAGGTAATGGGATGGAATTAACTTTATCTTCGCCACCAACAGCAGTTAAGTAATGTTCATGAGGGCCATTCACAAACTGTTCTTTGTACTCATCAAAAGATTTAGCAGCTGCTGAATAAACTTTTAAATGCTCTAAATCAAATCCATAATTTGGTGCGCATGATGTTGGATGGGCGCCACATGGTGCATGAATAACGCCTGTGACTAAGCTTCTTTCAAATCTATTAAAAATAGCGCCATCTTTTCCACCAAGAGCGGCGGTGTCAACAACCTCTTCAGCAGTAACAAATGTCTTATTTGCAGCTCTTGCAAATAGCTCATCAAAAAATGGATCAGGGCCTAAAATCTGAGTGTTGCCCCTTTCATCTGACTTGTTGACGTGAAGCAATGCTGCATCAAGTTTGAGTGCAGGCATGGCAACTAATTGTTCGCCATCAGCATAAGGAGAAGTAATAAATTTAATGCCTGGATTGTGAGTGAGTACGTCTGTTCCCATTCCAACTCTGGTAGGCAAAAATGGTAGCTTCATAGACGCAGCTCTTAACCCCCACTGCACCATTCCTTCATCTAATTCCATGACATCCAGCTCTTGCTTTTGCCTTGCTTGGCGAAAATGTGAATCCAATGGAATCATGTCCAAAGACACGAAGCCAAATATCAGTTTTTTAATTTTATGATGTGCACACAATAGACCTACATCCGGCCCCCCGTAACTCACCACGGTTAAGTCTTTAAGATCAGATTGGCAAATAGCTCGAATCAAAGACATAGGCTTGCGTCTGGCACCCCAGCCACCAACTCCAATGGTCATGCCATCCGATAAATGATCCAAAACATCAGATTCTTTTATGATTTTATTCATGGTTTAGCCTTCGGGTGGTGAAAATGCGTGGCCCCAAAAACTTGGGAAATTGCTTTCTTGAACATCGAAATCAGCCCAATCTACTTGCCATCCATCATAGCCAAACTCTAAATCAAAACCTGCTGGTGTTTGCATATAAAAAGATACCATCATGTCATTTGAGTGCCGACCCAGTGATGAAGATATGTGTGTACCGCTTTGCATTGCTCGATCCAAGCCTTTGCCCACTTCATCTATGTTGTTTACCTCAACCATTGTATGGATAAGTCCTGAAGGTGGGATGGGAGATTCGTATAGAGCCACCGTGTGATGCCTTGGGTTATCACAGTGCATAAAATTTAACTTAACTTGTGGAGCATCGGGCGCTGGCCCCATTGGAAAATGCATGTAATCTGAATCTGCGAATCCTAAAACATTAATGTAGAAGTCATGCGCTTCCTCTAGATTCGGAGCGGCAAAAACAACGTGGCCAAAACCCAAGCCTTTGGTAATGAAGCCTTTGATATCCTGCGGCGATATAAAAGGGGTTGATTCATGCAAACTACCATGGCAAAGCTCGAGTGAATTACCAGCAGGATCTTGAAAGCTCAATACCTCAGCAACACCTCTTGATGCAGCAACACTTGCATCGCAAATAGAGATGGCAATGCCTTCTTGTTCAAGTGAATTTTTTGCATCATCAAAAGCTTCCTTATCTTTAAGTTCAAAACCTGCGGTAAGGTATTTATCTGATGATCCATGGGTGATATGAAAACGAAAAGACCTTTCATCCATACGAAGAAATAAATTGGTATCGTCGCTTAAAGAATCATTGCGCATTAAGCCCACTACATCATTCGCGTAATTAGCCCATTTTTGAACATTGGTTGTTTCTACTAAAATATAGCTAAGAGATTGAATTTTCATAATGTCCCCCTAAGACGTTGCAATAATCTAGAATCTTGAAAAGCTTTTCCCAAGATCTTATGTTTCCACTATTAATTCTATCATTCAATTTATTTATTCATATTGTTTCGCTAAAAAATTGCGAACTATGTTGATATGCAAGAAAGCTATCAATCTTGCAATGAAAGTCTATAAAATAAGACTATGTCAGAAGTCAAAGCATTAATTCATCCGGTAACACCCTTTCAGCAAAATGCGCCTATTTTGTATTGCGAGGCTTCTAAAAAATGTGCTTTCGTTGATCCTGGGGGAGACATAGATATCTTGCTCGGTGTGGCCAAGGACAATCACTTAATCCCAGAAAAGATATTTCTGACTCACGGGCATGCAGATCATGCTGGCGGTGCAGCAGCTCTTTCTAGAATGCTTGGCTTGGAAATTGAAGGCCCACATCAAGAGGATGCATTCCTGCTTGACTCCTTGGAGTCACAGGGAAAGATGTTTGGTATGCCAGCTGAAAATTGTGTGCCGCATAGATGGCTGCAAGATGGAGATGAAGTGACTCTTGGTGACTCAATGCTCAAAGTATTTTTCTGTCCAGGGCATACGCCAGGACATGTCATTTTCTTTCATCCTGAATCAAAACTTGCTGCGGTTGGGGATGTATTATTTAAGGGTTCTATTGGCAGAACAGATTTACCACGAGGCAATCATCAAGACTTGATAAATTCAATCACTCAAAAACTTTGGCCACTTGGGTCTGACACAATATTTATTTCAGGGCACGGTCCTGTATCAACCTTTGGAGAGGAAAGGCAATCCAATGCTTTTGTATCTGATGTAGCTTTAAGCTAAAGGTTAGTTCGTCCAAATCTTAACCAGCTTGCCTTCGTCATCTTTCATCGAGCCGGTAACAATTAAGATGAAATCTATGATCCACCAAATACCAAACCCTCCAAGGGTGATGATGAATAAAATTGCTGAGGCATAACGCTTGAGAAAAAATCTATGAGCTCCAAGTGGCCATGACAAAACAATGAACAAAAGAAAAGTCGGTAAAATCGTCTTTTCAGAAGAGTTATCAAGGTTATTCATATCTTCCTCCTGCAAGGGATGAGCTCATTTTAATGACCAAGGATGTGGGCAGCGTGTTGCATAAAAATGCCAGTAGCTTATTTAAAAATCCTGGAATCCAAGAGCTCTTGCCTTTCATCATTGCGTCCACAGCACCTTTGGCAACTGCCTGAGAATCCTTTTTCATAAAACTTGGTACCTTGTCCATTGCATCTTGCATCCCACTAGCAGTGTGAAACTCTGTGACTGTAAAACCAGGGCATACATTGGTTGCTGTTATGCCATGACTTCTATAGTTCATATTCAAAGCATCGCCAAAACGATTAACGAATGTCTTCACTGGACCGTATAAGGCACCCCACCCTGTTGCCGGGGGGGCGAAAGCTGCCAAAGATGAAACAATCATGATCTTGCCGGAACCATTAGCCAGCATTCCAGGAAGAAATCGTTTGGTTAATGCGACAACTCCTGTGCCAAGAAGTCGAAGAAATTTATCCTCTTCAATCTCGGGAGTTTCATGAAATTTCTTATTGATGCTGGAGCCTGCATTATTAACAAGAATATCAATCTCATAATTGTTGGATGCACAAAAATTAAAAATGGTTTCAGGTGCACTAAATTCAGATAAATCTGAAACCACGAAGTCTGCATGAACTCCATACTCCTGAATCAACTGAGCGGAAATCTCTTTGAGCCTGTCCTCTCTGCGAGCAGTCAGCAGAATATTATGGCCTCTTGAAGCAAGGTCCTTGGCAATGTCTAAGCCTATCCCTGAAGTGCTACCAGTAACAAGTGAGTATTTTTTTGTCATACCTTTTTTGGGTGATGGTTATAAATCTTTAATTTTTAATCTTACAGCATAGGGAATCGGTCCCAGCAGATCATGGGCTTTCTTGATTGAAGAACCTTTAGATATTCTTGCAGGATCCATGGGAACAATCTTTCGTTGATTCATGTCAATGTGCCCTTCAACGGTTTCATACATGGCAGACATCACCCCATCTTTATCAAAGAGTGCGCCCAACACATGAAACAATTTCTCATTAAAGTTAAACAATCTAAATCTTGGGAAAACCTCATCCCCAAGAAGGAATTCTTTCTGAAATCTATAATTATCCTCAAGGGTAAATGAAGAAAATCCACTTGCAAGATACTCATCATTCAACCCAAAGTCCTCACAGCTAAATTGCCATCCTTGCTCAAAGACCGTCTTAATGTGATTAACGTTCATGTGGCCATTGAAGTCGCACATCTCTTTAACGACAGTGACAGTTTGGCCAACGTAGGGGAAAAGTTCTTTCATAATTTGTTATTTAATAATGCTTAAAAAATTGATTGTGAAGAAGGAGAAGTCTTTTTGCAAATAGGGGCCGCATGCTTTCATTCAAAGATGTGAGTACAATGTTTCCTGTGTTGACATAACCTTGAGGAGCGAAGCGTGAACAACTTTGAAACAATAATGATGGCGAACTTGGAGATCAATGATCTTGAAGGCTACAAGGTCTATGAAGAAGGCTTTTTTCCTATTTTAAAAAGGCACAATGGTGTATTTATAACCTACGATGATCAGCCTGAACACAAAGAAGGCGATCAGCCACTAAATGGCAGAGTTATTTTGATTGGCTTTCCAACGGATGAAGATGCGCAAAATTGGTTCAATGATCCAGAATATCAGGCTCTTTCAGAGCATCGACGTAATGCAACCAACACTCATTCAATTACTTTTGTGAAAGTTCCGCAAAAGTCATAAGCGCAGAATAATTTAATTTGGAAAAAACCTCTGCCCCTAAAGACCTTCGAGCCATTATTGTTTCGATTGATCTCTTGCGATCATCCCTCAACAGTTCACAGCATTTTAATGCTGGGGAATTCATTGAATTGGCTAAATCCTCTGGTCTGACAATTGAACATCATATTTTCTCAAATCAAACTTTTGTTTCTGCCAGTCATTTTTTAACCAAGGGCAAAACTGAAGAGCTGGAATCTTTAGTCAAGGAGCATGACATCAAATTGGTGGTATTAGATTGTGAGCTCTCTCCCTCACAAGAAAGAAATTTAGAAAAACTCCTGTGTGCCAGAGTTCTTGATAGAACTGGATTGATTTTAGATATTTTTGCCAGCAGAGCTCAAAGCGATATTGGAAAACTGCAAGTGGAACTAGCTCAATTAAGCTTTCTATCGACGCGACTGGTTCGCGGATGGAGCCATTTGGAAAGACAAAAAGGCGGGATTGGGTTAAGGGGGCCTGGTGAAACTCAGCTTGAGACTGATAGAAGATTGGTGGGTGATCGCATCAAGCAGCTGAATAAGAGATTAAAAAAGCAGCACAACCAAAAAAATCTGAATCGTTACTCACGCAAAAAAGGTCAGAACAAGCTTGTTGCGCTTGTGGGCTACACGAATGCAGGCAAAACCTCTTTATTTAATATGCTGACCAAAGGTGGTCTCTATGCTGCAGATAAACTCTTTGCAACCCTTGATACGACCACAAGAAAAGCTGATTTTAAGACCAAAACCTTAAACTCAGTTTTATTTTCAGATACGGTAGGCTTTATATCAAACCTCCCAACAAAACTTGTTGAATCTTTTAAGGCAACCTTAGATGACTTGGCATCAGCAGATTTGTTGCTGCATGTTATCGATGCATCAGATCCAGAGATTGATTTTAAGATTGCGCAGGTTGATCTCATTTTAGAGGATCTGGGTGTCGCAAAAATGCCTCAGATTATGGTTTTGAATAAAGTAGACCTAGTCACAGAAACTGAAATTCGACCCTCAAGCAACTCACACACTGAAATCAAGGTATCGGCAGAAACAGGCCTTGGAATTGAAAATCTAAAAAACCAAATCTCTGAAACATTGTTTGGTCAAATTTACACTGGGTGGGTGCATTTTCTGCCTCAAGAAGGAGGCATTCGCTCCAAGCTCTTTGATGCAGGATGCATACTAGAAGAAAAAGTTGATCAAGATGGTTTGTTTAAGTCTTTGGTAGAGATCAATCAAAATATGATTCGTCAATTTGAAGGTGTGGACGCTTTTAAGGATCTTAAGCCAGTTACTGCATAGCATGCCAAAACTCAATGACTCCATAGATGCGCTCATAATTGGTGGTGGTCACAACGGTTTGGTATGTGCTTTCTACCTTGCCAAGGCAGGCCTTAAAACCCACATCTATGAGAGACGTTCAATAGTTGGTGGTGCTGCCGTTACTGAAGAATTTCATCCTGGATTTTATAATTCTACAGCCAGTTACACAGTGAGCCTTTTGAATCCTGAGGTGATCAGTGACATGGGCTTGAGGTCCAATGGATTAAAATTTGTGAAGCGCCCTATCTCAAATTTTCTTCCCATCAATGATTCCACCTATCTGAAACTTGGTGGTGGGCTCGAAAAAACACAAAAAGAGTTTAGAAAGTTCTCAGCACGTGATTCAGAGAGATTGCCAGAATACTATGAACGCATAGAAGCAGTGGCAGATGTCCTAAGAGACCTTTCCATTAAAACTCCTCCAAATCCCAACCAGGGACTCAAGGCTCTCGGTCAAGCAGCTCTGCAACTTTGGCCCATTGCCAAAAAGGGTAATCAAGTGCACAGAGATCTTTTTAACCTGTTTACTAAAAGTGCAAGATCATTTCTTGATGGATGGTTTGAAAATGAACACATCAAAGCAGCCTTTGGTTTTGATTCCATTGTAGGAAATTTTGCCAGCCCAGATACCCCGGGATCTGCCTATGTCCTGCTGCATCATGTTTTTGGAGAAGTGGATGGCGAAAAAGGAGCCTGGGGTCATGCTATTGGGGGCATGGGTGCCATCACTCAAGCTATGAAAATAAGCTGCGAAGATTTGGGAGTAAAGATCTTTACCGATGCCTCAGTCCAACAGGTTGAAGTGGAGGATGGACAAGCCGCTGGAATCATCTTAGAAAGTGGAGAGGTGGTCAAAGCTAGAAATATTATTTCCAATGTAAATCCTGCTCTCCTGTATAAAAAAATGATTGCTCAACAACATCTAAATCAAGAATTTATTAAAGGGATGGATGGATACAAGAATGGCTCAGGGACATTTAGGATGAATGTGGCCCTGTCAGAACTTCCAGACTTCACGGCCCTTCCAGGTAAGAAAGTCTGTGAGCATCATCAATCTGGCATCGTCATAGCTCCAACATTGGATTACATGGATCAAGCCTACATTGAAGCAAAAACTCATGGATGGTCACAGCATCCGATTATTGAAATGCTCATTCCTTCAACGGTTGATCATTCGCTTGCACCTGCAGGCCAGCATGTGGCTTCTCTCTTCTGCCAGCAATTCTCACCATCCTTGCCAGAAGGAAAATCTTGGCATGACCATCGCTTGCAAGCAGCGGAGACTGTTATCAATACAGTCAATCAATACGCCCCTAATTTCAAAGCATCAATTTTGGGCAGCATGATTCTCTCACCGTTGGATCTTGAAGAAAAATTTGGGCTGATTGGTGGTGACATCATGCACGGTCACATGAGCCTTGATCAGATGTGGGCAGCAAGACCTTTGTTGAATCATGGCAATTACCGAGGTCCACTGAAATCACTTTACATGTGTGGCGCTGGAACACATCCAGGGGGTGGGGTTACCGGCTTGCCAGGAAAAAATGCTGCGAGAGAAATTCTAAAAGATCGTTAGCGATTTGAGCTGTCCACGGGCAGAGATTTAATCATTTCAAAATACTCTTGAGCTTTAGCGACAACCTTAGGCGCTATCCAAATCGTAGAGATCAAGGTAGGAATAGCCATCAATGCAAAGGCTCCATCGATGATATTCACCGCAACATCAATGGACACAACGGCAAAAACCACCACAAAAAGAATGTAAATCCATTGATAGAGTCTTGCCCCCCTCTCACCCATTAAAAATCTTGCACAAGCTGCGCCGTAATGGGAGTAAGTCAAAATTGTGCTGATACCAAAACTAATCACACAAATAAATAAGACGACATAGCCTGCTGGACCAAGCAGCATGCTGAATGCCTCAGCAGTCAAAGTCACACCATTTGCATCTGAGATAGTCCAGACACCCGAGATGATGATTAGCAATGCAGTGGCGGTGCACATTACCAACGTATCCAAGATGGGTCCAAGCATTGCCACCAAGCCTTGTTTAACTGGATGAGATGTTTTCGCTGAACCGTGCACAAGAGATTCAGTTCCAGTTCCCGCTTCGTTGCTGAATGCCCCTCTTCGAACGCCTATGATGATTACTGCAATAACACTTCCTCCAGCCACAGCTGAC
>ENA-ORXF01000723-ORXF01000723.1-marine-metagenome-genome-assembly--contig:-NODE-723-length-22738-cov-6.052028_pt1 | contig 22738 bp, 17 predicted proteins | sample MGYA00237864_ERZ511476 | MGnify/ENA primary metagenome ERZ511476 (study PRJEB26306, sample SAMN06343908) | marine metagenome | isolation source: coastal waters | place: Atlantic Ocean: West Antarctic...
TTACAGTTGGGCTATCCTTAAACATATTAAAGCCACTAATATCTATAAAAGAACCTACTGTTGCCTGACCGTTGTATCGCAATTTTGGATACATCATTTGTATCAACATATTAATGCTTTGCTCATTATGTCTTGCTTCTTCCACAGAAGCATTAAGAACTTTAAAACTTAAACTGATCCTTCTGCCGGTGGTGACTTGTGAAATTAATGGATCCATCCTATCGGCAAATACTTTATCACTTATTTCGGCAGTGTGGGAATCGCTAAAACTTTGAATAACAGCGGGAAAAGAAACAGAATGACCCGTTTCAACATGAGTAAAGGTAAGGACGTATTCTCTCGCGGCAGCAAAACCACCGACACCAACAGCATCAATATAGATAGGTCTTGAATATGCAGATAATGGTGTATTCATTTGAAGTCCTTACGCAGGTTGCCCGCTTGGAGGAGCGCCAGCGAATTTATGGGATGCGCGATTGAAGTCCTTCTCGCCAATATATGCTTTCACTTCGGGCACGTTTACTTCAATCTTGCGAGAAGCCAAAGCCTTTATAGCGGCAAGAACTTCCCCATTTGATTGACCGCCTGTGTTTTGTCGAACGGCGGCTTTCAATATTGAATTGTTTATAACAGCAGATCCGGGTGGTGGCACAACCATCTCTGGTTTTGCGCGGGGGTTGCCCGGATCATCGCCAACTACATATGGATTGCCGTCTGTGCCGTCTGATCCGTCATGGAGCACTCTTTTTGCGAGCTTGAACGCATCATAAGCCAACATTGCCTGACCAACCCCTGGAACGAATCTTCCTCCAAGTTTTGCAAGTCCTTTTAAACCAAATTTCTTGGCTCCGCCCTTGAACATTCCCTTAAGTCCTCCGAGGAGCCCGGCTTTGGGTACAAGCCTTTTGGCTGCTCCGCTAATGGAGGACTTCAACCCCGTCACCGTTTTTCCAATCTTAGTTTTTTTGAGCCGATCGCCCACACTCTTCATAAGTCTGTCTTTAATCGATTTTTTTCCGTCGCCGTCGCCGTCGCCGTCTTTGTCGTTCACATCTTGTATAAACATTGGGTTGTCTTTGGTGCCAAGCTTGCCGCCGCCCCAGCCAAGCGCTGAAGATACCTTATTTGCCGCCCATTTTCCACCTTTAGCTGCGACTGCGGCACCAGCGACCGTTCCAATTCCTCCTCCAAGCCCTTTTGATAGAAGAGGTATCTTTTCCCCCACTTTTCTGAACAGTTCAAGCATGCTTGCTATTTTACTGAGAACAATTTTAAGTCCTTTGATAACAGGCGAGAATGCAACAGTTAATTCTGCTCCAACTGCTTTAAGCTCAGCCATTAAATCCATTGTTGCTTTGAGATTGTCTTCTCTTGACTTTGCTTGCTTTTTCTCTTCCCCTGACAGTGCCTTGGCATTCATTAAGTTTCTTACTTCAATAACGGACATTCCAGAAGCATTCGCGATTGATTGTTTCTGGAAGACCGTTAGTGAATCAAAATCTCCAACAGATGCTTGAAGGTCTGTTCTAAGTTTGTCAATGAAAGCTTGTGGTCCTTCGAGTTGAGCTTCAAGCAGTCCCATTGTATCAAAAATTTGTGTGCCGAGAACAGCGTTAAGATTTCCCGCTGCTTTACTTGCTGATTCAAATGTCATAAATTTATCGGCAATGCTTGTTAGATTGTCAATAGATAATCCTGTTTCTATTGCTTGTTCTGATAATCTTTTGAATGCGCCTGAAACTTCGTCGCCTGACAATACTGCAAGTTGTGGCATCGCCCTGTTTAAATCGCCGACTGCTTGACCTACAGAGATACCAAGCTGTTGAGCTAAGGTTTCTGCCTGTTGGGTCAAACCCTCGGCAGCGTCTGTGGTCATTCCAAATGTTTTTGTTGCACTTTGGAAGACGCCAGTGGTGTCTGCACCAGCAGCCCCTAATTTTTGCAACTCGGCAACTTCATCTGCTAATGCAGTTTGGGTGTCTTTAGCCATTAGCCCGAAGCCTGAAAGACCTCCAATCAAAGTTTGTAGAGCGGCGGCGGATTCGGTGGCACCAATACCAAATTTTCTATTTTCTTTTTCTAATTCAATTATCTGCTTATTATAACGACCTCCGGCACCTGTGACACCATTGAAGGAAGCCATGGCTGAATCATTCGCCTTTGCGAGCAGTATTGTTCCTTCCACAAGCTTTCGAGCTACAGAAATACCAATTTTGTGACCTGATGTTGCTTTATCAAAACTTTTCTTAGTTTCGTCAAAAATACCGCCAAGGTATTTTTGTTCCTTTGCCATATTGACAAAAGAACCCATAAGGGTGTTGGAGGCGTTGGTTACACCTGTGAATGTTTTTATTGAGCGTTTAAGAGCGCGGTCGAAATCTTTTCCTGAGTCAGAAGCTTCTCTAATGATTCTATTTAAATCTGAGAGCCCTTCACTGGCGTCTTCCGCTGAAACAGAAAGATCTTTTAATCCAGCTACAAGCCCCTTCATCTTGGCAGCCGATGCTGGCTCACTTCCGGCTAGTTCTTCTATCCGAGTCTCAAGCTTTCTTATCAGCTTTTCTACTTTTGTTTCTTCATCTGATGGTGGTGCCACTCATAGTCCTCCTATTTAAATGGCCAAGCAATGCCTGTTTCTCGCTCAAAGTTTCTAACTGCTCGATCAAGCTTTGTTTTATCGCTTAGAACTTTTGGATCTTGTAACCCGTGACGCTTCATAGCCTTCAGGTATCGTGCTTCAGAACCAAGTGCTGTCTTAAATGAATTTACTTGTTTCGGTGTACCTGAAACATTAACAGGAACAGATTTACCACCAAACATAGCACCCAAGATCGTCTCGACAGCACCACCAAACATAGCAAGCCAACTCTCATTGAGAAGACCTTGTTTGCTTGCATTTAAGTTGATTTCAATTGGAACCAAGTCGTTTGATTCTTGCATGTTATGTACCTCCAAGTATACTTATCTCTAATAAGTAGTTTTGTATAAAAAGAAACGGGCAATAAATGCCCGTTTTTGTTAACCTAGTTTATCGATTCTTTTTTCGCTCATTATCTATTGCCTGTCGTTCGTCTTCAAAATGCTTTGATAATCTGCGTACAAACCAGTTTCTTAGCTGTACAGGTAGGTTGTAAGCCTCGATAAAGCTCCAACCTCCGTGAAACTGAAGGTAAAAGAATTGTTCATAAACGTTTGCCATATACTCACTATTGAGGCCAAAAAAACTCCGAAGTAAACGGCACCTCCATTTCAGTTATAATACCGCATGAGGAACATTCAATGTCCTGTGTCATATCAACGTTTGGGGTTACAATTTGAACACAAGCCCGAAGATGGCGAGCGTCTTGAGCAGGCATACTATCAATAAAGTTATTAATCTCTCCAACATCGGTTACACCATTTACAGAGATAGATAACCTCTTAAGAAGAGTAGTCGCCGAAGCATCTGGAAGATTATGTTTAGCAAGTTGTGCTTCTGATTTTGCTAGATAATTTTCATCGTCGCCTGTCAATAATCTAAACTCGACAGAATAACTACTTCTTGGAAGCTTGGCAACAAAAGTTCCTCTATCTGTTTGGGTTACACCGCTGGTGTTGTCTTCATCTGGTTGGACACCGTGGTTTAAAGAAAGCTCTGATAAGTCAAAATTATGCTCGTTATTCGCGTCACAAGAGGGGCAATTGACTGCAACCGTATAGTCCTCGCCATAGCCAGAAATCCTTGCGGCGACGAGGAGAGCATTTTTGTCTCCGATCAAAAGATTGTTTGGCTTAACCTCTTTATTGATAACAAGACCTTCCAACAGGCGATCAATAGCCAATCCGTTCTTAAGAAGGGCACGAGAAGTTAAAATGTCCTCGTCCTTTGCCGTCATGTAACGGAGTTCAATTGTTTCTGCTCCATGAAGGGGGTGATCCGGTGAATAAAACTTACCATGAGAAGGAAGTTCCACAAACTCAGTTGGAGTGACGTATGAGAGCGTTGACGGCGAAGCTTGTGTAAGATCGGCTCCAGTATTAGCAATCGGAGTCGAGGACACAGCAGCCTTTGAACGCTGTTTATTTCTAGACATTTACACCTCTTTGTTTTTGTCTATATGTATTATAACTTATCTAAGATAAAAACTTAAATAGTTTCTAAAAATTATTTAGGAACCAGAGGCGATGTCGTCGCCCAATCTGTATTCTGCCCAGTCGTATTGAACTGTCATGACAACTTCCACCATATCTTCTGAATCATAAGAATGCGATCCAAAGTTAACATCGGTAAGGAAAGCATTCAAAAATGTCCAGTTACCCTCGACCTTTGTCTCGGCAGTACCGGGCTTTGTTCCTATTTCTTTAATTACCAATCTTGCGAGCCCTGCGGTCGCAGAGGATTTTGTAATAGTTGTAGCGGTTGCAGTAGCTTGACTTGTGGGTTTGGCAATACCAATTGAATCGAGATACTTATAAAGTACTTCAGAAGCATTGGGACTAACAGGATCCACAAGGGTCATACTAATTGAATTCCAAGTAAGTCTACCAGGGTAGTGAAAAGTATGATTAAAAAACTGATGAGGGTTTGAGCTAATCGTATAGGAGGGGCGATCAACTTGCTTAGCAAGAAATTGTAAGTTCTGACCTCCGATACTCAATTCGATTAAAAATCTAAATTGTCTTTTGGGCTCAAAGCTGGGATTAAGCCAAAAATTATCTGCCATTACTTATTTCTCCTGTTTGTATAGTATATAGTCATTTAGTTATTAATCCTCGAAACCTGCGCCTGTATTTGTAATAACAAAATCAAGTGCGATAAACTCAATTGCTCTGGCTGGTTTTAAGAAGATTTTCGCATACATAACGTTTCTATCAATCAATTCTGGTGTTGTTGTTGTTTCGTCAAGCACAACCTTGTAATCAGTTAATCCAAGTCTGGACTGGACGGATCTAAGGAAAGGATCAACCTCACCCAGGAACCGGTTCCAAGTAGCAGGGACATTTTGATCAAACAATAGTCTTGCCGATATTCTTGAGATTTCTTTTTTAACATAAATCATCAAGCGACGAACATTAATTCTATCTAAAGCAGATGGGGTAACTTGAAGTGTCTTCTGTCCGAAGATTACAATACCCTCTGCTGGGAATGTTGCGATTGGGTTAATGTTTGCTTCATAAAGATCGTCGCGTTCTTTAGAATTCAAGCGGGCTCGTGTCTGAATGACTGGAAGTCCTGCGGAACCCTCGGTGAGTCCACCACGGGTGAAACCTGCGGGGGCGAACCAAAGCTCTGAACTTCTTTGTGCGCTGGAGAGTGTTCCAAGAGCAACAATCGAAGGTGGAGCGAATAGCAAGCTATCACTAATAGTGTCGCGGATTTGGACCCAAGGATAGTAGGCACAACCATAACTCGTATTAAGCTGGCGATTTCTCATATTGGTAACCGCTGTTGAAACAGAGCCTGCGTTTGTTTGCTGAGACTCTGTGTTCTCGGTTTGAGCGACATACCCACTATCAATATCAATCACGGCGAGGGAATCACCTCTGCTTTCACAAACTTCAATCATATGGGCTGTAACAGCTTCCTTATAAACACCAGGCATAGCCATCAAGTTGTATTCAACCCTCTCTGAGCTAGCTACTGTATCAATAGCGCGTCGGGCACTATAATATGTATAACTTGTGGAATCGGTGGTTCCCATTCTAGTGTTGTTGAAGGCTTCTTTCTCGTCGATTTTTAAACCATCAAAACCACCATGCAATGGAACAGTAAAACGATTATAACCCGAATCAAGAACTTCTTCATAGCTTCCGCTTTTGGCGGTGAACGAGGTTCCTGCATTTCGCGAACCTGAGCTATAAACAGCAAGTTTACTTTGTGGTGGAAATGCTTTTAAGTCGTCAAGTGTAAACACATACGAAAATTCGGTGCCATCGCCACGAGTAAAGGAATCAGTTGAGGCGGGCAATGCTCTTACAATGTCAGTATAACTGTCTTCAAAACGGTTATTACTTGCCTGAGTTGTATCAATACCGAAGTATGCGTTCTTTGGATCTGGAATATCTCCAGCAGAAGCACTTTGTCTAAGGGGGATACTGGGGTAGAAAAGTGAACCAGTGAAGCTGTCTGCATTGATCAATGTGCCATCTCCAACATATAGGAAGTTACCGAGGCAACCAGCAGCGTGCGAGAACGGATGCATAATGCCCATGGCACCAGTCACATAAGTATTCTCGGGTGTGGCTCCGCCAGATAAGAATGTTCCCCAGTTTGAATAGCGTAGGGGACCGAAAGAACCGAATGGAAGCAACCTTGGGTCGGTTGCACCAGCAGCTACATCCTCATTCATCTCAATGCGAACAACACTAGAGGCGTTAAGAAAATCTCCATAAACACGATGACGGCGTTCGGTGTCATCCCATACAAGGAATTGGTCACCAATAACTCTGGCAATGTATTTTTGAGAATTAGGGTTAAGATTTACGTTGCTAAATTGCTCTAAAATTATGGGAGCGTTATCATTGTCTTTAGCATCTCGTATTTCAACATTAAACGAACCATAGGGATCTGAAGAATTGCTGGATACTTTGATACCAGAGATAGAGATTTTAACTTTCTTTTGTTCGTCCTCACCGGCATCAAGTGTGTGAAACTTGAATAACTTTGTCTGGGCGTCTGCAACGAAGCTCGCATAAGCAGACTGAAGATCCTGTGAGATAAGCCAAGGAGTTTGTGCTGCTTGGAATCCAAAACGGAAATCTGCGGCGGACTTCTGGGTGACGGAGCCACTGTCTAATCCAAGGATTGCTGCATAAGAATTGGCAGTGGTAATCTTGTCGGCTACGGTGCCTTCATAAGATTCACCAAGCCAGTATGACTTTCGTTGTGCGGTTCTTGTAACATCGTTATTCACTAATGTTGGGTTTGTATTGAAAACCTTACGAATGAACTTTGCGCTAGAGCGTGTAAAGTTAAATGCTGTTTCCTTTTGAAGCACACCGCTGGAGTCTTTAATGAGAACTTTATATTCGTTTGTGCCTGCACCGGCAACACTGGAAAGGTTTAAATCTTCAATTAAAATTGCGGAACCTGTTTGTTTGTAACCTAAAGGACCAGTATCTTTAACTGTGCCTGAAAGTTCTATTGAGCCTCCTTTTAAATACCAAACTGCGGCGAGGGTACCCGAATGGAGGATACCAAGCCCGTTGGAGCCAGAGTTGAAAATAAATAATCCGTATGCGCCGCCATTGGTCGATCCCGTAATAGTGTTTAAAACGGCTGTTCCTGCGGCATTTTGGGTTTCCCAACCTGCGCGTCCTGCGGCAGTTGAGGAAATACCAGTTTGCTGTCCGCCAAGAAGACGAACCATAGTTACAGCATTACTATTTCTTAAGTAAGCTTGTGCAGCAAATGCGGCATATGTTGGGGCGGTATAATTACCATCGCGCCAGACATCGCCACCTTGCCCGCCTGGAATTGGATTACCAAAAACTTGAACATATTCTGAAAAGGAATTAACCTTAACTGGACGCATTGCTGGTCCTCGCTCTGTTCTACCAATAATCACTGGTCCCATTTCGTCTGCTACAGCAGGCAGTTGCGAATTATCAATCTCATTGATAAATATGCCTGGTGAAATAAACTTGAAAGATTTAACTGACATTATGAAGTGTCTCCTTGTCGCTCTTCGATATGTGCTAAGGAATAAAAAATATTCTTATTATCGTAAATAAATAGTTGAGAAAAACCTGAAAGTCCTAAATATAACCTTTACTCCCGATAAAAAGGAACATTACCGCTGATGTGTAGATGTTCTGGGATATCTCCGAAAATAACATGCTCTCTTGGCAACTTTATTTCTACTGCATTTTCCCTTCTAACTACCTTTGGACGCTCTTCATTTTTGTCTGCGCCCATAATATATCCGATGACCCTAAAGTTGATTTCAGTTTCATAACCTCGGGCATCTTCTAACAAAGATGAGGCATTATTATTTAAAGTATAATCTGATTCAAGAAACACCTCGAACCTATGATTATCTTTTTCAACAACAAAGTAATTGACCGCACCGGTCTTGGTCATAAACGGAGTGATTATTTCATTTATCTGTTGTTGATATTCTGACATTACGGTTAGTGTGTAAGCAGCCTCAAGATAAACTGGAATTGGCACAGTAATCGTTTCATATACAACTTTCTTATTTTGTCGTGGGAAATTGTTTTGATTTGTTCCTACTGCGTTTAAAACAAGTCGCTTAGAATCTGCGTTAGCAAAGTTGGCTGTTTTATCTTGTTTAATTTCTCGGGCGATCGTCATTGAGCCGCCCTTATTATCTCCTTGATTATCAACAGCGGCATAGTAAGCACCACGCTTGGAAAGGTCTTTTGAGATGCCAGTTCTTTCAAGGCTCATAATTGGGTAGATTAGCCAGCCATTAACATCTCTTAGTTCTCTATTGTGTTTTATTTGGTATGCTCTCTCAGCACCGGACCAGATAAACGGCACTTTTTTGAAGCCTTTGTTTGTGGTGCAAAAAACATCCAACTCTTGATCAATATAATCAAAAAGGGCACGATCAATTGTCTCAATCGTGGAAGGCATTAACTCAAAGTTTTTTAAGTTAGCAAGATCTTGTTTCCTTGGATTATCAGGTGGCATCGAATAAACCCTCTCGTGAATAATAACAAGTAGCTACAATCTCAAAAGTATGATCAATTTGACCAAACAATTGTCTAGACCACTCTGTACTAACTATCTCATAATAATAATCACCATATAATATAAAGTCGCCTTCACGGACATATAAATCTTGGTCTTCTATAAGCCTACGCTTATGAAAATATATTGTAATAGTGTTTGATTTATCCATACCAGCAACTGTATCTGCTTTTGTTTCTGTGCTTTGATAATCAACAAGAGCATAGACGCGAACTGGTGGTAAGAATGTTTTTTCTACTGCCTCGCCATAAAGATCATTATATTGAGTTATAGAGTCATCAATAGGATAATAAACAACTTGCTGCCCGATAACTCTCTCGATAAGTTCATCGTTAACTTGCTTAACAAGATTACGTTCTTTTTCACCCAGAAATAAAGGGGGTGGAGGCTGATCGGGTTGTGACCACTTACTATCGTCTGACATTAGTTAGCCTTCCTTATCCAACAAATACGCCTGCTGGTACATTTTTGTTTATTGTATTTACAGAATCAGATATCGAGGCATCTTTTGCTGCCAATACTTGGTATGTTAATTGGTCAAGCGTATCTTTAAGCTCTTCTCTAAGCGCTTGTTGGCGTTCCCTACCCTCGCTGATTAAAGCTGGACCATTTAGTGTTACTGATTCACCAGGGATGGGCACAGTGGCAAATTTTGAACGTACTTGCCCCAAAGTTTCTTTACATAAGGCAAGAGCAAATCTACGAATCCATTGTTTACCAATTGCGTTAATGTTCTGATATGGAATATTAGAGAAAGGTATTGTGTTCATATTATTAATACCCTCCACTCCACTTACCGATCCAGAACTTTCTGTCCAAGCGTTCTCAGCAATTCTAAAATTAAACCAAAAATACCCAGGGCTGTTATTAACTGGTGATGGGAAGATCCTCAACATATTATCCTTAAGTTCATAGGAATAATGAGAGTTTCTTGTATAGATGGCATCTTCAAACGCCATAGCTTGAGCCTTATTTTGCCAAGTTGGAATTAGCTGGAATGTTGAATCATCAGCATATTGTCCATAATTGGATAGATTTCCAACGGTATTAAGTCCTCCGTAATATCCGAAGAACCTCCACATAGCATGAGGAGTTTTATAAAATACCTTATCAATAATTATCTTTTTGCCATCAATTAAACCACTATATGGCACAGCATCATTGGTTGCAACATCAACATTGTTAACACTGGCGCTGTTCAATACTGATTGTAGGTCATAGTCTGAAACGCTGGCTGTTGTTCTGAATGAAGCGGAATATATTCTTGTGTTTCCGCCAAGTCCGGTTTGTGTTGAAAACCCTTCAGAAACTCTTTGTGAATATGAAAATGTAAACTTAGGATATTTGAGGGATACTTGGGTGCCACTTAAACTAGAAGAAAGCGCTCCGTCGAGTAACTCCCCATCATGATTAAATGTTCCTGTAGTGCTACCTAAAAAGTCTGGTAGCACATTCTTGGACTGATGTAGATTAATAATATATGAGTATTCTAATACTGCCTCCTCATAGGAAGCATAAACACTACCTGTGGTTAGCTCAATATCTAATATATCTCCGCCAAGCTTCTGAAATGTATAAGCTACTTGATCTGATGCTCCCGACAAGAAGTCAGCGGAGGCAGTGTACACACCAATTGGACATTTACTGGCAACAAAGCTTGTAGAGCCTGTTGCTGGTAAGGTAATAGCACTAACGGTGCTAACTGGTGTAAGAGTGGGTATCGCCATTAATTATAATTCTCCTCTTCTTAATTAGTTGGCGACATAAAGAAAACCCCCGCCATTTTCATGACGAGGGAATTCTTTTACACTACCGTTTGTTTAATTGTATTAAACGAGGTCGAGTACGATGACCAATCCGTACATATCAGGACGAACCATCTTCTTACCGTAGCGTGTCATGACTCCCTTGCGGGGCACGAAGTCTTCGGTTCCAAAGATAGTTGGAGTGACTTGCAGGGGCACATATGGTGCGTAGACGTATCCACTTTCCAAGAAGGAACCACCCTTGCGACCGACGAGAACGACGTTGCGAGGGAAGTAAGGATCGACGTAAACGTCCCACTTCTTGGAGAGAGCACCAGTCTTAACAGCACCAACGGTGCCGCGATCAGCATCTCCGGTTACACTAGCACGGAATCCGGCAGTAAACTCAAGGACGTTAGCAACTTCAGGTCCAACGACGATGAAGTTAGCTCCGCCACGGAGTGTCTTGCGATGGATTTGCGCCGAGACATCGTTGATTGTCTCAACAAGAGTCTCATACCATTCGGAAACAGTACCGGTGAAGTCGGGTGTTGCTGTAGTAGCACCAACTTCTTGACCAGTGGTTCTGTTTAAGAATTTACCAGCATGACGCGACCAGTAGTATTTACCGGCAGTAGCACCACGAACAAGATCGTTAAGGATTTCCTTATCAATCTCAAGTGCGATCTGCTCAGAAAGAATACTAGTAAGCTCGACTTCGGCGTCAAGGTTGTGATAGGCATTAAGATCCTGTCCCAACTCTGGCGTCCATTTAGCCTTAAGCTTCTTGGTCATTGCTGTAATACTTACAGAATCAACCTTGATATCAATCTCTGGGATGATACCGCCGCCTGCTCCGACAGCATTAGACGCATTCTCACTACCCCAAAGGTCTGCACCAATAACGGAACCGATAACGCCTCCAGCTTGGAACTTATCATCAATTGGGAACTCGACCTGCATTGGAGAGTGAGCAAAAGATGCCGACAATTGTGCAACTGTTCTGGTATCAGAAGAAATGACACAAAGAAGGTGAGTTTTTGGATCGCCTGCTTTCCAGTAACCATTATTCGTCTGTGAGCCGGAATAAGCAGTCAAACGACGCAATAGAAGACCCTCAGAGCCAGTAATTGCAACACCTAAGTGTGTTTGAAGCTCAACACCAACAAGATCATCCTTGTTAAGCTGTGCGGGTACAGCAAGCTTACCAACAAGAACAGCCGTCGAACCAGAAGTAAGTGCTGGATCGAAACGACAAATCTTGTCCATAAGACCTGCTATCGCGCTGTTTCCAAGCCTATCAGTGGAAGCTCCACCGAACGTACCAGAAAGAAGCGGCAGGAAGGTGTGGGTTGTAGAACCGGTTGGCGAAGAGTAGCTATTGTTCAAGTTATAGAACGACGACTCTGCATCATCACCAGAAAGACTAACACCGCCGGTAAGCTGAGCAGCAACTGCTCCACCACCATAAAGTGACTCACCGGAATCATATCCAAGACGACGACCAGTATCATCAGAAACTGTAAAGTCAAGGAAGAAAATGAGTCCACTTGGGAGGCTCATTGGTTGAACGGAAACGAGATCGTTTGCGATCAAGCCGCCGAATACACGACGGACAATTGGAAAAGCCACTGCGGCGAATCCTTCGACATCACCTGATGCCATTGAAGAACTCTCACGAAGAAGTTCCCTAGCTTGGTTCTCTAAAAGACGAGCCATGCTATTTCTTTTGCGGTCACTATCGATACCTTCCAAGAGTCCGGTGCGTTCCCACTTATTCATAAGTGCTGCACCTTCTTTCGAAAGATCTCTATCGACGATACCTTCTGTTAATTTATCTAATACGGACATTTTAATTATTTCCTTTTATGTTTATGCCTGCTAATGCTCTCATCCTATCAAAATGTGGACTTTGAGCCTTTGCCCCTCTTTTACGAGGGAGTGTTGGCGATGGTCTTTCAACTGCTTCACGGAGTGACTGCGGAGCTTTACTATTTCTAGATGCTCCCACTGCGCTTTGAAGTGTTTCATAAATTACCTTCGCCTCTTCTACAGAATCGGCATTTGATATAGACTCGACAATTCTTGTTTTTTGTCGCTCATTCAAGGAGGTGCTATTTAACACCCGATTTGTATAAAGTAAACGAGCGTTTGAAAGATTAATTTCTTCCAATCGCCCCTTAAGATGTAAAATTGTTTTTTGTAAATTGGACTTTTCTGAGTTAAGGGCTTTAATTTGTTCTGTAAACATATCAGCCTCTTTTCTTGCCTTCTCTAAAGCTTCGTGCTCTTCAGCGAGTTCGTCGTCTTTGATCGCAGCAAGTTGAACTTCCTGTCCTTGTAAATTTCTAGCCGTTGGGGTTGTGCGACCACCAAGACCTTGGTCTGGCACAGTTAAATCAACTTTGAGTTCTTCTGCGAGAGCTTTAATAATCTCTTCACTTAGCTCAAGATCTTCTTCAAGGTCTTCTTCGGCACTATCGTCGCCCTCAGTTTTAAGAGCTTCCTCGATTTCTTCTTCGAGAGTATCGGCGAGTTCTTCGTGAGTTTCCTCAACGATCTCTTCTTCTTCTCCCAGGGCACGCTCCAAAGCCTCAAGGTCTAACCGAACCATAATGGGTTCGTCGCCCTCTTCAACGGCATAGGGAATTTCATCCATAACTGGGCTTTCCTCTGATTCTTCCTCTAAAGTCTCTTCCTCTTGTTCCAGAAGAGAATCAACGGCTGCGCGTACTTCAGAGGAATATTTTTCAATGATTGAAGCTTCCGCATTTTTCATTGCGGCTTCTTTCAAAGCCTCGGCATCGACAATTGCTTGTTCTAACAAGGTGGACATAGATAGATACTCCATTAAATATATTTAGTCGTAAATAAATAGTGTTGTAAAAGCTTAAATGCCAGATAATATTGTTTAGTTACCAGAGCCGGTTATAAACTCATCTAATGTATTAAATTCAAATACGGCGGTGAAGTGAAGGTAATCTATGTCTTCACCTGCTCCGCCGAATTCTATTGCCACTATTGATCCTGTTCCAAACGAAAAACTTCCTGTTGTATGGAACGGTGTAGTTAGGTCCAAAGAGCCAACAACATTTTGACCTGGATTATTACTCGCAGTGCTTTGACCGATCATAGTGCAAGCATCGGTGGCGACAGTGCCATTAGCATCGTTTATTGATCCTACCCAAAATTGCATCCTAGGAAAAGCACCGGACATGCTTTCAGCGATTCTAAACATACACTTAACCAATCTGCCGCCATATGGCATAATCATCGCATTTTCATAACTGATTGTTGTTTGTGCAGATTTATTGCCATAAACGTTTTGACTAAGTGTTATAAACGCCATTACTCCGGCATCGTGGCTGGTGTACTGCATATTTGAATAAAAGTTTTGTGTAAATCTGCCTCGGGCTCGACCCAAGAGTACACCAGTACCATCGTGTTCAGCACCATCTACCTCAAGAACCTTGGTGGTTCCGCTCATTACAACAAGCGAGCCTGTCAAGATTACATCGTCTTCTATAACGAGATCGTCTTGTATTAAAGTTTCATCTTTTATCAGAGTAGAGCCGGTAACAGACAATCCGCTACTTGTTCTAAGATTTTTGCCAAACACTTCGCCGGAACTTGAGATAAAGGATTGATTTTTGATAGAGCCCGATATTAAGGCATCGCCGCTTGTTTCCAAGGTCTGTCCAAAAACGTTAGCAGAACTTGATATAAAATATTTAGCTTCGATAGATCCACTAGCTTGAAAAGGTCCGCTGGTTGTCATGACTGCGCCGAAGATCTCTCCAGAGCTTGATATGAAAGAAGTGTTTTTAATCGTACCAGTAGCTTGGAGTAAACCACTTGTCCTTAAGCCTCCAACAGAAAATATTTCACCAGAGGAAGAAACAATCAATCCACTTTTAATTGAACCTGAAACACCAAGATGACCGCTGGTTTCAATTCCTTTACCAAAGAGACGCCCTGAGCCTGAAAGATCACCAACCTTTAAACCCCCCATGGTGGAAGCTCCAGTCGAAGTGATGGCTGCACTGGCAAGTGTTCCAGTAGCAAGAATGTCACCACTTGTTATTAAACCGCCCACAGCAAAGACTTCGCCGGAGCTTGAGATAAAAGATTTATTTTTGATTGCTCCACTGGCTTGTACAAATTGGCTTGTTCTCAAAGAAGTTCCGAAAAGTTCACTAGATCCAGATAGCGAGCCAGTTATGTTAAGATCACCACTGGTAATTATATTACCTGCGTGAATGTTTCCTGAGCCTGAAACATGCCCAATCACCCTTACAGCATCTCCATCCCAAAGAAAATTAGCGGAACCTCCAAAATCGCCTGAATCGTTAAATTGAATATGTTGATAATAACCACTTGGAAGCTCCTCACCACCTGGAAGTGTTTCTACTGTACCTGTCAGTACAAATTTGCCGTCAGTATCAATTGAAAGGTAACTGTTTGGTCCCGCCATAACACCGCTTACAATAGTATTAGCATCTATAAAAATTGCCGAACCGCTCAAATCGATTCCGCGAGTTGAAGAACCAGAAATAATTAAAACGTTTCTAACTGCTTCATCATATTCAATAAAGACATCTTCGTTAATTCCAAGATATAACTTTTTATCATCGCCGAGGTGGACATTCCCACTAGCAATCAAGGTGCCAGATAATGAAGCTTGCCCACTGGTCCTTAGTCCGCCTGCTGAGAAAATCTCTCCCGAACTTGATATAATAGAATTGTTGCTGATTGTTCCTGAAGCTGCAAGATGTCCACTTGTCTCAATCCCAGTGCCAAACAGACGCCCTGAGCCTGAAAGATCGCCGACGCGCAAAGAGCCCAATCTAAGTGTGCCAAGGTCGCCAAATGGAATATTGTAAGCTGTTTGTGTTGGACCTGTTGCTCCTACCTTTCCAAGTACAAAGGAGCCAGAACTCTGGTCCCAAATTAAAGCCTGATTATTATTGCCAGCAAGACCAAAAACAAACCCACGATCACCTGCGGCACCTGTGTGAGCACTTGCCGTTCCAAACCCAATTCCAATTACAGGGTCTTTAATTACTAAATTACTAGAAGATATTGATGTGGTGTCACCATCAACAAAAAGATTTCCTGTAATATTAATATCGCCATGAAATTCTATAGCGTCGGAACTGGTGGCGTAAACAAGTCTAGAACTTCCTGCTATTCTTGTTGAATTATTTTCATCGCCTGCTCTATATTGAATAGAGCCGGTTGGACCACTAGCTGACATGAATACATCGCCGTCAATATGTGTCCACTTATAGTTAGCCATTAAATTAAATTCCTTAAATACATATTCTAATTACCAGATCCAGTAAAATATTCGTTAAACGTATCATACTCAAATACAGTTGTGACATTCGCATATCCAAAACTGCTCGCGCCGCCTGGTATTAATAGTTCGATAGCGACTAAAGATCCAGTGCCAAAAGAAAAGCTGCCTGTTGCTTGGAAATCGCTTGTAAGATCAAACTCTCCAACAATGTTCTGACCTGGGTGTCCAGCAGCGGGGTTATTACCGGGTCCGCTGGCTGTGGCTTGAGCTTGTATAATAAAACTAGTGGAGCCACCACCATCAAGATCGCCAACGGGCACTCCGTTTTGTTCATTAACATGTCCTGCCCAAAATTGTAACTGCGGAGGTGTTCCGTCGTTGGAACCGGGACACTTATAAATAACCTTTACTAATCTACCAGCAAATGGTTGGACAGCGGTGCTGGCGATGCTTGTGGAGCTTGCAACCGTTCCATTTGTGTTATTAGACATAGGTAAAAATCTTCCAGCCTCCGCAAAGTCTGTGGATGTGACCGCCCAGGCGAAAGATTGCATTTGTAGGAACCTACCTCGGGAACGACCCTGAAGCACACCAGTACCATCGTGTTCTTCGCCATCGGTTTCAAAAACTGGGACTGTTCCACTCATCACAGTAAGAGAACCAGTTAATCTTACGGAGTTTTCTACAATAAGATCGTCTTGTATTAAAGTTTCACCTTTAAGTAAAGTAGACCCAGTAACAGATAGTGGACCACTTGTTCTTAACCCACCAGCGGCGAAAACTTCGCCAGAGGCTGATATAAAAGAACTATTTTTAATTGTTCCTGAAGCAAGAAGATCTCCACTGGTTACTAAACTCTGTCCAAAGACCGTTGCTGAGCTTGATACAAAAGATAATGTCTTGATAGATCCGGTAACCAATGCAATACCGCTAGTTCGTAGCGATTCACCAGAGACTTCCGCCGAACTTGAAACAATAGTATTATTTTTAATAGTGCCTGAGACTTGTACTCCAGCACTTGTTCTTAATGACGCTCCAAAAATCTCACCAGAGCTTGATATGAAAGAGCTGTTTCTAATTGAACCTGAAACCCCAAGGTGTCCACTAGTTTCAATTCCTTGACCAAAAAGACGCCCTGAGCCTGAAAGATCACCGACATTTAAAGAACCCAGACTTGAAGCTTCGGTGAAATGGGACAATGTTGTGATGGGACCGGCGGTCAAGGCTCCACTTGCTGCGATTAAACCGCTTGTTCTTAAACCGTTAGTGGCAAAGATCTCACCGGAGCTTGAGATAAAGGCTTTATTTTTGATTGTCCCACTAACTTGAACAGTGTTGCTTGTTAGCAAAGACGTACCAAAAATCTCACCAGAACTAGACAAGGATCCAGTTAAAGTAAACTCTCCACTGGTGCTTAAACTTCCTGCTTTGACTTCGCCCGATCCTGATATCGACCCAGTGAGCTTGATGTATGTTCCACCAGCCCCTCCAAGAAAAGAACCAATGGTAAAGCCGTCTGAGCCGCCAAAGACACCTCCATTATTAAATTGAATATTAGTATTGTTTCCGCCGGGAACTCCTGTGGACGCATCTGTTAATACAAGCTTGCGATCGCTGGCTAAAGAAATATAACTATTTGGACCAGCAATATTTCCACTTGTGACACTTATAGCATCAACAAAAATTGCAGAACCACTTAACTCAATGCCACGAGCGAGAGAGCCAGAAATAGATAAAACGTCTCTGCTTGTCTCATCGTACTCGATAAAGGCAACTTCATTTGCTCCAAAATATAACTTTTTGTTATCACCAAGATGAACATTTCCACTAGTGATTAATGTACCAGATAAAGCAGTCTGCCCACTTGTGCGTAAATTCGTTCCATAAATTTCTCCTGAGCTTGAGACGAAAGACCCGTTTTTAATGGACCCTGAAACTCCAAGATGTCCGCTCGTCTCAATACCGAAACCAAATAAACGACCGGAGCCAGAAAGGTCTTGGATAAACTGCAAAGCACTCAATCTAAGTGTACTAAGGTCACCGAATGGGATATCAAAAGCTGTTTGTGTTGGACCTGTTGCCCCCACCTTTCCTATAAGAAAAGAGCCAGAGGTTTGATCCCAAATCAAAGCTTGGTTATTATTACCAGCAATACCAAAAACAAAACCTCGGTCACCTACTGCTCCTGTGTGGGCGCTGCCGGTGCCGAAAGCAAGACCAATTGCTGGGTCTTGAATAATTAAATTGCTGGACGATAGGGATATAAGACTACCGTCAATATTTAAGTTTCCTGTGATATTAATATCGCCATGGAATTGTAAAGAATTAGAACTTGTAACATACACAAACCTGGAGCTTCCAGTTAATGTGGTATATCTAAACCCATCAATGGTTTCATCTCCGGTCCTAAATTGAATAGAACCGGTTGGACCACTAGCCGACATATATGTGTCTCTGTCAATATAGACCCATGAAAACTCGCCGCCCATTAGAAAAAACTCCCTATCATATACTTTTTACAATATAAATAGATATACATCAAACATAAACACCAGATAAGATTAATTGCCAGACCCACTAACATATAGATCACCCGTATCAAGTTCCATTACAGCAGTGACCAGACAATCTCCCGGTCTTGTAGAGCCAGCAGTGAGAATTTTTATTCCAATGTGTGACCCGGTGCCAAAAGCAAAACTACCTGTTGTTTGATATGGATCAGTAACATCAATTTCTCCAACTACATCTAAGGAAGAAACTCCGCCATCAGCGGGATCTTTGGCACTAGCTGTAGCTTGCCCAATCATTGTTCCTGCATTAGCAGCTTCAGCATTGGTGCCGGGGGGAGCGCCGTTTCCAACATAAAATTCCAAACGCATTGGGCTTTGATCAGAAAGCCCATTTGTAGAACCCATTCTATAAACAAGTTTTATCATTCTGCCAGCGAAGGGCATCACGAGAATTCCTCTAAAAGTGATCGTTGCTTGAAGACCGCCTGACTGACCACCTTGGTTAAGACCCATGAAACGACCAGAGTTGGCTTGACCTGTACTTGACATTAAAATATTAGATGGATAAAGCTGTATAAATTTGCCTCGTGTACGACCTTGGAGTACGGCTCCATCTTCCCCATCTGTATGAAACACCCTTTCTGTAGTGGCAAGAATTGCTCCACTCATTACACTAAGTGAACCAGTTAGCCTTACGTCATCTTCTACAACAAGCTCGTCTAACATTCTTGTCTCACCCTTAAGGGTTGTAGAACCTGAAACAGAAAGAAGCTTACTTGTTCTTAATGATGAACCAAAGACCTCGCCAGAGCTTGAGATAAAGGAAGCGGCAGGTGGAGGGAAGGTGGCTGCGTTTACTAAGCTTTTAATAGACCCTGTGACAAGCACATCACCACTAGTTCCAAAACTGCCTCCACGAACTTCATTGGAGCTTGATATAACAGAAAGGCTTTTAATGGATCCACTAGTTCTTAGTTCTGAGCTTGTTCGGAGGGCTGCTCCAAAAATCTCGCCAGAGCTTGAAACAAATGAGCCGTTTCTAATAGCCCCACTAACTTGTATGCCCCCACTCGATCTAAAACTTGTTCCATATATTTCATTGGAGCTTGATATAAAAGAACCGTTTTTAATAGAACCTGTAACACCAAGATGACCGCTGGTTTCAATTCCTTTACCAAATAAGCGGGCTGAACCTGAAAGGTCACCGACGCTTAAAGAGCCCAGACTTGAAGCCAACAAAGCGTTGGTTGTGGTAATTGCCGCAGAGGTGACACTTCCAGTAGCAAGAATGACCCCACTTGTTTTTAGTGAAGTACCGAACACTTCGCCAGAACTTGAGATAAAGGATTTATTTTTGATAGAACCAGTGGCATCAAGTTGACCGCTGGTTCTTAATGCTCCGCCAAATAACTCAGCGGCACCAGAAAGAGATCCGGTTATATTAACTTTGCCGCTAGTGCTTAAACTGCTCGCATGAACGAATCCTGATCCAGAGATGTTACCAACAATTTTTACAAGGTTGGAGTCGTCACCGGAAGTGAAAACAAAATCATTTGAGCCGCCCATTTCAGTTCCACCATTATTAAACTGAACATTAGTATCTGCGCCAGCGGGTAATAGAGCGACGACGCCGGTTAGGATCATATTATTAGTAGTGGAGAGGGAAATATGACTTGTAGGTCCGGCGATATTACCAGTAGTAATTGTGTCTGCATCAACAAAAATTGCTGTTCCACTTAACTCTGTTCCACGGGAGATAGATCCCGAAATGCTTAAAGCATTAAGGACAGGGGCTCCGGTGATGGCATCCTTGGTCACATATTTAATAAAGGCGTCTTCATTGGTTCCAAAATATAATTTTCTATCATCGGCAATATGAACATTACCGCTAACAATTATCGTGCCGGAAACTGAAGAGTTGCCACTTGATCTTAAAGATGTTCCGTACACTTCACCAGAACTTGAAATAAATGAACCATTTTTAATTGAACCCGATACACCAAGATCGCCACTGGTTTCAATTCCAGTACCAAATAAGCGACCTGAGCCTGAAAGGTCTTGGATAAACTGCAAAGCACCCAATCTAAGTATACCAAGGTAGACAGGTGGCATATCGTAAGCTGTTTCTGTTGGACCTGTTGCTCCTATCTTTCCCATAAGAAAAGAACCAGAGGTTTGATCCCAAATCAAAGCTTGGTTATTATTGCCAGCAAGACCGAACACAAAGCCTCGGTCGCCCAAAGTTCCAGTTTGAGCACTGCCTGTACCAAACCCAAGACCAAAGACAGGATCTGTAATAATTAAATTACTGGATGATATCTCAGTTCGGGCACCATCGGCGTGAACATTTCCTGTAACATTAAGATCGCCTTGGAATTCTAAAAAGTTTGAACTTGTATTATAAGTTAATCTTGAACTTCCGCTTAGTTTAGATTGGCTATCTTCGTCTCCAGCCCTAAACTGAACAGAACCTGTTGGACCGCTAGCAGACATATACGCGCTGCTATCGATATCCTTCCAGCTAAATTCACCCATTAGATGGTGCTCCTATAATATACTTTTACATTGTAAATAGTTATTAGAAGGTCTTTGCCCCATACAACTTGATTATAAATTGTCCGGCATTATACTCGCCTGTACTTGTTCCACCAGCGCCATTAACAACGTATAAATAATATCCGCTGCCACCGACATCAGAATCTAATGCGGCACCGGCTGTGCTTCTTCTGAGTACACCTGGACTGAAGTTACCTCCGGCTGTGATGAAGGCTTTATAGTTTGCAGCAGCAGAAGCATCGGCTTGAGCCGCTAGTGCGGCTGTGCTAACGACGAGATCAATATCTGTAAGTACAGTACCGGCACTATTAGGCATTTCTACATTAGCCATTTCTGCTTTATAAATTATGCCATTGACGGCTGGATCCAATTGTATTAGGTATGCGGCTGCTGCGGCGGAGGCATTACCTATTATTTTGCTCGCTCCGGTGGCACAGTTCAATCCGTGTATGTCAATCTGTAAGGTTGTAGTAATCTCATTACTAAGTTCACCAACAATTGCAGAAACTACCGCACCGGATCCGTTTCCACCTTCGCTAACTCCTGCGCCTGCTGCTGCTCCGGCGCTCACAATGACCGCACGGCTGGGCTGGAATCTACTAAACTTACTCATCTAAAATCCTCAATGGTTCTTCTGGGCATCTCTGGTAACTGTTGTTAATCCAGATCCAGTAAGTACATACATTCTGCCAGAGTCAATTTGTGTCAATTCTGCCGTAATCGTGAAAGAGGCATTGCCGCCATTGGCAGCGGGGGCTGAGATATATATTTCTTTTGATTTGTTGTTAAAAGTGTAGGAATCATTTTTTGAATCAAGTTCCACAAAGTGTAGTCCATTTACAATATCACCAGAACCAGTTGAATTAAAATGTACTCTCACATTTTCGTTACTTCTATTAATAACTGTAAACGTTTTTGTCACCATGGGGAAGTCGTATCCCACTTCATGACCCGCAGGCAGTGTCGTGGAACCAGTAATCCAAGGTGTCCCAGCCACTTGGTATGAGCCGACATTGTTTAGTCCAACTCCGTATTTGCTAAAAGGATCTGCACCCATAATATATTAAACTCCCATTTTCTATATAATTAGTATGTAATTATTTCTTTTTTCTTTCTAATTTGGCTAATTCTCTTTTTCTACGAGCAGCCGCCTCTCTTTTTATCTGAGATGGTTTTTTAAAATGCCTTCTTTTCTTAACTTCGTCAAGAATTCCAGCCTTTTTTACCTTTCTTGTAAATCTACGAATCATCCTCTCGTCTGAATCGTTGCCCTTGCCACGAGTTTTTTTTAAAGGTGTAACTGCTATGTTTATTGCTTTGCTCATTTAGTTATCCCTGACCAGCTTTTACTGGTTCCTCCAAAAAGTTTATTTATGTCAACACCAGAATCATTTGGGTCTATCCCGCTTAGCGGATCCCCTTGTTTGTTTTCGGATGGCGAATTGGTGGGAGTTGTTCCAGCAAAAACATCAACTCCGTTGTAAGCATCTGTGCCTATAGCCTCTAACATTTTCTTTCTGGTTTCTTGTAGTTTTTGTTTAACTCTTGTCTGTTCTTGTTTTGAATTATTATCTTTCTGACGGGCTAATGGTTTGATAACAGCTTTTGTTTCAACCAAAGTTTGTCCGCCAAGACCTTGTGCCACCTCTGAAACGATATTAGACAGAATACCTTCTTCAAAAATTACCTCTTTAATACACTCTTTTATCAAAGGTCTTAAAACTTTTTTAAGTTCCGATTTGTTCATTTTTTTCTCAATACATCGTTAAGGGCTCTATTGATTTTATCTGCCTTCGTAATAATATTAGGCTGTTTATTTTCTTGCATCATAAAGGCACCAGTGGTTGAGGGCTCAGATACGAAGTCAAAACAAATTAATTGAAAGTCATCTTCAACAATCGTTGCTCCGTTTGCTTCATGAACAGAT
>ENA-ORXF01000725-ORXF01000725.1-marine-metagenome-genome-assembly--contig:-NODE-725-length-22693-cov-6.333260_pt1 | contig 22693 bp, 18 predicted proteins | sample MGYA00237864_ERZ511476 | MGnify/ENA primary metagenome ERZ511476 (study PRJEB26306, sample SAMN06343908) | marine metagenome | isolation source: coastal waters | place: Atlantic Ocean: West Antarctic...
TTTGGGAATCCTTATGGAGATCCTTGGAATGTAGAAATAGTAGGGCAGTGGACAGAGAAATTGTCTAAAATGGGCGTAAAAATTTTATCACTTTCAGATACTATTGGCAGTTCTACGCCAGAAGAAATAGCTTATTTATTTTCAAACTTAATTCCGGCTTATTCAGAAATTGAATTTGGTGCACATTTGCATACGACTCCAGATAAATGGCATGAAAAAGTAAATGCTGCTTATCAAGCAGGTTGCAATCGTTTTGATGGCGCAATAAAAGGCTATGGTGGCTGCCCAATGGCAAAAGATGAGTTAACGGGAAACATGCCAACAGAAAAATTACTTTCTTATTTTACAGCACAAAAAGCCGATTCTAATATAAAGCCGATGCGTTTTGAAAGTGCCTATAACAAGGCCTTGGAAGTTTTTAACTTCTAACATTTAATAAAAAACAACCTGTAGTACAAAACGTATTTATTTATGAAATTTTTTAAAATAGTAGTATTAGCGCTTATTACATTTACCTCTTGCCAGCAAAAAGAGGATGTAATTAACTTTACATTTCTACAACTAAATGATGTTTATGAAATAGCACCAATACAAGGCGGTGAATTTGGGGGAATGGCAAGAGTAGAAACCGTACATAAAGAATTATTGGAAGAAAATAAAAATACAATGCTTTTTATGGCGGGCGATTTTCTGAATCCGTCTCTAATAGGAACTTTAAAAGTAGCTGGCGAGCGCGTGAGAGGAAAGCAAATGGTAGAAGTAATGAACGCAATGAATTTCGATTTGGTGGCTTTTGGGAATCATGAGTTTGATGTTTCTAAAGATGATCTTCAAAAAAGATTAAATGAGAGTACTTTTCCGTGGATTTCTGCCAATGTAAAATTGAAAACAAAAGAAGCAGCGCCAATTCCTTTTTACAAAGAGGTAAACGGCAAGAAAATAGACGTGCATAAGACGTTTATAAAGGAATTTAAAGATGAAGATGGCAGGAAGATAAAAATAGGTTTTATAAGTGTTTGCATACCCTCTAATCCAAAAGATCACGTAGTATATGACAACATGTTTGTGCAAGCAAAAGCTTCTTATGAATCCTTAAAAAATAAAGTGGATGTTGTTTTTGGACTCACGCATGTAAAATTAGCAAACGACAAAAGAATTGCGAAGTTAATTCCTAATTTACCCTTAATAATGGGTGGTCATGAACATACAAATAGTCTTAATTTTGTGGGTAATGTGCAAATCTCTAAGGCAGATGCCAATGCAAAAACAGTGTTTATTCATAGAATTTCTTATAATAAGAAAACAAAAAAGACGGTGGTAACATCAGAATTAAAAGAGATAAATAATACGATTAAAGAAGATGAAAAAGTAGCTGCTATTGTTGCAAAATGGGAAGATATTTTAAATACGAAGTTGAAGAATATTGTTAAAAATCCTTCTGAAGTTATTTATAAAGCTAAAATTCCTTTAGACGGAAGAGATGCACCAATTAGAAGTACACAGACTAATTTAGGGCAAGTGATTACCAAAGCCATGTCTTTTGCATATGAAGACACTGTAGATGCTGCCCTTGTAAATGGTGGATCTATAAGAATAGATGACCAATTAATAGGGAATATAACTGCGGTGTCAATTTTTAGAGTGTTACCATATGGTGGCCCTGTTTTAAAGGTTAAAATAAAAGGAAGTTTGTTAAAACGTGTCTTAGATTATGGTATTTTAGCTTCCGGAACAGGTGCTTATCTGCAAAGATACAATGCAACCTTAGAAGAGGGGAAATGGCATATTTCAGGAAAGCCTATCCATTTAAATAAAACTTACACCGTTGCATTTTCAGATTATTTACTAAAGGGTTTCGATATTCCTTTTTTATCTGACAAAAGTGCTGACGTTTTAAGTATTTATACCCCAAAAGAAAACGAGCTTACTTTTGATATTCGAAAATCAGTAATTGCATATTTAAAGTTAGAAACAACAAAACGCACTCAATTTTAAAACTTGCCATAACACTGATTAGTAGTGATAAAGAAGTAGTTTTATTTAGCACACTGGCATCTATGCTTTTTAAATGGTATGTATCAGATACATCATTTTAGAAATTCTTTAACGAGTCTCAATGCTTAAAGGAATAATAGGTTTTAATCCTAAACTCTTTTCTTCTTTCATGTATAAATGGAAATTAAAAATCCTTATTGTTTTTCTTTTTTTGTTTGTTCAGGGCTAATCGTTTAAGGCTATAAATGCAAGAACACCAATCTGCACTTTAGTTAGATGTATTATAAAAAGTTGAACTAAAAATTATAAATCCAACCCAAAAAACGCACAGCTATTTTTTAAAATTTAAAAGTATTAAAGCTGATGTTGTGCTACTATTATATAAATAAGCTAGGTATAAATCTAGTTTTTAGGCAGATGACTTGTGAAATTAATAGTTTTTTTTTCAAATTAATGGGTAAAAAACGCGGAGTTTGTTTTTAAAAGTCATTTTTTGTTAAAAAAATTAACATTATATATTATTGATATAGAGTAACTTAGAATTATTTATAAAGTTTATTTTAATTTATTCTAAATAAGCTTTGCTAGAAGTAGAAATGAGTATTATATTTGCAAAGTAGTTAAAAAACTATTTTTAATAAATCTTAATACAAATTATAATGAGGAAAGTACTTTTATCTTTAGGCTGTTTTGCTTCACTAATGGCATGCAGTAGCACAGATACAGAAATTATAGAAACGGTTGCACCAGCAACCTATAAATTTGAGCGTGCCGGAGTTACTTCTGTGAGTTTTACCGGACAAACAACAAGAATTGAAATGGGAGGGGAATTTGTTTCAGCGCTTAAGAGCACTTCTAAGACAGTTACTAGTTTAGACGCAATGTTTGCACACACTGAGGGAGAAAACAATTTTTCTACTGCAGCTTTAAATGGATCTTCAAAAAGTGTTCGAAGTAAAGTTGCCGCTTCAACAGATTTTTACGCAAGTAATACCACAGATGCAGCTGCTATAAAAGCAGATTTTGATTCTTGGATTAGTGCACAAGTAACTGATGTTTTTCCTAATTGGGATATGGAAGCTTCAGAAGGCAATGCAGGTCAAATTCAGGAAGCAGGTGGTGGTTCAATAAGATATGTGAGTGCCAAAGGAATTGAGTACAATCAATTGATTGCTAAGGGATTGATTGGCGCTTTAATGGTAGATCAAATTTTAAATAATTATTTGAGTCCAGCAGTTTTAGATGCAGCAAGTAATGTTGCTGATAACGATGCTGACGCTGTTAGTAGTGGTAAAAACTATACAACTATGGAGCACAAGTGGGATGAAGCTTTTGGTTATTTATACGGGAAAGAAGCAGACGCTACAGCTCCTGTTTTAAATAATGACAGCTTTTTAAACAAATATTTAAGCAGAGTAGAAGGGGATGCTGATTTTGCAGGAATTGCAGATGAAATTTACAACGCTTTTAAATTAGGAAGGGCTGCTATTGTAGCAAAAGATTATACTACAAGAGCTTTACAAGCAGAAATTTTAAAAGAAAAAATATCTGAAATAATAGGTATAAGAGCGGTGTACTACTTGCAACAAGGTAAAAATAATTTACCAACAGACAAAGGTGGTGCTTTTCATGATTTATCTGAAGGGATCGGTTTTATATACAGCTTACAATTTACTAGAAAGCCAAATTCTACAGAACCTTACTTTACAAAAGCAGAGGTAGATGGTTTCATGACAACTTTACAAAGTGGTAATGGTTTTTGGGATATTACTCCAGAAGCTTTAGACCAAATGTCTGCAACTATTGCTGGGAAATTTAACTTTACACTTGCACAAGCAGGTAGTTAAATAAATACCACAATTAATTGACCAAAAGCAAGCTTAAATGCTTGCTTTTGGTTATTTTTGTATCTTTATTAAGAATTAATAGAAATAATATGTTTAGAAGATTTTTACTCCTTTTTGTATCGATAATTACAATTTATGCTTGTTCTTCGTCCGAAGAAATAGCACCAATAATAGCAGATAGTTTTGATAGAAATGCATTATTGGAAAATATTGCAGACAATATCATTATTCCCGCATATGAAGATTTTAGCGGTAAAATGAGTGCCTTAAAATCCGCTGGAGATTCCTTTTCAGCAGCTCCTAATCAAACGAATTTAGAGGCTTTAAGAGCTTCTTGGTTTGTTGCTTACAAAACTTGGCAGCATATCGAAATGTTTGATATTGGCAAAGCAGAAGAATTACAATTTAAGTTCTACATGAACATATATCCAGTAACTGTTAGTGATATTGAAGATAATATAGCTAATGGAAGCTATGATTTAGACAATGTAAATAATCAAGATGCGCAAGGTTTTCCTGCTTTAGACTACTTAATATATGGTCTTGCCGATTCCGATGCTGCTATTCTAGAAAAATATACCACCGCAGAAAATAATGACAATTACAAAAACTATTTGATTGCTATTTTAAATCAAATGAACACACTTACCACAAGTGTTGTCTCAGACTTTAAAGTACAAAGGAATGACTTTGTTATTAGTGGAGATAATACAGCGACTAGTAGTGTTAATAAATTAATAAACGATTATATATTTTACTACGAAAAAGGATTGCGAGCTAATAAATTTGGCATTCCTGCAGGTATCTTTTCATCTACTCCTTTGCCCGGAAAAGTTGAAGGACAGTATAAAAATGATGTTTCTAGAGAATTAGCTTTAGAAGCTTTAACAGCTGTTCAAAATATGTTTGAAGGAAAACATTACAATGCTTCAACAACAGGTGCAAGTTATAAATCATATTTAATAAAATTAGATAGAGCCGATATTGCAGATGTTACTGCTAGTCAGTTTAATACTGCAGCGACACAGATACAAACTTTAACTCCTAGTTTTGCAGCACAAATAAACACAGATAATACTGCAATGACAAAGGCTTATGACGAATTGCAAAAAGCAGTTGTTTTATTAAAAGTAGACATGTTGCAAGCTTTTAATGTGAGTATTGATTACGTAGATGCAGATGGTGATTAAAACGATATTATAAATTAAATAGATGCCTGACACTCTCTTGAGATTTCAATAGAGTGTCAGGTTTTTTTATGTTTATGAAAAGATTTAAATATAATTTTAAAGAACAAACAAATGCTGCGCCTTTGGCCATATTTCGTTTGTTTTTTGGGTTGATGATGTTTGCAAGCATCGTTCGCTTTTGGGCAAATGGATGGATAGAAAAGCTTTACTTGCTTCCAAAATTTCACTTTTCTTATTATGGCTTTAGTTGGGTAAAGCCAATTGGAGATTATACCTATTTACTTTTTATAATTTGTGGCGCATCGGCAATTTTTGTTGCCATTGGTTATAAATACAGAATTGCAATTATTACCTTCTTTCTATCTTTCTTGTATATCGAATTGATGGATAAGACAACCTACTTAAATCACTATTATTTTATAAGTATTATTAGTTTTCTGTTAATTTTTTTACCAGCAAATGCCTACTTTTCATTAGATGCTTTTGTTCAAAAAAAGCAGTATAAACTAATTCCAAAATGGACGATAGACAGCATTAAATTAATGTTGGTTATTATTTATTTAACGGCAGGATTTGTGAAACTAAATTCAGATTGGTTGTTTAGAGCCATGCCTTTAAAAATTTGGTTACCCTCTAAATATGATTTGCCTTTTATTGGTGAAAACTTAATGCAGCAAAATTGGTTTCATTTTGCAATGAGTTGGTCAGGTATGTTGTATGACTTGGTAATTCCGTTTTTATTATTGTATAAGAGAACACGTTTTGTTGCCTTTTTATTCGTGGTTTTCTTCCATGTCTTTACAAAAGTCTTGTTTCCTATTGGCATGTTTCCTTACATAATGATTGTTTCTGCACTTATTTTCTTTGATGCAACACTGCATAATAAAATTATAAATTTTATAAAAAAATACATTACTAAATCGAAAAAAAATCTTTTAATAGAACCTAATTTTTATTTTTCAAAGCTTAAAAGTAAAGTTATTTTATCCTTATTTGCCGTATTTTTTGCAATCCAAATGTTATTGCCATGGCGTTCGTTATTGTATCCAGGTGAGTTATTTTGGACGGAGGAGGGCTACCGTTTTTCATGGCGAGTGATGTTAATGGAAAAAGCAGGAAGTACTAATTTTAAAATAGTAAACTTAAATTCAGGTGCTTCTTTTAGAGTAAATAACACTGATTTTTTAACTTCCTTTCAAGAAAAACAGATGAGCTATCAACCTGATTTTATTTTAGAATATGCCCATTTTTTAGGAGATCATTTCACAAAACAAGGGCACAAGAATGTGGGTGTTTTTGCAACTAGCTATGTCGCTTTAAATGGCAGGTTAAGTACTCGGTTTATTAATGAAAAAGTAGATTTATACCAACAAAAAGTTTCATTTGCGCACAAAAAATGGATACTTCCATTTCAATCTAAAATAAAAATTAAAGGAATATAAATAATGAAATTAAGAATTTTAGTTGTCTTTTTACTTTTTTTACAATCCGTTACTTTTAGCCAATATAAAATATCTGGTGTCGTAGTTTCAGATGACAATAGGCCGATAAATAAAGTCCGAATTTATGATGAAACAGGCGGTTTATTGGCGCAAACAGGTATTTTAGGCAAGTTTAAATTTTTTACAAAAAAAGAGGCGCTACAATTAATTATCTATGTAGAAGAATATCAACTTAAAAACGTATATCTTCAATTAAAAGATTTTGCAAATTTAAAAGTGACTTTAAACACTTTTTCACAAAATTTATCAGAAATTCAAATAAAGGCGAGGACCGCTAAGGTTTTTGAATTGAAAAGATTGAAGGATGTAGAAGGAACTTCTATTTTTGCTGGTAAAAAGACAGAAGTGGTTTTGGTAAATCAATCTGCAGCAAACTTAGCTTCAAATAATGCAAGACAAATATTCAATCAAATTGCAGGCTTAAACATCTTTCAGAATGATGATGCTGGCTTGCAACTAAATATTGGAGGTAGAGGTTTAGATCCTAACAGAACGGCTAATTTTAATACGCGTCAAAACGGCTATGATATAAGCGCAGATGTTTTGGGGTATCCAGAAAGTTACTATACGCCAGCATCTGAAGGTTTAGAGGAAATTCAAATTGTTAGAGGAGCTGCATCTTTGCAATATGGGACGCAGTTTGGCGGATTGATCAATTTCATTACCAAGAAACCAAGCACAAAACCTTTAGAGATTGTTACTAGAAACACGGTAGGTAGTTTTGGTTTATATACCAATTTCACTAGTTTTAGTGGCACTAATGGAAAGTTCTCCTATTATTCTTACATAAATTACAAAAAGGGAAATGGGTTTAGGCCTAACTCTAATTTTGATTCTAAAAACGTATTTGCACATTTAGAATACAATCCTAATGAGAAAGATATGTTATCTTTAGAAGTAACATATTTAGATTATTTAGCACAACAAGCAGGGGGTTTAACAGATAGAACTTTTAATGAAGATCCTTTGCAAAGTAACAGAGCTAGAAACTGGTTTAAGGTTGATTGGCTATTATATAATCTAAAATGGGAGCATACATTTAACAAACAGACTACTTTTTCTTTGAATTTATTTGGTTTAGACGCGGCTAGAAAAGCAGTTGGTTTTAGAGAACGTAGAGTAGATTTGGCAGACAGTGGCGGTGCTAGAGAATTATTAATCGGAGATTTTAAAAATTATGGTTTTGAGGCACGTTTTTTAACAAAGTATGTAATTTTTAACAAAAAGGCGACTTATTTAGTGGGCACCAAGTTCTATAAGGCAGATAATACAGATTTTCAAGGGCCTGGTTCAGAAGGTGTAAATGCCGATTTTTCAAGTGCATTGAATGAATTTCCAGATTATAGAATACAAGGTGATTTTAGAAACCCGAATACAAATGTTGCTTTGTTTGGAGAAAATATTTTTTATGTAACAGATAAAGTATCTATTACACCAGGAGTGCGTTTCGAATATATTAAGACGTCAAGTGAGGGCTTAGGTAAAATTACCAATACAGATAGTGCAGGGAACCCAATTGGTAGCATAGAAAATGTGGTGGACTCTGATAACGAACGGGCATTTATCTTATTAGGCTTAGGAGCAAGCTATAAGAAGAATGCAGCTCTAGAGTTCTATGGAAATATTTCTCAGAATTATAGGTCTATTACTTTCTCAGATTTAAATATAGTAAATCCTTCCAATGCAGTTGATAGAAATTTGCAAGATGAAAAAGGATTTTCTGCAGATTTTGGTGTGCGAGGAAATTGGAACAATTGGATGTCTTTTGACGCAAATTTATTTGGGCTGTTCTACAAGAATCGAATTGGATTTTTATTCACACGAATACCACCAGTAAATAATGTTGGCCAATTAAGAACCAATATTGGGGATGCTAGAATATTTGGTTTAGAGTCGGTTTTTGACTTCAACCTTAAGAAAATTTTAAAGATGAACAATACCTATACTTTCAATTACTTTGTAAATACTTCTTTTATAAACTCTGAATACACAAGAGCAATTACAAACGGTATTTTAGGTAAAAAAGTAGAATTTGTGCCAGATGTAAATTTGAAAACAGGACTTAAATTCGGATATAAAAATTTTAGTTCAAGTTTGCAATACACCTATTTATCTGCTCAATTTACAGACGCACAAAATTCCGGTTCTGGAGATATTAGTGGCATTGTAGGTGAAATTCCTGCCTATAATATTTTAGATTTTTCAAGTGCTTATAAATACAGATTTGCTAAGATAGAGGTTGGTGTAAATAATGTATTAGACAATTCATATTTTACAAGAAGAGCAACAGGATATCCAGGTCCAGGAATTATTCCTTCTGCGCCAAGAAACTGGTATGTAGGTTTAGAATTGAAGTTCTAACATTCAATTATCTATTAAATCAATAAAAAAGCTTAAATTTGCACGCAATTATACCTTTAATTGCAACATGATAGCACACAACAACAAAATTTTAGGAGAAGGACTTACATATGACGATGTATTATTAGTTCCTGCCTTTTCAGATGTACTTCCGAGAGAAGTAAATATTCAAACAAAATTTACTAGAAATATTACCATTAACGTTCCTATTGCTTCTGCAGCTATGGATACCGTTACAGAATCTGCATTGGCAATCGCCATTGCCAGAGAGGGAGGTATTGGTGTTTTACACAAAAACATGACGATTGACCAACAAGCTCAAGAGGTTAGACGTGTAAAGCGTGCAGAATCTGGCATGATTCTAGATCCTGTTACCTTGCCTTTAACCGCAACTGTTTCTGATGCAAAAGAAAATATGAAAGAGCATGGTATTGGTGGAATTCCGATTGTTGACGAACATGGAATTTTAAAAGGTATTGTTACGAATAGAGATTTGCGCTTTGAGCATGAAAATTCGAAACTAGTTGTAGAAGTAATGACAAGCAAAGACTTGGTTACTGCTGCCGTTGGAACTTCTTTGAAGGATGCTGAAAAAATACTTCAAAATTATAAAATAGAAAAACTTTTAATTGTTGATGATGGGTACAAATTAAAAGGGTTAATTACGTTTAGAGACATTACAAAAGTGACGCAGAAGCCAATTGCAAATAAAGATTCTTTTGGTAGATTAAGAGTTGCCGCTGCATTAGGGGTTACAAGTGATGCTGTAGAAAGAGCACAAGCTCTGGTAAATGCAGGTGTAGATGCTGTAATTATAGATACAGCCCATGGGCACACAAAAGGGGTAGTAACTGTTTTAAAACAGGTAAAAGCTGCGTTTCCTAACTTAGATGTTGTTGTAGGAAATATTGCAACGGGTGCCGCTGCTAAGTATTTAGTAGAAGCAGGAGCAGATGCTGTAAAAGTAGGTATTGGTCCTGGTTCTATTTGTACTACAAGAATTGTTGCTGGAGTTGGATTTCCTCAATTTTCTGCTGTTTTAGAAGTTGCTGCAGCTATTAAAGGAAGTGGCGTTCCTGTAATTGCAGACGGTGGAATTCGGTATACAGGTGATATTCCGAAAGCAATTGCTGCGGGAGCAGATTGTGTAATGCTCGGTTCTTTATTAGCAGGAACCAAAGAATCTCCAGGAGAGATGATTATTTATGAAGGAAGAAAATTTAAATCTTATAGAGGTATGGGATCTGTGGAAGCGATGAAACAAGGATCTAAAGATCGTTATTTTCAAGATGTTGAAGCAGACATTAAAAAATTAGTGCCTGAAGGAATTGTAGGTAGAGTTCCTTATAAAGGAGATTTAGACGAAAGCATTCATCAATTTATCGGAGGTATACGTGCAGGAATGGGATATTGTGGTGCAAAAGATATTGAAACTTTAAAAGAAACGGGTCAATTTGTTAGAATTACCGCTAGTGGAATCAACGAAAGTCATCCACATGATGTTCATATTACAAAAGAATCTCCTAATTACAGTAGAAGATAAAATTAAAGAATTTATAGATGCTAAAAGCTCAAGAATTTTATTCTTGAGCTTTTTTATGTTCTGATTTTTAAAATTGTTCTTTTTTTATTTTGAATAAGCACCAGAAGAATAGGTCAATTCGTAGCTATGTGTATAAATTTCAAAAACAATTCCGAATGGATCTTCAACATAACACATTTTAAAAGGCTTGTCTTTCGGATAGTAAGCTCTAATTGGCATTCGTTGTTTCCCACCATACAATACAATTTTATCCACGAGTTCCTCAATATTTGGATCTTGTACGCAAAAATGGAAAAGACCTGTGTTAAAAGGATTGAATTCAGGAGCTTCTTTCACTCCGTTTGGAAACGAAAATAATTCAATTCCAATGCCGTCTGAGGTTGCTAAATGCGCAATTTCAAATTCGATCCAATCGTTTCCGAAAACATCAATACACATCTGACCAATGGCTGTTTCTGTTTCTTTTTTAACTTTAGAAGGTTCCATAATTACATACCAACCCATTACTTCTGAATAGAATTTTACAGCTGCTTTTATATCAGGTACGGTAATGCCAATATGTGAAAATGATTTCGGATAATTTTTAGTAGTTTCCATACATTATAATTTAGAATGCAAAATTAAGGTATATTTGCTATGTGGGCAATAACTTACTAAAAAGTGGTATTGTTACCAAAACGAGTAAAATAATGATTATCAATATTTTAAAACTATAAATTTGAAAAAATTAGTGAATTGTCCTTTAAATTACACCATGACTTTAATAGGAACAAAATGGAAACCTTTGGTGTTGTTTCATTTATTGGAAGGTGGTTTGCGATCCGGAATATTACAAAAGAAAATTGAAGGTATTTCAAATAAAATGTTTACCCAAACGGTAAGAGAATTAGAAAAAGATGGACTCATTTCTAGAAAGGTTTTTCCTGTAGTTCCTCCTAAAGTGGAGTATAAACTAAGTAAAAGAGGCCAATCATTGGAGTCTATTTTGCGAAGTTTAGACAAATGGGGAATAGAAGATAACTAGAAATAACTAAATACTATTAAATTAAAATAGGTCTCATATGCCTATTAATATAATAATTTCATATGCTACCAATATGCTTTAGTGCCTGTTATAGCAATCATTAGTTGTTTTGATACACACCTACATCAATATTTCTAAATCTTAATTCTATGTTAAATTACCAAATATAAACTATTTGAATTCCTATATTTGTTCGATAACCAAACTCTAACTTATATGAAAAAAGTACTATTGTTTTTCTTATTAATGTCTTTTTCAATGTCTGCTCAAAAGGTAGATTTGTCTTATTACTTACCCAAAGACGTTACATATAACCAAAACATTCCAACGCCCAAATCTATAATTGGTCATGAAGTAGGTGAGTGGCACATTACACATGATAAACTAGTAACTTATATGAAAGCTTTGGCGGCTTCATCAGATCGAATAGCGCTCGAAGATAGAGGAAAAACCTTTGAAGACAGACCTTTGTTATTATTGACAATTACGGCGCCTAAAAATCATAAAAATATAGATAAAATTAGAGAAAATCATATTGACGCTACGAATAATAATACCATTGATATTTCTAAGAATCCTATTGTAGTTTACCAGGGCTTTTCTATACACGGAAATGAGCCTAGTGGTTCTAATGCTGCTTTAGCCGTTGCTTATTATTTGGCGGCTGCAGAAGGACCAGAAGTAGATGACTTACTAAATAATACTGTTATTTTATTTGATCCTTCTTTTAATCCTGACGGCTTGCAACGTTTTGCATATTGGGCAAACACAAACAGAAGTAAAAACATCAATCCAGATCCGAACGACAGAGAATACACAGAAATTTGGCCTCGTGGAAGAACCAACCATTATCAGTTTGATATGAACAGAGATTGGTTGCCAGTGCAATTGCCAGAAAGCAAAGCAAGAATTGCAAGTTTTCACAAATGGTTGCCGAATGTTTTAACGGATCATCATGAAATGGGAAGCAATTCTAGTTTCTTTTTTCAACCGGGAATTCCAAGCAGAACAAATCCGTTAACGCCACAAATGAATCAGGATTTAACCAAAGAAATGGCTACATATCATGCAAAAGCCTTAGATAAAATTGGTTCTCTATATTATTCAGAAGAAAGTTTCGATGATTTTTATTACGGTAAAGGGTCTACGTTTCCAGACATCAACGGAAGTATTGGTATTTTATTCGAACAGGCAAGTTCTAGAGGGCATGCACAAGAAACAGTAAACGGTGTTTTAACCTTTCCTTTTACAATTAGAAATCAGTTTACTGCAGCCTTATCTACTTTAGAGGCGGCAAGGAAAATGAGAACTAAGATTTTACAATATCAACAAGATTTTTACAAAGAATCTAGAAATTCAGGAGAAAATAAAGCCATTGTTTTTGGTGATGAAAAAGATGCTGCAACAAGTTACCATTTGGCGGAAGTTTTAAAGCGTCATCAAATTAAAATTCACGAAGTAAAAGCAGATTTTATTGAAAATGGAAAAACGTTTAAGAAAGGCTACAGTTATGTAGTTCCAATGAATCAGAAGAATCAACGTTTGGTAAAAGCGATGTTCGATGTAAGAACTCAATTTACAGATAGTTTGTTTTATGACGTTTCTGCATGGACTTTTAACCATGCTTTTGGGGTAGACTACGCAGAAAATATTTCACTTTCTAAAGCGGGAAATGAGATTTTAGATTTAAAAATGAAAGAAGGAGTTGTTTCTTTTAAAAGTGACTATGGATATTTAATGCCTTGGAATGAATATTACACCCCAAAAGCCTTAAGCGAAATTTTACAAAAAGATTTGCGTGCAAAAGTTTCTATGAAGAACTTTAAGAATGGTGGAAATTCGTATGAGTATGGAACTATTTTTATTCCAGTTCAAAATCAAAAACTGAATCGATTAGAAATGTTTCAATTTTTACAAAAAATAGCAAAAGAAAGTCATGTTTCTATAAACGGAGTAACTACCGGTTTAAATGACGGAATTGATTTAGGAAGTAATAATTTTAGCAATATTAGTAAGCAAAAAGTTGCCATGTTGGTTGGAAAGGGAATTGCAGGAAACGATTCTGGAGAAATTTGGCATTTGTTAGATCAACGTTTTGATATGGCTATAACGCGCTTAGATATGAGTTATTTCTCTAGAGTTGATATTAGTAAATACACTGCTATTGTGGTTCCTAGTAGTTCTAACTTAGGTAAAAAAGCAGAAGCGAAATTAAAAACGTGGGTACAGAACGGCGGAACTTTAATTGGCTACAAGAGAACGGCAAAATGGTTAGCGAAAAGTAAGTTTATCAGTTTAGAATTTGATAAAACGAAGATGGATACTATTAATGATGTTTCATTTGAAAATAAATCTTTAAAATCTGGTGCACAATATATTGGAGGTGCTATTTTTGAGGCCAATGTAGACAGATCTCATCCAATAAATTTTGGATATAAAAATGAGAAATTAGCACTATTTAGAAATTCTACACTCTTTATCAAAGCAGATAAAAAGAGTTACAATAACCCAATTCAATATACTTCAAACCCCTTATTAAGTGGTTATATTTCGAAGGAAAATGCAAAAGTGATTAAAAATACGGTTCCGTTCAAAGCACAGAAGTTAGGAAAAGGTCGTGTAATTGTTTTTACCGACAACACCAACTTTAGAGCTTTTTGGTACGGAACAAATAAGTTATTAATGAATGCTATTTTCTTTGCCGATAAAATGTAGGCTTCTTTTAATTTTAAAGGTTCGTATCATTTCAAAGTAATAAAGTAACGAAGTAGCAAGGTTTGACTTGCTACTTCGTTACTTTTTTTGGCTTTTAAAAGTAACAAGAGCTGCACTCATTCGTCATACCTATACAACCTAACTAAAATTGTACTATGAGTTTTTTTAGAGTATTATTTGCTATTATTTTTCCTCCACTCTCTGTGATTGACAAAGGTTGTGGTTCTTTCTTTATTATATTCTTGCTAACACTCTGTGGTTGGATTCCAGGAATAATTGGAGCTTTGGTAATTTTGAATAATCCGAAAAGGTAGATTAAAGCTGTCATTAAGAACAATGAATCAATTTCTTAGAATAAGAGCTAAATAGATGGTAAACAGTTAACGAACCTGCTCTCCATTTTTAACCGCTTTAGAAGCTTTTAATAACACGACCTTCCCTTCTATATTATAAATTCCTAAAACTAAGACTTCGCTCATAAAATTAGCGATCTGTCTCGATTTAAAGTTCATAATTGCAGAAACTTTTGCATTTATTAAATCTTCTTTGGAATATAGGTCTGTAATTTGGGCGCTTGTTTTTTTGATTCCTAAATCGCCAAAATCTATTTTAAGTTGATATGCAGGTTTTCTGGCTTTTGGGAAATCGTTGACTTCAATAATAGTTCCGATTCTAATATCGACTTTTAAAAAATCTTCGAATGTTATTTCTTCTTTCATCTCATTAAAAAATTATACTTTATTAGTCACACTTTCGCTAATAGTAGTTTTAAGCTGTATCACTAATAGATAACTATCCCTTTTTTAGTTAATTTCTGAATTATCCAAAGCGGACCAATTATTAAGAATTGTAAATATTTTGCAAAAGAAGGTTTTTTCCCTTCTATTTTATATCCCCAAAATTGTCCAATCCAACCAAGCACAAAGATAATTACAGACGCATAAAGCAGGTTTGTATTGTTGCTTAACCAGAAATTACCAACAATACAAAGTAGCATAACTAACAGCATCTCGAGAAAATACCAAAAGCCCAAACGCAAGTAAAAGAAGCAAATGAACACAGCAACAAAGGCCGCCCAATTTTCGAATAATGGATTGTATAAACTGAATGTTTTTTCTAAAAATGCAGCCGGGATACTCATTAAAAGTCCAATTGCGCTAAAGAAAATAAAAGGAACACAAATATAATGTACAAATTGGTTGGTTTCATTTTGATGGCTCTCAGCATACTCATCAAACCATTGTTGTGCAGTTTTCATATTTTCAAATTTAGAATTTAAAGATATGTGTATTTTAAGAAATAGAAAAATAAAAGATATGTAGAGCTAAATCCCTTATTATGTTCTCTTGAAAGAAGTATTTGTTTTTGTTTATTTTTTATTAATTTTACGCAACATTCTTAAAGAACTTCGGTTTTCTGGGTTTATAGACAAAGCTTTGTTGTAATTTAAAAGCGCGTTTATGGTGTCTTTCGTCTTTAAATAGGCATCTCCTAAACTATCAAAGGTGTTGGAACTGTTTGGATATAAAGCCATATTTATTTTAAAGATTTCAAGAGCCTCTTTAAAATTGTTATTGTTTAGATAGTTGTAACCAGCCCTGTTTAAAACATTCTGTTCAATCGTAGGGTTTAAAGAGTCTGTTTTTTGAATTTCTTTATAAGCAGTCATAGCGCCCTCAAAGTCTTTAGCTTTAAAATATTCTGTGGGTGTTTTTTCACCTTTATTCATCTTTTTAAAATGATATTTAACGCCTTTGTGAGCAGTTTTTTTTGCCAATTCGATGTGCATTATTGGTGCGGAAATAAACATTATTTTTTCGTTTAGTTCTTTCATATAAAAAGCACTATCATTGACTTTTAAAGGTTGAATGTCTTCTTTACCGCGCCATTTTATGAATAGCACTTTCTCTTTAAAATAAACTTCTAATACCTCATTGGCATTAAATAAATAACGTCCAGATGACGCAATAATAAAAGTGTCAGCATTTTTAGAAGAGGTACAGCTTAAGCAACATAAAAGTAAAAAGGATAGGACTGTATAGTTTTTCATAAAAGCTTTGATTGTGTCTATTGTATAGACGATTAATCTAAGGGTTTTGTTACAATTTAATCAAAGAAACGAAACAATTTCTTAAAAACTGAAAAGCATTTTATCAAACAGGGTACACCTTTTTTTTTTTCTTGCATTTAGACTACTTGAGAGTTCGCTTCATTTCATCATTCGGAAAAACATAAGGTATCGGTAGTTTTATTAATTTACAACTACCGATACACTTAAATGCTTTCAACAAATTTTAAAAATACTTTTTTATGAAGCTCAAGATCTAAATTAGGAGAAATTGATACACGAACAATATAGTCTTTGTCTCCTTCTTTAGTGGTTCCTTGAGTAGAGGTCGCAGGAATGGTCCAATAACAACCTTTTAACTGACCATAACTCACACAGAATTTACTTTCATTTGGAATTTCTGAAATCATTAAATTGATTAATTTCAAATTCAACGCTCTTTTGTACGTTTCTCTTTCTGCATCCGTATCTCCTTTTGTAGGAAGGTCTAATGAGAATACAGAAGGCGTAAATTCTTCACGAGCCAATTCCTCAGAAACAAAATTTATTTTAGCTGTTGGTAAAACCTTAGTAATGTAGTTTACAAATTCACGGGTGTTTTTATAAGCATCGGTAATTCTTTGGTTCATAGAGGGCAATTGTTTTGCCAATATTTCCATTTGAAGCGCTGTGGCTTCATTATCGCAGAGTCTCAGGTGCAATTCTATTTTCTCCATTAAAGACTGCGTTTTTGTGTTTCCTACACAATAACCCGCAGTGCACTGACCGCCACTTGGAAATTTAGATCCACTAGCATATGAAATCGTTCTAATTGTAGAAAGTATCTCTCCTTCTCCTAGAAAGTGTATGTTCGGACAAAAAGTTTGATCTAATATAAAAACAGGATCAATTGCAATTGTGCCGCTTGCCGTTTTGCGTTCTTTACTTAAAACTTCTTTTAGTTTTAAAAGCTCTGGAACTTCAACTCTTGGGTTTGTAGGAATTTCAGCAATAATATAAGGGATGGCATCTTCGTTTGCTATTTTAGCTAAAACAGTATCAATACTTTCTACCATATCATTATCGCCATCTACCAACAAATCTACTATTTCTACTCCATTAGTGCAGGCAGCAACACGCCTTGCTTGGTCATTAGTACCACCATAACAATTTGGAGGAACAACAATTTTAATCGCTTTTCCTTTGTGTTCTTCTTGGGCATCATGAATAAGACCCATCATAATTGCATACTGAATAGACAATCCGCAAGAACCTACTAATGGCTTTATTGTTGTTCCTGTAATTTCTTTGACAGAATTTAAAACACTTGTTTTATTGGTCTCGATGGTGTTTTTTTGAGAATCTACAGAAGATGTTCCCAAGAGTGATTTTAGTGCAGTAAGCGAATTGGCGGGTGTCATCGCAATTGTCTCTCTTCTTCTTACATGTTGTATGTCTGAAATATATGCTTCATTTTGTACCCCATTAATTACCAAAACACTTCCTAAGCTACCGTGAATATGCACTAGAAAGTCAATATTTGTTGCAAGATTAAAACTCGAAACTTCATCTTGTGTTGTAATAAAAATAGTACTTCCGTTAAACTCGGAAATTTCGGCTATGCTCCCTACTTTTTTTAACTCAAATTTATACCCATAAACATTTCTTAAGACTTCAATATCTAAAAAGGTGGGTAATTGTTCTGTGTAAATAAGTTGCGTATTTTTATTTTCTAATGAATTTTTTCTTAAAATAGCCAAAACAGGAATTGTCTTGGAAGAAAAACTGATTATATTTTCTGATTTTTTGTTATTTAAATTACCAATTGCCCATTCTAGGATGCAAGATAACGGATGTCCTAATCGAATATAGTCATAAGCAGTTGGCAATTCATACAATGCAGCTGCTTCTGAATTTTCGTTCTGAAACAAGTTTTTAAACTCTTCTAAAAACTGTGTTTTGGCCAATTTTTCATCAAAAATATCCAATCGATGCGTTGTTAGTTTCAGCCAATCAGTTGGCATGTTTTCTAGCACATCATGTAAGTATTTTAGCGTTTTATTGTCTTGCATCATTTTTATTTTTAAATCTATCACAAAGGTACATTAATTAGATTTTTTTAAAGTATAACAATCTTTTTTGTTGCGTTTTTAGAACGTATTTGATACAATTTGTGATTTGTGTTTTAGGAAGTAGTGACACTTTTATTCAGCATCTAATTTTATACCAGGACTTCTTTATCGTGCAGAAATTGGAAGATTTTTTTATCAACTTCAGAAATAATGTCTAGGTCGCTGTAATTCAGCCATCTTAATTCTTCAATTTCACTATTTGCTTTTAAATGGCCAATATACTTCGCTTTGTAACAGGTCATAATTACACGTATTCCTTTTTCTGCCTCGTCAGACTGTGCTGAAAAGCTGCCAATATATTCTGCTGTATTTGGAATAATAGCAACGCTTAATTCTTCTGCTATTTCTCGAATAAGCGTTTGTTCATCACTTTCTCCTTTTTCACGTTTTCCTCCAGGAATGTAATATTTTGTTTTTCCTTTAGACTTGGTACTTAATATCTGTCCGTTTTGGATTTCAATAAAAGCAACTTTATCTACTTCTTTTGGCGTTTTCATAGTTTTGGTCAAATATGTAAAGAGTAAAGTTTATTATTTTTTAGGACGCGAAGAATTCATAATTACTATTGAATATTGTTGCATTTAACAGCATGATTTGTTTTCTTGAATTGGTGGACAAGGTACCGTACCAAAAGAACAATACACACAACAATCACCTTGATTTGGTTTTAAAAGGCTTGCACAATTTTCGCATTTATAAAAATACTGACAAGCATTTTCGGGCATCACTTCTATTTTACTGTGTTTACAATTTGGACAGGTAATTTCTGACTTTAATTCAATTTCCATTAGTGATCTGTTTTGTCCGTTATTGCATAACCGGCCTCTTTAATCATCTGCTCAATTTCCGTTTTATTCGTTTTTGTTTTATCAAATACAATAATTGCGTTCTCTCCTTTATAAGACACTTTTAAGTCTACAATTCCGCTGAGTTTTTGTACCTCTTGTTGTACGTGTTTTTCACAGTTAGCGCAGGTCATTCCGCCAATAGTGAAGACAGTTGTTTTTAAATCGGCTTTGTCTACTGCGAGTACTTCTGTATTAGTATGCGTGTAAAAAATGGATGAATAGTATGGAAAAGTCAGCATAAAAGCTGCAAATAGCGTTATTATTCCTAGAAACACTTTGGACTTTATAAATTTTGGGCTTTTTTCTAGTGCACACGCACGGTCTATTTCTTTTTGTGGTCTTAGTTTTTGATACCATACAAAGCCAAGAGCTATTACGGATATTCCTATTAAATAGGGTCTAAAAGGTTCGAGCCAAGAAAATGTTGCCAATATGCCGCTGGTACCAGCAATAATACTTAAAATCGGCATAATACAGCACAAAGAGGCTGTAATTGAGGTAAGGATGCCAATTCCCAATAGGCTTTTTTCACTTTTCATATTACTCCTGCTATTTTATTTTTATCGAGTATGTCAAAAAAAGGTTTTAGTAGTTTTTCGTATTCAACGGTTAGGGAATAAAAAACTGTTTGTGCTTCTCTATCCATTTCTAATAAATTCCGATCTTTCATTTTTCGCAAGTGTTGCGATACCGCAGAAATATTCATTCCAAGAATATCGCTGATATCGCAAACGCAGAGTCTTTTTTCGTCAAAGAGCAGGTAGACTATTTTTAGCCGCACGCTATTTCCAACTAATGAAAGTCCGTTTGCTAAATAATCAAACGATTCATTTAATTCTGAAACTGTCTTTCTACACCGATTTATTTGTTCAATATCCGCTTGTTGTCGAATGCATGAATTATTTTCCATAAAACAAAGTTACATTTATTTATTATTTAAGCAAATGCTTAAGTACATACTTTGAAAGTATTGAAAAATTTAACACTTTAGGGTTTTAAAGCGAATGCTTCGTTCTTATTAAAAATTGTAGTTCAAAATATCTAGTACATATTTTGAGCTTGATATATGGTTCGTGCGATTGATGAAGAATCGAAGTTTCTTTTACTTAATTTTTCCTGATGTAATCAGTGTTTTTTTAAATTCTTTCTATTTTTGACATACTAGCGTATTTACAATAAGCAGTTTTAAAGTAAATAGTGCTAAAAAAAAGAACCTACTAAAAACGATTTCGTCTTTTCAGGCTTTTAAAGAAGCATCTGTTACGGTTAAAAGCGAATCAATTTTAACGAAAAAAAATCGTATGCCTTGGTACTTCTGCTGAAAACGGGTCGTTTAGACTGTATTACGATATATTGTTCTTGCTGTATATGTGCATTTTTTATTATGTTTAGATTGTAAATTTAAGAAAGGAAAAGGCAATGAGTGAAATAAAAAGTGAGAAGAGGAAAGCTAAAAGTGGAAAATGGAGGACTATTACTGTAAATATAATAGGCTATAAAATAAATAGACATCGTATTTTAAAACAATATAATTTACTGATATTCAGTTTTGTAAAGCTCACTTTAACAGTTGAAAATAATACGAGCATCTCTATTAATAGTGATAAACTCTATAAATATAGTACTTTTGATAATTGATCATAATTTGAATACTTAAAGAATAATAAAATGGCAAATACACTATTTGACAAAGTATGGGATTCACATGTTGTTCGTCAAGTCAAAGACGGACCAGATGTTTTTTTTATAGACCGTCACTTTATACACGAGGTTACAAGTCCTGTAGCTTTTTTAGGACTAGAGAGTAGAGGAAATAGTGTCGTATATCCTGCGCGTACATTCGCAACAGCAGACCACAACACACCAACAATAAACCAGCATTTACCAGTAGCAGATCCCTTGTCTGCAAATCAGTTAGATGCTTTAGAAAATAATGCTGCTAAACACGGTATTTCTCACTGGGGTTTAGGAGATGAAAATAACGGAATCGTGCATGTGGTAGGGCCAGAAAATGGAATTACATTGCCTGGAGCAACAATTGTTTGTGGAGATTCTCATACATCAACTCACGGAGCCTTTGGAGCTATTGCTTTTGGTATTGGTACCTCGGAGGTAGAAATGGTCTTGTCTACACAGTGTATTATGCAAGTAAAACCTATGAAAATGCGCATCAATGTATCCGGTGCATTAGGCTTGGGTGTAACACCTAAAGATGTGGCTTTGTATATTATAGCAAAACAAACAACTTCTGGGGCAACAGGGTATTTTGTTGAATATGCTGGGGAGGTTTTTGAAGAGATGTCTATGGAAGGTCGTATGACCGTTTGTAACTTATCTATTGAGATGGGCGCAAGAGGAGGAATGATTGCTCCAGATGCAAAAACGTACGAATATATGAAAGGACGTGCTCAAACTCCGAAAGGAGCAGATTGGGACAAAGCGATGAAATATTGGGAAACTTTATATACAGCAAAAGACGCAGTATTTGATTTAGAATACACCTATGATGCAGCAGATATCGAGCCAATGATAACCTATGGTACAAACCCAGGAATGGGAATGGGTGTTTCAAAATCGATTCCAACTGCAGAAAGTTTAGCAGGAGGCGTAGAAACCTATAAAAAATCTTTAGGATATATGTCTTTTAAGGAGGGTGATTCTATGATTGGTAAAGAAATTGATTTTGTTTTCTTAGGTTCTTGTACAAACGGACGTATAGAAGACTTTAGAGGTTTTTGTTCTATTGTTAAGGGAAGACAAAAGGCAGCCAATGTTACAGCTTGGTTAGTGCCAGGTTCGCATAAAGTAGTGGATCAAATTAAAGCAGAAGGTTTAGACAAAGTGATAACAGCTGCAGGTTTTGTTTTGAGAGAACCAGGTTGTTCAGCTTGTTTGGCAATGAATGATGATAAAGTTCCTTCGGGAAAACTATCAGTATCCACATCCAACAGAAACTTTGAAGGAAGACAAGGACCAGGTTCTAGAACATTATTAGCATCCCCTTTAGTAGCCGCGGCATCTGCGGTTGAAGGCGTAGTTACGGATCCGAGAACGTTATTAGTATAAAAAATAAAATGTGCAAAAGTTGAAAAGTAAGAAAGTTCGCAATCTTAGGACTTTTTAAACTTTAAACTTTTGAAACGATACAAACAACAATAGCATGGCTTACGATAAATTTCAAGTATTAACCAGTACAGCATATCCGTTACCAACAGAGAATGTAGATACAGATCAAATAATTCCTGCTCGTTTCTTAAAAGCAACAGAGCGTATAGATTTTGATGTAAATTTTTTCCGCGATTGGAGGTACTATCAAGATGGAACACCAAAAGCAGATTTTCCTTTGAATAAAGAGATATATGCAGGTTCTCAAATATTAGTTGGTGGTAGAAACTTTGGTTCTGGTTCTTCAAGAGAACACGCAGCTTGGTCTGTGTATGACTTTGGATTGCGTTGTGTAATTTCATCAGCATTTGCAGATATCTTTAA
>ENA-ORXF01000728-ORXF01000728.1-marine-metagenome-genome-assembly--contig:-NODE-728-length-22651-cov-5.086028_pt1 | contig 22651 bp, 29 predicted proteins | sample MGYA00237864_ERZ511476 | MGnify/ENA primary metagenome ERZ511476 (study PRJEB26306, sample SAMN06343908) | marine metagenome | isolation source: coastal waters | place: Atlantic Ocean: West Antarctic...
TTGGTGCCGAAGGCCGGACTCGAACTGGCGACCTACTGATTACAAATCAGTTGCACTACCAACTGTGCTACTTCGGCGTTGTTTGTTTTATTTGGTTGTTACCCTCTGCTCTGTTTCAAAATCTGCTACACTGGGATATTTTCTCAGTTGTAACCCGTAGTTATTTATGCCACTTGGAATTACAGTATTTTCATTAAGTGCCAACATATTCTTTTTGAATGGCAAGTAATCTACATAGTGATGCCATCTTCCGTACTTCCAAACTACTTTAGCAACATCTGGGTGCATGTCTGCTAACATCTGCGACTTGTTTATAGTACCATCAGTATTATAACCTGTCTTTTTGAAGTCTTCATTTTCCTTAAATTCAGCATGATAGAACTCTTCGGTGTTACCACCTTTAACTGTTTGAGTTGCACACTTGCCTTGTAAGAAGGCATTGAACTGTACTGTACAGTCACCGTCTTTAAGGACTCTTAAACAGATATCAGTGTCTTCATTGTATCTGCCTCTCCATCTATACTTACAATCGTTTTCGATTAGTAGTGTAGAATAGATTCTTGTATTCTTTACATAAGGTGGATATGATTGGTCAGCGGCACAGAAGAATCGATACTGTGGTCCTGCAATCTTTACGTTATCGTATCTATCACAAAAGTCTTCCATAATCTTAAACATCACACCAGATTCAACTCGAATACGTTGATTGTTATGAAGTCTATAGAAGTCTTGTATGTTGTCATCTAGTACCCAGTGTCGTTTTGCACCTAGTACTTCCATTGAATGGTCCCAACACCAGTTTCTTGCTCTACCAGGACCATCACCATGATTACTAAATGGTAATGTCAACAATGTTACATATGGTCTAATATTAAAAGTATCTAAACACTTATCATAATTCTCATAGTCTTGTGGTTCGATTGCAATATAGTGATGTATCTTCATACGTGACAAAGACCTAGAAGTGAACATAGACTCGTGTCTTGTTTTAGATATTATATATACTGGATATTTTGGTGCGGTTCTCATTATGATGACCAACCTTCGTTACTTTCGTCATCGTCATGTTGTGGTACGTCATCGTCTCCGTCGTCATCTTCTATCCAACGTAGTAACGCATTCTTGGTAATCTCTAATTTCGGATACCAAGCACTTTTTGTTTTCTTTGTGAGATGCGTATTACCAGTTAACTTAGCAAATGCTTTATAATCTTCTTCATTTCTAAAGTGAATTCGCACTGTTTTCCATGGTCCATTATCATCTTGCTTGTACTCTGGCATTCCTTTCCAGTGTTCAGTCCAATGGTCTTGGTCTACTACAGTTTCTTCTACTTCAAATAGACTTTGAAATGCATCAGGATTTGCGTCTGCTTCTTGTTTATTCTGGTCAGCGAGGTCCATAAGGTTCTCATATTCACCAGATTCATTTACTTGTGGTTTTGGTGTCTCAGATTCATTCATATTATGCCCAATTGTATTGTTGATTACAATTATTATATCACATTTATCTAGTGAATGTCAACCTATATTTTACTTTTTCTCTATTTCGTACATTGCTTTATAGGTTAACGGTATCATCTTCTTAAGAGACTGACCACGTATGTCATCTAATGCCTCTGTCATTTTATGATATCCTGATAAATCTTCATCTTTCTCAGGTGAGTTTTTATCAAAGAATTTTATATATCCTTCTGCCATGTCAATTATATGTTCTTTACCAGCGATATCTTTATTTTTTAATTCTTCGATATATTCTAATGCTTGTATTTTTAGTTTTTCTTTTGTATCAGTAGGCAGTAAACTCATTTGATAAATTGATGGACCAAATACGAAATTTGTTTTGAGTAAATTCCACTGCATCTTTTGAGGTTTTAAAATCTCTTCGGTTAGACCCAACCACCAATTACATGTTTCTACGAAATAAGGTGCATTCATTAGCGACCATGTTGGTCCCCAAGAAATCTGAACATTGTTCACTGTTGTAGACCATTCCATCCATGTTCTTACAGATTTTTCTGTTATGTCCCACTTAGCATTATGTCGCATATACTCTTGTACATCACCAGTACCATCGACACTCATAAACACACTAAGATATTTAAAGTTCTTCATCAGGTCAAATATTCGTTTCTTAGGTACCCAACTTGCGTTAGTAAATATGAAACAATGAACATTTTTCTGTTCTAACTGTTCCATAAACTTAGGAAAGTCAGGATGTAACATTGGCTCACCACCAGTTATCTTTATGTACTGTAAATCTTTGAAATCATCTGGATGCCATTCTTTTTCAATGTTTATTCTTTCTACCTTAGTATTATCATTTAATGTTACTCTTACCTCACTAGATAAAGAATGATTTGGTAAACCATTAGACTTAATAATTTGTCCAACTATTGATACAATTCCACAATCTATCCACTTTCCTATATCATTTTTCATTTCAAATTTAGTAACATCCCATTTTCCGCCAAGAGGCTTAACGATTTTAACTATAAATTTCAGAGGTCCTATTGCAACAGTATCTGCGCCATGAATTATTCCCATAAAACCACGTTTTTTAAGTTCGTTTTCATCTTTAATCCAACTATGACTAAGGTCACTATGACATGTTCTACATGCTAGATTACAATAGTTACCAAATGTCATTTCCATAAATTGTAGTTTTGGATTTTCTAAGTCTGGTGTAGTGAAGTCACGAAAAGTTTCAATATGCCAAGTTTCAATTTCTTTCTCTCGAAAACTTTGATAGCCATGCTCTTCTGCATGGTAGCAAGTAGCACAACCAGGTACTTTCTCACCTTTCAACATCTTTTGTTGTATGTCTTTTATAAATGGATGATTAAGATGGTCACCTAAGTTCTTATACTCTTTAATGTTAGGTAGATTTTCTTTCTCTCCGTCCTCTCCGCCTTTACGAAACACACAGCATACACTTGCCATGTTGGTGGGGTGTACATATAGGTGATTAAAAGGAAGTGGACAATATGTCTTAGATACGATTTCTTTCATGCTTTTATTTATTCATTTATATAGTTAATGTCAACCTATATTTTACTTTTTCTCTATTTCGTACATTGCTTTATATGTTAACGGTATCATCTTCTTAAGTGATTGACTACGTGATTCATCTAATACGTCAGTCATTGTATAAAACATTTTTAACTTATCGTCTTCATTTCCTGCATCATTATCAAAGAACTGAATGTATGCTTCAGTCATATCAATCACATGATGGACATTATGAATTGAACTATTCTTCAATTCTGTAATAAATTCCTGTGCTTCTTGTTTTAATTTTTCTTTATTTGATAACAAACTCATTTGATAGTATGATGGACCAAATATAAAATTAGTTTTAACTAGATTCCATATCTTTCCGTTCAGTATTGTTTCTGTTAAATTTAACCACCATTTACATATCTCTACATAATAACTTGCATTCATTAATGACCATGTTGGCGCCCAAGAAACTTGAATATTCTCATTATCTACTGCCATTTGTAACCATGTTTTTACAGACTTTTCAGTTGTGTCCCACTTAGCATTATGTCGCATATACTCTTGTACTGTGCCCGTGCCATCAACACTAAGAAACACATGAAGAGATTTAAAATTCTTCATAATATCAAATATTCTTTTCTTAGGTACCCAACTTGCATTAGTGAATATAAAGCAATGAATGTTTTCTTGTTCCAGTCTTGCCATAAATTTAGGAAAGTCAGGATGCAACATCGGCTCACCGCCAGTTATCTTTAAGTATTGTAAATCTTTAAAGTCATCATCTTGCCATTCTCTGTCAATATTCATTCGAGTAGTAGCACCAGCACTTGGTAAACCTTTTTCTTCGAGCATCTTGTTTTCTTCTAACCAACTATGGCTGAGGTCGCTGTTACAAGTTCTACATGCTAGATTACAGTAATTACCAAACGTTACTTCTAAAAAGTCTAATGTTGGATTTTCTAATTTGGGTGGTGTGAAATCACGAAATTCTTCTATATGCCAAGTATAAATTTCTTTCTCTCGCATACTTTCGTAGCCGTTCTTTTCTGCATAGTAGCAAGTAGCACAACCAGGTACTTCTTCGCCCTTTATCATTTTTTGTTGAATATCTTTTATAAAGGGATGATTTAAGTGGTCAGACAGTTTATCATATTCTTGAATATAAGGAAGTTTATCTCTTTCATCTTCTTTTCTAAATGCACAACATACACTTGCTTTATTAGTAGGATGTACATATAAGTGATTAAAAGGAAGAGGACAATAAGTCTTCGATACTACATCTTTTAGACTCATTCAATGTCCAATGTGATTTCGCCAGATTCTATTAAAATCTTTCTATTTACTACGTGAGCCGCTTCGACATCTGCTTTTGCTTGTCCTTCATAAACAACTGCATGATGAGATTCAATCATATTTGCTGTGTATAATGTACCATCTTCTAATACAAAATCACCCATAGTTCTGCCATACTTACCTGCTTTATCTCTACGAGTTCTAATTATACAATTTGTACCTTCTGGAATTAATGTATGTGCCTTTGCAGTAGCCGCCAATCCAAATTGTTTTTCAATTTTATCTTTAGTTCTTTTCTCAGGTGTATCAATGCCTGCTACACGAACTCTTTCTTTACGTAACCAAATACCAAATCCTAAATCGATATCAACATCTACTGTGTCTCCATCAACGATACGTGTTATAACACATTTATATAGAAATGGGTCTTGAATATGTTGTTGTTCTGCCATTTTACTTCTCCTTCTTCATTAATTTAACTAGTCTAGGTTTGAACAATTTCTGGTCACCCTTGGTTGTTTTTAGGACTGGTTGGTTGTTGTCGTCTATGTCAAAGCCCGTTACTGTTGCTTTGCGATTTTTAAACTTGCCTACTAGTATCTCGTCACCGATTTCTATGTTAGGTAGTTGTAATATGTCTTTTATTTTCATTTGTCTTTTTTCTTGCCGAATTCACCTAGCATTCCCTCATGTTTGATATATTGCAATCTATCTTTCCATAACACTTCTTCGCCACTTTCATTATTTGAACACATTTTCATGTTCTCAATATAACTAGTCATAAAGTGGTCTGGCAATTCTTTGCCTATTTCATAGAAAGAAAAACTTTCTCTTGCCGCAAATAACCAGAAACTATTCACACCAAAGTTTAAACTATCTGGTTCTTGTAGATGACAGAATTTGCCATTGTCTAGTAATTTAACCATTGTTCCAGTATGAGCATATCTATGTCGATGTGTACCAGTTGGTGGTACTAAAGGAACTACATCTGTTTCGTTGACAATACGTGTTAATTTAATTTTATCACGCATCATTCTATTACCATGTGAGTCTGTTACTTTTGGTTGACCAAATGTTATACATTCTCCGACATTAAAATTAGCATAGTCTAAGTACCACGATACAACTACTGCCGCGGCGCCACCAAGACTATGTCCTGTGACACATACTTTGTAATCTTCTTTTAGTCTGGATAATAAGTCGTCAGCAATCATCTCTGCGGTTCTATGAAATCCTGTGTGAACGTTGATGCCTAATCTCTTGCTCTTATCTTTGAAGAAATTAATATCTTGCATTGCGTTATGAGAGTTTGATGTGCCTCTTACTGATACATAATGACACTTAGTAGTTTCATCAGTCAATACAATGTATCTAATTTCATTGATTTCGTTAATATAAACTGCAAAGTCTTTTTCGTAAGCCGCTAATATCTTTTCTTTGGCTTTATAGACATTGGCTGCCAGATCGGCATACCAACGTATATCTGTCCATTTTAATTCTTCAGTGGATTTCGTTTGGTTAAAATTCTTTTCTAAGTTATATTTTTTGACTAACCATCTTCGTACTACGATTGCAAGTTTGGCTAGAATCCAGCCTTTGAGTAACCATCTAAGAGTAAAACCTATTACGAATGCCATGATAATGTTCCTTACGTATGTTATTATATACGTATTTATACAATTAGTACTTCTAAAAAATTATAGACTATTTCCTATAAATGTGTTGCCCATGGTAATATAAACTGACTCTTCTGATGGCCAATCATTCATCAGTCTTTTGAATGTCATTTCTACTGTCGTAGTGCCTGGAACAGTATCAGCACCAGTCCATGACCACGCTCCACCATAACCAGAGCCACTACCACTTCTGGCTACATGGGCATCATTTAGTTCAACTTTGACCCATATGTCACCTTCATAACCCGTTCGGTCATCTACATATGCTGATATTTCAATATAGTTTGCACTATAATCAGAGTCATTTGCAATTTCTTTTTTGTGTACAACATAAGAATTTGTTAAGTCACTGTACTTGTAACGTGTACGTGTATCAACTGAACTTGAATCTTCTGGTCTTACTGAATACCTGAATGTTCCTAGTTCAGAACATAGTTGTTCCCAAGATGTTCCTTGTTGGTTGCCACTTGTATCGTTGTGTGATACTGAAACTCTAATTTCGCCACCTGCTGAAAACCAAGCATTCATCATTGTTACGTTACCCAAAGGAATTTTAACTTCTAGCACTCTTGAGCCATTCCAATTTGATACAGTCTCAGATATTTCGTTGTGAATTTCTGTGTCCCAGTCGTTGTAGTTCCAAGGTGCATTAAAACGTGTTGTTATGTCTGTTATGAACTGTGGAGCAACTGAATTCATATGAGTCGAGTCAATTACTGTTCCTGAATCTACTTCCGTAAATGGGTTTGTTATGTTGTAATATCTTGCGACTATTTCTGCCGCAGTATACAATGAGTCATGATATGAATCATCTATAACTGTACCGGTTACTGGTTTTGTGGGACCCCAATAATCTCCTTGGGCGTAACCACCATGTACTCCAGTTCCATTTAATATAGTATCTAGTATATCGTGCAGACTCGATAAGTCTGTACTGTCAATTGTACTGCCTGTGGACATTGTTATTTTCCAATTAGTCTGTTATATACATATTTATATAATTAGTACTTCATAGAGTCATCAATAGGATATTCTGTGTTTGGAGTTTGTTTTACAAGATTAAATAGAGTTTTTACACCAAAGCCAACTGCACCAATTGGACATGTATCTTTGTTTTCACGATTCCATGCCATACCGGCAATGTCTAAGTGTGCCCATGGAGTAGTTTGGTCTACAAATCTGTATAGAAATTCAGCGGCAGTTGATGAACCGCCAAATGGACCGCCTATATTTTGCATATCAGCAATCTTACTGTCAGTCATTTTATTCCAATTTTGTCCCATTGGCATACGGAAGAAACCTTCGCCACCTTCGTCACCAGCATCCATTATCGCATCTCCCCACATAGTAGAGTTCGTAAATAATCCTGCCATCTCATGTCCTAGTGTTTGAACAATAGCACCGGTTAGTGTTGCTAAATCAACAATACAGCACGGACTATACTCATTCTGTACGTAAGTTAAGATATCCGCAAGGACCAAGCGGCCTTCGGCGTCTGTGTTGAGGTTTTCGACTGTTAATCCACTTAATGACTTAACAACATCACCAGGTTTAATCGCTGTACCATCTGGCATGTTCTCAACAAGTCCTACAATACCAATTACATTCTTTTTCACGTTATGATTTGCTATGGCATGCATTGCACCAACAACTGCGGCACTTCCACCCATATCATATTTCATATCGCCCATATTACGACCTGGCTTAAGACTGATGCCACCGGTATCAAATGTAACGCCCTTACCTACTAATGCAATAGGACTTTGTTTTTCTTTGCCTTTCATATGTTCCATTACAACAACATAACTATCTCTTGCTGAACCTTGTCCAACACTTAATAATAGGTCAAGACCCATTTCTTCTAGTTGTGCTTGATGATAGATTTTTACATTGACACCTAATGGTGATAATGTATCATTGATACGCTTGGCATATTCTGCTGGATATAAAATATTTCCAGGCTCCGACACTAAGTCACGTGAAAAATATATACTTTCATGCATTAACTCAATTGTGTCAGTATCATCGACATGTATACTTGCATAGGTTGGAGTATCTTTAGTTTTATACTTTGAAAATGAATATCTTGCCATCATTGCGCCATCATATACTTCTTTAGGCATTTCATCGTCAAAATAAACGTGTTCTACTTGTTCTTTGTATTTACCATAGTATTTACCACCAATATCTCTCCAATCATTATTAGAATGCTTATCGGTTTTAACTACACAAATTACTTGTGTATTAACTTTAGATGGGTATGTCATTTCAATTTCTAAAGTATCTTTGCTGTCGATACTATTTGATTGACACATAGTATCAAGTTGACCATTTAGTTTCTTGTCTAATGTCTTGTACTCTGATGAGCCGTAAAGAATAATTATTGCTGATTTTGATTCATATGATTTGTTCATTCTAACTCTCCCTCATCTTTCCATTTTATAAAAGAATGCACTTTTCGATATTCATCTTTATGTTCTGGATGAAATCCATAATACTCCGATCCTCTGTGTCCTCTGTGTGCTAATCTGACACTTCCAGGAAAACCTTCTACATCTCCCTTATGTCTTGGTATAAAGTGAACGTGAGGCCACATAACAGATTGCCCTGCTGGTTCTCCCATATTCATACCAAAATGATATCCATCAATCTTACTTGTTTTTACCAAATTATCTCCATAAGCAACTGCTTCACCTAGTGTCTTTGTTATGTATTCTGTTGTATTTAGTTTAGGAACGAACAATAAATGTCCATCACATGCTGGCCAGGCGTCTGGATATACTCTAAAATGTTCGCCATCAATTAGAATTTCTTGTTTATTTAACTCGAATGGGGTGTCTTTAAACTCTCTAATCATCATTTCCACTCATCCAATACAGGTAAAATTCTACTTACTGTTTGTGCTGCCTTTATACTACTATCCTCGATAAATTCATCAAATTCTACGTGGGAGTCACTGCCTGCTAAATCACTTAATACTCTTACAATAACGAATGGTACATGCCAAGAACAACATACTTGTGCTATTGCACCACCTTCCATTTCGACTGCATCTGCTCCAAACTGTCCACGAAACATTTTTCTAGTACTTTCACATGCTAGATAAGTATCACCTGTAAGAATACGACCAAACTTTGGTTCTAAACCTATTACGTTTGCTACTGCATTTTTTAATCTTTCTGGCATACGATATGCTATGTCTTCGTCAGTATCGTCTAGTGCTGGAAAACTACCAGGAATAGAACTAATCAGTTGTCCATTGACAATTGCACCATAGTCATGTTGAATGAGTTCATCTGCGATGATAACAGTACCACATGGATATTCTGGATTTAAACCACCTGCACAACCACTGAATGCTATACTATCACATCCAAAGTGACCTAGTAACAAACCTGTTGTTAGTGCGGCGTTTACTTTACCTATTCCACATTCTGCGGCAATAACATCAATGCCATTCATACTGCCGAACTTAAAGATTTTATTTACAATTATTTCTGTTCTTGGTTCACTATCCCATTCTAATTTCGTGTATTCTTCTGGTATTGCTGAAATTATTCCTACTGCCATTTACGTTCCTTCTTTCGACTTAATTAGTTATTATCTCACATCTTGACTGAATAGTCAAGTGGTTCTAACGAGTATTTAGTCTAAATTATATCTTAGTTTTGGGTTATCTAATAAGGCTCGTGTGGTCTCTGTAACAACGCCCGTTACTGCTAACATTGGTCGTTTATGTAAACTGCAATTTGCAGTGCCATGGGGCATGTCTTTCCATTCCCATGTAATGATATCTCCAGCAGTCCATCGTTCACATATTTGATTACCGAAGACTAATATTTGTCCTGGTTCCCAATCTTCTAATGCAATTAGAAATCTACGTGCTTCTCTGCCATCTTCTACATCGTAATGCTTGTCCATATGCATGGTAACGACTTCACCAGTGACTTGAATGTGTAGTTTGTGTCTACTATCATCCATACCCAATGTATCAATCATCTTTTGCATCACAGGTCCAATAGTGTATGAACCTTGATACATTGACATCTCTGGGTCACCACCAGCATCGATAATATCTTTTATCTCATTCTCTGATAGATTACCACGTGGGTCTTTCTTGCCATGCTTATCCCACCTGTTATTCCAAGTGATACTAGTCATAGTCTTATAAGATTCTTCGAGTTCATCTTTCCAGTCGCCTACAAATCTTCCGCATTTTTGATATGCATCTGTATCTTTCAGTGACTTATCAAAATGATAATTTGATATTTCTTTACCTAGTTCCCAGTTTGATTTCATAATCCTGTATCCTTTATATAATATATCCATATTAGCATTGGTATAATAATAGCAAATTGCGGAATAAAGTTAAGTAAAATTGCTTTCTCTTTCCATTTCCAACCTACGTATATCCACCCACTTGCGGCAATCATCTGTAAAATACTATTCCAAGGCGTAATACCAGCGACATGAAATATCATAGCCACTAGTATTAGTACCGCACTTGTGTATTTAATGAATACTACATGAGTCTCATCTTTATACATTAATTTGTTATCTTCTTCCACCAATTCTTCATCTGTTGCACTAGTCCAACTTTTTCGACTTCATCTTCGACAACTGTTAGATATGCTGGATTTAGAATGGCAGGCTTGTAGATTGCTTGAATGTTTAATGCTTTGTTTGAAAACTCAACTAAGTCACGCAATGCAGGTTCTGTAACAAAAGACATTAGCGTATCTCTACGAGCATTACCTTCTGCACCAATAACCCATTCGTACTTACCAACTTTCTTTTGAATGGCTTTGATTGCTTGTGGGTCTTTAGACATTTCTAACAATGCTTTTTGTAATACTTCTGCATTAGGATTGCCAGCGTTTACCCAAAATGCTTTTTGCATCGCATCACGGAATGACTTAACAAGTACATATGCATCATACATTGGTCCTGATGGTGCTTCACCCCATTTCTGCTCATACAAGATTTCCATTTGTAGTCCTGGGTAGTTCACATCATCTGCGTGAGTACCATCGCCTTGTAGAATTCCGTGATGGAACCAAACTTCAGCATCGGCGTTAGGAGCAATATGCTTCTTATATGCCGCTGGATTTTCTCTGTCAACAGTTAGTTCACCACGCTTAAATGCTAAACGTCTGTCGCCGCCTTTACTAAAGCCTGCAACGAAAGTAACTTTTGATTTGAAACAAGTTGTGTATTCAGCAATAGAGCCCATTGGTCCACATAATAGTAGAGCCAGTCCCATTGCATCTGGTACACGACCTGGATTAGAGGCAAATACGATATTGTCTAAATCAGCATCAAGTCTTTTACCAATAATAATATTAAGATTCATCATACCAATTGATTCCCAATCCGCATAGTTATAGTCTACATTCTCTTGTAAGAATGATACACCATTACCACCATGTGATACCATAATAATAGTATCGTCAAATCTTAGTTCGTTTTGAAAGGCGTTTACTGCTGGAATATCTCTAGCACCTGGAAAGTTTCTAAGTTTTAGAGTGTGTCCTGGCATAAATCTCGCCAATTCTTTCAATACAATTTCTGTCCATACAGTAGTACCAGAGCCTGGCTTCTGCGGAACAACAAATGTAAATGTTTCAGCAAGTGCTGATGTGGCGATACACGCTGATAGCGCCGCTGCCATTATAATATTCTTCATTTTTTTATTTTCCTATTTCCACATTAAATTGTACCTAAGAACGTGTGGTGCATCCTTAGGCATATTCTAGTTTACTTCTTTTAGATATACTGAATACTAACAGCATAACTACGAATCCCATTATTACTAAAAACAACGGTCTTGTTAACAACTTATCTATTGAATAAATCGTTGTCATTTGCAGTGTTAACGCTTCTATCTTGGTAGCAAGTATAAATGCCATTAACATTGCGGGTCTACTAAATTTGTATTTCTTCATAAACAATCCTAAACATGTAGTAATACCAAGTATAGCATAGTCTTGCCATCCGCCTGTGTACTGAACACATGCCCATATAATAAATCCTACTAAGAATGGAAAGTAATAAATGTAAGGAACATAAGTTATCTTTGCAATTTGCTTATTAAACATTACACAAATTATACCAGTAATTACTGTAGCCCACATAAATCCAAATGTCAAACTGTCAAAGAACTTTGTATCGTCTGCTATTTCTTGTGTTCCCAATTCAAAACCCAAGTACGCAAACAATCCTAATAGTACTGCGGCAAAACTTGCTCCTGGTATGCCAAACAATACTGTTGGTATCATACTAGTTGCTTTTTGGGCATTGTTACTACCTTCTGGTCCTACAACACCTCTCATATTACCATTGCCAAATTCTTCTTCTGGGTGACTTGCTACTGTGGCACCGTAACTCATCCAATCTCCCATTGCTCCGCCTAGTCCTGGTAAGAATCCTACAAATGCTCCAATGGCACCGCCTCTGAAAGCGTCCCATTTATATTTCCAAACTGCTTTAATACCTAGCCAAGTTTGATGCGTATGAGTTCCTTCACCTATTTTTGCAATTGATTCTCCTCGTCTCCAACCAGCAATTATTTCAGGGAAGGCAAATAGTCCAGCGACAAATGGCATAAGTTGTACACCATCTGCTACATAATCCCATCCAAATGTATATCTTTCAATGTTTGTTTCTGGGTCTATGCCTATTAATCCAATGAAGATACCTACACAGATTGCTATGATACTTCTAAACCAAAACTTATTACTAACAAATCCTACACATGCTAAACTTAACAAGATGAAAGCCCATAGTTCGGGTATACCAAAGTACATAATAAGTTTGACATATTGTGGCAATAGGGCAAAAGTTAATGTACCCCAAAATAATCCATTGATTGTGCTAGTTGTGATTGCGGCAGTTAATGCCTCTGTGGCTCTGCCTTGTTGTGCTAGTGGATATCCATCAACCATTGTGGCTGCGGCTGAGTTTGCGCCTGGGATACCTAATAAAATTCCTGCGTATGTGTCACCTGTTGTACTTGAGGCAACTACTGCCATACAGAAGATTACACCTAGATATGGGTCGAAACTAAAGTAACTTATGAAACCAAATAGTGCTACGAGTCCAGTTGTGGCTCCTGCACTAGGTATAAGTCCTATTATGAGTCCGTAAAATGTTCCTGCGAGTAGGGTCAGAATTGCTGCCAAGGGTAATGTCCTTTAAAATTTATTAAATTATTTAAGACATGCCTTTACAATTCTGTAATACATGATTGAAGTGCAGTTCTGCACTAGTTTTATTTATCTTTTTTTAACTACGACTATTTTTTGTTACTTTTATTCATGAAGACTTTATATTCTTCAACTTTATCTTCTGGTATGCACGAAAGTCTAACAAGTGCAATTATTTTATCTTTGAATCTAAACTCTGGGTCAGATATCATTGATGTACATGAGTCCAGACTTGCGTATTGAGTATCTTCGTCAATATCATATTTATATTGTGTGCCATTCCCTGCCATTAATATCATGGCTATAATAAAAAAATTCATAAACCTCTCCCGTGGTTTCTATCTATACTTTGCTTAATACATAATTGAAGTACAGTTATGTACTAGTTATATTTATCTTTCTTATTTAGTGTTCTTTTAATTAATTTTCCCATAAACTTGCTCATCTACCCAATGTTGCCAAAATTGTTTTACTACAGGAAAGTTCTCTTTATAACCTTCAATATTATAACGACTCATGTAATCTTCGAGTTCTTTCTTAAATTTTTTCCAGTCGTAAAAATTATCCATATACATCATATGTATTTTACTACCCAATTCATGAAAAACATGATTTGCTTTGTCTGGATTTTCTTCTCTAAATTTTATATCTGCGTCAAATTCATTAATCCATTTACGTTCGTCAATAATAGTTGGGTCTGACTTTAACTTCCAATTCTTCTTAATTATATCTAGGTATCTAATATCTTTCACACAAATAAACGTAACAAGAGGATTAAGTTCATTAATATCGTGTGCCATTTTGGCAATCTCTAGTATCCAATCCTTGCTTGTTTCAGTATGGTGCATTTTCTGAATACTAGCAACTATATCTGTGGGTCTTTCGTGAATATAAGTTATATCATCTGATAGAAAATCACTATCATCCATAGGGATAGGAATAATACCCCACATGCTAGGAATAATACATGGTCCTTTTGAAATTGGAACATAAGATATTAATCTGTCATTCCAATGCAGTCCCGTTGTTTCTTCATCGTGGTCATATGGTACCGTCTTCAGATATTTCGAAAACCACTCGTCACCCGTGTATAGTTTATATTCCCATTTGCCGTCAAACAATAATGGATATAAACAAGCCCTAACCATATCTCCACCACTTCCTGGTGACCAGCATAATACTAATCTATTATTTTTTGCGTAAGACAAAATATAACCTATCGTTATCGTCTTGTCGCAAGATTAATACACTACAGTCAAGATGTCTTGCGGCATTTGAAATGAAGACTGGGTCCCAGTCATAAAAATTAATCCATTTTGCCGCTGGTTTGTTGTGTTGAATACCTGGATTAACTCTGAAATATAAAAAACCACCAGACTTGACCATACCAACAACACTCTCAAGTTCTGCTAGTATCTTGTCACTACTACCGAAATTGATACTGCCTAAACATATAGCAACGTCATATTCAACATCTGGATTGTAATCCAATGTATGAATCATGAAATCTGCTTTATCGTTGTATGGGTCTATGCCAACTAGATTATCAATCTTTCCTTTGAATTCATTAAAGCCACATCCAATATCGACAACATTATCTGGATTCATAGCATTCACTTCATCAATGATTGCAAGTCCACTATACTTGTATTTCTTTGTTTCTGCTTGCCAAACATTACTAAAATAATTACGCAAACATTCTGTATCGATTTGGTTTGCTAATGCATGAATTTCTGTATCTTCAATTGCAATTAGTTCAATATCAAACACACCATTAACTACTTGACAAAATGCGTGTTTGTCGTGTGTTAATGCTGGATTATTTTTCAGTATTCTATCTACTTCAGTTAAGATTTTTAAGTTCATATTTGACTCTTTTATATATCATATTCAATATCATAGGATATTGCTAAATGGTTATTTGGTTTGTTTGGTTGACGTACTTTAACATTATCGACTACTAAATTTGGTATATTTGATATCATTCTATCTAAATTAAATTTATCACCATTTTGTGATTTAACAAATGTATCATAATTATCTAAGTATGATTTAAATCCATAAGATTCAATCAAGTCTTCTAGTTTGTTGAATTGTCCCGGAGCATGATGAAAGTCACCTGCTATCATACATTTTGTATGCTGAAGTTTGTTAAGTATAAATTCAACATCATCTAATGTATCTTTGCCAACTATAGTACCACCATCTTGTCCATCAGGATAACATGGCAAGATACTGCAAAACACAAATTTATCCACACCTGTACATAATGCTTTAGAGCCTTGAAACTTATTCTTTGTTGCTCGGACTATATCTTTACTTGGTAAGTTGAATGATACACATGAATTAAACTTTAATGTTCCTTCTAGTCGTGCAATCCCCACATATAAAGAGTCTCTCATATTAGAAATACTTCTTTCTAAATGAATTTCTTTTATGTTTGTTCCAGATAACTCATTTTTAATTGGCAGTCTTTGAAATAATGCGTAATCTATATCAGTAGTTACTTCATTGAAGTAATCACTACCATGAAGCCAATCGTTAGTACAATATTGGAGTATGCGTTGGCGCATTTGGGTTATGTCGTTGGTTCTAAAGACACTGATAGAGGATAATTTGCAACTCTACTTGCCTTAACAGTCTCTTCAACTTTTTGTTCTGCGATTTCTAAGTTATACATTCCTACAATTGCCTTTTCATCTGTATGAATCTTATGTGCTAAATCAGCCGATGTATCTTTGTCGTGATTAAATAACGCCATAAGTATATCAATAACAAAGTCGAACGGAGTGCTGTCATCGTTATGCATTACTACATAATACTGCTTCGGTTCGCCTATTGTTAATAACGAATTATCGGACGATTGTATCTTTTCTTTTTCGTTACTTTCAATCATATTACTACTCTCCCTCATATAGTATATATTTATACAAAAATCACCCGTCTGTTACTAAAAAGAGAGACACATTTCTGTACCTCTCTTCAATTATAACTAATTTAGCAGTTAAAGTCAAGTAACTTTTTAGTTAATTTTGATAGATTTTGGTTTCTTTTCTTCTGGCACTAGACGTTCTAGTGAGATGTAAAGCATACCATTCTCCATCTTTGCTTCAACTACTTCAACGTATTCTGCTAATTTCCAAGTTCTTGTGAAACTTCTATTAGCGATACCCTTATGTAGATATTGAATTTCTTCGGACTCTACTTCTACCTTCTCACCTGTGATAGTAAGAACGCCTTCTTGTACATCGATTTTTAAATCGTCACGTACAAATCCAGCGAGTGCTAGAGTGATTTGATACTTATCATCACCAGAAGTCTCTACGTTAAAAGGGGGATAGCCGTTGTTCGTTGTTGTATTGAACGTATGAAAATCTTCGACCAGTCGGTCAAATCCTAGCATTGTTCTGTGGAAGTCGGGCAGGGTTAGTGTGGTTACGTGTCTTGTCATAATTTTTCTCCTTATATTAAGCAAGTTATTATTGTTTCGAGACCCTATCGGCATCTCTGTAATATACTAAACACTATTGCTTAGTACACTCTTATTTAGTCTTATAAACCGATTGTTTCAGAGAATAACACTAAATCTTTTGCGGGACCTACATCTTTTGGTAGTCCACCATGTTCTTCTATATACGCTGTCAGTACTGCTTTGTACCAATTTTGAGAGTTATGATGTGCTAGTTTATTGAAACGTGCTATTCCATGACTTGTTCCGTCCATGGTGAGTAATGCTCTAGCGGACTCTTTCTGTAGAGTTCTTACATCTAGGGTTTCAAGTACATCGATTGACATTAATACATTCTTTTCTTATGTAATTTATTCTTTGCTTGTTCACGCTTTGTGCGTTGTTTGGCAGCCGCTTTCGCTTTTTTTCTTTTTTCAGTAGGTTTAATAAATGCTTGACGTTCTCTAACTTCCTGAACTGTTCCTGCATCTGAGCATTTTCTCTTCCAGAGTCTTAATCCTCTTTCGAAGTTGTCATGTTGTATTTCTACATGAGTGCCTATTGGTCTTTCTCTGCCTATAACTTTCTTCTTTGGTATAAATTTAGCCATCTTTATATAGTAGTCCTATTATTCTATTTCCGTTTAATGACAAGTTAGAGTCATATCTAAAATTAACTAGATGACTTTCGATTGCATTTTTAAATTGTTTGAATACTTCCGAACTATTTGAGTTTTCTCTACCACGCATCTGAATAGTGATTTTCACTTTACATCCGCTGTCTAAAAACTCTTGTACATGATTTAGTTTTATAAGTAAATCATTTTCGCCAATATTAGGTTTAAACTTAACTTCTTTAGTATCAATTCGAGATGCTCTGGCTTTTTTAGCCACTTGCTTCTCATTCTTTTGTAATTCGTATTTGTATTTATTTAATTCTATTATTCTAGCGACCGGTGGGTCTGCTTTTTCTACAATTAATACTAAGTCTAAGTTCTGTGATTTAGCAAGGTCGATAGCCTCAGATGTTTCCATTATTCCTAATGGAGTTCTATCTTTATCTACTACCCGTAATGTATCAACTTTTATTTGACTATTATAGACTATATTATTTGTACTACTGCTCTTTTTGTAATAATTACCCATCTATGCTTTGCTCATTCTCCAACTCATCTTCTGCGTACACTAGTATCGGTGTATCTATTTCTGCATTAATAAATTCTTTAGTAATAATGACTTTTTCAAGTCCCTGTTTTGCAAGTTTTGGAAGAGTGAATTGCATTTTTAATAATGACTTTTCTATTACACTTCGTAGTCCTCTTGCACCAGTAGTATCCTCATGGGCAATTTTGGCGATTGCTGATAATGTTTCATCACCCATCTCTAGTTCTACATTGTCTAAAGAGAACAATTTCTTAAACTGAGCAACTATACTATTCTTTGGTTCAACAAGAATCCTAACTAATTCTTCTTCTGTTAGTTCATCAAGTCCGACTATGATTGGAAATCTACCCATAAATTCTGGAATTAGTCCATACTTAAGAAGGTCTTGTGTTCTAATTTCTTTTCTAGTATTACACTTGATGATGTCAGTCTTGTGAGATGCACCAAATCCTATACCAGGACTAGTATTAACTCTGTTTTCTACAATCTTGTCTATGCCTACAAAAGCGCCGCCAACAATGAATAAGATTTTTCTTGTGTCTACTTCAATCATCTCTTGGTTTGGATGTTTACGACCCCCGCCAGGTGGGACACGAACAATTGTTCCTTCAACAATCTTCAGCAATGCTTGTTGGACACCTTCACCTGATACGTCTTTTGTAATTGATAAGTTTTCGCCTTTCTTTGCTTTCTTATCAATCTCATCAATGTAGATAATACCACGTTCTGCTTTTTCAACATCAAAATCTGCTGAAATAAGTAATCGTTGGACAATGTTCTCTACATCTTCACCAACATAACCACTTTCAGTTAATGTTGTTGCATCAATTTGTGCAAATGGAACATCGAGGAAGTTAGCAATAGTTTTGCCTATTAATGTCTTACCAGTACCACTAGGTCCGAAAACTAATATGTTAGATTTATCTAATTCGATATCTGTGTCAGTAGAGTTGATACGTTTGTAATGGTTATACACTGCAACTGCAACAACTTCTTTTGCTTCATCCTGACCAATCACATGTGCATCTAGATACTCTTTAATTTCTTCAGGAGTAACTGTTACTGATTCGTAATCATCGTCTTGTTTTTTTGATTTTACTTCATGGATAATATCGTGACACAGGTCAATACACTCATTGCAAATGTATTGATTTGGTCCCGCAATTAATGTCTTAATTTCGTTCTTTGGTTTTCCACAAAATGAACATTTAAACTCTTTATTTTCTGCCAATATAGTACCTATGCCTTTTACTTATTAGTATTAGTGTCAACATCATCCAACCAACCATCTTGTCTAATTGCCTGAGTATTTATCTCTCGTTGAATCTCTTTCTTAACTTCTACTACTTCTTCTGGAGTTAATTCTTCTTCGATTTCTTCGTCAATATCGGCATCATCTAAGACTACACCTATATTTTCGTCAATTTCTTCAACTTCAACTTCTTCTTCGATAATTTCTTGGATTTCTTCAACAACTTCTTCAGGTGGAGCGATATCTATTACTTCTTCTTCATTAGTAACATTATCGCTTATTTCGGGTGAAATGTCAAGTGGTTTCTTTACTTTTTTTTTTTGAAAGAAACTTTATCGAAAATTTCTTCCTGTCTGCCGCCATTGTTTCTATTTTGGAAACTATAGTTTGCCGCAATTAAGAGTAATACTGCCAATGGGTCAAATACGAAAATGAATACAATGATAAGCCATCTTACTGCTTGGTCAATGGTGTCATTATCTGTGTTATCATATACCATCTCTGCGATGTATTTAATAGGTCCAATCTCAGTTGCTATTGCTCTAATTTCACGTTCTAATTCAAACTTCTGGTCAATCAAAACATCAATAGCATCGTCATTAGAATTTATTGTCAACTGAAGTGCATCAATTTCTACTGAATTATCAACTTGTGATACGTTTAATAGTTCATTACGTAATCTATCAAGGATAATTAAAGAACCTGCAACTTCTCTATCTGCTTTTTCACGTAGTCTTTTTATTTCTACTCTAGCAGAAGATATTACAGGAGACTCCATGCCTCTTGCTTCTTCAATCTTTACTAGTAAGTCCATTTTACGGTCATTGATTTTTTGTGAATCTTGACCTCGTAACTTTACTACCATATTGCTAAGTCTGATGCGTTCTGCTTTATATTGATTTTCGAAATCTTTGCGAACTTCTGCAATCTTCGTTCCTAGTTCAGTTAATTTTAATGCATTTGCTTCGTTCCATTCTTTTAGAACTTCTGAGTTTCTCCAATATCCCCAAGGAATACCGACAACTGCTTGTGCTTTCTTAAGGTCTGCATTTGTACCAGATTTTGACATCTCTTTAAATGTTGCTATGTCTGATTTGATTTTTGCAATCTGGTCATTGAATGGTGCTACTGCGTAGTCGTAACTTGTAGTGTCATTACCAACGCTAGTGATATCATTCTCGTACTTCTTTGCCTGGTCCTCAAGTTTGTCAAGGTCATTATCTAAGTTGTCCATTTGATTTAAATAAGGAGTAACTTTGCTATCGTCTTTTGTTAATTCAGTAGTAATGATTACATTCTGTTCATCGATTGAAGGTTGAATTCGGACCATAACATTGTCCATTCTTGTTTCTTCTTGGTCGATTTGTCCTTGTACTTTTGAGGTATCTGTTTCGCCCTCAGAATCTAATTTTACAATCTTTGTTTCAAGTCTGGTGTTTGTACTTTCGTATCTTGCCATATCTTGTACGACACGTTCAATACGAGCAGTGTTTTCTTCACTATCGGCCGCTTGTTCTAAGTGTGCCTTTGATAGGAAACCAAAAATACCCATTGATGTAATAAGCATCAATACTATTACGGCAACTGTAAGATAAGATTTTAAAAGAAAAGGTGCCCTTTTCCAGTTTCTATATACCCATGATGCCGCTACTAACTTACCAACTTCAAGTGCTACTGCCATAATGGCAACAGAGATTGCTGATGCAGTAAATATGGCCATAAGACCAGCAACTGAAAACCAAGCGGCAATTGCCGCGATTGTGATTGCAGTTATAAATGTAATTATTGGAAATAACATAATAATACCTCCCCCTTAATGTAATAAAAAAGCCCCTTAATAGAGGCTTTTATTTCTCTCATACTGTATTTATGAGATATTACACTGGAATTGTGTTATCAGTTATAATAAGTATGTACTTAATCTAATGATAATGTCATTCTCACTGGTACGATTGAACCAACTCTATACTGTCTGTTTGTCTCAAAAGTGTGAACCATGTTACCGTATAGTTCAACAGATGTTTCATATCCAACTACCACATTTTCTGTAACTCTTACATATGTGATTGAACACTGTTCAACTTGTTTATAACCTACGATTACTTTTTGTCCACCATTCTCTTCACCTACTTTAGCACCAAGAATAGCACCAAAGATAGTTGCGGCATCTTTACCTTTGCCACCACCTACTTGATTACCTAGAATACCACCAATGATTGCTCCTGCAATCGCATCTGAGGCATTACCTTTGCTGTTACCATACACAGGAACTTCAACAATCGTACAATCACGTTGTGGATTGTTTCTAATTACTTGTTGCATGATAGCAGTACTTGATAGAACTGTGCCATCGATAGTGGCAGTTTGATTTGAAGCCATAACATTTGTAGTAAAGATACTCATTGTTAGGGCAATTGCTGTTACTAAATATTTCATTTTTAACTCCTATTGTTGTATTTAAATTTTGATTCTTAATTATTATAACACAAAACCGAATTATGTCAAGTTTTTGCTGTTTTTTTCAATTTATACTCAAAATTCTGAGTAGTTGCGTTAATATTAAGCAATTTTGCACCATTTTTAATATGGAAATGTGTTGCCATGGGTGTTAACGGCGACAAGGTGACTATTCGTCTAATATTTGTTTGTTCTAGTAGATGAGACTTCAACTTAGTCATAATCTCTCTACCAGCCCCTCTCTTGCGACTCCAGACCGTATATGCGACTGCTGTATTAGAATCTTCTTTCAAATGTGCATTTTGACTAATAAGGTCTAGTTCTCGTTCACTTTGTGGCACATCATTACAGTATGCTACGCAAATAACACCTTCAATGGTGTCTTCGTACTTCAAACCGTATATCTTGCGTCCATAACTTGTTCTAAATGCTAAATCTAATCCTGGTCTAACTGGGTCTTCAGTTACGTCAATATCAGTTAATTCTACTAGTTCTGTTCCTTTCACCCAATGAAAGAAATCATCCATCCTCGCTCTAAATGTTTTCAAGTTCTTCACTCTCCTCTACTCTTTATCAAACTTATCTAATAGATGTGTTTTATCTTCTTTATATCCCTTTTGTGGGTTCCATGCATCTGCATCTGGCAATGGGTCAATCTGTTCTACAATCACTGGCCATATCTGTGACATCTTATCATTTATGTCTAATAACCGTTTAGTAAACAATGGATTATTATCCGCTATAATGGCATCTGCTGGACATTCTGGTTCACAAACTCCGCAATCGATGCATTCATCTGGATGAATGACCAACATGTTTTCACCTTCATAGAAGCAGTCTACGGGGCAAACTTCGACGCAGTCGGTGTATTTGCAGGCGATGCAGGAATCATTGACGATATAGGTCATACAAAGGTCGCTCGTTTTTAACGTTTCAGTGGTCTAGCTAATTCAGGAACCACGATCATTCAAGGTGGTCTGATGCCCCACCAAAGGAATGGATCTTATAAAGATCACCCTTGCGCCTGTCCCGCTTTGTGGGACGTCCTTTTCCCTCAAAACTAGGATTGATGGGATGTTTGTTCTTTGGTTTCAGCTCTGGAGGGGACAGGTCGGTGTAAAGCACCTGTGCTTCGGGTGCTGGGCCGCGTCGATTTCC
>ENA-ORXF01000729-ORXF01000729.1-marine-metagenome-genome-assembly--contig:-NODE-729-length-22638-cov-5.392979_pt1 | contig 22638 bp, 19 predicted proteins | sample MGYA00237864_ERZ511476 | MGnify/ENA primary metagenome ERZ511476 (study PRJEB26306, sample SAMN06343908) | marine metagenome | isolation source: coastal waters | place: Atlantic Ocean: West Antarctic...
GTAGAGATTTTAAAAAAAATTATATAAAAGCAGATAATAATGAATTAAAAAATTTTGTAGGTATTAATAATAATTATCAACAAGGAAAAACAGTTGATATTGCTTTAAATACTTATATAAAATCGAAATCATTTAACATAACTAAGATTATAAATTATTTAAAAAACAATGAGCATATTTACTATCAATAAGTCGAAAATTTTAAAAAATCTTTTAAAAAAAAGATTAGTTAAAATAGTTGGTGCTCATGATGGTCTAGGAGCAAAATTAATTAGTGAAGCTGGATTTGATGGAGTTTGGGCGTCTGGTTTAGAAATATCAGCCTCACATGGATTACCTGATGCAAATATTCTGACCATGTCTGAATACTTAGAGAGAGCTACTGAAATGAATGAAGCAACTACCCTGCCAGTAGTAGCTGACTGCGACACAGGTTATGGAAATATAAATAATGTAATTCATATGATTGAAAAATATGAAAAAGCAGGGATCGCAGCGGTATGTATAGAGGATAAATTATTTCCAAAAACAAATAGTTTTATTGAAGGAAGACAGGATCTTGCAGAAATTGAGGAATTTTGTGGAAAAATTAGAGCTATAAAGGAAACTCAAATTAATCCTGACTTTATGGTTTTTGCAAGAGTTGAGGCATTGATTGCAGGATGGGGAATGAAAGAAGCTTTAACCAGAGCAAATGCATATAGTGACAGTGGAGCAGATGCAATTTTAATTCATTCAAAGAAAGAAAATAATAAGGAAATATTAGAATTTTGTAAAAAATTTAAAAAAAGAAAACCAGTTGTTGTAGTTCCAACTAAATATCCAAATTTTCATGAAAAAGATATGCCAAAATATGGTATTAGTTTAGTTATTTATGCTAATCATGTATTAAGAAGTACAATTAAAGCTGTATCAGAGACTTTAAAAATTTTAAAAGAGAAAAAAAAACTCTCCTCTATAGAGAACAAAATAGCACCTCTGGCAAAAGTATTTGATCTACAGGGAATGAGCACTTTAAAAGAAAATGAAAAAAATTACCTAAAATCTTTTACTTCAGATACACAAGTTTTGATACCTGCCGCAGGAACTCCACCAAACCTTAAACAATTAAGAAAAGGTGATGAATTTATAGCAAAAAATTACCCAGTCGGCCTGATAAAGCTTAATAATAAAAATATTCTAGATAGAATTATAGAAAGTGCATCAAAGAATAAAATTGATAAATTTTCATTAATAACTGGTTACAAATCTGAAAAATTCAGCAAATATAATAAAAAAAACTTTAAATTAATTAAAAATAAAAACTTTGCCAAATCAACTCAGCTAGACTCTATGGTTATGGGATTAGACTCAAAATTAAATTCGATAGTTGTTTTTTCTGATTTAATAATTGAGAGTGAAATTATAAACAGACTTATATCAAATAAAAAAGATATTTGCTTGGTAATTGATACAATAAATGAAAATTCAAGCAAATATGCAGATGTTGTTTTTGCAGAAAAAAAACCATTTATGGAGGGTAGAAAATTAACACAACACAGAAGAAATATTGTTAAAAAGATAGTAAATACTCCTGCGGATAAAAATAAAAATTTTGAATTTATTGGAGCTTGCTATTTTTCCAAAAAAGGTTCAGAAATTTTACTTAAGGAATATAAAAAGATTGTTAAAAGAAATAAAAAATTAGACTTTAATTCAATGATAAATCATTTAATAAAAAACAGAATAGAAGTTAGTGCTATAGAAATCAGTGGTGGTTGGATGGAAATTAGATCTAAAAAACATTTCAATTTAGCTAAAAATAATTTCTCTGATAATTAATGTGTGGTTTTTTTGGAATATTTTCTCCAAATATCTTAAATTTTGATAAAATAAAATTAGAAAGCTTAACAAACCTATTAAATCATAGAGGCCCAGATAATACTGGGTATTTCACAGATAGGAATATAAGCCTTGGATTTAAAAGACTTTCAATAATTGATTTAAAAAATGCCAATCAACCGCTTGAAAGTTTAAACAAAAGATACGTAATAGTTTTTAATGGTGAAATTTATAATTATAAAGATTTAAGAAGGCATCTAGTCTCAAAAAATATAAAATTAAAGTATAACTCAGATACAGAGGTTTTATTAGAGGGCATTTCTCATTATGGATTAGACTTTATAAAAAAAATGAATGGCATGTTTGCTATTGCATTATATGATAAAAAAGAAAATTCCATATTTCTTTTTAGAGATAGGCTAGGCATCAAACCATTATTTTATCATTACGATGGAAATAAAATTATTTTTTCATCAGAGATCAAACCTTTGATTTATTCCAATTTAATAAAGAGAGAAATAAACTATAATGCTTTAAGTTCTTATTTATCCTTTAGACATAATTATGGAGTAGGTAATTATATTAAGGATATTGAAAATGTAGAACCTGGAGAATATCTAAAAATAAGTTTAACTGGAATAACAAAATATACTTATTGGGAATACCCATTTGAAAATGAAAAATTTTCTCAAAGTGAAAAAAAAATACTTGAAAATTGTGATGATTTATTAAATGAAGTTACTTCTGAACATATGGTTTCCGATGTTCCTGTGGGAAGTTTGCTATCAGGGGGTTTAGACTCATCTTTATTAACTGTTCTAATGAGTAAGCATAGTGATCAACAAATTAAAACATTTTCTGCTTCATTTGATAAATCAGATTATGATGAAAATAAATATGCATTAACTGTTGCTAATAAAATTAATTCCAAGCATACTAATATTAAATTAACATATCAAGAATATGAAAATAATTTAGAGAGCATAATAAATCATACTCAATCTCCTTTATCTATTCCGCATGAAATCGCCCTAAATACCTTATTTAAAGAAATAAATTCACATTCAAAAGTTGTTATATCAGGAGAAGGAGCAGATGAGATGTTTGGGGGATATGGAAGAGTTCAGAGTGCTGGTTTTGATTTTGAAAAGATAGAATTAATAAAAAAATATTTTCCAAAAATTCTTCATAAAAAAATGTTTAATTTATTTGGGTCCTCTGAAGAATTTAATTGGAGCAGGTATACCAATCAGAAAGATCATTTTTTTGATGTTTATAAGTGGTTTAATAGAGATGAAAAATTGGGATATTTTAATAAAGAAATTAAAGAAGAATTAAATAATGATGAGGTAGTCAATTCTTTTTGGACAAATGAATTTGAAAAACAAAAGGGGTTTAATAACAAGGATAAAATGATATTTTTATTCCAAAAATTTCATCTACGTTGCTTGTTACATAGATTAGATGTTCATTCAATGGCACATGGTGTAGAAGCAAGAGTACCATTTTGTGATCATCGAATTATAGAATTTATGAATAGAGTCCCTTATAATTTGAAATTTAAATGGAAAAATACCTTAAATAATTTACAGGGACTATTTAATAATAGTTTTGAAAATTCTGAGAGCAAAGATATTAGCAAATATTTGCTTAGAAAAATAGGAACTAAATATTTACCAAATGAAATTGCATATAAAAAAAAACTTGGTTTTCCAGTACCTCTTGACCATTGGTTAGGTGGACCATTTTTAAAATTTGCAAAGGAAATTCTTCTTGATCATAAGACAACTTCTAGGTTTATTTTTGATAAAAATAAAGTAGAAGAACTGCTAAACAATAAAGAAAATTTAAATTATGATTTTTGGGGAAAAAAAATATGGTTATTACTAAATGTGGAACTTTGGCAAAGAAATGTTATAGATAGAAAACAATAAATGATTCAAGCAAAAATTTTTTTAGATGAATTTATAAAAAAAGATATTTCTTTTTTTGCAGGTGTTCCAGACAGTGTGTTAAAAAGTTTCATTTCTTATTTAACTTTAATAAAAAAAAAAAATATAACACATAGAATAGCAACAAATGAAGGTAGTGCGATAGCATTGGGAATTGGTTACAATTTAGCAACAAAAAAAATACCTTTAATTTATTTCCAAAATTCAGGTTTAGGACACGCAGCTAATCCCTTGTATACAATGGCTGATAAGAGGATTTATTCAATTCCAATGATTTTATTAATTGGGAGAAGAGGCTTCCCAAAAGAGAATGACGAACCTCAACATTATAGAATTGGAGATATAACTAAAGATTTACTTAAATTATTAGATATTCCAGCTTTTGAAATAAACAATAAAAATTATAAAAAACAAATTTCAAAATCAATTATTTTATCTAGAAAAAAATCACAACCGGTGGCATTAATAATACCAATGAATTTCTTTGATAAACTTTCTGAAAAAAAAAATAATAATAATAATAATAATAATAAATTAAGTTTAAGGAATGATTATTTGAAAATTGTATTAAATAATAAAAAAAGCAAAGATAGAATTATCTCATCCTTAGGGAATGTAAGTAGAGAATTATTTGTTCTAAATGAAAAAAGAAAAGATGATCATTCTAATATTTTTTACACAATAGGTGCTATGGGCCATGCAAATCAAATTGCGTTGGAAATATCTCTTCAAAAAAAAAATAATAAAACATTTATTCTTGATGGTGATGGTTCAATTCAAATGCATATGGGAAATCTTCTTACAATAGGCAAGAATAGTAAAAATAAAATAATTCATATTTTGTTTAACAACAAAGTTCATGAATCAACAGGTTTTCATTCTTTAGCAAACGATAATCCAAATTATAAAATGATTTTTAGGGCCTCAGGATATGAAGGAGTTTTTGAGGTAGATAGCTTAGAAAAATTTAATAAAATACTTAGACAAAAAAATAAAAATTTAATAGCAATAATAGTAAACATAAATCCAGGAACAATTAAAAATTTGCCACGGCCATCAAAGAAGCCAAAAGATTTAAAGAAAATTTTAAGGTTCTAAATGAAAGCAATAATATTGGCAGCAGGGTTGGGTTCCAGGCTAGGAAGATTAACTAGAAATAACCATAAATCTTTAATTAAAATTGGAAAAAAAACTATTCTGCAAAGATTGATTGACCAATATGAATCTATCGGGATAACTAATATCAATATTATCTGCGGTCATCAAAAGAAAAAAATTATAGAAAAATTTCCTAAGTATAAAACGTTTTTTTACCCACATTATAAAAAAACAAATAACTTACATACACTTTACTATTTTAAGGAATTATTAAATGATGATTGTATAATATCTTTTGCAGATATAATTTTAGAAAAAGGAATTTTAAAAAATTTGGTTAAATCAAAAAATAAAATTACATTATCAGTTGACACAACTAAAGTACGTGAAGGAACTATGAAAATAGATATTGATAAAAAAAAATTACTTTATTTAGGAAATAATCCTAAAATAATTTCTGGGAACTATATAGGCGTGATGAAAATAAAGAAAATTGCTTGTAAAACTTTAATTAAATCAATGAAGAGACTAATTAATAAATCAAACAATCTTTATTTTACTGAGTCAATTAATGATATAATTAAAAAAAAGCTTTATCCAGTAAATTACCAGGATGTAAAAAAAAGATACTGGACAGAGATTGACGATATAGCTGATTTATTATCAGCTAGAGATAAATTAAAAAAAGAGATTTAATAAAAAAAATATTATTATAAACTGCTATATTTAGAAAAAAATCCAATGCCATTAAAACACTTTAAACAAGCAACTTAAAAAAGATAAAACAAAAATATAAAAATATAAAAAAAACAAAAATTAGAATATATAAAAGTATGAGTAAGATATATTATTTATTAAATATTAACTTTTTATTAATTTTTTAATATTTTAATAATTAAATTATGAAAAATGTTCTTTTGTTAAATGATTATCAGTCATTTGATCATGCAAAAAACTTTTATCTTCTTTCAAATCAGTCTTTTTTTAAAAATATAGACCTTAAAAATCAAAAAATTAAATACAAAACAATTGGTAATCTTTGCCAAAATTATCAATCTAGATACGACGAAAGAATAGAAACAAATAGGATCATTTTTAAAATTGAACAAGATTTATATAAAAGTTTAAATCATTATCACTCCACAACTTATAGTCATAGATATTGGAAAATAATTTTAGGTCATTGGGTGTCAAGATTTGTTAGAATAGTTTACTTTAGATATAAAATTTTAGATAAGTGTTTTAATAATGACCATAAAATTGATTTAGTACATGTCTCAAAATGTGATAGTTACACGCAATCAATAGATCAAACTAAAGATGTTTGGCTAACTACAACGGATAGTGAATGGAATTTTAATTTATTTTCTAAGATACTAATTAGGTGTTTCAAAGAAAAATGTGATTTAAATTTTATTGATACAGAAAAATTTCAATTCACTCCAAATAAATCAAGAGCAATAGATAATACAAGTAAAGTATTAATTAAAAATAGGTTACTTAAAATTTTATCTTCTTTCAATTTTTTAAGTCAGAATAATACTATGGCTTTTAAAAGTACTTATTTAAATATCTTTGATGAATTAAAGCTAAGTCTTTTTAATAAAGAGTTTCCGTCTATTCTTTTCAATTTAGATTATAAAAGGGAGAAATTTAGTTTAGTAAATAGAAAAAAAATTTTTTTAAAAAAAAATGAAGACATTCTTGAAAGCTTAATAAAAGATTTAATAGTAGATGCCTTGCCAAGAGTTGTTGTTGAAGATTATAAAAATATACTTAATATAATTAATAATTCTAAATGGCCAAAGTTTCCTAAGATAATATTTACATCAAACTCTTATGATGCAGATGATTTTTTTAAAATCTGGGCCGCCGAAAAAGTTGAGCTTAAGAAATCTAAATATATCATTGGCCAACATGGTTTATTTGATAGTCATGAGGATCTATTAAAAAATTCAAATGATTATCAAGTATGTGATCATTATTTGAGATGGGGTGAAAAAAAATATGAAAAAGATATTGAGGTTTTTAATTTCAAACTTGTAAATAAAAAGATTAATTTTAAAAAATGTAATCAAATAATGGTTTTTGTTAGAACTGCTGGCTATGAAATCGAAACTTACAGCAGAGATCAAGAGTTTCATATCTATAATGATTGCTTAAATAAAGTTTTAAGTAATTTTAATACTCATGACTTGAAAGAAACAACATTAAGATTAAAACATACATTTAGTGAGACTAATCCAAATGAATTATATTTTTTAAAAAAGAAATTTCCATTATTAAAAGTTAATGAAGGTGTTGGGAGTGTATATTCTCATTTTGAACAAACTAAATTATCAATATTTTTATATTTTTCTACAGGCGTATTAGAATCTTTAAGTTTAGATATACCTACTGTTTTTTATTGTCCAAAGAAATTAGTATATATAGACCCAGCAGAGAAAAAATATTTAGATATATTAAATAAATGTAAAATATTATCCTATAATGAAGAAGAGTTTATTGATAATATAAATTTTATAATTAAAGATGTTAAAAAATGGTGGCTAGAGAAAGAAGTTATTAATGGAAAAAATGAAGCTCTAAATAGATATTCTAAAATTGGAAAAAAAAATTCAGTTTTTAAAATTGTTAATATATTGAAATCTCTTTCATAATAAACTAAATACATCTCATTAAATGATTAAAATTAAAACATTAGATACAAAAATAAATAATTTAATAAAATTATTAAATACCAAGGTGATAAGTCACCCCTATATAGTTGTGATATCAATGCATGAACTGTTCAGAAATTTATATCCTCACGATCCTTATATTAAAACTGAAAAAGATAACTATAAAAGAATCTTTCAAACTGTAAAAAACTTAGAATATTTTGTTAAATCGGCATGCCTGCTGGGCTCTTATAAAAACTCATTACTAAATACAAAATTTGATACTCAAGACCTATTTGGTAAACTTTGGGCAGAGAGATTAAATAAAAAAAAATTAGATTCTTCAGCAGTTTTGGAGGAAATGTTAAATCGTTCAGGTTTTAACCTAAATTCTTTTAAGAATAAGAAAATTCTTGATATTGGTTGTGGTAGCGGAAGGTTTACAATTGCTTTTGCTAAACTTGGGGCAAAATTATCTGTTGGAGTTGACCTCGGTGATGAAGGTTTAAAAATTGCAAAATCTATAGCAAAACAAAATAAGATAAAAAATATAAGATTTTATAAATCAAATGTTCTAAAGCTTCCTTTTAAAGATAATTCATTTGATTTTGTTTTTTGTAAAGGAGTTCTCCACCATACAGGTGAAACATATAAAGGACTTGGTGAATTAAAAAGAGTTTTAAAAGAGAATTCAAGTGCTTTTATTTACCTTTATGGAGCAGGCGGAATTTTTTGGAAAACTCGAAAATTAATGAGAAGTGTAATGAAAAAGATACCTTATGATTACACAATAAAAGTATTAAACTTAATTGGTATGCCTGCAAGAAGAACAATTTTTGTTGATAGTTGGTACGTACCAATTGAAGATCATATTAATCAAAATATTTTAGAAAAATGGTTTAAAAAAAATAAGTTAGATTTTAGGAAATATAAAAATGCAAAAAAAACAGAATTAGAGTACATGGAAAAAAAAGAAATGTATTTTAAGGAGTTTTTTGGTAACGGAGAACTTAGATATGTTGTTAAAAAATTAAAGTAAATGAATTTTGATAAGAAAAAATATATTAACGATGGTTATGTAGTTCAAAAAAAAATCGTTTCAAAAACCGATATAAGTAATTTTTTTAAAGAAATAAAAAGTTTATATAAAATATACAATAAAAAAAATTTTGAAACTTTTTTTAAGAATGCAAAAGATAGAAGTTTAATTTATAAAAAAATTCAAAATTTACACTCGGTTCGATCTATAACGCAAAATATATGCAGTAAACTTGTAAAAAATAAAATTTATTCCAAACTTGGCTTTAGAGTTCCCACGGTCACTAATGGACTAATGGTGTCTTTGCCTGATGAAAATAGCAACCTCAATCCTTTACATCAAGATATATATAATTTTTTATCTTTTAATTTTATAAAGATCTGGATTCCACTAACCAAAGTAAATATTAAAAATGGATCAATGGTTGCATATAAATCAACACATAAGCTTGGATTTATTGAACCAAAATACAAAAATAAAGATGCAACTTATCCAGAAATTAACCCAAAATTTACCCTTGGATATAAGGAAGTAATTTTTGATCTTGATCCTGGAGATTGTATTATTTTCAACCCTCTTATCTTGCATAAAAGTTCAAGAAACAATTCAAAGGTTACAAGGTTTAATATAAGTTTAGATATTCAAGATTGCTATACTAATGGAGACTTAAAATTTATAAATAAATTGATTAAAATTAGAAATAAAAGATCCTTAAGAAGACAACTAATAAATAAATGAATAAAATTCAAAAAGAATTAAAAAAAAATGGTTTTGTTGTAATAAAAGGTTTTTTTTTAAAAACAAAAGAATACAAAAATTTCAAAAAATTTTTATCAGAATTTATCCTACTTGGGTTGAATAATAAAAAAAATAAAATTATCGATATTAATAAATCATTAAGTTTAAAGTTTAAAAAAAATAAAAAAATATCATCTTTTCTAAATGATTATATTAACTTGTCACCTTATCTAAGTTCATTATTTGCGTCTGACAAATTAACTTCATTTTTATCCAAGTTTTTAGAGGAAAAAAAAAATAAAATTGTTGTAAATAACCAAAGATTTAGAGTGCAAATTCCTGGAAATGATGAAATTGCTAATTTACCTTGGCATCAAGACATACATTACAATTCAATACGTAATACAAAATCTATTGTTGTGTGGGTATCTTTGGGAAATATTGATGATGAAATGGGGCCAATTATATTTAAAAAAGGTTCCCATAAGTTTGGTGAACAACAACAAATAATATCAAAAAAAAACAATGGAGATAGAGTAATAAAATTGGATATAAATAATATCAATTTAAAAAACTTAACAGATGTTCAGTACAAAACTTTATCAGGAGATTTAATATTAATTGATATGAATACTGTTCATACATCAGGAATAAATAGAAGTAAATATAAGGTTAAATATTCTGCTCAAGCTAGGTATCATGTGATAGGACGTCAACACTTGAAAGTTTAATTAAGGTATTTCTTTTAAAGTAAAGTGTGATTGCATAGATAGTTTGTATAATGAAAAAAATTATGATGCATAATAACAACAAAAATAAAGATGTATTAGCTATTATTCCTGCAAGGGGTGGTAGTAAAAGAATTAAAAATAAAAATTTAATTGATTTTTTTGGAAAGCCACTGATTCAATACAGTATTACAGCTGCTCTGGAGGCTGGTATATTTAGTAAAGTTTTTGTAAGCACAGACTCAAATAAGATAATTAAAATTGTAAATAAAAATGATTTAGAAGTTCTTTTTAAAAGAAGTAAAAAAAATTCATCAGATTCTGCAACAATTAAATCAGTATTACTTGAGGTTTTGAATACATTTAAAAAAAAAGGTTTTTCTTTTAAATATTGCTGCTGCATTTATCCAACTGCATTATTTGTAAATAAAAAATATATTCTTGAAAGTTTTAATAAGATAAAAAAATTAAATTTAGATTCCGTAATATCAGTGTCAAAATATCAAAATAATATATTAAGATCATTAAAGACTAACAAAAAAGATTTAATTCAATGGAAATACCCAAAATATAGAAACAAAATGTCACAAAATTTAAATGATTTTTACTTTGATACAGGTCAGTTTTTTTGGATTGATGTTGAAAAATTTTTGGATTCTGAAGAAATAATAACTAATAAATCAGGTTATATCATTTTGCCTAATATTGTTACCCAAGATATAAATACTTACGAAGATTTGAGAGAAGCTAAATTTAAATATTCATATTTACTTTCAAATTTAAAATAAAAATATTAATGAAGAATGATTACTTTGTTATAGCTATATTAGAAATTATAGATTTATAAAAAGTATATTTTTAAATAAACTGATAATTCAATAAACGTTATAAAAATGAAAAATTTAATTTCAATAATAATACCAACTTATAACAGAAGAAATAAATTAAAAAGAGCAATAGAAACTGTTCTAGAACAAAACTATTTAAAATGGGAAGCTATAGTTATTGATAATTATTCTAATGATGGAACTGAAGAGATGATTAGAAAATTTAATAACCCAAAAATAAAGTTTTATAAATTTATGAATAATGGAGTTATTGCAGCATCAAGAAATTTTGCAATCAGAAAATCTAAAGGAAAAATATTAGCTTTTCTTGATTCAGATGATTGGTGGACAAAAGATAAATTGTATTATTCAAATTTATATTTTAATGAAGGTTATAAATTTCTTTATCATGACATGAGAATTAAAAAAAAAAGACAATTTTTTACTAGAAAAATTGGCTATTGTAGAAATTTATTGATGAATCAATTTGATGATTTAAAACAAAATGGCCCAGCTTTTGCAACATCTTCTGTTGTAATTGAAAAAAAACTATTTTCAAAAGTTAACTTTTTTCAAGAACATAAAAAATATGTTTCTTGGGAAGATTTTGATGCATGGTTACGTGTAGCTAATATTTACAATGATTTTTATAAAATTGATCAATCGCTAGGTTTTATTAATATTGACAATGAAAACTATTTGAATCCTAAAAGAATAATTTCAAATTTAAGAAAGTTTAAAAAATTATATCTTAGCAATAAAGATCTACCAAATTGGTTATTATACAGTATTATTAAAGCTAATTATGCTTTAGGTAATTATCTTACTGTCAAAAAAAAAATTAAAAAATTAAGAATAAACGAGCTTAGCCTGAGAAATCAAATCTTTATATTTTATATATATTTTTTACTTTTTATTAGGTAATTAATCTCTTAATTTTTCTTGTTAAATAATAAGTTTTTTTATAATTTTCAAGTTTTGGTCTAATAATATCTTCAGTTTTTATTTTCAAATAGTCTAGCCAAAAGTTAGTAGAATTAAATTTATAGTATTGAAAATATTTTTTTAATTCTCTTTCTGATTTTGCTAATCCGTTATCACCATATTTCGTTACATAAGGTGTGAAATTTGGATATAAACTTGGAACATTAATTAGCCTTATCTTCATAAAATTTCCAATTAACAAATCATCAAATATTTCGTAATTTATTGCAGAAATTAAGGAGTTTCTTGGAGTAGAAAAATGTATTCCCTCTTTTCTATTTGAAAGTTTGATATTAAATTCTGATTTTCCAATTTTAAAAGTTAAAAAGCCAAATTTTTTTTTTAAGTGCTCAAACTGTATAAAATAATCATATATAGTTTTTTTATCTTTTTCATCCAAGTCATCATTCCAATTGTCACCATAAATTTTTGAATCAAAAACTTCTTCATTATTTTCTTCAGGATTTATTTCAACAAAACTATTTTTTTTACTATTCCAAATTATAAATGCAGGAAGCATTTCACCAATAGAATTATTAAAATTTGTATAATGTTCTTTTAGAGGTGTTGCAAATTTATTCATCAAAATTGTATCTTGCCTTGAATATTTATGAAAAGATGAAAATGGTATCGCAAAGTTACAGTTCCATTTTTTCATATAGTGATGATAAGTTTCTCCACATGGTTTTTTATCAGCAGCTAATGGTTGTATGAACTCATCATGGTGATTATAGAAATTTATCATATCTGCATCACCCCAATTAATTAGTTTAAGAAGAAATTTATTTTTATAGTTTTTAATTATATTTTTTATTTCTTTGCTCCATCCTAATGCCGCACCATCATTCAGATTAAATATTATATCTTTTTTACAAATCTCTATAAGTATAGCTGAGTCTTGATTCCAATCAGAGAAAGATTTAATTCTAATATTAGATGATATTTCAAACCATTTATTACTTTTTAGTTTTATACAATCAAAATTTTTTGATAAATCATTAAATATTCTATCGCCATAATGATCTGCAACAAGTATTGTTTTTTCTTTATATAATTCAAAGCTATCCGGATCAATATGATCGGGGTGCCCATGAGATAGCCAAATATATTTAGATTTTTTTATATTTTCTAATTGATCATTTGGTATTTTGTATTTATGTGACCAACTTCCAAAATACGGTTTACCATAAATCCATGGATCTGTTGTTAATACTGGAATCTCATCAAAAATCGTTACAGTTGCATTTCCGATAGTTTCAAAACCTTGCATTTTTATTTATTATAATCTTTTTTTTATTTTAGATTTTCCCATTGTATCTTAAAGTAATAAAGTTATATCAATATTCATATGAACAATAAAATATCAACATTCAAAGATAATCTAACTGTCATTATATTATGTGGTGGTAAAGGTCAAAGATTAAGACCTTTAACATATGAACTACCCAAACCTTTAATTAAGATAAAAAAAAAAACCATATTAGAGTATATAATTGGTCATTTTTTAAAATTTAAAATAAAGAATTTAGTCATAGCAACAGGATATAAGCATAGTTTACTTAAAAAATTTGTAAACCAAAAATATAAAAATGGAAATATAAAAGTAATTAATACAGGTCTTAGAAGCAATATTTTACAAAGAATAAAAAAAATTAAGAAAAATGACAATGGTCATTTCTTAGTATGTTATGGAGACACCTTAGTTGATATCAATTTAGATAAGTTAATTAATTTTTACCTTAATAACAATAATAAAATTCTTATATCTAGTTATGAACTCAAATCTTCATTTGGTATTTTGGATATAGATAAAAATGATACTGTAAAACAATTTAAAGAAAAACCAAAACTAGGAATATGGTTTAATATTGGCTATATCTTATTTTCAAAAAATTATAATAAAATATTAGAAAAATTTAACAAATTTGAAAGTTTTCTAGATTATTGTTCAAAGAATAATTTAATGAAATCTTTTAAACATAGGGGTAAACATATTACCATAAATACAATTACTGAATTAGAAAATGCAAAATTAGAGATTAATAAATTTTTATGATTAATATAGATAAAAAATTTTGGAAAGATAAAACAATTTTCATTACAGGCATTTCAGGTTTTGTTGGGTCTAATTTAGCAAAAAACTTAGTTAAAAATGGTGCAAATGTTGTTGGCCTAACTCAAAGTCAAAAAACTGATAGTCTGCTATTTTATGAAAAAATTGACAAAAAGGTAAATTTAATTTTTGGGAGTATTACCGATAAAGAATTACTCAACAAAATTTTTAATAAATATAAAATAGAAATATGTTTTCATTTAGCAGCCCAAGTAGAAGTTGGTTCTGCTGCAGCAAATCCTTTCAATACATGGGAGACAAATGTGAGAGGTACATACACATTACTTGAAGTTATAAGAGAAAATAAAAAAAACATAAAATCAGTAGTTGTTGCTTCTACTGATAAAGCTTATGGCGATTACCCAATGTCCAAACTTCCCTATAAAGAAAATTACGAACTGAAAGCAGATTTTCCATATGACACATCTAAAGCTTGCGCGGACATGATAACAAAATCTTATACAAAAAGAATATTTAATTTACCCATAATAACAACTAGATTTGCAAATATTTATGGTCCAGGGCAACTTAATTTTACAGCTATAATACCAGACTCAATTAGAAGCTGTATTAAAAATAAAAAATTTATTATGAGGAGTGATGGAGAGGCCATAAGAGACTTTATTTACATTGATGATATAGTTGATCTATATAAACTTCTATCAACTAATCTTTACAATAATCCAAAGAAATATTCTGGAGAAGTATTTAATGCTGGCACAAATATAAAACATAAGATTAAGGATATTGTTTCTTATATTTATGTGTTTGCTAAAAAAAGAAAAAAATTAAATCAATTATTAAAATCAATTAAAAATAACAAAACTAAAGGTGAACTTTCTGTTCAATACATGGATTATGAGAAATTATATTTTCATTTTAAATGGAAACCTAAATATAAATTTCAAGAGACACTTCCTGCTTTATTTAAATGGTATAAAAATTATTTTAAGAAAAAATAATTATGAAAATTGCGATTGATATGGTTGGTACGAAAATTGGTAGCGGTACAAGAACTTACAATACGAATTTCTGTAATTATCTAAATAAGATAAATTTTAAAGATGATATATATGTTTTTGTTTCTAATGATTATATAAAAGAAATTATAAATTACAAAAATGATCAAATAAAATATATAGCGCTCCCTAATTTTCTAAGTATTACTATTTTAAGATTATTTTGGATGCAATTTATTTTACCGTTTCATTTGAAAATTTTAAAAATTGATTGTTTATTTGCTCCAATGAATTTTGGTCCAATTTTTCTTAAAATATTCAATATAAAATTGATTCTAGCATTACATTCTAATCTACCATGGGTTTTATTTGCAATGATGCCAGGAAACATTCTTAGAAATGTGTTTACAAAAATTATAATGGAATTATCAATTAGATCTTGTGATAAACTAATTGTAGATTCTAACTTTTCTAAGGATGAAATAGTAGGTTTATTAAAAATTGATCAAAAAAAAGTTCATGTAATATATTTGGGTGTAGATAAGAAATACACAGATAGTTCAAAAAATGAAGATTATATAAAAGATTTTGTATATGAAAACTATATGCTTTCTGTACTATCTTGTGTAAAATATCATAATATAATCAATCTTCTAAAAGCATTTAAGCTATTTAAAAAAGAAAATAAAACTAAGTTAAGGTTTTTATTAGTTTCACAAATTCTTGATAAAAATTACTACCTTGAGATAGAAGAATATATCAGATCAAATTTTTTTGAAAAAGAGGTTATTATCTTTAATAGCTTAGACAATAAGTATTTAATTAACCTTTATAGAAAAGCAAAGTTTTATATTTTTTCTTCTTATAGTGAAGTTTTTGGGTTTACCACCTTAGAAGCAATGTCTCAAAATTGTCCAGTTATAATTTCTAAAAGATCCTCTCTTCCAGAAATAAACTCAAGTGCAGCTCTATACTTTAATCCTGATGATGAAGTAGAGATAAAAAATCAAATGAAAAAAATTTTTTTTGAGAAAAAGCTTTCTAGTGAATTAGTAACCAAAGGAAATACTCACTTTAAAAAGTTTACATGGGAAAATACTGTTAAAAAAACGTTAGAAGTTATTTTACATTAGTTAATATTTTTAATTTTAATTAAATTATTTTAAAAGAGGAAAAACATAGTGTTAATTTTAGATAGTCAAATACATTCAAAAATTTTATGCATATAATCAAAAAAAAACTTAAATAATGTATATATTAGGCCTAAATCTTTTCCATGCAGACTCTTCCGCTTGTCTTTTAAAAGATGGAGTTTTGATAGCTGCAGCTGAAGAAGAACGTTTTAGACGTATTAAGCATTGGGCTGGTTTTCCATCGGAGGCTATTAAATGGTGTTTATTAGAAGCGGACATTAATTTAGAAAATGTACAGCACATTGCATTGAACCAAGATGCAAAAGCAAATCTTGGTAAAAAAATCATGTTCACGTTAAGTAAGCGTCCTAGTTTTAAAATGTTACTAAATCGTTTCCAAAATAAATATAAACGCTTAAGTGTAAAAGATCATATTTTAAAAGCATTTCCTAACTCTGAATTTAAAGGATCTATTCACTCAATTGAACACCACACTGCTCATTTGTCGTCTGCTTTCCATGTTTCTCCTTTTAATGAGGCAGTTGCTATTTCTGTTGATGGTTTTGGTGATTTTGCAAGTACAGCTTGGGGCACGGGTCATGGAATAAAAATCAATTTAGAAAAACGTGTTTATTTTCCACATTCTTTAGGTATTTTTTATCAAGCATTAACTCAATTTATAGGATTCCATAATTATGGTGATGAATACAAGGTAATGGGTTTAGCCCCATATGGAAAACCAATTTATATTAAACAGATGCGTGAAATCGTAAAATTAAAAACTGATGGTGGATTTGAACTAAATCTTGATTATTTTAGACACCATCGTGAGAAGATCAATTATGAATGGGACAATGGTTCACCAAATATAGGAACTTTATTTTCAACTAAAATTGAAAAACTTTTAGGACCAGCGCGTTTAAGTAATGAAATACTAACACAACATCATAAAGATATTGCGCATTCAGTACAAGCTATGTATGAAGAGGCATTTTTTCATCTTCTTAATACACTCCACAAAAAGTATAATTTAGATAATCTTACAATTTCTGGTGGCTGTGGAATGAATTCAGTTGCAAATGGTAAGATACTCTTAAAAACTCCATTTAAAAAAATTTATGTCCAAGCAGCAGCAGGGGATGCTGGTGGTGCAATTGGAGCTGCCATGATGACATGGCATCGTGTAGGTGGTCAAAATGCACAACAAAGAATAGATTCACATGACCATGCTTATTGGGGGCCTTCATTTACAGATGATTATATTAGTAATTTGCTAAATTTACAAAAAAAAAGAATAGAGGAAGAAAATTGTATCATAGAAAATTTTTCTGATATTTCGAAAATGATAAAAATAACTGCAACTGAAATATCTCAAGGTAAAGTCATTGGCTGGTTTCAAGGACGAATGGAATGGGGACCACGTGCATTAGGTAATCGAAGTATTATCTGTGATCCACGACGATCTGATATGAAGAATATTTTAAACCTTAAAATAAAGCGACGTGAGTCTTTTAGACCATTTGCGCCCTCTATTCTTTGTGAAGCAGTTCCCGAATGGTTTGAACAAAATGATGATGTTCCATTTATGATGCAGGTTTATCAAATTATAAAAGAAAAAAGGTCAGCAATTCCTGCAGTAACACATGTTGATGGATCTGGGCGTTTACAAACTGTTGATGAAAAAACTAATCCTAGATACTATTCTTTGATTAAAGAATTTAAAAATCTAACTGGAATACCAATAGTTTTAAATACTTCGTTTAATGAAAATGAGCCAGTTGTTTGTAGACCTGAAGAAGCATTAGAAACTTTCCTTCGTACTAAGATGGACATATTAGTTTTGGGAGATTGGATGATAAAAAGAAATGAGAAATTGTGAAAATCTCAATAATCACAGTAACATTCAATAGTTCTTCCGTTATTAACAATTGCTTAGACTCAGTAAAGGCACAAAAATATGATAATATTGAGCATATTATAATTGATGGTGGAAGTACCGATGGAACTTTATTACTGTTAGAGTCTAAACGTGAACAATTAGCAGCTTTGGTAAGTGAGCCCGATAAAGGAATTTATGATGCAATGAACAAAGGAATTAAAATTGCAACAGGTGATATTATTGGTTTTTTAAACTCTGATGATTTTTATGCAAGTAATGAAATTGTTTCAAAAGTGGCAAAAGTATTTAAAGATAAACCTTCTGTTGATGCATGTTATGCTGATTTAATATACACTGATCAGATTGATACCACAAAAAATATCCGATATTGGAAATCAGGTAAATTTACACCAGGTTCATTTTCAAAAGGGTGGTGTCCGCCTCATCCAACATTTTTTAATCGAAGTTCAGTATACGAAAGATTCGGTAGTTTTAATCTTAATTATCGCATCGCTTCAGATGTCGAATTGATGATGCGTTTTCTTGAAGTAAACAAAATTAATGTTAATTACATCCCAGAGATTTGGGTTAAGATGCGTATGGGTGGTTTATCAAATAAAAGTTTGAACAATATTAAGAAACTTAACAAAGAAATTCTATCTGCTTTAAGTAGTCATGATTTGCCAAAAAATCCTTTTATTTTTTTCTCTCACAAAATTATTTCACGTGTTAAACAGTTTTTTCAAAAACCAAACTACTAATTTTAACTATTCAAATACTACTCAAAACTTAATTAGATTTGTTAATATTAGCAAAATAATGATATAAATAAACATATTTTTCAAATGAGTTTAAAGCTTTTATTAATTCAACTTAACGAAATCAACTTTGATCTTGTTGATAAATATCTTTCAGCCTCAAAAAAAAATAAGTTTAATAACCTCAAATCTATTAGAAAAAATTATAAAAGTTTTGATACTTATGCCGAAGATGATTATGAAAATTTAGAACCATGGATACAATGGACCTCTGTTTATCTTGGCAAAAAATTTAATCAACATAAGATATTTAGACTTGGAGATATAATAAAATATCCTAGAGAAAAACAAATTTTTGAAATAATTGAAGACAGAGGCTATAAAGTTGGTGCAATTTCTCCCATGAATGCAGAAAATAGATTAAAAAATCCTACTTATTTTATATCAGATCCTTGGACTAATACTAATTCTGATGCAACTGATTTTTCTAAAAGGTTGTCCTCTATGTTAAAACAAACTGTAAACGATAATTCTACAGGCAACTTATCTTTAAATTCAGTTTTAACTATTATAGAGATTATTTTTAAAACCTTACATTACAAGAACACACCATTTTTACTAAAGATAATTTTTTCATCTATAATCAAACCCTGGAAAAAATCACTTGTTTTGGATTATCTAATACATTTAATACATATTTATTTTATAAAAAAAAAATTGCCAAATTTTTCATCAATTTTTTTAAATGCTGGTGCACATATTCAGCATCACTATTTTTACAACACAAAGCACATCAGAGATCTTCCAAAAAATCCAAATTGGTATGTTGATTCATCATTTGACCCTATTGAAGATATGCTTGAAGTTTACGATCAAATAATTGGTGATTATCTGAAATTATCTAAAAATGAAATTGGATTGATGATTTCAACTGGTTTAAGGCAAATGCCATATAATATGACAAAATTCTATTATCGTTTAAAAGAGCACTCACTTTTTTTAAATAAGATTGGAGTGAAATTTTTAAAAGTTCTACCAAGGATGACAAGGGATTTTGAAATTATCTTTGGTAATAATATAGATTTGATAAATGCAAAACGCATATTAGAAAATATTAAATCTAAAAAAAATAATTTGAGTATTTTTACTGAAATAGAGGAAAGAGATAAAAGCTTATTTGTCTCGCTAACTTACCCCAATGAAATAAAAAAAAATTCTCAAATAATCATTAATGATAATATGGAGTTAAATTTTTTTAATGAAGTAGTATTTGTTGCGATAAAAAATGGGATGCATGACTCCAAGGGTTATGTTTTTTGTTCGCCAAATTCTGAATTTAAAGTTCCAAAAAAACCAACTCATATTTCAAAACTACATGATATGATTCTGAGTTATTTTTAGATTTAATATAAATATATAACTTTAAAAAAATGATAATAAGTTTAAATATTAAAACGTTTAATTGCTAAAATTAATTAATTTTAATTTTTACTTTCTTTTTTGAATACTTATTCCTTAAAATTAAAAAAATTATAAAAAATAACACAAATACAATTAAAGAAGCTAGCGGACTAATCAGTAAAAAACTAAAGTAACCAATCATAAATAAAATAATATTCATTGAAAATATATAGAGATTAGTCAAAAAAATAGATTTAGTATTTTCAAACAATATATGATGCAAATGATCTTGACCCGCTTTAAAAGGGTCTTTTTTTGCTCCTATTCTAATTAGGTTAATAGATAAAAACTCATAAACAAATATTACTATAGACCATGCAAGTAAAATAGGGTGAATCCAATTTTTATTGGCCAAATATATTAAAATAAATGATATTATGAATCCAAGTAACAAACTACCAGAATCTCCCAAAAATAGTTTTGGTAGCTTGAAAATAGAAAAATTAAAAAATAAGAAAATCAATAAAGGTAGTAAAAGTATAACTAAAAACAGCTTAATATTTTGGTCTGATGATAAAAAATATAAGATAATAATAACCGATATTACTGTAAAGCTTAGCGTTCCATCCAAACCATCAAAATAATTAAAAGCATTAATCAAAAACATGGCTGCAAGTAATGTAAAAGGCATTGAAAAACTATTTAATTCTAAATTAAAATTATTATAGCTACCAAGTTGGGTTAAATTTAAACTTTCAATAATTATTAAATAAATAATTGGAATAATTTGTAAACTTAGTTTACCGCTGATACCTAGTTGATATTTATCATCAATAAAACCTACAATGGAGATCAATAAACCTATTGTCAAAATTGAATTTAAAGTTTGATTTTTGACATTAAATATCAAAATTGAAGCAATATAGATAAAACTTATTATTAATCCTCCTGTATATGCTGTAGATTCAGAATGCTTTTTTCTTTTATTTGGTATGTCCAGTAAATTTAATTTATATGAAATTTTTGAAAATATAAATAATCCCAAAAAACTTACTATAGAATAAATTAATATTTCATTTATCATTTTTAACTTTTTATAATCTGCTTATGTTTTTATCTTAAAAACTATTAAATTGCATTATCTACCAAACTTTAATACCTTTTATTGAGGTATTGAAAAATAGAGCTATAAGAGTAAATCCAAATAACTTATTTTAATTTATTAATATAATAAAATTTTTTATGATTAATTTAAAACATTTAAATATATTTTCAATCAATTTATTAATTGCATCGATTATTCCCTTTTTAATTTGGGGACCTTTTTTTCCAGATTTAATTGTAAGTATTTTAACTTTATTTTTTCTATTTTATGTATTTAAAAATAAAGAATTTTATTTCTTTAATAATAAACCATTAATCGTTTTTTGTATTTTTTGTATTTATTGTATTTTACTAAGTATATTTATAGCCGAAGATAGGATGCTTAGTTTAGAGAGCTCTTTATTTTATTTTAGAATAGGAGTGTTTAGCTGTTTTATTTGGTATTTAATAGATAGGGATAAAAGTATTTTAACTTATTTTTATTATGCATTAATTTTATGCTTTTCAGTTTTAGTGATTGATGGTTATATTCAATATTTTACCGGAATTAATTTATCAGGATTTAAAATATCAGGTATTCGTGTTTCATCTTTTTTTGGAGATGAACTGATTATGGGTTCATATTTGTCAAGATTGTTTCCCTTATTATTTGCTTTATTTTTGGTTAAACAAAAGCAGAAATATGAAATTTATTTTGTAGGGCTTTTATTTATTTTAGTAGATGTATTAATTTTTATGTCAGGTGAACGTTCTGCTTTCTTTTTTTTAAATTTATCAACAGTATTTATTATTATTTTAATTAAAGAGTACCAAAAATTTAGATTACTAACGTTTATTATCGCAATTATTTGTGTTTTTGTTTTAAGTTTAAATTCATCAAAATTAAGTAATAGAATGTTTAAAGGCCCTGCTAAAGATATCGGTCTTATTAAAAGCTCAAAAGAAGCAGTAATTTTTTCAGAAGTACATGATAGTTTAATTCGAACAGCTTATAATATGTTTAAAGATCAACCTATATTTGGACATGGGCCAAAGATGTTCAGGGTAATCTGCAAAGATAAAAAATATGCAACAGGGGTTAGCCCTTGTACGACACATCCGCATAATTTTTATGTTCAATTATTAGCAGAAACTGGAATTATAGGATTTTTGTTTTTGTTTAGTGCTTTAGTGTATGTTATTTATACAGCTCTAAGACAGTTTAAATCTATAATTTTTAGACAAAAAAGACCTTTAACAGATTATCAAGTATGTTTATTATCTGGAATATTAATAACTCTTTGGCCATTATCTCCAAATGGTAATTTTTTTAATAACTGGTTAATGGTAGTTTATAGTTTGCCTGTAGGTTTTTATTTGCAGTCTATTTATTCTAAGAAAAGTAAAAAATAGATATGTCTAATTATTTATTTAATATTTTTATTTAAACAAAACTAAAATTGAT
>ENA-ORXF01000733-ORXF01000733.1-marine-metagenome-genome-assembly--contig:-NODE-733-length-22547-cov-7.241923_pt1 | contig 22547 bp, 17 predicted proteins | sample MGYA00237864_ERZ511476 | MGnify/ENA primary metagenome ERZ511476 (study PRJEB26306, sample SAMN06343908) | marine metagenome | isolation source: coastal waters | place: Atlantic Ocean: West Antarctic...
TCTCGAGATAGACCCCTAAACTACGTGTTGGGAGATTCGCGTCTCGAGGATCACGGTACGTAGCAATATTAGATCTCGAGATAGACCCCTAAACTACGTGTTGGGAGATTCGCGTCTCGAGGATCACGGTACGTAGCAATATTAGATCTCAAGATAGACCATTGAACTATGTTTTGGGAATTTCGCGTCCCGAGGACCGTGCCACGTACTTTGGAAAAATTAAAAAACAGTGTATTCAGAAGAAGTAAGGTGGTGTGTTCACACTCGAACACGCTTCTCAGCATTCTCCGGTATATAAAAGCACAGTACTACATACATTGGAGCCTTGCTTAAGTGCGGGATGCACACCATGCTTCATGATTTCATGAGATCTGGCCCTTGGATGGGGTCGCATTATGACATTTGGGGATATGCCTGCACCACTCCACCACAGAGGGAACGTGTGTCTGTGAAAAATATGTCGAATCGCCGTCGCAACAAGCGCAGTGTCAGAGCAATCAAAGATCAAGTGGAAGGGGTAGTCACTGTGGTTCCCCAACAGGCTCTGGTGGAAGAGGATATTTCTCATGATAAAGAGTGTTCAACAGAATTGGACGTCTCTCGTGAGTACGTAGTATTGGCAGGCCCCTTTGATTTCTCCGTGCTCAGTATGACAGTGGACGAGCTGTCTGGTATTCCGAGTGGGAAGAGCGAGGATGTCGACAATTTTGAAGGCATCTTCCACATGGACGACCTGGATATGGAACCCGTGTTGTTGTAGCATGCATAATTGTAGATAAGTGGGATGTGCGTGTGTGACTTCGACAAAGTGTTCCTTGATGGATTTATTTTGTTATTCATAAACAAACATACACTTCATGCCCACGACTCTCTCACTTTCCCACATGTTCGCGCGTACATTTGTTGACGGTACCAATGTACAGATTAGGCGGCTAATAGATTTGGTCTGTGAATGCCCCCCGGACAACGTACAGATTTCAAGTGCAATTTTTTTTCGCTTACGCGTCTTCAGATGCTGATAAACGCGCGATTCGCAACACTAACTCGTACTCTGACGTACCAATTTCAAGACCAATACTTGTGCTGCTTGCGTGCTGGAACGTACCAATTTCAAGGCCAATGCTTGTGCTGCATGCATGCTCCAACGTACCAAATTCATGACCAATACTTTTGCTGCATGCATGCTCCAACGTACCAATTTGTCTGGAAATATACGTTGCTGGTCTGACCCAAATATTATATTGGTCCGATACATTACCAGAATTACGTACCAGTGGTTCACCCTTTAAACTTGATACTTCTAAACTTCAAATTACATACCCAGTGATTTGTGGTGTTGGGGTATTTGGAAGGCTACACGTATTTCACGCATCTGTGCATATGAACAATTATGTGTTGTGTGATGGCATGGACAGAGTTTGCTACTGTCACGATCACACGGCAACTGACAAGCAAAATGTGCACGGAATTGTCAATATACGTGCATGGAAGATGGACTATCCTGCGTCACCTGTCCTCACACTGCTCAAGGTACTCAACTTCCGTGTACGCCTTGTTTTTACAGTATCTGCCCCCGCTCACGTCGTGCGTGCCTCTGCTGCGGGGCTCCGCACTTTTGTTGATGCGAGGATTCACCGTGAGTATGAGACGGAAGAGCGGTTGGCCGGGGGCTGCCGCCTCCTCGCACACAATGGCGTGTATGTGGGGGCAGCTCTGGTAGATGATGACGGCACGCTCACAGTGTGTCTGAAGCGCGCAGCTGACGCCAGGGTGGCCACCAAGTATGTTCGCTCCTTTTTCAACTATGAAATGCGCCCAAGCGCGCGTGTGAGTGTAAAAAAGCCCCTTCGCGCTGGATGGCAGATTGTTCTCTCGGATACAAGTGCAAATTCAGAAGAAGTTGTGGACTATTGTGATGTCACGGACACAGATGCAGTTGCACTGTTTTTGCAACAGACACAGCTCGTGTACACCTCGTATTTGACGTTCCCCGATACTGCGGTTCTTGCCAATGCCTGGGACAAGGTGCTGTGCTGCAACATCGTGTATGTGAGCTTCGAAAAGCTTCGTGTACTGCATAAGGAGAACCCTGCTGAACTTTTCATGAAAATCACACCAGAGGTGCCAATATACAAGCGTTAGTCGGGAATTAACTCGTTTTCAATGATGTGCGTGCCAGTGAGTACGTCGACCCAGCGTGGTTCGCTGCGTGGCTTATGTGGATGCTCGAATGCATGGGTGGGAACCGCGGCTAGCAGATGTGGAATATGACCAGCATGTCCAGGTGTTTGTTTTAAAAAGCGCATGCCATCAGTTGTGATGGTGCGCACACCAAAGCTTGGCGTCGACTTGAAGCCCGTGGTGTCTAAGATGATCAGTGCTGGGAATTCAGTGCAATCATACCGCTGGCAAAGCCTTTGCATGCGCTGTGGGTTGAACTCAGTTTGGTATACGACAGTGTTCCGTGGTTGTGCAGTTGTTGCATGGTCGTGCGTGTACAAGAAGTTTGCAAGGTTTTGTGACACCGTGGCAAAAATCTCTTTTGTCACGTCCAGGCTTCCATACACGAGCTGGCCATGGTTCTCAGCGCAAATATTAGCACATCCTGTGAATAAATCCTGTGTAAGTTGATTGTGTGTGGCGAGTATGAGGAAGATGGGGTCGTTTTTCTGGTAAGTATTCACATTTAGTGTTGGTGTCTCTGTTGCCACCCAGTACAGACCAACAGACTTACTCCCCTTTCGTATTGTGGTCATGAGGATGTAATCATTTGTACTCACTGTGGCATTGGTGAATCCACACTTTGCAATTTCTGCCTTATCCAATATAACATCTGGAGGTAGTGTCTCCATTGAGGAATGTTCCAGACGCACCACCTGGCCTGTCTCAGGCAATATGACTTGATTCCCAGTCGCGGGCAGTGTCCCTCTTCGTGCAGACCATGTGCTTCCAGGACAGCGCAAGGAACCTTGCAGCCTCGACCCGAGAAGGTCTAAGAGACGAGGATACTTGTTATTAAGCGCATTTGTGAGTCTGTTCAGTGGTGTTGCATAGCGAGCGGCTTCACATTTGTCAGTGTCTTGTTGCTGCTTGGGGGTGTGCGGTGGGTGAGGCAGTATGCCTGATGTAACTGTCTTGCTTTCCTCTGTACCAACACATGCGAGTAAAATATCTTGGTCGCGTTTGGTGAAGATATTGGCATGCATACGCATGGCACGATTGCTACTGGGGTGCTTGGTTGTGGGCAGCATAGGGTTAGAGGTGGCGTACTGATTTTTCTGTTCCTTGCTCTTGGGAGGGGTGTGTGTTTGTACCAACACCTCCACATGTGTCGCGATTTCGTTCCCGCGCAGGGACAGCACTGTCATGAGCGCAACTGCGAGATTGTTGTGGTGTGTGAGCATATATGTCACTAGTTTGTCTGTGTGCACCAACTGTGATTCCAATTGGGGCCATATACACGATGCATCAGCAGCATGAGGAGGTTGTGTTGCGAGAGGCAGTGACTCAAATAGGGTCAACTCCAAAAAAGCAAAAACAGAATATAAGCTCTGATTGATGTTTTTGTCTTTGTCTGTTGTGAGTTTCGCTTCTTGTCGCGCTATGATCATTGACGATTTTATGCATGCATAGTTCTCGTGGTCAATTCGATTGTCAGTTATTTGGAGATTCCACTTTCCACGTGATACGCCAGATCGTAATTGAAGGGAGTAGAGAGTCTGCGCAAAAACTGCCAATTGTTTCAGACACGACCGTGTTGCCTCGTAGTGGATGGGATTTGCAGACATCGCATGGTAGAAGGAAAACACCACTGCCACCCGATTGCTAGCACGAACTTCATTACTCGACATCAAAGCACTACTTTCGTGTTTGGGGTGACACTGTACCGCCAGCCGTGCGTGCGTGGCCTTGGTTGTCGTCGCGCACTCTGCACACTTATTCTGCTTGTGTTTCTCAGGAGTAGTGTTCCTGTGGAGCATTATGTGCACCCACCCACAGCTCACACACTTGCAATACTGGCTTGCCGTGCTTAACAGTGCTTCGTAAACAAAAGAAGGGCCGGCACGCATGCCACATAAGAAGCGTTGTGCAGATGTCACGCTCTGTTCTTGTGTGTCGAGTGAGGTACAGTTGGTTGTCAGATAATTGCGGAACCGTTCTGGGAATGAGCCCTCTGGGGGTTTGTGACTTTTGATATTTTGCAAATCTGGCAACTCTAATTGATGTTTTATGACAGTCTCGTGGCCCTGACCATTTGTGTTGGTCGTGGTGGTGATCTCCCAGGTTGCTTGTTGTATGCCCTGTTTTCTGATTTCTTGTGTTGTTTTATGTCGTCTTGTTTGGATTGTTGTGTAATACAGACTGGTAATATTGCAAGCCCACCATGGTTGTTGTATGTGTGGTACTCGCGCGGCAGAAATAGATTGTGATGCATCGTCACCACCAACACACAGATCCAATTGTTGCGGCTGTTGTGAAGGTGGAAAAATACACCACGCAATCACGTTGTGTTGGGCATTTTTATCTGTGTGCAAACTCACGCGAGTTTCAATGTGCATTGTGTGCTCGAGACCCACTGTATGCTCGAGATCTTCGTGTTTGTTGTCTAACAGCAGTTGCATCTGCACAGCAAAATCTGCGGAGAATGCAGGAGTGGGAAATCTACCTGTCTTATCACAACAAACCAACGAGTGCGGCCCCTGTAAGAGAACGCACTCTCCAACAGCATGCTCCACAGACAAGCACGCAAGACATGGACGGTGTCTCCAGTACACACGTGCATCACGAGAGTGTTGTGTGCACATGAGCTGTCCCCCCGCCTCCAAGCCTTTTGCCCGGTGTTTACACTCAGTGACAATGCACTCCATCTGCCCTTATGCTGTCTCTGCCGAGCAGCGTGCGCATGTATATACCCCCTATACACAAGCATACCGCAACCTCTGTTTGTCCAGATTTGGGAAGATACATACTGTAGGCCCTATTTGTTTGTTTCGTGAGTTCTAACAGTGCACTTTGTTCTCTCTGCCATAATAATCATAAAATATAGTCTATCTGATATGGCCTCACACAAGCAACTCCATGTGAAAAATAAGAACTATACACATTTGAGGATTGCCCGCGCTATCCCTGAATCATGTTGGTATGAGCGTATTGCAACGTCCCCCCCTAGGGCGGCGGAGGTGTCGAAAAACAGATACTCCACGTATAGAATAGGGAGTATGATACTCTTGGTATACGAGCGGTCGTTCCGGATGCGCCGCTGTAAGACAGCAACACGGAACTCGATACGCTCCTTCAACAACGCGAGTCGTACGGTCTTCGCCACAACAGCAGACACCCCACAACGCCTGAAATGATCGGGGTTGTAGCGAAAGAGAACAGTGGGGATACCTCCTGAAGCATTGACAATTTCAAGCAGCCGCACAAGTTCGCATGCCTCCCCGTATCTCCTGTGCTGGTCTTCGTCAATCTCAACCAGAACTTGGAAATAAACAAAGTCCATGCGCAAGTCGACTCGCCGTGAGCAACATGTAGTTTTCGTGAGTGGGTCTGTTCTGTTGTGTACAATTGCAGGGAAATTCTTGACTGTTTCAAGGAACGCCTTAACCACGAGCTCGGGGCGTTGCGTCTTCAAGTTACATTCGCGCGCCTTGCAGTCGTGGCATGTCCCGTCTCTCAACTCTAGGCAGATTGGGCATTTACTTTGTACTGCTTTCCTGCACACAATGTTTTCCAGTTTCTTGCATTTTGCACATACACCTGTGGTTACAAATTTTGAGTATAATCGTGTCTTATGGCAACACATGCATATAGGCATGTTGTGTGAAAGTACGCTGCAGTATCAAGTTTTGAAGTTGTCGCGTTTTATATATGTCTTTATTATTTACAAATCAAAAACGCAATATCTCAATACTTGTTCGACATAAACACATTTTTACTGAATGTCATCATTCAGGCCAAGCACCAAATAGACTATTCTCATGTAGAGTCTTTGTGTGTGCACGGTGGAAATATATGGAAAATATATATGGCTGTCTTTTGTGTGTGCCACAATATATATAATAAAAATGGCAAGGTAATATGTCTCCTTTTGTTGTCGTTTATTTTTCTCAAGTTATTCCCCCTGCCTTCCCCTTAAAAGGCATTCGCACTTGTTTTCGTTGCGACTCGTGAGCGTGTTTTTCTTTAAACATTTTTTTGTAAGATTCGAGTATTTGTACATTATTAGCCTCGCGACGCCCTTCTTGCCGAATTTTTTCGTGTTCTACCAATCTTTGTTTTTTTTTTGTAGTCAAATTTTTTTCAGCAGCATCTGCATCAAGCTCATTGGCATGTTCCGAGAAATCATACTTGTCTTCTGCATCACGAGCCCCACGTTCTTGAAGCGTGTCAGCCTCTATTCTGTAGTTTTTTGCGAGTTCGATCTGAGGCAAGCTGTGTTAGCGCTTGACACAAGCGTTCTCCTTCTTTATGTCTTCCAGTTTCTGGTCATACAAAACACAGAAACAATTAACAAATTTTAGGGTTTAGGGTTTAGGAAAAAAATACATATAAAAATCAAGAGTACATGAATAAAGATAAATTATACAGTTTCAATAGGGCGAAGGCTTGTGTAGTGTCTTTCCACTGGGAAACCCCAATGACCAATTACAATTAAATTTTTCTCATTCTGTCCTGAGTTGAACTTGTGGTCATAACTGGCTCCAAGATCACTTATTATATTCAATTGCGTGTGCATGGCATTGGAAATGGCAGCCAGTGTCAATTGATTTCCCCAGTATATTTTAATTGGATCGCGCATAATTTCTATGTGACGCTTCCAATTATTTGTTGCAACTGTGCGCTCATTTTCACATAAAAAATGGATGTAAACATCTTCGTTGTCTTCAATTTCTTGTATCGCTTGATCTTTGACACGCTGGAAATCCGATTCAGACCGATAAACATTATCCGCCACTGACGAGTACTGACAGTTGCCGTCACCATTGACATCATGCTCGTAGTAACCCAATGATTTTATTCTTGCTAAGTAGTTTGTCCTGAGATAACCGGATATATGTTTCTGGATACGATCTTGATTGTCGTTCGTCTGTTTTTGTATCCATGTTTTGAATTCTGGGGACTTATTTCCTGCGCGCCCTGAATAATATTCCATGATGTCTTGATCTGTCGTATTTTGTTCTGGTATATCCGAATATAAACACTTAAGTGAGTTAATGATGGGATGTTGAATATGAGCAAGTTCAAATGATGGATCGTTGTCAATCACACCAAAACACGCACCATACATGTCCATTATACTATTGTCGCAATTCACTTCTACCTTTTTTGTTGAGGGGGTGGGGCCAGATGTGCCAGATATAAGCTGTGGAGTCGCCTCATAGTCTATCGATGGGATACTTTGCACTACCATAGTATTGTATGCGTGTTTTGCTTGCTTTGATGTCTTCAGACTGTATATGCGTTTGGCATATGTTTGAACACACTTCACTATTTTATCACTCAAATCTCGAACGAGTACAATTTGTTTTGGGGCATCACCTGAACTGTCCAAACTGACAACATCAGAAACCACCAGAAGAGGCTCTTTGTTGGAGAGCTTGATGTTGGATTTGAAAACAAGTTCATTGGGTAGTAAATAGCCAATTCCTGTGCTTTGGTTTGGTGACTTGCCGTGTATTATAGTGAAATCACGGATTGTACATGAAGCCAGAAGACTGAACGTGAATTGTTCTATTTGTTTGGGATGCATCATGAAAAATATTGACGGATCTGGGTTTTGTGATGTTGCGTGGTACTTATGCATGAAATTTAAGAGTATCGATGCTTGTTTGTTATTCGTATCACCCCCAAATTCATTGCAAATTGTAGCAAGAGTGACTGGTACGAAATGATTTGACACGTCACAGGCAACAACCAAGGCATTAAATATATTTCCCAGTTCCTTCCATCCTTCCGTTATCACATTATATACTTTTAGGTTATCACCCCATTCGCATGAATTGCCTTTGGGTTTTATACAGCGATCAGTAATGCGTTGAGTTTGTTCGGTCATGTATGTTTGTATTCTGCAGAAATAGTCAACGATGGCTGTGTTTGGTACTGCGTTCGACTCCCTATAATATTTCCATGCAAGAAGCATTGCCATCTCAGTTGTCATTGGACATCCAGGTTCATGGATTTCCGTTACGCTCAGAAAATTTTCAATTTTATTTGACAAAAAATCAGATATTGTTTTACAGATTTCTCCTTCGTGCGTATACATTCCAATACCAATCATTAGTTGTATCATACTGTCAAGCGGAAATGTTGCTTTTTTTTTATTTTCTGTTGTTATTATTTTTTGAACAATATCACGATCTTTATAACATTTGAATCTATGTAATAGTTGTTGTATGTCCACCATATATTGCGAGTTATCATGAAAGAATAATTTTTGTAACTTTGCAAAATTTGTGTCTTGTATTCCATTTTCCTTTTTCCCATCTGCATCTGGTGATAATGTTGGTGTCTCGGGACTGTGCATTCCCGACACGGCATGCTCTGAGTAGTTCCATGACCTTGTCAGTGTAAAAACGCCTTTCAAAATAGGCCCTTCCCACACATACATCGTTTGGCTATTTTCTCGCGCCCGTGTACTTGTACTCCTCCAGGCAGTTCCAGGGAGCAGCAAATTGGTATCCATTAAGTCACAATGTTTGTAATGGTCTTTTGAATATTGTTGTACGTCCAAACAGTGTTTGTTACAATGATGTAAGAATTGTAGTTTACTACACACAACATTATCACTTGGATTTTTCAAGTCTTCATGTGGTACAAAATCTATATTCTCCTGTAAGAAATCAAAAATTTCAAATTTGTGTCTGTCCAAATAATGTGCTGATATATTTATATCTTCTCCAATGTCCAGGAGGTGGGCAACATGTTTCAGATACTGAAGCGCTATTGTTTTATATTTATCCATCTTTAACTCTTCAGCGGACTCACACGCTGTGCTAATATGATAATCTGTGTCACTGTCCTTGGTGAAGGAGTGCATGTCAAGCTTGTCACTTACTAATGCCAATTTCATATTGTCTTTTTGTGGTTTGGATGCCCAAGCTACCACAAGTCTGTCTGTCAAAGTAAAGTCATTTTTTTCTCTGTTATTGTTGTAATTTTCAAAAGTACAACCAGTCGATGTCACTTTCTGTTCAATATAAGCATTGTCCACAAATATCATTTCACAGTTGATGAGGTTTGGAAACTTGTTGATGTTCCTTACATCACTCACATCTGCGTATTTATACGACAATAGTATCTTTACACATGCCCGTCGTTTATCAGGAGATAACGTTTGAGTATTTCCACAACAACACATCCCACGATAACATTTTCCACGTTCATGATATTGTTTATATGTCAGTATAGTAGACTCCAAATATTCATCGAATTTGGTAATGAAATACTCAGAACTATTGGAAAAACAATCATCGGTCTCATATTTGTTCGTGAAATATAGAATAGGGTTTTGCCATTCACGTGTTGTCAGATTTATGTCCGATGATTTAACAGCATCCGGCATCGTTATTGCTGACTCTTGAGAAATTCACGCGTTTTGTAGTCACTTGACATTTGTTTATATACGTGCGGGCCCCCGAGAATGAACAATTGAAAACACACACACAAACAGTAGGACATGAACGCTGTTCTAAAGTATTCTGCGAGGGCGTGAGAACAAGGATGGAGAGTGATCTTTGTGATATGATGCTGGGCACCGTGAACACGTACTTTGGGTTCCCAACATTGAAGCCAGGACAGCGCGATGTCATAGAGCATGTGCTCGAGAGCGGCGATGACGGTGGCGACGTCGTGTGCAAGTTCCCCACGGGCTACGGCAAGAGCCTGTGTTATTGTGTTCCCGTGCTTCATTTGCGGCGGTGGGCGCTGGTGGTGTCACCGCTGTGCAGTCTTATCCAAGACCAGACCAAAAAGCTCAATATGCGGGGGCGCGTGGCGTATAACATGTCGAGCTCTTGTGGTGAGGCTGGGACAGTGACGCGCGATGAAGCCCTTGTGTTTGGAACTACGAACGGGTGCGGCCTCCCCGAGGACGACAGCGGGGCGCTGTGTGAGGGCGCGCTGCTCTTTTGTACCCCAGAGAAACTGGCGTGCGCTGGGTTCCGTGCGCATCTGCAGGCCCTGCACGCACGCCATCCTCTCGCGTACATTGTACTTGATGAGGCTCATCTCGTTGCTGAGCAAGGCTATTCCTTTCGCAGTGCATATCTCGAGCTCGGGTGGTTGCGGGAGGCCTTTCCCGCGACGCGTTTGTGCTGTTTTAGCGCCACGTGCAACAACTTTGTGTCATCCACACTTGATAGGATGCTTTCCCTCCGCAAAACGCGAACGTTTGAGCTAGCTGATGCCAGGCTCAATCTGCATCTGAATGTACACATTGACGCAAAGCGTAGCCGTGCGTGCACGTGTTCTGTGCATGGTTGTCGTTGGGGCGGCGGAGGCTCGCGCAAGGATGGGGGGCGAGCTGACATCGTGACAGCTGTCGCGAGCTATGGGGGGGGGGAGGCCATTGTATTTGCCAACTCGCGCGCCACTGTAGAAGAGCTCTCCAGCATGCTACAGCGGGCTGTGCCCGAGAAGACAGTTGCCCACTACCACGGCGGGCTCACTGATGCAGAGCGGGTAGCTGTGCAGAATGACTTTGTTGCTGGCGTCATTGATGTGCTCGTTGCAACTATGGCGAGTTTTGGCACGGGAGTGGACATGCCCCGTGTGATCAAGGTGGTCATAGTCGGCGTCCCCGCCTCTGTGCACACGCTCGTGCAGCTTGTCGGCCGTGGCGGTCGCGCGGGGCAGCCGTACTGGGTGGACATCTTTGCCAGTGAGGCTGACGCCAACAAACAGTCCTTCATAGTGAAAAACGAGGTCAACAAGCTGTCAAAGGACACACATCCGGGCTATGCTGAGTATCTTCACGACTCGTTTGCTCTGGTGTTGCGAGTGCTGCACACGGCCAAAGCAGGAACTGGTTGTTGCATTCAAACACTGCTCACAGCAAGTGCGGCCCGCTCTGTCGAGCTCCGGGTGCCATTTGCTGATCTCGCAGCACTGAAGGTTGTCAATAAACGCGTGCCTGCTGTCGATGCGGCGCGGTGGAATCCCGTGCGCAAAAAGTGGATACTTCCACCGCTCGCGTCCTCTGTACCGTATGCGGACTGGTGTCAGAGGAACACGAACACAGCGGGTGATGTTGCTGTGTCCAGTAGTATCAAATGCGGCCGCTGCTCAACATGCAAATCTAACAAAAGAAAAGCGGGGGGGCATATGCCAGAATGACTTTGGGATGGGATGTTTATTCAAATGCAAAAAAAATAAACATGCATAAACAACAAGATAAGATCTGTCACAAGCAGCCACAGTAAGTATTTGTAAAGACATCTGATCACATGGCACGCACCTCTCGTTCGTGGTCCGGGCGTGCTTTGAAAAAAGTGCGGAAACCCGTCACGGCCAAAAGTGACAAACAGCAACTTACTGTCCTCATTCAAGCGCAGAGGGAACACAAAGAATTGCGCGCTGAGAAGTACGCAACTAAGCTGTACAAAATGCAGCTAGAAATTGACATGCTCGCCAAGAGGCTACAGGACATTGACAACGCTGGCGAGGACAAACGTGATGTATTGGCAGAGTAACAGGATATAATGTGGATTGATTTTTTTATCAAAGTATTTGATTCCATGGACTGCCAGTAGGAAAATAAAGGGGATTTTGACTTTGCTGAATCAGAGTAGTTTTCTGGGAATTATACCGTGGAGAGTATTCAAATTGGCCAGCAAGTCTCCGATGTAATGTTCTTTATTTCGCATATTATCTTCGACGAAACTGATAATTTTTTCCAAAAAAGGTTGAAAGTGTTGTGGGCATGTGAAGCTCAGATTTTGTATGGGTTGTTCTCCTGCGTTGAGAGTTTGGTAATAGTCTCTATAATCAACCATGTTTGACAACAAACCGTGAATAGAAATCAATGATCTGCACGCAAAATATAGTTGCCAAGTTTGCTGTATTGAAGCAAGTTTCCCATATGATGATACAACGCCAAAAATTAAATACTGACAATCATTTGATACAATGCGTTGGAACATTGGCCAGTATTTGTCCATTCTCGATGGATTGGAGTCCAATAAATATAGCAATTTCTCAAATACCTCAGACCCGAGAGTGTGTGTGCGCTGGGGCAGATTCAATGTTTTGAGTACACGAAAGGCAAGCGTGATCAGGTCATTCTGTACTACGGCATGGTCATAAATATTGACAACATCGTCCAGCATGTCCCTGAGCAACTGTAGTCCTTCGTTGCATATTTTTTTGTGGTTTTGCGTGCATTCTGTTTGTTCTACATTATCAGTTTGATCAGTGACTGTCAAGTGGGAGATAGAACTGTTTATTGTGCGGATAACATGTTGCACACCTTCCATGTTGATGTTGTACCGCATGGGTATGACTCCACAGACTGAAAAGTATTGATTACCAACTTTGGCCATGCTGCCAAAGCTTATTCCCTTCTGCCACAGAGCGGAACCAATGGGTTTAAAAAGTTGGTGGTTGAATTGCCTCAAGACTTCCCAGTCACTAAAGCCGAATGAGCGATAATTCAGTTTCAAATCGTTTGCCAAATTAGTGTTAAGCTCGAGTGCATCTTTTAGCAGGATATTGCGAGGTTGCATCAGAATGTCTGATCTCCTCTGCTCAACCTTCTCGTCGTGGACCTCAGGAAATTCAGTCCAAAAGAGTACGGGTGGGGCACTATATTTTGTGTCTTTGCTAATAATAATATTGAGTATTTGAATACTCGACCATTTCATATAGGTTTCATGAATATTGTCAATCATTGGATACTCCGTTTTGAGTATTTCAAACAGCACCATGCACAAATTCACCTCCTTTGATTTGTTTTCAATCACCACATCTCCATCATGAATAAGACCACTCACATTGTCAACCTCTATTTCCAAGTTCTTGTGTTTCCACGGATGTACAATATTTTCATGATCTTTAGTCTGTATTATGTATGATTCTATATGTTGAACGTTGTCATATTCGTCAATTTCGTTTTGTAGGTCATGTAGATCAGCTTGTTCTTCTTCTAGCTCTGCTTCAAAATTCAACCTGGAGAATTCCACGTTGGCGGTCAAATTTGCCCTGTTCACTTCAAATTCTATTTTTTTCGCATTCAACGCAGCTTTCAATACATCTAACCGTCCAGTAGGATGAACAATGATATTGACATGCATAATAAGTGTGTTGCCACAATTTGGTAAATGTTTGCACAAACTCTTCATAGCAGACAGTATGTGCCAGGTTGTACATACATCAAAAGGCATGTCACCATCCTTTGTTGTGTCGTGGTTATTGACTGGTTTATGATAGTCGTACAGTGACAACAGAAGTACATCAAAAACTCTAGTCCCACAAAGTTTCTTGAGCATATCTAGCAACATATTTGGCACTTCAAATGTCATCATACTGATCATCTCACACGATATCTGAACAAAACGCTTCATAAATTGACAACTCCAATGATTTCCGTTTTTTTTTCGACCAATCATCTCATTAGCAATCAGGTCCAACAGGTTGTTTCCACTTTCATGTTTCTTGGCTGTGTATTTCAAAACAATACACTTCATCGTGTCAGATGTGGCACTCTTGAGTTCTACACATGCTGCGCAGAGCGACGTAGAGGAGCACGTTTCGTTTCGTGGTTGACCAGGTTCATGGATGTGCGTGAGCTGCGTACCACCTTTCATAAATCGAACTAGTGTGTCCAAACCTTGGTACAGGGCTTTGAAATTGCCCTCTGGTGGCATGTCGTAGCCGTGTGTACAAGATATTACGTGTTGTATAATATCGTTTGCATACAACCAGTTTAAATGTGCATGGTTGTTGTTTTTCCGAGCTTTCATAAGCAAATACACATGCAACAACATCTCTATGTATTTGTGTTGTTGAATGCAACCAAACTCACGTGTGTGTGGCATACCAATTAATTGGATTACCTTTTTCGCAATGAGCTCAAGATTCGTCTGCAAGTCATTCCATTCAAAAAAACAATTCATATCCATGCTAGGATCCTCCCATGTCTTCATTCTCGTACACAGCTCAAACCACAACCTCAAAAACCCACACATTTTCATCGTTACACGTTTTTCCAATATACCTTCATTGCCACCAAGCTTTGTCAAATTCACAACTTCTATCATCTGCGAGGATCGATTCAGCATTACATACAGGAGGTCCTGACGAATTGATGTTATTTCCTGTGCTGTTTTGTGTTTTTGTGAAGATGTTGGATCATATATGGCAACACTTAAAATAGATAATATTTCGTTCGAGATCAGACGCTCTCGTGCCACTAACTCAATACTTGGTACAATCCCTGACACGTCACGACCCATTCTATCTGTACAGAATGCCCCAGAGATGGTATGCACGACCCGACTCACGGCATCAATCAACAGAAGTCGAAGTTCTCGATTCATGTGTTTATTTCCTATTTTTTTAAAATTGTGCGTTGTCAACACACTCAGTAATGTAACAACATGCACATATTTATCACTACTCAGCAGGTCCTCTTTGCTTACTAAAGACAGAACACGACATCCAATGCTTGTAATGTCCATGTGATTGGTCAATTCTGACTCGTGTTCTTTACACAACCATTTTTTTGCCGACAGAGATGTCTCAAGACTTGCGTTGTCTCCGAATGCCTGATTGTAAATGCGACTCATAATCTCAGCTTGCACTGTGGGACGGTCGTGATAACGAGAAAGATCTTGTAGTAGTTCTGCACTTTGTATCTTTATTTGTCCTGGAAGTATTTCACGAAGATACCATTCTGTTTCGTTATTTGTTTCTATTCCGAGGTGCATTGCAGTGTCTGTGCACTGTCGTTTGCCTTTTTTTGACGGCTGCAAAAAGCAGCTCTCACATACCCAGCCACTCTGAAGAGACGTGTCTTCAATAGGCACATGGGGCACTCGCATTGACATAGTTTCATATTTCGCATTATGTTCTCGTAAATCATGGTATTTCATGACCGCTTTTTCAAAAGTATCACATGCTCCACCTCTGTGGTCAATTTCGTTTACATTGTTGCATATTTCACACGACGTACTGTGAACTGTGTTCATTTTGGGCAACCGTCTACACTGCGCGTCAACCAATTCAAAATTCGAATGTTCACTTTATATAGTCTGACTTGATACTAAATTCATTACGACTTCGCAACAAATGGTGTAGTAGCTATACAGTAAACTTTATACACTGGTGGTAAGTGAATCAGACAACGCCTGATTCGTGGGATAACAGGGGTTTTCGGGACATTTGACATAAGGACACCCCCGTGCGGGGGGGGGTGGGTGGTGAAAGTAATAGTTGTATGTGGTATATCATGTAGTTGTATATCGCGTAGTACGCGGATGTCGCTCGTACACGAACGCAAGCCAATGGGGATGACCAATCACGGCCTGACGTGTTTTGCAAACGCAGTATTGCAATGTTTATTGCATGCACCAGGTCTGCAGCTGTATCTCGAGTCACAGCGGAATAATATGCAAATAATGTTCAATGAACTCCCCGCATATGTAGGCACGGTTGGTGGTGAAGAGAGATTATCAGTGTCGGAACAGCTAGCAGATGGACTTAAAAACTTCCAGGACCGCTGTCGCGCAAACAAGATCGCGCACGCAGGAGGGGCCCAGTTTGAGACAGACTTAGCAAACTTCTGCTTGAGGACCACCAGCGCCAACAACACAGCGTTTGATAACGACCTGGACACAATCTTGCTCGCCGCGTTGGCCGAATTGCGGGCAGGTCGCACTGTCTCTTGCCTCGGCGGTAGATTTGTAGAGCTTGTGTATGGGGGACGCGCGGAGGATTTTGGGGAGGGGGACACTGACGAGCTTTTCATGGCGTGTCTCGAAAAGAATCAGGCGCAGTTCGGTGGTACTGCAGTCCTGTTTGGAGCTCCGTTTTTTTCCAAACAGACGTGTGCCGCTTGTCAATGGGTTGTGACAGGGTCGTTTTTGCAGTATCAGAGCTTTCGCGTTCAGTGCGAGTGGGACAAAGACACAGAAGCCCACAGTGTACAGTCTCTCTTGTATGCGAATGTTGGGCGGCATCCCATGGCTACTCCCGTGCCCGCACATGCGTGCAACAATCAAGCCTGTATGCATGCTCAATACTTCTCGGGGGTAATGCCCGTGTACCTTGCTATTTTCTTGCAACGTTTCAAATACCATGAGGCCACACCAAATGGAGGGTACGAGGGGTACATTGATGATCGCCGTTTTACAATGAGTGAGACCTTGGAGCTGTGGGAGCGGAACACGGACCCACTCGGATCCCCACTCATGGTCGCGTACAAGCTTTATGCCGCCATATTTTTTAAGGGTCGTGACCAGTCAGGGCATTATATTGCCTATGTCAGGCGCGAAAATGACTGGTTCCGTACGGTATGCATCCCCGTTCCATTTTATAAAAGTCACGCAGCCTGCACATTTGACAGGCTCTAATGTGTATGAGTAGGATGACACTGTAGTGCGTGTGGTGACACTTAATATTTTGAGCAGGATGACACTGTAGTACGTGCGGTGACACGGGAGAGTGTTTTGACACACAAGGGGGGGGAAATATTGACATACGCATTTTATTCAAAAACCCCATTCCTTGACGAAAACGTCAACCTGTGATGACGTGGCTTGAGGCGAGAGCGAGCTGTAGTGTTTCTATTCCTATGGGTAGTTCACTGTGCGGCATTGTGAGCATGGCCTGGAAAATTGCGCTTTGCACACCTGTGGTATTGAGGCGTGTACAGGCAGATGCTGAGTTTCGTGCGAGTACACATAGTGCAAGACAGCCTTGCTTCTGGACATTGGTGTTTGAAGCATGCGTCCTCATCGCAGCAAGCACACGCTTGATTATAACGTCCTCAGCAAAACTAGGGCGCTTATCTTCAACATTGAGAATGTGCGAGAGGAAGCAACAGGCATGCCGCTGTAAAATGGCATCATTCACATATTTCCCCATGCTTGCAAGTACTACAGCCAGACAGTCTGGAGATCGCATGATCTGTCGGTTGCTGATATTGGTTTTCTTTGTAAAAACGTCTGTACACATATTAGAAAAGACCTCACACGCGGCACTCGTGAGCCTCGGGTCATTTGGGTGGCAACGTATACTCCGAACAAGAACACTGATAGCACTGTTGTCCGCGAGGCCTTGTATGCGCTCCCGCATCTGCCTCTGTTCCTCCGTTGTCAATGCACCCGCCCCCCCAGAACACATATTTACCAGCACCTGCGCGCAGGAGGATAGTATGTGCAAGACCACACCATCCTGTTGCTGCTGGTGAAGACTCTCCAGAACGAAAGGCACACACCACTGCGCAAGATGCATGGCGTGCGCATACACGCGATTTCCCGAGCGCAAGAGTAACATCTCTATGGCCGCGCGTCGGATGGCAGGGTGGGGATGGTTCTCTGTTGGTCGCAGGACGTGCCAATATTGTGAAAGTCGAATCACGGCCTCGTCTGTTCTGATTGGCCAGTTGTCTGCAAGTTTGCATAACATCGCCAGCTGACCTGCATGTCGTGTGGCAGTGTGTCCCCCGGGATTCGCCAGCATCACGACTAACGTGGGTTGTCCCGGTCGTTTATATACGACTACTCGCATATTGAAAACACTGTTGCGGGTGTTGCGGAAATGCATACAAACAAAAAAACATACACAGTCCAATAAACAAAGGATCATATCTGAATCATCCCATAGCTTCTGAGTTTCGACAACATGACCACCACAGAGCCGCCAGAGGTCACTGTGCGGTTCTCTCTCAGCCAGCGCGAGGTTTCAGATACGCATATTATGCTGAGCACCCTCCCATTCCCGCCACTCCCAGTTCACATGACACTGGATGCCAGTGGTCTAGAAAATGAGGACGTCCGGAACGCGTTTGTCGTGGCCACCTCTGCCCTGGTGCTCGACGGCACGCGCGGGGATGGTACCGTGAATTCACACTCAATCATTGCAGCTTTAAGCCTGTTTCACAAGTGGAGCGCACGCTGTCGTGACGCACAGATTGACGCGCTTGCAAAGAGTGACAAAGAAGGCGCCACACTCGACCTCGTGGGGGCTGTATTACACTTTAACTCAACGAGTACCAACAGTGCAAAGACGGACTTTGTGTGTTCAGAGGCACAAGCTATGCTGGTGTTCTTTGAAACAACACGCGCATGGGTTCAGTCCTACCTACCACACGAGGTCAAGCTCACCCTTCGCACGACAGACGCCACTACATTGCCACACGAACATGATCTTCACATTTCCATGGCCCACTATTGCCACGCGCAAGGCGTCTTGTACAGTAGCAAAGGGTCTCTGCTCGTGTGCGACATGCATGAAACCATGCTCGCAGAGCTCAAAGACCGTGTGCAGAAGGCCAAAGACGACCCTGACGATGACAGCGCGACAAACAAGCTCGACAACGAGGAATGCAGGCACATGGGCATGGAACTCGCTGAATTGTATAGCAAGTATCCTTTTGGCAAACTCTTGATTTTGTGTGCGAAACGTCTGCACAAGGACGCTTTATACGGCTACAAGGAAGTGGACATGGAGAATGTTTATGAAAATGCCAAGGCCTTGCTGGACTCAGCCCGCTCAAATTACGAGAGGACAGTGGCTGCTCGTGTATGTGAAGGAAATGAAACGACCCATGCTCTATGTGTTGTTGCAGAAGACGCTGCTGAAACCATTCTTGATCCAACCGTACAGCCCGTGCTCGAACCAGCCTCTAAACCAGAGGTGGCATCAGTTGTGGTTCCAGTTGAAGAGACAGGCGTGATTCCAGTTGAAGAGACAGGCGTGATTCCAATGAAGGCATCAGTTGTGGTTCCAGTTGAGGCATCAGTTGTGGTTCCAGTTGAGGCATCAGTTGTGGTTCCAGTTGCAGTTCCAGTTGAGGTCAAGGAGCAAGTTCAGAAGCCAGTGATGCCTGCAGTCAAGGAGCCAGTTGAAGAAGCAGTGATGCCTCCAGTCAAGGAGCCAGTTGAAGAAGCAGTGATGCCTCCAGTCAAGGAGCCAGTTGACGAGTCAATCAAAGAGCTCCTTACAGAGGAAGTCATAATGGATTCAGGGGATGAGATCAAAAAGGTGCCAGGGGGTGAGATTGGCGTGGAACCAGGCTCTCAGCAGACCCATGACAACAAATTCCCTGTAGCTGCCTCATACCGTAGTGCACTGGGTGTGTTCTTGACAGAACTTGTTGCTGTATCACCACTATCCCAGCAGACGTCAGACGACAAGACAATGCTATGGCGGGGTGTATGTGTAAGCTTAGAGGTGTGTGTGTATGCGGGTATGTGTTTGTGGTGTGTTTCTGTGTTAGGTGATATACTCCCGTTGACGACATGACTATCACGCGTGGCTGCGCAGCACTTGGTGGAGCTCCGTACACATTCAGAGGCCTATCCAGCAGTGGAGACCATTACCAATGTTATTAACATAGACGCGCTCAAGATATTGCTGAAAGGCCAATCCGAGCGCATCAGCCAACAGTGTCACGACAAAAGCGTTCCAGCACGCATGGAAGCCGTGTGTGCCGCGTTGTAACCCCTTTCGGGGGGCTTGATATTGAGTTTCAGGAAGTCACTATAGCCCGCCCATGTGAGAACCAGAAGCCGTGCGAGGCTTGGAATGACCAGTAGTGTCAGGAAGATTACCACCTCAACTGTTCGATGGGACCTGTCACTCTCGCTTGTCCCGCGCTCGTTCACACGGTCGCATGTGTTGACCCATATCAGCACAACTGGGGCTGTAAAGTACATATAGAGCATCCACACTGTCAGTCGGCGCGCTCTCGCTGAAGAAAAAACTCCAAAGCCCTCGACAATACACGTGGCTCCCAGTAGCATCAGGCTCAGATAAACACCAGTGCGTGCTTCGCGCGCGAAATCCACGATAGTCCCAGTGTATGTAAGCGCAAATTCAGTACACGCCAGAACAGCATGCGCGCAGAAGTATACGACTGTCAGCTGTGCGGACATCTGTGGCCCTGCGTGTGTTGTGCTTTATATACACACAACAGGAAATAATAGCAATCGACATTTAGCATATATTTTATTAAACATGTGATAACTTCAACAAGTCCTCGAGTGGATTTGTGGCATGTTTGTGCTTGCTATCGTAGTGTCCATTGTACTGGGCAATAAAACCCGTCTTCATATGATTTCCCCCGACATCATGGCGCTACACAATTTGGCCAACGTGTTGTATACGTCTAAAAGCACATCAGTTTGGTCAGTTTCGAAGCTGCCTGCTAGCAACGACTCTACAAGTTGTAAAAACAGAAACATTTTTTCATACACGGGCCACCACATATCAGTGTGGCTACAATACATAGGACACATGATCATCAGCAGCACAATGTCCTGTGTGCGTTCCAGAAGCAAGTCCAGCTTTTCTGTTATTGAAGAGTCTTTGTCTCTGGGTAGCGCCTTTGCAGCCTTCAGAACATTTGCCACCCGGTTCATGTGCTCTAGGTTCATTTTCATGACCCCCGCATTTCCCACGGTGCCGTCCGCTTCATGACTGATCAGAGACATGGAAAATGACAGATGATTGCAGTGGACATACTCAGGACATGTGCACTGTATTTTATTTTTACATTCACTTCGTAATTGGTTGTCTACACTCCATTTTCATCACTGGCACGCTTTGGTGTGTTGGTAAGACTGGACTTGGGTGCCACGCGCCTCCTGGTATCAAGCGCAGGTGCAGAGACAGTGGTCGATGTAGTTTCTGGCGTTTGTGGTATGATATCACGAAGGACTTTCACAATGCTCGCGGGTATGGCTTGTGCTTTGTCAGCAACAACAATGCTTCCACCAGAAACAACATCAACGCCACTTCCCTTCGCAGCTGCCATTCCCTCACGTATTTTATGCACAAAAGCAGTGTAGTCCCTCGATACCTCTATCACGTTGAAACGCATGAAGATCTCAATGTACATCAGGTCGCTGGAGGCACACGCGTTGGTAGCATACAACATCTGGTCTGAAGATTGGTTGAATTGTTTGCTTATCTGGTTGCTGATGCCAAACTGCATAAAGTAAGGGATCGTCTCGACAAAGTCTAGTGTATTGGGGTTCTCTGGGCAAAGCGGGCGGTCCAGGACGCAGGGTATCAGAACCAACGGGGCAATGTCAAGCTTGTCATTTTGTGTACTGTGCGCGGTGTTTAGGTCAGCTGTATGTGGTATGGCAGGGTTTGATGACAGGGAGAATTGCACTTTTTTCTCGGGGACAGAAACAGCCGCGAGTCGAAACCCGAGTACGTCCCCACTGCGAATGCCTGGCTTGCACCACGACCAAAGGTTTTTGGCCTTTAGTGTTTTCCCAGCGACTTGGATAGTTCCGACGTAGTCAGTGCTCAGGAAAGAGCATGGATTATTTTCCCCCTGGTCATTCCCACCTTGGTTGTCACTGCCAATGAAAACCCCAGCAACTTTTATGTACGACCTGATAAAGTGCCACACGATCTTGGCAATGTACTTGCTAAGCATATTTTTTTTCACTTCCAGTGACAAAACTTTCCCACCTCCCGAAACAAATGATGTCTGGACTTTCTGCAACCACCGACCAAAGAAATTCCCATTTATTGGATATTGGTTGTTGGTCAAATTTGTGAGCATTAGACGCGCAAAAGAGTCTGGACCAGAGTCGAAACTAACGTTCCTGAAAAACACGTGCCATGTTTGCATCCCACTTCCAGTAAGAGTTTGTGGGCCATTGCCAGTGTTGTTGATAATGCCTGTAGCACTCTTGAAGTATTGATGAATTTCTTGAAGGTCGTCTGAACCTGTCATACCTAACATGATATCCTTGAACAGCAACAGATACTTATGTAGGTTCATGATGATGTAGTTAACAGTTGGCAGATTGATTGTGAAGGCCATTTGCCCCTGCGCCGTCTTTGTGTTGACATCTGTGGCCACTTTGCAGTCTATCATATGCGAATTGTATCTCAGATGGAACACAACATCCCCAGCGACGACTGACTTTTTGAGTGACATGTACGGGCGCGAGCCACCACATTGCGGATTTGGAAGCATCACGGGCACGATAAAGCGCGGGATGTTCACATACAGTGTCTTTTCTGTCTGGTTGGTGGACAGGTTCTTGCTCATTCCCTCAGGTCGCCCCCCGTGCTGTCCAAGCACACCCGTGGGGCCCGCGCCATTGTCGTCGAAACGCCCTCCCGGGAAGTACTCGGAGCGCATACGTTTGGGATTAGCAAAGTCTACGACGCCGTTGCTACTTTCCTTGCGTTTGTTATACTCACCGTTGGTCCCAAAGAGTGACTGCATGTTATGCTCAGCATTCTGTCCTGTAAGTCCGCTCATCCTACAAATGCTCTGCGCATGCACAGCTCTTTATATACACACTCGCCATTGTGAAAGCCAGTGTGCGCACCCCCCCCCCCCCCCCCCCCCC
>ENA-ORXF01000736-ORXF01000736.1-marine-metagenome-genome-assembly--contig:-NODE-736-length-22490-cov-7.331995_pt1 | contig 22490 bp, 34 predicted proteins | sample MGYA00237864_ERZ511476 | MGnify/ENA primary metagenome ERZ511476 (study PRJEB26306, sample SAMN06343908) | marine metagenome | isolation source: coastal waters | place: Atlantic Ocean: West Antarctic...
ATTAGGATGGCATCTACTTTTTCAATCACATATCGAACTTCAATACGATCCTCGCCCAATTTATCTAAATCCCATTTTGCCATTACGCTTCCATCCTTTCTAATATTTTAATCATGCCTTCTCTTGAGAATTTTACCTCATCTATTTCATCAAGATTAAAACCACGACCTTCAAGTTCGAAGTGTTTACCATCCACAACCTCAATTTTTTTCCACTTACCAGCCCACAGGTTAGCACCTTCTGCCACCTTTGCTTTGCCGTAACTAAAAGTTTGCTTTATTCCATATGCAATTTTAGGATTTACCTCATCATGTAGCTTTGTCATTACGCTGCCTCCGCTTCGAGCGTTGCCTTAACGCTTTGCACTTGCTCGGAGGTTAATCGCTTTGCCAGCATTTCGGCCATTGCGGTTGCTTTGCTTGACAGCTCATCGCTTGGCGCTTCTACGGCCATGCGTAGTGCTAGAGCAAACGCCTCAAGATTATTGGTTGGCATTTTGTAGTTGTCCATTACGCTGCCTCCTTTTGGAAGACAGCATAAAGATTTTTGGCGGCATCATGCCAAGACTGTTTAACCATTGGGATCACGCCTTTCTGGTGTGTCCAGTTTAGGTTATTGGTCTTATAGATTTGGCCAATAACGATGTAGGCGGTTTTGCCTTCTGGCTTGATGAGGATCATGGCTTCTGAATATTCACCAGATCCGTAAACACGACAGAGTATGTCGAGGCCATTTTTATTGTATTTCATTCTGCGTATAGACATTTGGGTAGTCCTTTCTAAGTGGTGGTAGTGGCGGGGCCGTAGCCCCTCAGTAATTATACTAATTTAAGAGAGATGTTATCATTCGGTGTTGGTACAATCTCAAAAGTTTTACCGTGGAATTTGATATGGTCGCCATGCTCTTGCATGAATGAATATTCCTGTGGACGTGCGTCGCTAGTAATCATGCTAGAGTTTTGGTTTGCCCAGTGAATTTTGTGACCACGCTCTTTTGCTTTTTCAACTGACTCAAATGGGCAGTTGCAATTATCGATTGCATATCCAACAACACTTCCTAAAGTGTAGAAATGATGCAGAGTGCCGTGGTTTCTTGACTCAAATGCTATCGCTATAACATCATTTTCTTTGTATCCCTGCCAATTGCTTTTTCCTGCAAAGATTTTGTGTGCTGGGCTCTCATATTTTACTTCACGTTGTGCCATTTGTTAATTCCTTTCTAAGTTGATAAGGAACTCTATCTTTTATTAGCAGACAAGTAAAGAGAAAAGAAACACGATAAAACAATAGGTTACATGTTTTATGAAAGAAAGTTACCAGTGTGTGGTTTCGGTTACCATCATTTATCCTGTTAGGTAACGCTCGCAACCCTCTGTAATGTATAGAGTAATCGTCTTTCGTTACCAGTGTTTCCAGACTTTCACTAATTTTAAAGAATTATTTTTCACCTCAAAATTTTTTCCCCTATATAGTTTTGTAAACCATAGGACGTCCCCCAAAACAAATCAAGTTCGGTAACGCTGGTTCTTTGGTTACTGGCTTGGTCTATATTGAAAAGTTCGGTAACGCAAGAAAAATGTTTACTTTTAGAATTCTAGAATTTAAACTCTAATTCTAATATTGAGAAAGGATTATAGATGCGGTGTATAGACTGCGATCAGAAAACAACCAGAGTAACGAACTCAGGAGTCACCAGACAAGGCGTCAGCTTTCGGCTTCGCAAATGCCCAGTTTGCAATGCGTGTTTTAGAACCGAAGAAGTTGTAATGAGGAGGGTGAGGGCAAAGAGTTGTGACAATTCCCCCAGCCTTGAAGAAGAACAAAAGGCTCTGGACAAGAAGATAGATGGCTTGTGGGTGCAAGAAAGAGTATCATACGACAGGATGCTCAGACCAATACCGATATTGGACAAGGATATCGCTGATTAAAATAAAACTTTTCTTCCTATTGAAAACAGGTTAAAGTTTATTTCACGTTGAGAAAGGATAATGAATGTCAAAAGTTTATGTGGTAACAAGACCACGAGAGAACAAGTTCGGTTGGACTCCAGATCTGACTGATGCTGCTCGTTATGGTTCGCTTGAAATTGTATTTGAGCCTAATGAAAAGCCTCAGTTTTTACCTAGTCCATCGATCCAAAAAGCTCGTAAGATTATGAAAGACTTCTCCACGGAAGATTATCTTTTGTGGCCAGGAGGTGGTGACCCCATAGCTGTTATGATAGCGTGTATGATCGCAGCTGAAATGTCACCAGTGGTGCGTGTCCTTAGATGGGAACGTAACATGGAAGAAGGAGACCGTGACAGGCGCAAAGGCTGGTACATGCCTGTCGCTTTAGAAATGAGAAAGGAAATAAATTAAGATGAATATCAATCTGCTTGAGGACGTGGCACCTGCGTCCAACTCAATAGGTGCAGTGGCTGATATGGCTCAGCAAATGTTTGATCTTGAAAAAGAGATAAATGATTTGAATGAGCTGTTGAAGCAAAAAAAGCAGAACCTGACGAAGTTGGCTGAACATGACTTGCCTGACTTAATGCAAGAATTGAACGTCAAGGACTTTACTCTTACCAACGGTGGTAAGGTTGAGGTTCAAGATATAACTTCTGGTTCTATTCCATCTGCTTCTGCTATTATGAAAGCAAGAGGAGATGACAGGTCTGAACTAGAAGTGCGTCAACAACAATGCTTCGATTGGTTGCGAGCTAATAATGCTGGTGACTTAATTAAAAGCAATGTTGAGGTTCAGTTCGGAAGAGATGAAGACAAAGCATGCAATGACTTTGCGGATGAGTTGCGTGAAAGAAATCTCTTTTACAAACGTGCAGTCGGCGTCCACCATGGGTCACTTAACTCTTTTATCAAAGAGCGATTGACTGATGGCAAGGATGTTCCCCATGATCTGTTTAAGTTATTCACAGGTCGTAAAGCCAAAATCACAGGAGGATACCATGGCTAAAAATGAAGTAGAAGTAAAAAAAGAGAGCAATGTAATTGCATTTGATGCGTCCATTCTTTTAGAAGATGCGGGCACAGCAGGTGAGAATATGACAGCGGATGATATGCTCATCCCACGTCTCAAGATCTTACAAGCTCAATCTCCCCAAGTCAATAAAGCTGATGGTGCCTATTTAAAAGGTGCTGAGGCTGGACAGATCTTGGACAATGTAACGGGTGAATTGTTCGATGGTGAAAAGGGAATAACAGCTGTTCCTGTTAGCTATCGCAAGACATATCTCGAGTGGACTGACGAGCGCAAGCTGGTTAAAGACCACGGACTACAGCCTTCAATTATGGAAATGTGTGTACAAGACGATCGAGGCAAGTTGCGCACACCAGACGGAAACCAGCTATCATTGACAGCAGAATACTTTATTTATGTTGTTGGTGAAGACGGTACGTTTTCCCCTGCCATATTGTCTATGAGTTCTTCAGGCATTAAAAAAGCCAAGCGTTGGAACTCTATGATCAACAGGCTACAAGTTGCTCACCCAACAGGCAAAGGCACATTCAATCCAGCCATGTTCTGGACTGCCTACAACCTGACCACAACACCTGAGCAGAACGATATGGGCTCGTGGTTCAACTGGGAAGTTGAGATGATGTTCGATGCTAAGTCTGGAGGGATCATTCAGAACCTAGACCAAGGCCAAAGCATCTATCTCGAAGCACGAGAGTTCCGCAAGAACATTCGTGACGGTGAAGTCAAGGTTCAACCAGACTCCTCTGATGATGATGTAATGTAGCCACCCTGCATTACGTTGTTTAGGGGGATAGCTCATGTCCCAATGAAGTTATCCCCCGACCAATCAGAAAGGAAGAGGCATGGACGTAAAAAGATTTATGAAACTGTTCAGAGGCTTTGAGCTTGCCCACGGACAGTATCGAGTAAACAAAAAAGAAGCCGACGGAAAAATGTCTGGCCGAGCAATAACTGTTAGCGAACCAGCAACAGAAAATAATTTTAAAGAACACTTGAATGGTGGCGAATATATTTTAGGTGTCATCCCGTTGTTACAGGACAACAGCTGTCACTTTGGTGTTATTGATATTGATATAAGAGGTGAGGTCAAATTAAATGAAAGCCTTGAAAGTCTCGAGAAAAAGATTCGTGACACTCCTTTGGTGCTATGCCGTTCTAAGTCTGGTGGCGCTCATTTATATCTTTTTTGCAGTCCTGCCATTCCTGCTATTGACATGGTCGCAAAGCTAAATGAATTCGCTGCATTACTAGGCTATGGCGGATCAGAAGTTTTCCCCAAGCAAATATCTAGAGCCAATGAAAGAGATCGAGGCAACTGGATCAACTTGTGTTATTGGGATGGCGACAAGACTGAGCGTCATGCAATCCATAAAGGCAAGAAACTTAACCTAGAACAATTCATTGACCTTGCTGAAAAGAAGCTAACAACATTTGAAAAGCTAGAGAATTTCAAGCCAGACTTAGTTGATCACTTTAGCGATGGGCCTCCCTGCTTGCAACACATCATGACCATGGGCTTCCCAGAAGGTGGAAGAAACATTTCTCTGTTCAATGTTGGTGTTTATTTCCGCAAGCGCAATCCTGACGACTGGCAAGAAGACTTAATGAAGTTCAATTATGAGCACCTGCCAGAGCCTCTGCCAATGGGTGAAGTCAATGGCCTAGTCAAGTCAGTCAGCAAAAAAGAATATGCCTACACATGCAAACAAAGTCCAATCTGCAATTATTGCGAGAAGTCTAAATGCATGAAGCGAGACTATGGAGTCGGGAGAGTTGGCGGTGGCCTGTCTATTGAGGTCGATGCGATAACAAAATACGAAACTGAGAACCGCCAGTCTGTGCGTTGGTACATCGAGATGCAAGGTGAGCGGATAGAAGTAACAACACCCCAACTGCTGGACCAGCGACAGCTGCAAAAGATCTGTGTTGAGAAGCTAAACAAGTGTCCCAGCACAATGCCATCCCAAGCTTGGGAACAGCGGATAAACCAACTGCTGGAGAATGTCGAGGTCATTGTAGACCCAGACGATGCTTCGCCACAAGGCCAGTTCGAGAAAATGTTAGACAGCTTCTTAACAGGCAAAGTCCAAGCTCGTCAGAAAGACGAGATAATGAATGGCAAGCCATGGCACGACTCTGATGAGGGCAAAGTTTACTTTCGGTCTGAAGACCTATTTATTTATTTAGAGGCTCGCAGGTTCCGATACACCACCCAGCACCAAGTCTGGTCTTGGCTTAGAGCGAGTGGTGGTGACCGTAAAACTTTCAGGATCAAGTCTAAGCCTGTGAAGGTCTGGTCTGTGCCAGAGCCAGAATTCTTTGATGACGAGGATCAACTTGATATACCTAGTGCAGTGACTGAGGACTTTTAAATGTTACCATATTACAAAGAAACAGTGCCTTGTGACTTCTGCGGAGAGCACACCCATGGCAGGATATTAGACAAAGATGTCCTTTGTGGGAGCTGTAAAAACGTAATCATAACAGAGTGGAAAGACAGCGTCAACGAAAAAGAACCAGAAAGATATTATGAATGGATCCTGTGGAAGTATAAGCAAGAGACGTACAAAGATGTTTTGTTAAATCATCTTAATGAGAAAGGAAATAAAAGTGAGGCACGTGCAGATAATTCTGGGCCCTCCAGGAACAGGCAAGACAACGACTCTGCTGAAGATAGTTGAGGATGCTTTAAAAAGAGGTGTGCCACCAGAGCGCATCGCATATTTGGCCTTCACTCGGAAAGCTGCAAGCGAAGCTCAAGAACGGGCAATGGTTCAGTTTGGCTTCGATGCGGATCGTTTCCCGTATTTCCGCACACTCCACTCGCTGGCCTTTAGAATGCTTGGATTGCAAAGAGACGAGGTAATGACCAATGTTCACTATCGCAAGCTTGGCAAGGCTCTGGGTGTAGAGTTCAAAGGCATTTACGATGAAGACCTAGGAATCCATACAGGGGATGGTCTGGGGGATAAATGTTCAAGAGTTGAGTCTCTAGCCAGAGTTGGCATTCGTTCAATGGAGGATCAATATCAATTAACCAACCAGAATGACTTGACTCTGCACGCTGTTAAGCAATACCACCAATCCCTTACAACTTACAAAAGGCAAAATGGTCTGCTGGACTTCACTGATATGCTAGAAAGATATCAGAGCTCTTTGCCAATAGAAATATGCATAGTTGACGAGGCACAAGACCTCAGCTCACTGCAATACAGAATGGCGATCATGGCTTCATCTGAGGCCTCAGAAGTTTACATTGCTGGGGATGACGACCAAGCAATCTTTGCATGGGCAGGAGCAGACATAAGTAAGTTCCTCAGCCTAAAAGGTGACAAAAGAATTCTCCCTCAGAGCTTCAGAATTCCTCGCAGTGTGCATGCGCTTGCTTCTGATGTTGTTGGGAGGATTAAGAATAGGTATGTTAAGCCATGGCAACCCAAGAGAGATATGGGCACAGTAAACTACATATCAGAAGCTGACTCCATTGACTTCTCATCCCATGATGGGACTTGGCTTTGCATGGCTCGCAGTAAATATCTCCTCCAGAGAATTAAAAAGGTTGTCCGCCAGCAAGGATATGCATACACTTACAATGGGCAAAGTTCTTTAGACACCAATGAGACCAAAGCAATAACTTCATGGGAGAAGATCCGTAAAGGCAAAGAGCTCAACAGGACAGAAGCCAAGAACCTAATCAACTTCTTTAACTTCAATATCAAGCTGGAAAAGAAAGAGACCTATAGAATAAATGATTTGGGACTGCCTGAGGATGCTAGGTCTAGGGACTGGATGGATATCTTAAAAGGCCTCCCAGCAGATGAGCGGGAATATCTAAGGTCTTGCATGCGTAATGGAGAGAAGTTTACCGACAAGCCAAGAATAACAATCTCTACAATCCACCAGAGCAAAGGTGGTGAGGCTGACAATGTTGTGCTGGTAACTGACATGGGCAAGCTGAGTTGGGACAACTTAGGAAGTGACGAGGAGAACAGAGTATGGTATGTTGCATTGACCAGAGCGAAGGAAAATTTGTATCTTGTACAGCCAAGAGGCCTAAGATACTTTTCCATCTAATTTACAAGTCATTGGTTTTAAACAAAAACAAAGTGCTTTACTTCTCTGTGTATAAAAGATAGAATCCCTTATCAACTTAGAAAGGAATACAAAATGAATACTGTAACTTACACTCTCGACCCGAAGAGCCTCGTCGTCAAAGGCTATGCCTCTGACAAAGCTGCTCGTTCGATGGGCAATGGCGTTGTCTTCTTTACGAATGCTGGAGAGCTTTTGGCTGACCGTAATGTAACAACAAGGCTTTTGGTCGATGCTTACAATGAAGTGTCCGACGCTCCTGTCAAGAAATTCTCTGACAATAAAACTGCTGCAAAGCGATACATGGCTGCGATTGCAGACATTCATGTCCGTGCCGTGCCAACCCCACAGGTTGCTGCAATTCCAGGAATGACACCTCTCGGAATAAAGCCTCTTACATTTAAGCCTGTTGAGAAAACTTATGATGCTTTCGGTCGGCAAGCGAAGAAAAACAAGCTCAAGGCTCGTGGTTCTTTTGCTGGCAAGATTATCAAGTGTCTCGTCAATGACAATCCTCGCAAGGAAGGCACACGTGGCTTTAAAAACTTCAATGTGTTCCTAGGCTCTAATGCAACTCTCAAGTATGAAGAGTTCGTTAAGCTGGCTGAAATGCATGGTAGCACAAAAGGTGGTTGCCGCGAAGACCTCGCACATGATATCAAAAAAGGAAGAGTGGAGCTGATTGATGAATGCTGAAGTAAAACTAAATGAGCAGGAGATACGTCTCTTGCTCATCGCAATCGAGGCTTGCATGTGGCCGAATGAACTAGATCGTCACCCTTCATCTAGAACGAAGTCAATCGCTATAAGAGCAACCAGAAAGCTAAACAAGATGCGTGAGAGGGAGGAAGCATGATTATATATGGAGCAGGGCTTGCGGGTCTGTTAGCGGGGAATATGTTGAGGAGCTTCGATCCAATAATTTACGAAGCCCAAAGTGAACTGCCTAACAACCAAGGAGCTCTGCTCCGATTCAGGACTGACAAGGTTGGCACAGCTTGTGCTATCCCCTTCGCAAAAGTAAAAGTGCACAAGGCCATAAAGTATAATGGCAAGCTCCACACCGAGACAAACTTGTTCCTGAGCAATTTATATTCTCAGAAAGTAACAGGCTCAATACTGAACAGGTCTATCAACAGCTTAGATGCTGTCGACAGATACATAGCTCCATGGGAGCTTATAAGCACCATGTCTAAGAATTGCAAAATACAATATGACATGAAGCTGACGAAGACAGCTGTAGATGATATGGGGTCTGTGCCTACAATATCGACTATCCCAATGCCAACTCTGATGGACATCATGGGCTGGCCAGACAAGCCAGACTTCCCCACGCAGAAAATATGGACGCAGAAGGCTCGCATTGATTCCCCAGACTGTAAAGTACATCAAACAATATACTACCCAGACCCAACAGTTCCATACTACAGAATATCTTTAGTTGGTGATATTGTTATATCTGAATTCATTAGGAAGCCAGAAGCCAATATTGGCCCCCATATGATGGATGTACTTCTAGAAGACTTTGGCATTAAGCCTAAGAAACTTGTTGACATGAAATCCTCAGAGCAGTATCTTGGCAAGATAAAGCCTATCAATGAAGAGATCAGGAAGCAGTTTATTTTCGAAATGACAACTAAATACGGAATATACTCGCTTGGCCGTTTTGCTACATGGCGTCAAATTTTACTCGACGACGTTGCAGAAGATGTCCAGCATATAGAAAATTTCATTCGGTCAAGTTCAAGTTACACCCGATTGATGCACTCTCAGAAAGGAGAAACACAATGAAAGTAGAATTGGTAAATTACACCTCGGACGCAGTAGACTTGCTGTTGTTCACAAAGAACACTCGCCTAATGGATGACGAGGATGCTTACAAACAGATTGCTTCTTGGCCAGAGGACGCCAAGCAGAAAGAGCTTGATTACATGCTCCAAACAATCCGCTCATCTTGGGAGTTCATTGACTACACATTTAATGTGCGTGACGTCAGCCGTGGGTTCACCCACCAGTTCGTAAGGACGCGCCAAGCTTCATATGCCCAGCAGTCCCAGCGCACAGTCGATATGTTTGGGTTCAGCTATTACACCCCAGACCGCATTGAGAACAACCCAGAAGCTCTGGAGGCATATGACAAGGCAATGACTGATATTGCCGACGCATATCAAAAGCTGAGAGATCTAGTCCCAGCAGAAGATGCACGTGGCATCCTCCCAACAAACATCCACACCAATATCGTAGCCAAGTTCAATCTGCGAACATTGAGTGAGATGGCTAAATCACGCCTGAGCCCACGTGCCCAAGGTGAATACCAGCAAGTGTTTAAATTGATGGTTGCTGAGATTGTCCGAGTGCACCCATGGGCAGAACCTTTCTTAACACCAACTGAGTGGGCTGCACCATCAATGAGCAAATCACTTAATCCATAGGAGATAAAATGGGACGCAAGCAAAAGTACAATCAGGAGTTTGTCGACAAAGTTCATTCAATGAAAGACCGCTGGCCCAAGCATAAAATTGCTGGAGAGTTAAAAGTAAAGGCACAAGCCATTACTTACATTCTCGAAAAAAGAAAGCCGTCTGTAAAAGTCGAATATGAAAAGGTCGAACAAGCATCTAAAAGGATCGATACCATATGGAAAAGAATTAAAAAGCGGTTTCCATTTTTGCAGAAATAATATACAATTCTGATATTGAGAAAGGAACTAGAATGAATATTTTTTACTTAGACCCAGACCCACGGGTCTGTGCAGAGATGCATTGCGATAAGCACTGTGTCAAAATGATACTCGAAACAGCACAGCTTCTTTGTACAGCACAGAGAATTCTTGATGGTGACGAGGCTGCTGACAAAGCTGGTCTTTACAAGACTGCCTTCCAGCACCACCCATGTTCTGTTTGGGTAAGAGAGTGTGCTGATAATTATCTGTACAGCTTCTATCTGCTGGTAAGTCTTTGCGAGCAGTTTGAGGTCAGGTACAAAAAGACCCACAGCACCGAGAAGCTCCTTGAGCCTTTAAGGAAATTGCCTTTGTATATTTCATTGGACAAGAGCTTCACAGAACCACCCCAATGCATGCCAGATCAGTATAAAGGTGACGACACTGTTAAGGCCTATCACGATTATTACATCAACGAGAAACTAGGCTTTGCCAAGTGGAACTACACGGAGGCTCCAACATGGGCATACGTTTAATCATAGCAGACCTTGATGGGACACTTTCCGATTATGGCCACCGCATCTCTCTTTACAAGAAGAAGGATTACGATGCTTTTAACAAGGCAGGCATAAACGACAAGCCCATCGAGAACATTTGCAACATAATAAGAATGCTTCATGACGAAGAAACTAAAGTTGTTATCATGACTGCTCGAGATGCAGGTTGCCGAGCAGATACTGAAAAGTGGCTGGAGATGAACGATGTGCCTTATGACGAGTTGCTCATGAGGCCAAGGTGGGATCAGTCCCCTGATCCAGTCTGCAAGCAGAAGCTTCTGGATTGTCACATAGACTACAAAGATGTTTGGTTCGTTTTAGAAGACCGAAAGTCTGTTGTTGATATGTGGAGAGGCGAAGGCTTGACTTGCCTGCAAGTCGCTCCAGGAGACTTCTAATGGCTAAGTGGACTGTTGATGGGATCTTGAATTCTCAGCTTGAGAACGATGCTTTGAAAAGTAAGATCGCAAAGCAACGCACTGAGATTGCAAGGCTTACCCAAGCTCTTGAAAAAGCAACAAGTGAAAAGCTTCTCTTGGCCAAGGACATTAAATGGATGAGAGGAGAGGAAGATGGATCTTAAAATTAGAGGCAATGATATTGAGCTCGATGGCCAAAAGATTGCAAGGCTTTTCGACCTCAATACTTTCATCAGAAGAGACCTTGAAAGCCTTTTCGACAAGGCCACCAACTATGAAAAAGATCTCCGAGAATCATATGAAAAAGGAAGGGACGAAAATGAATGAACGCCACCCCACAGGCGAAAAAGATGCGGCCAAAATATTAGAAGAGATGGCTGACACTTTCCGAGAGCGCAATAAAGTTTATGGCGACAACTACAAGACTGTGGGGGAGGTCATGATAAGCCTTTTCCCTAAAGGTATCCAGCTCAACACTGTTTCGGATTACAATGTCTGGCACCTTTTTGAGCTTATGATTGTCAAGATAACAAGGTTCGCAAACAGCGAGCTTCAACACAAAGACAGCATCCACGATGCAGCAGTCTATGCTGCGATGGTTGAATCACTAATAAAGGAGGAAAAGAAATGAGTAAAATTTTAATCACAGGCTCTGGCAAAGGCTTGGGCTTGGCTCTCACAGAAACTCTTCGCAAGGAAGGCCACACAGTTTATGGCTTCGATATTAATAGTGGTGGGGATGTGCGCAACCCAACTTTTGTTAATAGCGATGGAGGTGAACGCACCATCCCAGATATCGACATATTGATAAATAATGCTGGGGTGAATGTAATCAACTGGCTTGAAGACTTCGAAGAAGAAGACTGGGACAAAGTAATGGACACAAACGCCAAAGGCATCTACATGATGTCTAGAGCCTGTTTGCCTATGTTGTCTAAAAATAAAGGCACAATTGTAAATATTGTAAGCAATGCAGCCCACATGCCCATGACTTGCTCTTTGGCTTACAATGCTTCCAAAGCTGCAGCCCACATCATGACTCTACAGTTAGCCAGAGAGCTCACCAAGAAACACGACATTACTGTTTTCGGTATAGCCCCCAACAAACTGTCTGGCACAGGTATGAGCGATGCCATTGACGAGCAAGTTGTGGCAACCCGTGGATGGACAAAAGAGTATGCCCAAAAGTACCAACTGAATGGATTGCTGACAGGTGAAGAAACTCCTCCCAACCAGTTAGCAGAATTCATCGGATATTTACTTCAATCAAAACAGCATCACAAATACTTGACTGGATGCATCCTACCATATGGAGCTTAAAATGAAATTCACAATCGAACAAATAGCAATCGTCCCTAAAGATCCTGTTGCAGCTAAAAAGCTCCTGTCTGAGATCGGAGCAACTGAATGGTCTGAAGATCATGTTGTTGCCAGTGGTAATGTTTTTGGAGAGCGAGGCACTAATGAAGCCAACCTGTCTTTTAACTATGATATGTTTTCAGGCAATGAGTTTGAGATCCTGGACTATACCTCTGGGCCCAACTGGATTGACGACAGAGACCACTCCCTTACATTACGCAGAAACACAGTCAGCCATTTAGGTATGCATTGTTCTGCGGAGGACCTTATCAAGTGGAGAGTTTTCTTTGAGTTCCGTGGGATTCCAGTTGCGCAGGAAGTTATGACTGAGTCGCACACTAATCCTGTTATAGCAGGCAAGAGATCTTACAACTATGTTATTTTTGACACCAAGGATATACTAGGAGTGGATCTGAAATTCATTGTCAGGATAAACAAAGATGATAGTATTTGATCTTGAAACAACAGGACTTCCCAAGGCTGAGGGCTCAGACTTAGACCTTCAGCCGAGGATCATTGAGTTCGGTGCCATAAAGTATAATGATGATCTTATAGGCAAGGGAGAGATGCGCGAAGAAGCAAGGCTAGAATTCTTCTGCAATCCAGGACACCTGCTCGACCCAAAGATAATAAAGATCACAGGTATCACAGACGAGATGTTGAAGGACGAGAAGCCATTCATAACTAAAATTGAACAGCTGACTGACTTCTTCCTAGGGGAAAGAGACCTTGTCGCGCACAACTTGCCTTTTGATAGGAAGGTGCTGAGGTTCGAATTGGAAAGGCTGGACAAGATGACTAAGTTCCCTTGGCCACCAAACCATATCTGCACAGTTGAAATAGGCCAAAAGGTCTGGGGCAAGATGCGCAAGCTTGGGGACATCTATGAAGAGCTTTTCGATGAGAAGATAGATGGTGCCCACCGATCAATAAACGATGTAGAGGCAACAGCTAGAATTGTTGACTGGTACATAGACAGAGGAGAACTGTAATGACAATTGCACTTGTAGGTTTTGTAGTGAGCTATGTTATCATTGCGATGGTGATGTAATGCTTCACCTCAGAACCAGAACCGAATATTCTTTCCGCAAAGCCTATGGCCCAATCGCTAACATAATACAAGATGATGGCGAAGATGCTATGGGGATCGCAGACTCAGGAACATGGGGGCATGTGCCTTTTAGCAAGGCCTGTAAGAAGGCTGGGAAGAAGGCTATATTCGGAGCTGAGATTGCTGTTGTTATCGACTCAACAGACAGAACCAAACAAGCTGCAAACATGATGGCTTTCATTGCTAAGAACAATGCAGGACTTTCTGAGATATATTCTATGGTCACCAGAAGCTCATCCAAGGAGAATTTCTATTACTATCCGAGGATGAGCTATTCAGATTTGTTTGACGTCTCTGAGAATGTAATAATTTTGAGTGGCACCCATCCAGAGTGGGGACTTCTTCCTTTGACCAGAAAAGACGATCTTTACATTGAGATCAACCCGATGAGTTCTAAGAAGGCTCTAGACTTCTGCGAGAAGAAAGGCTTCAAGCCTGTCGCCACCTCAGACAATTATTATCCTAAAGTTTCGGACAGGAAGGCCTATGAAGTTCTTGTTGGTATGAATAGGACAGAGCGCACTTCACCAATGCACCTCTTGAACGAACACGAAATGTTAGATTGCATCCCTTGGCTTCCTGATGAGGCAATACAAAACACCTATAAAATAGCAGACATGTGCAATGCTGATTTGCCTGTTGCGCAGATGATATCTTTCTCCCCAGACAAAAGCCTAGAGCAGATGTGCATAGATGCGGCTCCATCAAGAGGTATTGATCTGAATGACTCTGTTTACAGTGATCGTTTAAAAAGAGAAATTGAAATGATCGCAAGCAAGAAGTTTGAAGATTATTTCTATGTTATCGCAGATATGATAAACTACGCAAAGAAGCATATGTTTGTTGGCCCAGCGCGTGGATCTTCAGCTGGTTCGTTGGTTTGTTACCTCACAGGGATAACGGATGTTGATCCTATAAAGTTCGACCTGCTGTTCGAAAGATTCATCGATATCACCCGTGCTGACTTGCCCGATATTGATATTGACTTTCAAGACGACCGCAGAGAAATGGTGTTCCAATACTTGAGAGATAAGTATGGGGCAGAGAAGGTTGCTCACCTAGGAACAGTGAGCAGGTATAAAGCCAAGAGCACAATAACCGAAGTTGCCAAAGAGCTTGGAATACCAGCTTGGGAAGTTAATGATCTCAAAGGTGCAATAATCGAAAGGAGTGGTGGAGACGCTCGCTCTGCTATGTGCATTATGGATACGTTCAATGACCTAGATATAGGCAAGCAAGTTCTAGCTAAGTATCCGCAGATGAAGATTGCGGAGAAAATGGAGAACCACGCTCGTCACACAGGTGTCCATGCCGCTGGTATAATTGTAACAGAAGAGCCTGTCAGCAACTATTGCTCTGTCAGCTCCCAGAATGGTGCTGCCCAAATAGACAAGCACGATGCTGAAGCCTTGAACCTTTTGAAGATTGATGCTTTAGGGCTGAGGACACTTTCTGTTCTTAATGATGTTGTAGAGCAAGTTGGCTGGGAAAAAGAATATCTGATAAATTTCCCTCTTGAAGACAAGCAAGCCTTTGATATCTTAAACGATGAGAAGACCGCAGGCATTTTTCAGTTTGAAGGATATGCTTTGCAGTCCTTAACCAAGCAGATGAAAGTCAGCAGTTTCGAGGATATTGCCTCAATCACAGCACTGGCTCGTCCTGGACCATTAACTTCAGGCGGCACAACTAAGTACATCCAAAGGAAGATCGGAACAGAGCCTGTAACGTATCTCCATCCCCTTGCTGAAGAGATAACCAAAGTCACATTGGGCGTTGTCGTTTACCAAGAACAGGTTATGACAATCGCTCGTGATGTGGGCAAGCTGAGTTGGGAGGATGTTTCCCAGTTACGCAAGGCAATGAGCAAATCTTTAGGCGAAGAGTTCTTTGACCAGTATTGGCAAAAGTTTAAGGTTGGTGCTGAAGAGCAAGGAATACCAGAAGACGAGTCAATCAAGATCTGGAAGAACATCAACACAATGGGATCATGGGCGTTCAATCGGAGCCATGCAATTGCCTATGGGATGGTCAGCTATTGGTGCTGTGTTTTAAAAAGTCGCTTTCCTTTAGAGTTTGCTGCTGCATGTTTGCGCAATGTTAAGGACGAAGACCAAGGCATTAAACTTTTGCGGGAGGTTGTTAGAGAAGGTCTTGGATACAAGCCTTATGACAAATTCAAGTCGAAGCTGAACTGGTCTGTGCAAGATGGTGAACTTATAGGTGGCCTCATCGGAATAAAAGGTGTTGGGCCAAAGCTGGCTGAAGACATAGCCAATCGCAGAGATCTGCACCAGCCCCTGACTCCTAGGCAAGAAAAGCTCCTAGATGAGGGAGAAACACCATATGACGATATATTTGAGTGTGAGCGGAGATTTGGCCACATGAAACAGAATCCAGAGGCTCATAATATAAAAACACCAATATCAGACATTAACTTGCTTGAATCCGACACTCCAGGAGAATTTGTGGTTTTCGGTAAATTAGTTGAGAAGAACCTCAGAGACTTGAATGAGGCTGTAAACTTAGCCAAGCGAGGAGGTCGCAGAGCTGAGAACAACAATCTCTGGTTAAATATGAAGTTCGAAGATGACACTGGCCCAATCCTCGCAGGGATAGACAGATTCAAGTATAACAAGCTGGGCAAGCCAATAGTTGAAGATGGGAAGATTGGCGACTGGTATCTTCTAAAAGGCAAAATAAGAAAAGGCTTCAGGAAGTTGAATATAGAGAAGTGGCGTAAGCTCTAGCAAGTCATTGGTTTCATTGAGAAAGAAAACTCTTTACTTCTCTGGTGGGAAAAGATAGAGTTCCTTATCAACTTAGAAAGGAACTAAAATGGACCCGATTTTCAAAGCAGCAGTACAGAAGGCAATAGACGATGAGAACACTCAGCGGATTGTTGACCTGATAAGAGCTAAATACAACACAGATGGCCTTGGCGATTACCGCGAAAGCAAAAATTGATATTTACTGGTGAGCATTAATTTGCTCACTTATTAATATCAACCCACTGAGAAAGGAATACAAAATGAATAAGCATAACCCTCTGGAGAGAAAAATCACTGACTGGACTGGCAAGAAAAGAATCACGTGGTGCGGCCCATTTTCCGTTGCTTTGGTTTCTGGTAAAGAATATGAGCCAGCATACCAGACCCTGAAAAATATCAGAGGCAAGCGTCACTGTAAAGGTGTGACAACAGGAAACATCGCAAAAGCTTGTAAGCAGCTTGGCATTAAAGGCAAGTGGACTCACCTAGAGAAAAAGCGCAAGCTGAGTAAATTTGTCCCTGAGAATTTAGAGCAGGGCAAAGTCTACATCATCCAGATCACTCGCCATGTCCTAGTAATGGACACCCGTGACTGGACTACAATCGACAACCAAGTCCCTGAGTGGAGAGCCATGGATGCTTCTCACCACTGGAGCAAGAGGCTTGTGCATGCTTTTTACGAAGTTGAGAATCCTAAGTTTGACAGCAACTGCGATGATCAATTCACTTTTGATTTTGATTTGGTGGCATAATGATACAAACAGCAATAATGTGCCTTGCCTTGAATATTTATTTCGAGGCAAGGAACCAACCAATACACGGCCAATTTGCTGTAGCAGAGGTCACTCTTAACAGAGTGGCTTCTCCCAGCTATCCCAACACAGTTTGCGAGGTTGTCCTGCAGTCCAATTCTAAGAGCTGTGCCTTTAGCTGGTGGTGTGACGGCAAGTCAGATATGCCCCAAGACGAGCGTGCTTTTAGAATATCAAAAATAATTGCCAAGCTGATGATTGAAGAAGGGGAGCATATCTGGGCGGTTGGAGATAACGCAACTCACTACCACAATCAAAGCATATCTCCCTACTGGGCAAGGCACTTCCAACAGATCAATAGAATAGGCGAACATGTGTTTTATTCTGACAAGCCAATACCTAAACCAATGCCCAGACCTGATAATCTATTAAAGTAAAGAGCTGTAAGTCATTGTTTTTGAATAGATCAAAGTTCTTTACCTTTCTGTCTAAATAAGATAGAATAAGTTATCAACTGAGAAAGGAAATTATTATGTCGATGTTTTTACCAGTAACCAGCGCAGGAAATTACCACTACAGCACTTGGACCAAAGAGCGGATTGTTGCTCGTGGAATTCAGAAAAGGAAATTTGCTTCACAGCAGAAAGCAAGGCTTATGGCTCCTGAAAATAAAGCTAAATTTAACGAAGCCAATCCAGGACTTATCGAGGCACTTAAAGAATTGTCTTCTTGGAATTCTTTTGCTGCTTCTTTAGTAGAGCAGTTTTCTGACCGTGGCTCGCTCTCCGACAAGCAGACTGGTGCTGCGATTGCTATGCTTATGAAAGTAAAGGCTAACAAGTCTGCACGTGCTGAGGCACCTTCTGTTGACCTTAGCAATATTGTTGCTATCTTCGACAAGGCTCACGAGGCCATCAAGACCCCTAAGTTCCGTTTTGAGGACTTGGTTATCTCCCGTGCACCCGATGCTGGTGCTAATGCTGGTGCTCTTTACGTCAAGGTCGACGGGGAATATATGGGCAAAGTCAAGGAAGGCAAATTCTTCGGTATCCGATTCACTCCAGAAGACACTTTGTCTAAGCTCAAGCAGATAGCTGAGAGCCCACTTTCTGCTGCTGTGGCATATGGTCGCAGAACAGGAGCTTGTGCGTGTTGTGGTCGTGAGCTGACTGTCCATGCAAGTATCGAGCGTGGCATCGGCCCCATATGTGCAGAGAGGTTCGGACTGTGAACTGTCCTGATTGCGAAGGTTGGGGTCGTCGTGAATATGATAAGCCTGTCGTTGACTATGTCAACGGTGGGTACATCGATGTTGTTTGGGGGGTCTGCGATAGTTGCGAAGGCTCAGGCGAAATCGAAGAGCAAGAGGAAGACGAGGAATGAAAATAACTAAAGCAGATTATGGAAAGTATCTCGTCATCAAGTCTAGTCTTGGTGGCGATACTTTTGAAAAGCTATCAACGCTTCCTGGATTTAAAAGATGGGTTGGTAGAGATCTGTTGTTTGATCCCACAGGAGCCAATATCGAAAGGCTCCATAAGTATTTCCCAGAAGCTGAGTGGGATAATTCTGCACTGCCAGATCTTGATCGATATATTTTCAACCTGCAGCAGATGGAAGAAAACATAAAGATGAAGAAGTCTGAGCTTCCTAGCAATGACGATTATGATTTTAAAACCAAGCCATTCGAACACCAGCGCAAAGCCTTCTACATGAGTCGAGACAAAGAGGCCTTCGCATTGCTAATGGAACAAGGCACAGGCAAGACCAAAGTAATCATAGACAGTGCCGCATATTTATACGGGAAAGGCAAGATCACTGCGCTGGTTGTTATTGCCCCCAATGGAGTTCACCGCAACTGGCTTAAAGAGATTGATATCCATATGCCTGACTGGTGTACAAATCAATCGTTCTATTATACCTCTGGAATGACCAAGAAGCGCATAGAGGAATATGACAAGGTCTTCGCCTCAGAAAACAACCTTAAAATATTCACATTCAATGTCGAGGCTTTCACTAGTCCCAAGGCAATATATTATATGCAGAAAATACTTGTAAGCAACAAGGTGATGTTGGTTGTGGATGAAAGCTCTAGGATCAAGCGTCCAGGAGCCAAGCGCACAAAGATAATAACCAAGTTCGGCAAGCAAGCTGATTACAAAAGGATAATGACTGGCACACCTGTGACCAAAGGCCCAGAGGATGTTTATTCTCAGTTCAAGTTCCTAGACCCACAAACACTAGGATACGACAGCTTTTATTCCTTTCGGGCAAGATACTGCGTTATGGGTGGATTCGAGAACAAGCAGATTATCTCTTATCAGAATATAGATGAGCTGACTCGGAACATCGAAGGCCACAGCTTCAGAGTCCTGAAGAAAGACTGCCTAGACCTGCCTGATAAAATATATCAGCGTCATTATGTTGAGATGACTGCAAAGCAAAAGAAACTTTACCAGAATATGAAGAAGTCTTTTGTTGCGGAGCTTGAAGGCAATATGATCGAGGCTCCAGAGGCAATCACTCGCCTGCTAAGGCTCCAGCAGATACTTTGCGGATGGTTTCCTAGTGAGGGCAGTGTCACCCAGATAGACGAGCAGAATCCTCGGATTGAAGCCATGAAAGAGATTCTAAGTGACATTGACTCTAAGGTTATTATCTGGGCACGTTTTAAGGCTGATTTAAGAGCCATAGAGCGTGCTCTTGGAGATCTAGCGGTAAGTTATCACGGAGATGTATCTAGTGACGCTAGAGAGGTTGCCGTTGACCGCTTCCAGAATGATCCAAAGATACAATATTTTATCGGACAGCCTCAGTCTGGGGGAATAGGCTTGACGCTTACTGCGGCTGATTATGTTATCTACTATTCGAACAGTTTCGATTTAGAGCAACGCATGCAGTCGGAAGATAGATGTCACCGCATAGGAACTAAAAACAATGTAACCTATATCGACATTGAGACCCGCAAAACAGTCGACAGCAAAATAATCCAAGCACTTCGAGAAAAGAAGAGCCTTGCTGACATTATAACAAAAGACCCAATATCATTATTCATGTCGGAGGAAGAGAATGAGTGAAAAGAATTTCTGGACACTAATAAGGAACAACTTGCCTTTAGTTATGTACAGAGTTGAAAACAGAGTTGCCCAAGGGATGCCAGACGTTCATTACATAAAAGATGGGTGCTCTGGATGGATAGAATTGAAGTACATTGATAAATGGCCAAAGAAGCGGTTCGTCAGTGGGCTGAGATTACATCAAGTTTTCTGGGCAACAAAGTACATACTGAATAGAGGAAGCAGTTGGATCCTGATTCGTGTTGGCAGAGACTTTACTATTCTGATCAGTGGGAGGCATGCCAAGGCTCTTTTCGACAGGCCATCCAGAAAGCACCTTGTAGAAATTAGCTCTTGGAGCAGACAAGGGAATTTAAGCACAGAAGACTGGGAAGATCTGGCTAAAACTATTTGTCTTTTTCATACGAAATAGATGCTTTTTTGGTCTTACCAGCATATGCATTGAATCCCATAAATGCCGCAACCACACCACTGGCTGCAATGACGTACACGGATGCGATGTCAGTTATAAGAGAAGCAGCTTTATCGAAGCCTAGAACTGAGGCCAACAGGATTATAAACGGATAGACCAGCATTCCCATCAAGGCCAAGCCTGTGAATCTGCGCTCTGCATTGCGCTTCAGGTCTTGGTCAGCTATCTCAAGCCTTCTGTCTTCTAGCTCGAGTTTGTTCCATTCCGAGCGGTCAATGCTTCCGTTGGAATCTAAATCTGCCTTATCGAACTCTGTCATTTGCATCTCTCCAGTTTTTTGCAAATTTAATTGCAATATTCTTGTCACGGGTGATTATGACTATTTTCCCGAATTCATCTACAACTAGCCATTTTCGCCTTTGCTCTAAAAGGAACACTCACCATTTGCCCTGCTTGGCACCAATTATATATATCACAACGAACAAGATGCCTGCTCCCGCAAAGCAAGCTAACAGCCCAATGGCCCAGTTAATGCAACTGTCGACAAATTCTTGTTTCTTGTATACTGCTTCTCTTTGAGCCTTGCGCTGTTGTGCCTCAATCCTGACAATTTCTTTCCAAGCCGAAGGCCCATAGGTCCAAGAGATATGCGCTCTTAATTCTTCCCGCATCTCTGCGAGCTTCTGCTTCTTAGTCCATATGTCCAGAGCTGACGCTTGTGTGTCAGAAAACATCTTATACATCGGTGGCTTCTTGGCTTGCTCGTCAAGAAAGTCCATATCGGAAACAGCCTTAGACCACTGAGAAAGAGTGCTCCCCATTGATGTAATGTCTTTGCCGACAGCAATGGCCTTCTTTAGACCTGAGAAGGCCATACTTGCCGCAGAGAATGCTGTAATAGGATCAATCATTTGGATCAACCTTTAGACAAGCAAGTGCAATCCCATTGTGGGTAACCATCACTTCTGCTTTGTCTTTTTCTTGTTCACATATAGCATGACTCTGATAAGAGCCCAGTTGAAAGTAATCCATTGGCTTGCCCGATATTAATTGAACCCAGACTAGAACCCACACAACATTACTGCGCCACAGCTTGTTGTATTTTTAACGCTGTTGAAGGACTTACTGTGCTTATCAATCCAGTTAAAGCACCAGTTACTGAGGGATCAACAATGTCCCCAGCTGGCTCTGTGACATCTGTTAAGGCTGTAACTCTAGGCTGAGAAGCTCCCAGTGCATTTATAGCTTTGCTGAAAGCCTGATAAATAGCATCGATCTGGGTGTCGTTAGTCATTGCTCTGCGGAGAAGCTCAGAGTCTTCCGAAATAACGAGTCTTGCAATTTGCTCAAACTGCTCATCCGTAAAGTCTGGCTTTTTGCCTCCAAACATTCTTGTGATAATGTTCCTAGCTGCTCCGACATCCAATCCATTCGAGGAAACAATTCTTCCTACATCTGCAACAGTCTGGCCAAGACCAACTCTGTTTGCTGCACCTTCTCTACCAGCAGTCGGAGAGCCTTTGAATATATTACCTTCAGCCTTAATAGCTCCGCTTGTAAGGTTTATTTTCGTTATTATGTCGTCCAGCTTTTCTCCAGGATATAAGGCTTGCAATATTTGCTGTTCGTTTTTACTCATATTCGTCAGAGGATCATCAGCGAGCTTGTTTATCATGCTAACTTTTTGAGGACCACCACTTTTTAATTTAAGTGCTGAGGCTGCACCTGCTCTAAGAGCTGCAATAGCATCTTCGTTGCCTGCTTCTAAAAGCCGATTAAACATAATTGAGAATTCTTCAGGATTTGTTTTAGGAGAGAATATCCTCTGGCCAACCTCAAATTGCTTAACAGAACCTTCTATCATTGCCCAGTTTTTACGAGTTGCTTGTAGCTCTGGGGAAAGACCATCAAGGACTTCCATAATCTGCTTTTCGTAAACTTTCATTGTTTTAGATTTGTCTGGCTTTGAAACTTTAGAATCTATTTTAGCATCCATAAATGCCCGTTTTATCAACTCACCTTCTTTTAAACTTAAAGAACGGGTAAGCTGGAGTGTTTGTTTCTCGCCTTTACCGACCATTTTAAAAATAGGCTTTAGACCATTTTCATCTAGCTTTTTATTTATAATGTTTCTAGAGTTCCTGCTCGCATTTGCCAGAGAAAGAACAGTATCGTCTATTTCCTTAAATGTCTGGCCAGCAGTGGAATCCCATATTACATCATATGCATTACTTTCAGCTTTTAATAGCTTCTCAGAATCGTCAGAGAATGTCTTGAATATGTTTCCACCTTGGGA
>ENA-ORXF01000737-ORXF01000737.1-marine-metagenome-genome-assembly--contig:-NODE-737-length-22481-cov-4.896447_pt1 | contig 22481 bp, 44 predicted proteins | sample MGYA00237864_ERZ511476 | MGnify/ENA primary metagenome ERZ511476 (study PRJEB26306, sample SAMN06343908) | marine metagenome | isolation source: coastal waters | place: Atlantic Ocean: West Antarctic...
TCGGAATCCTTGAAAAGATTGTGGGTCTGGGACTTTTATTTTATCTTTATTAAACTCCATTGTCTTTTGACCATCAGCAGACTTCAAACCACCATTTAAATCTTGAAGCATTTTAATTGTCGTATTATGCTTTTTAGCTATACCCCCCAATGTGTCATTCTTCATAACTTTAACAGTTTTAGTAAGTTTACTAGCACCGCCACCTTTTATAGCTTTTTTTAAATCACCAATAAAACTTCCAGTGCTTTGTCCATTTTTGTCTGCCATTTTCTTCTCCTTTAATAATATTCTCTTGCTCTACGAGGATACCAATCTTCTGGAATCTCCTCACCTTTTAAACTAATAAACCCGCCTTGTCTAAACCTCATTATAGCCATCGTCATACTATCGCAATAGTCATCATGGTCGCCATTTGGAAAAGAAGCAACTTCTTCTATAACTTCGTCAGCAAACTTTTCATCAGGATACCACACTTTTCCCGACTCGAATATAGGAGATACCATATGCATCCTTGTTGTCTTATCCATACCACCTCCGCCCCTTCTTCTTCCAGGGCTAAATGTAGAAACGGGTAAATTTATTAATCTTAACTCATCAGCCAAAGAAGCACCAGATGCTTTTGCCTCAATAAGAATCATATCAGGTTCCCAGTATTCGTTTTGCTCCACAGCAATTTCTTTTAATTCTGGAAAATTCCAGCGTCCTTTTAATGCGTCTAACAAAATTATGTGTTGTTCACCATTTTCTTTTGGCTCAAATACACCCCACGTTGTAATAGCCGAGTAATCAGCCGTTTCTTTTTTGCTGTAAGCCGTATCATAAGATTGTACAATATAATCAAGCCTAGGAATTTTTTCGGCTTCCCATAACTGCCACCACTCACGCTTAACCATAGCGACTTCATCAGAAGTGGGATCTTGTTGCCACTGAGCATTCCACTTACCAGGAGATAGTGACGCTTTAACTTTTAGTAATTCTTCCTTATTCCAGAATTCATGCCATAGTGGTTCCCCCGATGGAAGTATAGCTGGAAATTCTACCATATCCCATTGATCTGCCATAACGTCTTTTGCCTGTGCTGCCAGTAACCTCCCTGTCAAATCTTTCTTAGACCATCTGGTCTGTACAATTATTATGGTTCCCCCTGGTTGAAGCCTCTGCCGAGGTCCAGAAGTGTACCACTCATAAGCATTGTCATAGGCACTTACAGATAAAGCATCTTGTTCCGAGTGCGGATCATCAATAATTAATAAATCAGCTCCACGACCAGTCATTGCAGCACCCACCCCAGCAGCAAAATATTCCCCACCAGCACTAGTCTCCCAACGACCTGCAGCTTGGCTATCCGGTTTTAAGTCCGTCTTGGGAAAAACCTCAGCATAAATGGGATCGGCAATGAGGTCACGAACCTTCCTACCGAATCTTACAGCAAGTTCCGTGTTCATGGTAGCCTGTATGATTTTTAATTTCGGATTCCGACCCAAGAACCACGAAGGCATTAAATATGAGGCTAATTCTGATTTCGAGTGTCTAGGAGGCATGTTGATGATTAAACGCTTCAAGTTACCCGAAGCAATGTCCTCGAGCTTTTCAGCAATGACCCTATGATGGGTACCCTCTATAAAACCTTCATATACATGTTTAGCGTAGTCTAGAAATTTAGATTGAGCTAGTTCCCTAGTTTCAAGTCGCCTGTGTTGTTGTTCCAGTAACAGAACTTCTTGTAACACTTCTTTAGGTAATGCTTCATAATTCATATCCGAACAATAATACATTTGAATGAAATTATCAATGCTTGTAATATATCTGTATAAGTAACCCTCCATCCCCCGTATTTAGGGGGTACCCCCTCTTCGTAATCTCAAGTCAGTTACCCTTTGCTATCAGTTACCCCCGTGCCTTAAAACACTAGCTTCGCAAGCTTCACTAGAACTTCGTCCCTCAGTTCAAGTTATGCTAACAAAGCTAGTGTTTTAGCCAAATTTTTAGGGGTGCAATGTGACATATATGTCACATGTCAAGTAAAATCGTATCATATTATTTGATATGAGGTATCACAAACTATGATACACATTTCTAGATTTATTGCTTGACTATGGGAGGATATGGGATTACACTATTTATAGGGACTAATCCCTTAACGTGCAACCAAGGAGGACAATATGTCGCATGTGAATGAAGTGGCTCTTGCTATCGATGAGTTAGTAGGAGAGAAAGTCAATGATCGTATCGAAGATGCAATATCAGAAAGCCATGATATAGCATCAATGAAGGATGATATCTCAAGTCTTGAGCAAAAGTGTGAGGACTTAGAGCATAAGGATCATAATCAGATAGTTGAAGATGTTATGCTTCATTTAACTAATACGTTGTGTAATAATCTTGAAGATGGTTATGTCATGGTCAAGAAAGTTTATCTTGAATCACTACAAGCAAAAAAGGAGGAGGGCTAGAATTGGGGGCGAAAGCCCCCTTTTTCCTTTTATAAAATCATGGATATTTCAAAATCAATAGATATTTGCTACAAACGTGGAACGTTGATCGGTCTTAAAGAAGCAATGATCCTACTAAAAGAGCAAGAAGTTGCACTAGCAGTATCTATAAATGCAGTTGCAAAAGAAATAAAAGAGTTAGAAACGGAGTATGTTTTTGATGATCAGAATAAATAATCAAGTTTCCTTGGTGGAAAGGGAGGGCTTCGGCTCTCCTTTTTTTTGTTTAAGCCTCGAGGCTTTGGGTTCGGATCGCAAGTTTTTAAAACGAAAGACTCGCAAGCTCGCTTTCGTTTTGTCAAATTTTTTAGAGTCGCAATTATGTCACGGCTGCTGCAATTATGTCACAGTCAAACAATAAGAATTGATATGAGGTATCACAAAACATGATCCACAAAACCAGGTTTTTTGCTTGACATGTTCGCAGTCCCATATTATCCTATATATATAATAATTAACCAATTAAGGGGAATACAATGACCAAATCAGAACTAGAAATAATCTATGATGCAACATCATCATTAAATAAAATGTGTAATATTAATCATGATTTCAGTAAAACACTTGTTGAAGAAATGAAAACATTAGTAAAAATTATTACTACAATGGAAAAAAGAATACAAAACTTGGAGGCAAAATAGATGATCTTAGATAAAACAATAAGTAAAAAACAAGTAAAATTAAATAGTATGTGGAGTGCAGAAAGTAGGCTTGAAGATATTTTAGATGTCGGTCAAGAAATTTATTGTATTATTCGTCACGTTTCAAAAAGTGGTATGAGTAGGCATATTAGTTTCTTTTGTATTGTGGACAATGAGCCAAGATTTTTAAGTGGTTTGATTGCAGATTATTTAGACTATAGAATGAATAAATATCATGATGCTTTAGTTGTCGGAGGTTGTGGAATGGATATGGCTTTTGCAGTTGTCCATCATCTTAATTCAAAACTAAGCCATTCTAAAAATACTACATATTTAGAATATCATTTAAAACATCGGATTATTTAATCTAGGGGGGCGAAAGCCTCCCTTTTTTTTATGTTCTCGCCTCGCCCCCCTACCTAAATCGCAAAGTTCGCAATGCTCACTTTGCGATTTGTCAATTTTTTTAAGGTCGCAATGTGCAATTTACAACGAAAAACTCGCAATGCTCATTTTTCGTTGTGCCAAGGAATTGCAGTTTGCAATGCATTGACCTATTGACCCATGAAACACGAAACATGGTTGTTTTTCGCCCAATACTATCGCATTTGCTACAGAATATCCGTCAAATAAAAATGCATTAGAGGTGCTTGGGTCTTTGAGCAAGATAAAAGAAACATAATTATTGTTGTATATCCTTAAATGTGTTGAAACTTGGGACTTTTCAAGCTTTATCTTATTTCCTTTTATAGGTGCTTTTAATTCAATAAATAAAGGTAGTTGTTCAGTAATAATAATTAAATCTGGAAAACCAGAATTAAACTTATTCTCTATTTTTTGTATAAAGTTTGATTTATTTAATGATGCTTTTACTTGTTTAAAGAAATTCTTTTCGCTTGACATGCTTATTATAATATCCCATAATTAATTATATTTATAAGGAGGACTAGATGTTAGAGACTACAAGATATAAAAAGAATATACATAAATTAGATGATTATCAATTTAAAGTTTTAAAGAAAAGCACAAATAAAAAGCTTGGTAAAAAGATTTTAAAAGGTCAATTTAAAGGTTATAAATTTCACACATTAACATTAGTTGAAAGAGAAAGTTGTCCAAAAGATTGCTTTCATTGGAAAGATTGCTTTGGTAATAATATGCCATTCGCTCATAGATTTAGTTCAGAAGATGAGTTGCTTTTAACAACAAGAATTCATCAAGACATAAAAGATTTAAAAGGTAAATTTGTAATGATTAGATTACATATACTTGGAGATTTTTTTAATGTTCAATACGTTTATTTTTGGGATCTTATGTTAACTCTATATCCTAATATTGCTATTTATGGATATACTGCCAACAGTACAAGTTCTAAACTTGAGACCTCTAGAAATATAGCACAAGCAATTTTAAGTTTAAGAATTAAACATAAGAAGAGATTTTCTGTTAGATTTAGTAATGATTTAACACAAGAATTTTCTGCAAATTCAGAAGAATTACAAACCCCCCAAATACACAAATCTATACAATGTCCAGAACAAATTGGTTTAACTGATAGTTGTGGCAGTTGTGCTTTATGTTGGGAACAACCAAAAAGACAAGTAATCTTTAAAACTCATTAGGAGGAAACAATGGAAAACCAAAAAACATTTAGAGATTTTAAGAAAATGAAGTTTGGCAACATGTTTATTAATGTTGATGTAGAAGATATTATTAAAGAAGAAATTGAACAGACATTGTTTATTATTGAACATGCAAAAGATATTAATCAATTCTTGGAGAATTAGATGACAAAACTTGAAAGAGGATTACTACCAATTTATGCAAAAACCATTAGACGTTATATTAGTTATGCAGATCAATGGGGATATGACAATAAAGATTGTATGAATTATGTCGCAGAAACAATTACTGATGATTTAGATTGTGACTACCATGATCAAATAAATGGCGATGATTATTTTTTTGAAGTTAAATCTCTTGTCAATGACATGATCGATGGAAGTAAGTTTTACGATATTAAATTGGAGACTTAGATGACTATTTATGAAGAGTTAAGGCAAATAATTAATAGAAATTCTTGTTGGCAAGAAGAGGGTCGCAAGTTTGAATTGCTTTGGAACTTAATATTATCAAGTGATAAAAGAAGTTTTTCGGAGTATTTCGAAGAAGAACATAACATCAAATTATATGATGCTATGACGTTTAAGGAAATATTAATCTTATGTAGAGATTATAATGTTGGAGGGAGATTTAAATGAAAAATATTAACAGAAAATATATTGCCAAGAGATTGAAAGAAATAATCAAAATAGCTAGAGAATATGAAATAGATGCAAGTTCTCAAGTTGATGGGTATGACTATTTAATTTCAGATGTAGAAGATTTTTATAAAGAAATAAATGTTGGAGGGAGATTTAAATGAGTATCGCATTAAAAGATAAATTAGAAGAAGTATCAGTTTTTGTTGGAGAACAATTAAAAGACTATACTAACGAGCAAGTAATTCAAAAGGTTCGCAAAGAATTCGGTTTGCAGATGTATGTTGATCATGCAGAAGAATTGCTACACGAATTTCAACAAGAAATTAGATCAGAAAAAGCAGTCGCTTGGGAGGCAATACAATGGTAGATAATAGGGTCGCAGAAAAACTGCATGGTGTGATTAGTCAATTAACAGATGAATATAATAACTATCACAACAAGAGAATTAAAAAAGCAGATGTGCAGAATTTAGTACATGATTTAGAAGTTGTAGATGCAGAATTACATGAGTTAATATCGCCTCATAATAATAATAAAGTTTGTATGTTTTATGTAATTACAGAATTAAAAGATATAATCACTTCAACATTTCCTCAAGAAACTGAGGACGAACAAAAACTAGGTCTTTTAACAGAATTTTATAATACTTTAGTTTTTAATCTTGGTGTTAATGCTTTAAATAATCACAATAATGATTGGGAGGAGTAGATGACTACTTTTTCTTTAGAACCAAGTCCTCACAAAAAAATGTCTAAAACTTGTACTTGTGATGGGTGTGGAGAAATGTTTGATGAAAGTGAAATAGACTTTACTCATGCAGATTATTTTAGGTGCGAAGAATGTGCAGAGAAACATTCAGAAGAGGGATATAAACTTTATTGGGGGAAAGATAGATGAAAGATTATGATGAGTTAGTTATGTCTATTGAGATTGCAGAGCAATTAGAAGCAGATGTCGAAATGGATTTAGACAACTATAGAGAGACGAAAAAGAAGATGAAATTATCAGAAAAAGTTAATTTCTTGGAGAATACTATTTACAATATTTATAATAAATTAGGGGAGATAAATAAATGACAGATAAATTTGCAAAACCAATTCTTAAAAAATTAAGGTTGGATATAGAAAAAGCAATTGATGCTTATTTAGTATATGAGCAAGGAGAAGATTATTCTTTTGAATTTAATCTTGGTAATTGTTCTTTCAATGATGAGAAAGCAACCTTTAAATTAGATGTAACTTTTAAAGGTAATTCTGTTCGAGATATTGCGAAGAAAAAAGAGAAAGAAGACTTAGAGCAGTATGCAAAATACTCTGATATAGACTTGGAGAGAAAACACCCACGATACACTCTTATTGGGTATAAAGTCAAATCCAGGAAATTACCTTGGATTGTTTCAGACAATCAAAAAAAGGGAGAATACATAATCTCTGATGATCAAGCAAAAAAGTTGTTTGGTAAATTAGATGTTGAAACATTTTTAGATGGACAAAGAAAGGCTCAAGCAAATGGATAAATTAACTGTTCAACAAATAAAAAAATTAACTATTCAAGATTTAAAAGATTTAAGAGAATGGGTTGACCAAATGTATTGGGATTGGGATCGAATGAGTTCTAGTGGTCAAGAAACTCTTGATAAAATCGCAGATAAACTTGGTCTTGAAACTAGTAAAGAAGTCGAGGCAAGAGTTGAAGAAAAGATTAAGAATATGGATATTAAGGAGGTCTTGAATAATGGCTAGAAAATTAAATCCAAAAACAATTGAGAAATGGAGGAGACAAGGTGTCTCCTCTGTTCCTCGTTATCATTTTACAGAAGTTCCTAACAATACATATGGTAGACTTTTTATTAAATGCTTGAAGAAGTTTTTAAATAAAGATGGTTATTACATAACTGTAAAAGGTCAACATTTAAGGAAAGATATTAATTGGCGAAAGTATGAATTTGGGCAACCTCAATCTGCCTCCACACATCTTAGAGTTTATTTAGATAGAAGGAGGGGAGAAGATGTCAGTTCTTACTAAAGATCAAAGGTCTAAAATCATGGAAGAGGCTATAAACGAAATAGATGTTATTACTGAGAGTGATTGGTTTAAAGACTTGGTAGAACAGAAAGTTCGCAAAGTATTAGAAGAGCAGTTTCCATTTTTAAAAGATATCAATTCAAAAGAGGTGCATTGATGATTAAAAAAGATAATTGTGTAGTTGTATCAAGAGGAGATGAGAATATTGGTACATTTAAATACATGGATAACGAATTATATTTCTTTGATAGTTTTTCTAAAGAATGGGAAGCATACGATTATAGCTTTAACCTTTTAACTAAAAAAGAATTGAAACAACTTATAATTAAGTCAGTTACTGTTGTTCATGAAGATAATTTATGGAAATGTGATGGTTGTGATGTCATGTTTGATAAATCAAAAATAGTGGATTCAATACATGAACCATACTATGCATGTCAAGATTGTGAAGATAATTTACTAAAGAATAGACGAGAAAGGGAGTGTAGTAATGATAGATAAAGCAAACGAATACGATCAACTATTAGAATGTTTAGAAGACCTTGTTGGGCAAATGCAAAGTGAGAAGATAACACTTAAACAAGCAATACAAAGTGTGGAAAGTTTAAATCAATACTATAAATGGCAGTATCAATCTAATCCTAAATTATCTTTGGAGGAAATAAATGATTAAAGAAGTTTCTTTATGTAGTGGAATCGGAGGGTTCTCTCTCGGTTTCGAATGGGCAAAGTTCGCAGAGCCAGTTATGTTCTGCGACTTTGACGAATGGTGTAGAAAAGTTTTAAAAAAGAATTGGAATGATGTTCCAATTTATAATGACGTTAAGGAGATAGCAGATGACCCAAGAAGATTTATTTCAAGCAAAATCAACAAAGGAGAAAAGTGGGTACTCACCTCGGGCTATCCTTGCCAACCCTTCTCAGTCTCGGGAAATCGCAGAGGACAAGAAGACCCTCGCCACATCTTTCCGTACATCCATAGAATTGTTGAACAAACAAGACCCACTTATTGTGTTTTCGAAAATGTTTATGGGCATGTCTCAATGGGACTTGACGAGGTTATCCATGAAATGGAAAGCATCAACTACCATACGAGGCAATTTGTTGTTTCGGCTTCAAGTGTCGGTGCGAGACACAAAAGAGACAGACTCTGGATCATCTGTAAAAATGTGGGCGACACCGAATACAATGGATGCTCTACCTCCGAGATCGGAAGAGGGAACGAGGAAGTTGCAAGAGGGACACCGAAAGGGTCGAAAACAACCGAGCAATTTAAGGGAGCAAGTGGACAAGAAGACAATGGCTCTTTACGAAACGAATTATCCAACACCGACAACGAAGGGATTCGGACATGCCTCGGAGGGAATGACATTGATCTTCAGAAAGAAAGTGGAGAGAGGGGAACTGTCGGAACAAGAAGCGAAAGCAATGATGAACGGAGTGACCTTGAGACCACCTCGAATGAAGGAGTGGAAATACCCGACACCGAATGCAGGTTTAGTGAAACACAGTTACAACGGGAATCACGAATACTACAAGAAGAGACTGAGGGACGGGAGACAAGTGGACTTGGCTCACAAGATTTTCCAAGAGGAGGGAGACGGCAGACTGAATGCGAATTGGACGGAGTGGCTAATGGGTTATCCTATTGGATGGACGAACCTCGAGGAGTCCCAAGAGTTACAGTCAACCAAAAAAACAGACCTCAAAGATTAAAAATGTTGGGGAATTCTATAGTTCCTCAAATAGCAATGCAAATAGGTTTAGCTTTAAAAGAGGATATGATTAGTACATTCGGCTTGACTAAAGAGGAGGATAAGTGATAAACAGAAATTGCACGGAGCAATTTCAGGAATTGCTTATGTATGGTCGGGGAGTTTTGTCCTCCCCTTATTCTCTCCGACCACCCTAAATTCTCCTTCAACAAAAGCAGATGGATGTTGTTTTCTTATTTCGGAAAGCCTCGCTACAATTTCTTCACGAGATAGTTGATCTAATTGATGTGTTGTTTCCCTACGATCTATGGTTAAGCCTCCTAAGGCACTCCGTATCTTTTCGGCATTGATCGCAGAGCTATATTGTCCATTCTCTTCTGCTCCTATACTAAGCTTAGATAATCTTCTAAGTTGTCCTATAAGAGTGACACCATATTTTCTTTCTCTAATTTCTCGGAGTTCTTTTAGATGTTCAGTAACCAAAGGAAAATCACGACCATTCAACAAAAGGCTTGCAGTCTTATTTGCTTGCCCTTCAGAATATCCTGCTCTTCTTGCACATTCGGCATTACTATATACACCTTCACAAACAAGTTTGCAGAACTCTTTTTGACGATTAGTAAGGAACTTTTCTTTTGCCATAAAAATACTATAGAGTTATTCTCATATTATTTCAATTCAAAACGAATAAAAATGTTTGCCTTCTGTTCTTGTCCCTATTCAAGTGTAACCAAGTGTAACCAAAAGTGTAACCAATTATTTATTATGTATAAACGATTACAGAAGACTCGTTACACTATTACACTCGTTACACCTATTTTGAAAAAAATAAAAACAAAAACAAAAATTATGAGAGAAACACTATGTAAACATAAATCACTTGACTTCTATAAGATAATTTAGGAGAATTAAAAAAAACTTAGGAGTTTATTATGACGGGTTTATATTTTGCAGAAGCAGATAATGACAGAAGAATAAAAATGCCTATAGAAGAAGCAATCAATAGAGTTGAAAGAGTTATATCTGACAATTGTGATGATTTAAGACAAAAAGAAAATGGAGAAATCTATGCAGATGAGTTATTAAATGCATGGAACACTATTTTAAAAGGTTAATAAGGAGGAAAAACTAAATTGAGGATAAAAAGAACTAGAGAACAAATAGAAGATAGTATAAAAGATAGGTCTTGTTGTTTTCTATGTGGCAAGAAACTTAGAAGAGTTAGTGAACTAAGAATCTCTGACAAAGCTTGTTCTTCGTGTAGAGGGCAAGGTAAGTCCGAGAAAGCTGGTATAACAAGAGACCACAAAGAACTAAAGGCTAAAAAAATAGAACCTAGTGAAGACGAATTACTCTTTGAGGATTCTGAGGAAGCCATTAATGAAGTACAATACGGCAAGGTAATAAAACAAGTCACACAAATATCTTATGGTACATCTGCATTAGTTGATTTAATGTCGCCAAGCACTTACTACTCCAAGCTCTATGGATCGGCAACCGATGGAACTAGATACTCATATAGAAAAGGGAAGATAAAATGAAACCAAGCACAATAGAACAAGTAAAAAAAGCAATTAGAACTAAGAGATTTCATGCCGTGCCTCCACACTTGTATGCAAATTGTGATGCTTATTATATTGAAATGTATATTAATATAAAAAGAGTTGTTAAACTAAATGCCAGTGATGAGGAAAAAGCGGGTCAAAGAGCTTTGACTAGAGAAGAAGTTTCAAGCAGGTGGAATAATGCAGGTTATGAATTTGTTGATTGTGATTTTAATATTGTAGAAGAAAAAGACTATATAAATTATAGAAGAAGAACAGACGCTCTTAACACTAATGTAAAGGGAAAAAATAATGGATGATTACGAATGGCAGAAAGAAACGGATGAAGTTGTTGAAAGATGTCCAAGATGCCAGGCAGTTTTAGCAACTGTAAATATACACGGGCATGAGCAATGTGCTATATGTCACAGTATAATAGACGACTGTTGCCAAGGAGCTCAACTAAAATGAGTGACAACGTGATAAATTTTCCATATAAGATGAAGAGAACAGTTAAACCCGTACCTTTGGTATGTGAAATGGCTGCAAAGCAATTCGACCAAATCGTGATCCTTGGATCAAGCGACAAGGATGGTTTTGTTCAGATGATTACGACCATGAAAGATCCAGCCGATGTGCTTTGGCATATCGAGTCTGCAAAATTTGCAATAATGCATGGATTAGAAGAGGAGGAGAATGATGAGTAATAAAAATGATAAGGAAGACATACACTCTAAAGATAGAGATAACGTCATCCCTTTTCCCAAACCATCCTCACCTAGCAGTAGCCGTGGCGAAAAAGATGTGGGAAGTGGGGAGGGATACACAATCCATTTCGAGCCAGATTGGGACACCGATGGAGATAATCCAGAAGATAGCTCGGCTTGAGGGTTGGAGAAGAAAAGAAAGAAATGCTCTTGATAGTTGGGGAGGCTATTGGGGACCTTATCTAACGACAGAAGACGAAAGAGAATTACCCGAATCGGATTTTAGAGGGACAGATGATCCGAGAGCCGTGTTGCCAGAACCTCCTTACCGAAATAAATATAGGGAGGATAGATCGGCAAGTTCGTCTTTGACTTTCGACCACTACAACTAAGGGGACTACATGGAATTTAAGTATAAGACTAAACCTTATGCACACCAAGTGGATGCATTAGAAAAAAGTTATGACAAGAAAAATTTTGCATACTTCATGGAGATGGGTTGTGGTAAATCAAAAGTCTTGATTGATAACATCTATTGGCTTTGGCAGCAGAAAGAAATTGATACTGCAATTATTGTAGCACCCAAGGGTGTGTATATGAATTGGAAGAATTCAGAGTTACCAATACATTTACCCGATGATATGGATCCTTACATCTATATGTGGAAAGCAGACAATAGCCGTGCACAAAAGAAAATTTTGTATGAAAGTATTGTAAGACGAGATAAGTTTAGAATAATTCTAATCAACGTAGAAGCTTTTGCTACAAAGAAGATCAAAGTGTTTCTTGAATCGTTTACTCATAGAAGTGAATTCTTACTTGCTATTGATGAGTCAACAACAATCAAAAACATAAAAGCAAAGAGAACCAAAGCCATTGTAGAATTTGGGGATAAAGCTAAGTACAAAAGAATATTGACGGGGTCTCCAATAACACAATCGCCCCTAGACTTGTATTCACAATGTGCTTTCCTAAGTAAATCATTACTTGGCTACGATAGTTATTGGTCATTCCAAGGAAGGTTTGCGATTGTTAAACAACAAAGAATGGGTAACATGAGTTTCAATCAAGTTGTTGGCTATAAAAATTTGGAAGAGTTAACACAGAAACTAAAATTCTTTGCTCACAGAACAACAAAGAAAGAAGCTTTAGATTTACCCGATAAGATTTACACAACAAGGCAAGTTGATCTAACCTCAACACAAATAGATCAATACATAAGTATGAAGAAAACATCCGTTATCTATTTAGAAGATGGTAATATGGTGTCTGCACCCGAAGTCATGACAAGGCTATTGAGACTGCAACAACTTCTCTGTGGATATCTTGTGAATGATGATGGCGAGACTGTTGAGATTGCCAACAATAGAATAAAAGTAATGATGGAAGTTATTGAAGAAATGGATGGCAAAGTAATCATATGGTCTAGGTTTAGATACGACATAAGAAAGATTAAAAAAGAATTAGAAACAACCTATGGATCGGGTAGCGTGGTCACTTATTATGGAGACACTTCCCAGGAAGATAGAGACTCTGCAATACATAACTTTCAAACAAATCCAGAGACAAGGTTCTTTATAAGTAATGCACAGACGGGTGGTCGAGGTATAACTTTAACGGCTGCATCAAATGTAATTTACTACTCCAATGATTTTAACCTGGAGTCAAGAAAACAATCAGAAGATAGATGTCATAGAATAGGTCAACATAAAACCGTGCTATATGTTGATTTAGTGTGCCCCAACACAGTTGATGGTCACATAGTTAAGTCCTTGTTACAAAAGGATAAAATAGCAAACAAAACATTAGGAGAGGAAGTGTTAGAATGGTTAAAAGTTTCAGAATAGAAAAACTTACAGGAACTGCTGGAGAACTTTTTACGGCTTTCGAGTTAACAATGCTCGGAGTTCAATGTGACCTGGTTAAACAAGATGGAACAGATGTAGTTGCCATCAATGGATTTGGTGTATCGATTGCTCAAAGAATAGAAGTGAAGACATCAACTCACACGAATGAGCGTTATAAAAAGAATGGAAGGCAATATAGTTTTACGACAAGTAAAGGTAATCCAAAAAGAGCCTACACAAAAGAAGATTGCGACATATTAGCTTTGGTTTGTTTACCCGAAAGAAAAATACAATTTCTTCCCGTGGGTATGGTTCGTGGTGTAACTAAAAAAATACACATGGATACATTTATTAATGATCCAGACATTACGGCAAGGTCTTGGCAATTTGCATTAGATAAAAGTGTAGAAGAAACAAGAAAGTATTTAGATCAAAATAAACCTCATGAAATTATATGGAAAGAAGCCGTATAAAAATAAATAAGAAATTATTTGACATTATATTAAATAGTAGGCATAACAATTAAAAGGGAGAATCAAATGGATTCAAATAAGTGGAAGTCAGTAGCAGTACCAATTAAAACGTGGCACATGTTAGTGGAGATGTCAGAAAGCAATGACAGATCTATAGGTGGACAAATATCTTACCTAACTAAACAACAATATTTATTTCAAGCAAGCAATACTAAAAACATTGACAAGAACGAAGCAAGAGGGTAAAACCTTAATTCCAATACCGAAGGGTATAAACTTTAACGAAGAAGGAGAGAATGATGAGTGATGTGTTTTCACTGTTCGAAGAAGAAGCTGCCAACCCTCAAGCGTTTGATAAGGTTGGAGAAGAAGGTACTAAAAAACTTTCTTCACTTATTAGGCAATCTGTTGACTTAACTAAACAAGTCAAAGATGCCGAACAATATCTGAAAGACATGCAGTATAAAAAGCGAACCATTGATGAGGAAGACATTCCATCTTTAATGGAAGAGCTTGGAGTACAAAGTCTTACAGTAGATGGCAACAAAGTTTCAATAGATAAATTTGTATCGGCTCGTATCCCTGAACATAAAAAGGAAGAAGCATTTAACTTCATCCGTTCTATTGGGGAAGGCGATATAATAAAGAACGAAGTTGTTGTCGGTTTTGGTATGGGTCAAGACAATGTAGCGGGGGCCGTGATTGATGATTTACGCAATCAAGGGCTAAATCCTGCCCAAAAAACTCATATCCATCCTATGACTTTAAGAACATGGTGTAAGAATAGAATCGAAAACAACTTAGAAATTGATTTTGATACATTCGGACTCTATGTTGGAAACCGTGCAAAAATAAAAGGAGGTCAGTAATGTCCGAAGCAGTAGCACAGAAAAAAAAGACGGAAGTAGTAGCATCAAGTTTATCCTCTATATTAGAAGAGGAGGCTGGAGCTGGTCTTGAAAACTTCACAACCGATGATATGCAAATACCTTTTATAAGGATACTACAAGCATTATCACCACAATTAAATAAGCAAGACAGTCTCTACATTAAAGGTGCAGAGCAAGGCGATATCTTTAATACTGTCTCGCAAGAAGTATATAAAGCCGAACAAGGTGTATTTGTTGTACCTTGTTACTTTGAGAAGAAGTTCTTAGAGTTTGCACTTAGATCAAGTGGTGGTGGTTTTATAAGAGAGTTATCATCTGATGATAAAGATATAAGTCTTACAACTCGTGAAGGTGCGGCAGAGCTTTTGCCGTCTGGTAATGAGTTAGTAAGAACTCATCAACACCTTATAATAGCAATGAATCCCGAAACGAAAGAAAGTGCTCCAGCAGTTCTTGATATGAAGAAGACACAATTAAAAGTGTCAAGAAGATGGAATACAGTAAAGAATAGTGTTCGTTTACCATCGGGAAAACCAATGCCATTATATGGAACTGCATGGACTATTAAGACCGTTGCAGAAAGTAACGACCAAGGTAGTTGGTACAACTACAAGATTGATCGTATGACGGAGATCACAGCAGGTCTAGAATCTATGATGATGGATGCTAGAGCAATGTATCAAAGTTTTAGAAAAGGGGAGATTAAAATGGCTGCAGGTTCTGTCGATGAGATGTCATCGAATAAAACAACAGAAGACGAAATACCGTTTTAATTAACTAGAGTCGTGGCTGCTCCTCCAAGTCACGGCTCTTTTTTTATGGAGTGAAGAGTGAATATAGCAGAAGAATTAATGAAAGCCTTTGAAGGCTTTAAATCAGCACACGGTCAAACCGAGGTCTCTGCACAGAGAACAGCTGGAAAACAAAAAGCAAAATCTTACATTGTAAGACAACCATTAACATTAGAATTGATTCAAAGTCACATTGATGGTAAGCAAGGTGTCGGTGCTATACCAATCAATGAAGACAATAAATGTAAATTTGGTGCATTAGATATAGATCAATATCCATTAGATCATAATCAACTAGTGGACAAGTTAGAGAAATTCAATGTTCCGTGTATCGTGTGCCGTAGTAAGTCGGGTGGGGCACACATATATTTCTTTTTTAAGGAGTGGATGAATGCTAGTGATTTTAGAGATAAAGCTGCTGAAATTTCTGCTGCACTTGGGCACGGTCGGTGTGAAATATTCCCAAAACAAGAACAAGTTCTTGTCGAAAGGGGCGATGTGGGTAACTTTATTAATTTACCATACTTTGATTCCGAACAGACTTTTCGCTTTGCGATACTTAAAAAAGAAGGAACGTACAAAGATGCTACACTACAAGAATTCCTTGAAGAGGTACAAAGAGTAAAGGTCGGTACGAATGATTTTTTAAAAATACCTATTGGTGGTAAAGTACAACTATACCCTAACTATGTTCCTTGCTTACGGTCTTTATTAGACATGGGTATATTTGAAGGTGGTAGAAATAGAGCTGCCTTTCATCTTGGTGTTTTTTTACAGAAAGCTTTTCCCGAAGATTGGAAATCAAAGTTAGAAGAACATAATGCAAAAGACTTCACACCACCTCTTACGGCATCTGAAGTTGTGGCAATTCAAAACACATTAGAAAAAAAAGAATACAATTATCTTTGTAAAGAAGAGCCTATGTCTTCTCACTGTAATCAAAGTGTGTGTAGGACTTTAAAGCATGGCATTGGTGTTGGGTCAATGCCTACAATTAGTGGCTTGTCCGTTATCTTATCCGAGCCAAGACTATGGTTCGTGGACATAGGTGGTCGTAGATTAGAATTAACAACAGATGAATTACAAACTCCAAGACTATTTCAAAGGGCATGTATGGAGCAATTAAACTTCATGCCACCTAAGTTAAAAGATAATCTGTGGGAAGAGCAGATTAATAATTTATTAGAAAACCTCAATGAGATTAATGTTCCCGAAGAACTTACATACAAAGGTCAGTTTGTTTCTTTGTTAGAGACTTATTGCACAGGAAGAGTCCAAGCACAAACATTCGAAGAGATAATGTTAGGTAAGCCATATACTGAAATAGAAGAGAGTAAAACTTATTTTAGATTAGAATCTTTAATGGAATTTATGAGACAAAAGAAATTTGATATTTACACAAGAGCACAAGTACAAGAGAGAATAAAAGAAATAAATAATGAAGAAAGTTCTGCTGTTAAACGATTTAAAACCTCGGCGGGTAAATGGAAATCAGTTAGAGTTTGGTGGATTCCAGAATTCACGGGAGAAGTTGAAGTAGAATCAGTTAATATAGAATCTGGGGAGGTGCCGTTTTGATAGGTTTAGTTATAGCTTTTTGCATTGTGTTAGTGGATAAACCACCACATTTAGGTGGTAAAACTATATGTAATTTCTACAATCCACATGTTCCTTTTCAAACTAAACAAGAATGCCAAGAAGATAAAGATATGGTTGAAACTTATCTTAAAGAAGAGTTATGGAGAATGTACCCAAAGGCAGTTAAAATTGATGCAAAAGGATTGTGCCTTGACCCAAAGTGATAATGATTTAAAGCACGATATTTGTATTGAAGTTTTAAATGAGTATTTAAATATTTTTAAAATGACTGAAAAATCTATGAGACGTTTACCTGCATCTCTCACTAGAAAAGAAAGAGTCGAATTAACTTATTATCAAGAAATGGTTAGAAATATAAAAATGGTTAGGGATTATATAGATACGAGATCCGAATCTGTAGATTGGGAAAGGTACAATTAATGGAAACAACTATATTTGGACCTCCAGGGACAGGCAAAACAACAACTTTAATTAATATTATCAAGAAGAGCATCCAAGATGGAATGGATCCCACTAAGATAGCTTTCATGTCTTTTAGTCGTAAGGCTGCAACAGAGGCTAGAGATAGAGCAGCTGTTGAACTTGGTTTAGATATAAAACAAATGCTTTATTTTAGAACTTTACATTCCCTAGCTTTTACATGGTTAGGTTTAGATACTAAAAAAGTATTTAAAGGATCAGACTATAATGATCTTGGTAAGCTTGTTGGATTAGAATTTAGAAGTGGTCGTACTCTTAATATAGAAGATGGACCTTTGTTTCAAATAGGAGCTGGTGGAGACAAGTATATGTCTTTAATACAAATGGCTCGTGTTAGAGAAATAAATCTTACGGAACAGTTTAATGATAGTTGGGATCACACATTACATTGGCAACAATTAAAAGTTTTAAACCAAGCATATATTGATTATAAAAAAGCTAAAAACAAATTAGATTTTGTTGATATGATAGAGAAATTTATAGTGCAAGGCACTAGTCCTAAGTTTGACATGCTTATAATAGATGAAGCACAAGATTTAGCACCTCTTCAATGGAAAATGGTTAAAGAAGTATTAGTACCAAACTCTAAAAAAGTATATTATGCTGGAGATGATGATCAAGCTATATACACTTGGATGGGTGTTAATGTAAATAGCTTTTTAGAAGCTTCTGAAAACAAAATATTTTTAGAAAAATCGTATCGTGTACCAAGTGTCGTGCATGATTTTTCACAGAATCTCATAAAAAAAGTTGCTACCAGACAAGCTAAAGATTGGCAACCCTCTAAAAAAGAAGGCTCCATAACATGGCATAGGGATATACTAGATGTGGATTTAACTAGTGGCGAATGGTTGGTACTTGCTAGAACTAATTATATTACAAACAAAATATGTAATCGTCTTAGAGAAGATGGGTATCTCTATTGGAGAGAAGGCATTGGTTGGTCTGTTTCCCCAAATGTTATTAATGGAATAGAGGTATGGTTAAAATTATGCAAAAACCAAAGCTTGTCTACAGCAGATCTGAAAAACTTTTCGAAGATACTGAACCCAAGTATCATCACGAAATCTGGGAGAAAATCCCTATTAAACTTAGATCCCGAACACTCTTATTCTCTTCACGAACTAATAGAGAAATGCAGTTTGAACGTATCTCACGAAACCCCGTGGCAAAAAGTCTTGAAGATATCGGATCAAGAGATTGCATATATAACGTCAGTGAGGAGGAGAGGCGAGAGAATTCTTACGGGGACTCCGAGGATTCGGATATCGACCATCCATAAAGCAAAGGGTGGAGAAGCGGATAACGTAGCTCTTTTACTAGACTCAACCAAAGCTTGTGTAGAAAGCTTAGATCAAGATTCTGAAATAAGAACTTTCTATGTCGGAGCAACTCGTGCTAAAAAAACACTACATTTAATTGAATCAACAGCATTATATAGGTTTAACATATGACAAAAGACAGAAAATACTTTTTAGATGAAGCAGAGAAACTAATCAATGGACAGAGAGCCAAAGAGTATGGGCCTGCTAAAAAGAATCATAAGAGAATAGCCGACATATGGACTATACTTTTAGATAAAAAATTAAAAGAACCAATTACTCCAGAAGAAGTTGTGGCTTGTATGATAGGTGTCAAGGTAGCAAGACTTGCCGAAGACATTAACAAAGACGATTCTTGGACGGACGTTATAGGATATGCAGCTTTAGGTGGAGAAATTATAAATGACAAGTCGTGATCAATACCATTTTTTAGACCAAGACATAAAAGATGTATCTTGGGGCAATATAGATTCTGATTGGACACCACCTCAAACACTTCCAGATTTATCTCAATATAAAACTGTGTCTATTGACTTAGAAACAAAAGACACAAACCTTTTAACTCTTGGACCTGGGTGGACTAGGAAAGATGGTTACGTTATTGGAGTAGCAGTAGCTGCTGGAGATAGTGCTTGGTACTTTCCAATCGGTCATAAATCTGGGAACATGCCTAAAAACACTGTGTATAAATGGTTACAAAAATTATGTGATGACGAAACAATAACAAAAGTATTTCATAATGCTTTATATGACTTGGGTTGGTTAAGAGCCGAAGGAATAGAAGTTAAAGGTAAGATCATAGACACTATGATTGCAGCTCCTTTGTTAGATGAAAATAGAAAATGGTACAATCTTAACTCCCTTGCCCGTGACTACTTGGGAGAATTTAAAGATGAAAAGCTTTTAAAATCGGCAGCCGAAGAATTTGGTGTGGATCCTAAGTCTGGCATGTGGCAGTTGCCTCCTAGATATGTAGGTAAGTATGCCGAGCAAGATGCTTTAATTACTTTAAAGCTTTGGGATAATTTAAGTAAGAAAATAACTCAACAAGAATGCTCTAGTATCTTTGAATTAGAAATTGATTTGCTTCCCGTACTGTTTGAAATGAAAACAAAAGGTGTTCGTGTTGATGTAGAAAAAGCACATCAAACAAAAAAAGATTTAACTAAAATAGAAAAATTACTTGTACAAGAGATAGTCAAGGAAACAGGTGTTACGATTGAACCTTGGGTCGCTACATCGGTAGCAAAGGTCTTTGATGCTGTGGGACTTCCGTACTCTCGCACAGAAAAAGCCGGGGCTCCTATGTTTACAAAACAATTTCTTACAAATTGTAGTCATCCAATTGCACAAAAGATTGTAAAAATTAGAGAGATAAACAAAGCCAATACGACATTTGTTGATACTATTCTTGAGCATTCTCATAATGGTAGAATTCATTGTGATTTTCATTCCCTTCGTTCTGACGGTGGGGGAACTGTAACAGGTCGCTTTAGTTCAAGCAACCCCAATTTGCAGCAGATCCCTGCACGAGATCCTGAGATTAAGAAATTAATTCGTGGGCTTTTTATCCCGGAGGAGGGCCACAAATGGGGTTCCTTTGATTATGCATCACAAGAACCAAGATGGTTAGTTCATTACTGTGCCACCTTGACAGGCGTAGATAGACATCCTCAAATAGATGACGTTGTTAAAATGTATCATGAAGGTAATGCTGACTTTCATCAAATGGTAGCAGATATGGCAAACATCCCTAGAAAACAAGCCAAGACTGTGAACTTAGGTCTTATGTATGGAATGGGTAAAGCCAAACTTGCTAACGTAATGGATATAGATATAGAAGAAGCGTCTCGTCTTTTATCAACGTATAATGAAAAAGTTCCTTTTCTTAAATCATTGTCTGATAAAGCCATGGATCGTGCAGCGAATACCGGTGTTATTAGAACGTGGTTAGGACGTAAATGTAGATTTGATATGTATGAGCCCGTGTCATATGGTTTTAATAGAGCATTGCCAATGGAACAAGCCATAAAAGAATATGGAAGTAAAGGTAGAATAAGAAGAGCTTACACATACAAAGCCTTAAATAGATTGATTCAAGGATCTAGTGCCGACCAAACCAAGAAAGCTATGGTTGAATGTTATAAAGTTGGATTGTGTCCAACCTTAACAGTGCATGATGAATTGTGCTTCAGCATCAATAGCCAGGAACAAGCCGACAAGATTGTAGAAATCATGACGACTTGTATTCCAGACTTAAAGATACCTTTTGAAGTTGATACTGCTCTTTGTGACAATTGGGGCGAAGTAGACTAGTAGGTAGACTTTACATACAAATCATGTAGATCTGACATAGGGTCTTCTATAGGTTTTTCATTTTTAAAAATTTCGTATGCATGTGATCTAATATTTGATCTATGAATACCTATGTCTTTTAATGTTGCATCATCCAAGCTATGTAAAGCTGTAATTGTTCTTCCTATCTTAAAATTGTAAAACCACTTCGATAACATTTCTATTCCTTTTTTCTTTGTTAATGCTTAACTCTGCATTTTATTTATACATTCTTTCTTTAAAATAAAAAACTAGGCAAAAATGAAACATATAAGTGTCAAAAGAGCATGAATTAATGCTAGGGTATCTATCTTAAATGTACAAAAGAAAAGACTGTTTTAGGTAACAATCATACCAAAGCCTTATGTTTCAACGATTCTGAGGCATCTGAGAGCCTCGTTTTTTCACTGAATTCATGATTTCTCTACGTTTTAGGATAGATAGCTTAGACCACATAGATATTTCATCTAAAGTCCTAAAACATCCAATGCATATATTATTTTCTATTTTGCACACGTTTAGGCACGGGCTTACAATAGACTGTAATCTTTTTGGTCTTGGCATTGGGGTATGGAATCTCTGGTTGGTTGTTTAATCTTTTGGCAAAGTATAAGCAGTCGTTAACATTTTCAAATATTTGGTCTTGGTTAATAACTAATGTGCCTATCATATAGACTAAAGCAAACTCTATCATTCATCTTTGGTTTTCCAAAAGTATTCATCCGTATCACCAAGTCTTGTTCTGTTTCCATTTTCAACTTGGTACTCTACTGTACTAACTTTGAAGTCTGGCTGCAAGGGCTCTTGAGGAGTTAATGAGTTATCATAAACTCTCATCCTATTATTTGGATAAAGGCAGAACTGACCATTTTCTAATTCTAAAAGATTACTAGATTTGTGTTCGGCTGGCGTTTCACTAGTACTGTAATCAACTGCGTCTGTGTCTGAGTGGTAATTATCTAAAGTGCATATATAAGAACCCATCAGTGTACCGTGGTCTCTGCTTAATATCTGAAAATCCATTGACCCAATGAATTGCTTACAAATAGCGACAACCCCATAATCCATGCAATTCCAAAATTGCAAATTATTAAGAGGTAAGTCCGGGTCTGGAGTTTTCTTCTCATGAAGAAACGCACTGATAGGTAGCTTATCAAACAAAGCACCATATTCAGGTAAATAAGTTTCAAAATAAAATGCCCGTCCAGGAATAGATTTAGCACTAACCCAGACTCCAGCGACAAATTCCCCATGTCCATCTTGATGATCCCTTAAATATTCTTTTCTAACCCACACATCTTTAGAAGGCAAATTGCAAATTAAAGTAGCCATTAATGTTGTGTCATAAAATGTATAG
>ENA-ORXF01000738-ORXF01000738.1-marine-metagenome-genome-assembly--contig:-NODE-738-length-22476-cov-5.048127_pt1 | contig 22476 bp, 19 predicted proteins | sample MGYA00237864_ERZ511476 | MGnify/ENA primary metagenome ERZ511476 (study PRJEB26306, sample SAMN06343908) | marine metagenome | isolation source: coastal waters | place: Atlantic Ocean: West Antarctic...
ATAGTTACCCATTGCACCCAGGGCTCTAAAAGTTTATACTCATTTTCTGAAACTGTTTCAATAGGAGGTTGTATTTCAAATATTTTTTTAAAATTAGGCAAAAGACCCTGATCTATATAAAACTTTATATAATCAAAGTTAAGCTCATTTAAACCCAATAAAATTGTTTTTTTTTTCATAGTTCTAAATTAATAATGAAATAAATTTACATAATTTTGATTGTTGATCAGCGTAATTAAAGTCCTTTTTAACAATATTCATAATATTTAACTTCATAAGATTAATTTGTTGGTGATTTAATTGTGAAAATTCTATTATATTTTTCTCTAAAGCATTTAAGTTACCAGCCTCAGAAACATAGCCAAGGTTAAATTCATCTACAGTTTTAAACCCTTCCCCATCTCCAGAGAAAAAAATTGGTAATCCAGCTGCCATTGCCATTGTTATTTTAGACGGAAAAGCACCATATATGTTCTTTGTTAGAGGTATTATTGTTGCGTCATATGAAAGCAACTTTTTTTGCATCTCATCTTTAGTTATGGTTTGATTAAGAAAAATATTGCATTCTGAGTTCTGTTGAATAAATTTTTCTATCAAACTCTTTTCAATACCGTCACCATAAACATGAAATTCTACATTTAAGGATTTAAAATCAATATTTTTACAAATATTAAATACTCCTTGAGCGAAACCTAATAATCCAGCATAGACAATTTTCTTTTTAGAATTTAAAACTTGTTCATTAACTATTTGATTAAAATTTGGTTTTGTTAAATTTCTGTATAATAAAATAGGTTTATCTGACTTTTGCTTAAGATATGAACATGTTTCATTAGATTGGCCAATCATAGCATCTGATAATCTATACATAATGTTTTCAATCCCAGAAAACAATCTAAATGAGAAACTTTTATGACGCATTACACCTAATTCTACAGCTGTAAGAGGCCAAATATCAGAAACATTAAGTACTACCTTAATTCTAAGTAATTTAGATATTAATACTCCCGTTATTCCAGGTAGTAAAGGTGGTGTTTGGACAAATATTATATCCGGCTTATTAAGAAACAAAGATGGAATTGTAAAAAGCAACGAAAAACAATAAGAAAGCATACTTAAAATCCTAATAATTGGATTATTTGAATTTGATGGAAACACCCAACATCTAATACAATCTATACCTTCAATTTTCTCTTTTTTATATAGCATCTTTTTATACCCATTGAATAACTTTCCAGTTGGGTAGTTGGCTAAAGTTGTAATTACACTTACATCAAAACCGTAAGAACTTAGTTCTTTAGCAGTAGTAAGAATCCTATGCGAAGCAGCACCTTTTTCAGGAGGAAAAAATGATGTTATTATTTTTATTTTCTTAGCCATTAGGAAGATTTATAAGTGTTTTTAAATTCTTATCAAAATCTATGATTAATTTAAAGGCTTTGTTTGTTTTGTTAAACCCTAAAGATAAATCATATGATGTTATTTTGATTTTGGAATGTCCGACAAATGATATGCTAATATTTCTATCACTTAATATTACTTTGTCATTTTTTAGAATGGGTTTTATAATTGAAGAATGTAAATGAAAATGTGCTTGTGCTTTATTTGAGGAAGATTTATTTAAAACATCTCTTATAGTTATGTCATAATCTGACCATTCAAATGCACGCTGATGCTCAAAGTCTTTTCGTTTGTAACCATCATGTGTTGCAGATATCCGTAAATTATCTTCTTTTAGGTTTATAATCTTCGCTCTACGAGCTACACGAAAGCCACCCCAAACTTGAGTTTGATTTTGCGAGCAAATTTCGACTGTGTTGTGAGAATGAGTTGATCTTTCTTCTTGTCTTCTTTTATTTTTTTCATAGGTAGAAATCCCAGTATCAACAAAAATTGGATTACCACCTTTAATCAATTCAAAATTAAATGAATCACTGTGGGCATGTGCAAGTTGATAATCAGGACCTACATTTCCAACATCGATCAATAATTCATAGTTGTCTGATATAATTTTCCTGTAACCAGAATCAGAAAGTGGTATTTTTTGATTTAGTATACCTAAATTTTTTGCATAAGAAAATAACTTGTTAGAGCTTGGCGCTATATTGTATGTCGCGTCGTTAACCATAGGTATTTTTCCACTCCTGAAAGTTATATTTTGAAGCCAAGAAATCATTAAACTAGCTTTGTGTTCTAAAAATGATATTAAATCATTTTTTTTCCATGTGCTATTTAATTTAATTAGCTGGATACTATCCAATACTCTTGATAAAATAATCTGGTGATACATTGGAGAAAGTTCAAAATGAGCACCGTCTTTTAGAACTTGTTCGTTTAATTCTGAAATAAGTAGATTATAAGATTTAGTATATAATTTTTCATCCTGAAAATAGTAAGCTCCGAATAACAATGAAAAAGCATTTTCAAGAAGATGATTTCCTAGCAAATGATATTCTAAGTTTTTAAATAAAATGCTATAATGGAAATAAAGAGTATTATTAATTAGTTCATCTTTAAGCTGATTATTACTCAAAAACTTCACCCAATTTATACCTCTTAAAGAAATAGGATAGGGTTCTTTCCCATCCTTTAATAAATCATCGTTTTCTATAAAATCTTGAATTAATATTAGGCCAGTTTCTTTGGATATATTTTCTTGATTGAGAAAATCAAAATAATTCAAATTATAAGCCCAAAGTTTTCCAAACCGATTATAATTCCAATCAATTTTATCAGAAAAAGAATGAGATAGGTTTAAAAACACAAACGAATTGTCTTTATCTAAAAAACTATTTCCATAATTAAATCCATTTTCCCAAATAACAGGACTGCAATTGGCAGCTTTTTTTTTCCCTTTTTTTTTTCTAAAAAGTCTATTTCTAAGAAAATAATATAATCGATAGTAAACCTGAACTGGCTTCAAGTATAATATTGTAATGAAAAGGAGTTTTATTTTACGGATATCCATTTGCCTTCTTTCAATGATTCAATAGCTGCAAAAGAAGCTCTTGTTGTATTCACTATTTCGGTAAAAGGAATAATTGGATTTCCTCCTTTTTCTTGTTGAGATAATAATTCTTGAAATTGATTAAAATGCCCTTTATTTTGACCTGATTTTGAACTAGATAAACCTTTAAAACCAAAACCTTTTATTGTTCTCCAGTTGTCCATTACAAGTGTTCTTTCCTGAGAATAAACTTCGACTCTTTCTTTAGAGTAGCTTTTACTTCCATTTGCAAAATAATTAATAACAGCGTTTGTACCATTTTCATATCTTAACAAAATACTAGCATTATCAGTATTTTCCTCTGGGTTTTCCCCCATTGCATTCATACATACAGAGATTACTTTTGATCCAGAAAGATAGGTGCAAAGATCAATGTAATGACAAGCCTCTCCGATTATCCTTCCTCCTCCAATTTCCATGTCATGTATCCAGACGTCTTTTGGAATAAATCCAGCATTCATAGTAGCAACAATGTTAATTGGTGCTATAGAACTTCCCAATGCTTTTTTCATTTTCTTTGCTAATGGGGCAAATCTCCTATTAAAACCAACTGTTACATTAACATTATTAACATTATAAGCTTCTATAATTTGATCAAGCTCCTTTTGGTTCATAGCTAATGGTTTTTCTACAAATACACTTTTACCTGCATTAATAGCTTCAATAGCCATTTTAGCATGCATATGATGTTGCGTTGTAACCAGTACCAGATCGACATCATCATCATTTAATATTTGATGATAATCCGAAGTTGAATTGGCTATACTGTATTTCTTTGCCAATATTGTAGAAGATAAACCTCCAGAACTTGCAATATATTTTATATTAGCCGTAATTTTCTTAAGATTTGGTAGAATTGTAGCACCTGTGAAATTACCAGCTCCAATGATTCCAACTACTCCTTTTTTTCCCTGAAAAGATTTTTCAACTAATTTGATGGTACTTTTTTGTTCTTGTGAAGATGAGTATTCTAAAATTGAAGCAATAGATTTTGAATTAGACATATCACCATATATCTTCTGATAATCATTCAAAGGAACTCTATCAGTAATTAAAGAACTAACATCTATAGTTTTCTTTGAAATTGCATTCAAAACCGCTTCAAAATTTCGTTTTTCTGTCCATCTCACATATCCAATTGGATAATCATGACCTTTTTGTTCGTATTCTTCATCATTTCTTCCTGCACCATAAGAACAAGAAACTTGAAACGTAATTTCTTTTTCATAGAAATCTGCACGACTAATATCTAAACCAATTACCCCAACAAGAATTATCCGTCCTCTTTTTCTACACATATTTGCAGATTGAGAAATAATTTCATTGCTTTTATTAGAAGCCGTAATAATTACTCCATCTGCACCAACTCCATTAGTGTATGATTCTACAAACTTCACTTGATCAGTTCCTTCAGCTGGATTAATAGCTATAATTCCTTTTTCTTTTGCGATTCTAATTTTTTCAGAATCAAAATCAAAACCTATGACATTACATCCATTTGCCAATAGTAATTCTGCAGTAATAAGTCCTATTAATCCAAGACCAACAACTACAATCGTTTCTCCAAATGTTGGTTGTAATAATCTTATTCCCTGAAGACCAATTGCTCCGATAACTGTAAAAGCAGCTTCTTCGTCTGTTACATTATCTGGAATTTTTACAACTAAATTTTTAGGTATACAAACAAACTCAGCATGATTTCCATTTGATGCAACTCTATCCCCGATAGAAAATTCTGTAACTCCTTTGCCGATAGCAACAATCTCACCTACATTACAATATCCAAGTGGTAATGGCTGCCCAAGTTTATTAAAAACCGCTTCCACTGTTGGACGCAAGCCATCTGTCTTAATCTTATCTAACACCATTTTAACCTTGTCTGGCTGCTGTTTTGCTTTCTGTATAAAGTTTGCCTTACCGAAATCAACCAACATTCTTTCAGTTCCTAGTGATACTAAAGTTCTTGTAGTTTGAATTAACACACATCCAGATTTTACTCTTGGCACTGGTACTTCTTCCAAAATTGTATCACCTTTTTTAAGATCTTGTATTATTTGTTTCATTTTTTATCTATTTAAATCCTTTTTATGAATCATAAAACTGTGTTAGCCATGATTCTATAGCAAGCATTGCCCAAATGCTGTAGGATACATCTAATTTTCCTTTTTTATTTTTATCTAATAGTTCATTTAATTCTTTGTAATTAAAAATACCACGTTTTCGCAATCTTTCTTCACTCAGGTAATCTTTAATTAACGGAGTCATATCCTCGTTTATCCATTTTCTAACTGGAGCTCCAAAACCAGTTTTTTGTCTGTAGATCACCTCTCTGGGTAAATATCTTTCTGCTACTTTTTTAAGAATATATTTCGTTTCTTTTCCCTTCATTTTAAGATCAAGTGGAATTTTCGTTGAGAATTCTACCAACTCCTTATCCAAGAAGGGTACTCTCACTTCCACACCAACTGCCATACTCAGCTTATCAGTGTAATTGAGATTATGATCTACTAAGAATGTCGAGAGTTCATAAAATAGCATTGTATTTAAACTACTTGTTTCGGGAGGTAAATTTTTCTCAAGCTTTCTGAAATAAGCGTGTTTATCATAACCTATATCATCCAAAAGAACCCTCTTTAGTGCTTTATCTTCAATCCAATCAAAATACCCAAACGATCTTTCGGAAGCATCTTTGTCAATATTAGAAACTAGCTTGTTAATTCTTCTAAAAAAAGGTTTATTGTTACTGAAAGTTTTGGCCAGCTTCTTAATTGCTTTGCGAGCAAAAAGTGGTGTTTTATTAAACATGTTTTCATACCTCAATGCTTGATGCCTTCTGTAACCCGAAAACAAATCATCTCCTGCTGTTCCTCCCAATAATACTTTAATTCCTTTTTCTCTTGCACCTTTACAAATATTATACACATAAATGGGAGCAGGATCAGCCTGTGGTTCGTCTAAATGATAGATAACCTTATCAAAATACTCAAGAATATCTGAGTTCCCATCAACGATATTCAAATTTACATCTAAATGTTCAGCCACTTTCTTCGCATAACCTAGATCATTCGCAAAACCCTCATCTTCAATTCCTTCGGTATTGATAGTAAAACACTCAAACTTTTCTTCAGGTAAAAGTTTTTTAGCCATTGCGACAATTAAACTCGAATCTAATCCTCCTGAAAGAAAAAATCCAACTGGTACATCTGAAAGCAATTGCCTTTTTACCGCATTTAACAAGTAGGTTTCACATTGATCAATGATTTCTTCTTCCGATTTTTCTAATATCTGAGAATCATCAAATGGAATCTGATAATACTTTTCTGTTTTTACCTCAGCAATTTTATCCGTATTTCCTTTAATCATGTGACCTGGAAGTAGTTTTTTGATCTCTTCAAGGGGTGTATCTTCTCCTGGTGACCATAAGAAATTTACATAATTAATGATAGCTTTTTTGTTGATTGTTTTTGAGGTCAAATGTGGAATCAATGCTTTCATCTCTGAAGCAAAGAACAAATCATTATTATAGTGGCTATAATATAAAGGTTTTACACCGAACTGATCTCTTACCAATAGAAAGTCGTTGTTTTGCAGATTTACAAAACATAGGGCAAAAATTCCATTCATTTTATTGATAAACTCTTGACCAAGTTTAATCAATCCGTAAAGTATTGTTTCTGTGTCACTGGTCGATTTAAATTGAACTTCACTTAAGAATTCATTTCTCAAATCTAAGTGATTGTAGACTTCTCCATTAAAGATTAACAAGTAATTACCATCGGTAGAATACATTGGTTGTGATCCGTTTTCACTTAAATCTAATATAGATAGTCTGGTATGCCCAAAAAAGAGATTTTGTTCTAATGTATTAGACATATTATCGGGACCGCGATGTGCTATCAAGTCCATTCGTGATTTTTCGAAAAACTCTTTGTTATTTGGTCCTAGATAGCCTAAAATTCCACACATAATTAATTCTTTTGATTAGTTATACCACAAAAGTCTAATACTATTTTTCCATTGTTAATTTCCATATTTTGAAACTCATCATGAGCTACTAAAAAAACAATGATATCTGCTTTTTCAATCGCTTCTTTGTAATCGGTTAACTTGTATACTAAATGTGTATCTATATTCGGTTCAACAATAAAATGTTCTCCGTTATTTGAGTTTTGCAATACTTTTTGAGCTATATATTTAGCTGGAGATTCTCTTAAATCATCAATATTTGGTTTAAAAGCTAACCCCATTAGAGCTGTTTTTGGCTTTCTACCGTATTTTAATTCAAATTGAAGTTTCTCATTTTGAATTTTTTCAGCACACCAAAAAGATTTATAATTATTCACTTCTCTTGCTGTTCCAATAATCTTTGATTCCATTGGGTAATCAGAAACAATAAAATAAGGGTCCACAGCGATACAATGACCTCCAACTCCACAACCTGGCTGTAAAATATTTACTCTTGGGTGTTTATTAGCAAGATTGATTAGTTCCCATACATTAATATCAGCCTTATCGCATATTAAAGAGAGTTCATTAGCAAAAGCTATTTGAACATCTCGAGACGAGTTTTCTACTAATTTACACATCTCAGCAGTACGAGCATTCGTTCCATGCAACTCACCTTTTACATACTTTCTGTAAAATGATATTGCTTTTTGAGTAGAAGCTTCATCTAAACCTCCAATAACACGGTCATTTTCAACGAGTTCATGCATAACATTTCCTGGTAATACTCTTTCCGGGCAATAAGCGATATGAATAGCTCCTTCAAGTTCAGGTCTTGATGCAAAAATTAATTTTTGCATTTTCTCAGTTGTGCCGATAGGAGAGGTCGATTCAATAATATACAAATCTCCTTTTTTCAGAAGTGGAATAACTCCTTTGGTTGCAGCCTCAACAAATGAAATATCTGGCTCATGGTTTCCTTTAAAGGGTGTTGGAACAACTATCAGGTAAACATCTGCTGAAGTTGGCTTCGTTGATGCTTTAAAAAAGCCATTTGAAACTGCTTTTGAAACAATATCATCTAAGTCTGGCTCAACAATGTGAATCTTTCCTTGATTAATTGTATCAACAACGTTTTGGTTAATATCAACTCCTAATACATTTGTTCCAGTAGAGGCTATAAGTGCCGATGTTGGTAATCCAATGTATCCTAATCCGATAGTTACTACTTCTGGTTTCATTATTTTATGTATTTTATAAAATCTACAATTCTTTTTGAAGCTAATCCATCACCATACGGATTATGTAATTTTGACATTTTAATAAAATTCTCTTCATTATTTAACAAGTCTAATGCTTTAGAAACAATCAAATCTTCATTAGTTCCAACAAGTAGAACGGTTCCTGCTTCAACAGCCTCTGGTCTTTCAGTGGTGTTTCTCATGACTAAAACTGGTTTTCCTAAACTTGGTGCTTCTTCTTGAACACCTCCGCTGTCTGTGATAATGATTTTAGATCGATTCATTAGCCAAATAAAGTCTTGATAAGCTAAAGGATCTATTAAAATCACATTATTAACTCCAGATAAGATTCTATTTACAGGTTCCTGTACTTTTGGATTTAAATGAACAGGATAAATAATCAAACGATTTATATCATCTTCAGCAATTCGCTTTAGAGCTTTACATATTATTTCAAAACCAATTCCATGGTTCTCTCTTCGATGGCCAGTTACTAAAACTACTTCTTGATTACCTATTTGTTTTGACAGGTCTTGAATTAATTGACTGGGATTTTTATTAACCTTTTCAATAGACTTTATTAAAGCGTCAATCACCGTATTTCCAGTAACCAATATTGAATCTTCAGAAATATTTTCTTTGAGTAAGTTCTTTTTTGAGGTTTCAGTCGGAGCAAAATGGTAATCACAAATCCTACCTGTAATTTGACGATTTATTTCTTCTGGAAAAGGAGATAACTTATTATTTGTTCTAAGTCCCGCTTCTACATGACAAACTTTCGCTCCAGAATAAAAACTAGCTATAGAGCCTGCCATTGTAGTTGTAGTGTCACCATGTACAAATACATAATCAGGGAAAAAATCTTCTAAAACTGGTTTTAAAGACTCAATAATAGTAGCAGTTAAGCCATATAAATTTTGCCCTGGCTTCATTAAATCTAAATCATAATCAGCTTTTATTTTAAAAAAATCTAAAACTTGGTCTAACATCTCACGGTGTTGAGCTGTTACGCATACTTTAGTTTCAAAATTATGTGGAAATTTTTGAAACTCTTCAACCAAAGGAGCCATTTTTATAGCTTCTGGTCTGGTTCCGAATAATAACAGTATTTTTTTTTTCAATTTTTTTTAATAAAAGTTTTTAATTATCATTTTTAAGCATTTAGTTTTAATATTTTACTATACCATTCTATACTTTTTTTAATTCCTTCATCAATAGAATTAGAAGGCTTCCAATCAAAGAAATCAAAAACTTTATCAAATGACATATGTTGATGTTGAATTTCACCCGTTGTTTTCTTTCCTTTCATTTCATTTAAAATAGTATCTAAAGCTTTTAAGTTTCCTAGAGAAGTATAAATTTTTACTAATAAAGACTTCATATCAATCGGATCATTACTACCAGCATTAAAAATTTGACCTCTTAATTCGTTTGGATTTAAAGATAACTCTTTTGCTATTCTCATATATAAATCTGCTACATCTTCAGAGAAAATAAAGTCTCTCACCATACTACCATCGCTTCTTGGAACAAAATCTGAATAGCCAAGTCCACTTCTAATTCCGTCAGGAACAATTGCAGAAAAATTCATTTGTCCAGGGCCATAAATATTTGAAAAGCGAGTAATAACAATTGGTAGACTATATTGATCTATAGAATATGAGTTACATATCATGTCAGCGCACGCTTTTGAGGTATCATAAGGGAATTTCGGTAATAGTGGGTAAGTTTCTCTATAAGGCATTTTTTCAACTGGATATTCTCCATAAGCTTTATCGCTGGAAGCAACTACAATAGATTCAATATTATGACCACTTTGCTTTGCTAACCTACATGCTTCCATTAAGTTGTAAGTTCCTCTTACATTTGTTTCGAAAGTTAAAAAAGGATTAACAAGACCTACACCGACTTCTACTTGAGCTGCCAAATGAAATACTACATCAATTTGTTGCTCTGTTATGACATCAAAAAGTAACATATGATCCATTAAGTCTCCTTTTATAAATCTAATTTTTTCATTTAAACCTTCTGTATAAAGAAATGAAAAAGGATTTTCATTTCTAATAACCCCAAAAATATTAGCATCAGATTCAATTAATTTTTTGACTAAATTTCCTCCAACAAATCCTGTTGCACCTGTAATTAATACATTTTTATTTCTCCAATAGTTCTTCATTTTCTATATATTTTAATTTTATTTATATTTTTTTCTGCTATTTCAAGTTCAACTATATTATTGACTGTAAAATGTTCTCCTTCGTGCACGTAAGCTTTTAAAAATTTACTATTTCCACAAAAAGTTAAGAAATCTCCGTAATTATCATAATCATCCAAATAACCAAATAATTCTTTTCTTAGAACAAAATAGCCAATATTAATATATTTATCAAGTCTGGGCTTTTCTTTAAATCCAGTAATTTCCTTTCTGTTATTAATTTCTACTACTCCAAAATTTGTTTGCAATGGCCACACTGTCAAAATACTATGGCTTTTGTTTTCTTGAGCAAAATTCAATAATTCATCAATTTTTACATCGGAAATCGTGTCACCATATAAAATTAAAGCATCCTCTTGTGGTTTGGTTTTTACAATAGATTTAATTCTCTCAATGATATCAACATCACCTTGATCGGAAAAACTAGTGTTATAATCTAAAAAATTTTGTTTAAAGTAATCTAAAATTACTGTTGATTTATAACCAATTGCTAAAGTAGTTTTAGTGATTCCATAATATTCCAATTGTTTTGTTATATACCACAAAATTGGCTTTTTATCAACCAAAACCATGGGTTTAGGGATATTGATAGTTAAGGGTTTGAGTCTTTCACCTTTTCCACCTGCTAATATTATTACATTCATACTTTTTTATTTATAATTAAGTTATTAGTTCTTAAATATTTTAAATTGTTATTCTGCTAAAGTGTTTTTATGTTAAATATAAACTAAGGTAAATTAATAGTAAGCAGCTTTACTTTTCAACTCGCAAAAATTATATATCTAAAATTTTATTAAAAAATTCATTAGGACTATAGATAATGTCTAATTTTTTATTCTTCTTAAGAAACCTCTTCAATGACCTTGTGATAGAATCTACATCATAGGGATTAAAGAATTCATCTGGCTCGATAAAATCCCAACAATAATCTAAATCAGAAGCAATTATTTTCATTTTGAACTTTTTCGCTTCAATTAATGGTAGGCCGTAAGATTCAAATAGAGAGGGGAAAATTAAAACTTCTACTTTTGAGTATATTGACAGTAATTCTTCTCTAGTAATATTTTCTAAAAAAACAACATTTAATTTATTTATTAAAACGAAATTTTTTATCCATTTTTTCATAACAACATTATCATCTAATGTTAAATATAATTTAGGGGAAATTCCATCATTTTTTAATTTATTCCACGCATTTAATAATCTTTTATGATTTTTATATGGATTCAGTGAAGCCACATAAATAAACGAATTTTTATCTTTTTTATTTTTTTCTTCATTAAACATATTATCCCCAAGATCATCAACTGCCCAAATAGAGATTTTTTTTTGAAATCCACTTTCAATTAATTTATTATACATACTTGAAGTTTGGACTATAACTTGGGATACATTTTTAATAAAAAGTTTATAATATAACTTCTCTAAATAAATTATTCCTATATCTCTCCATTTAAATCCCTTCATGCTAATTGAATCTACATAGAATCTACTAGAAAGTTGTAAAATTACATGAGGACAATTAAATTTAATAAAAGGCGGGAGGTTTCCGAAATATAAAATTTTATCATTTGCTTTTATTTTTTTTCTGATCATAAATCCAACTTGAAACCTTTTTAATCTACTTATTCGAATAAATTTTACTGAATTACTTATTGGAAAATTAATCACTAGTCTGTTATCGACATAAATCAATGTTTCTATATCATTTGAAACTCCTTTTAAAAAACCCATTAATAAAGTTTTTCCACCACCTACATGACAATTTGATGCATTTACAATTAATCTTTGCATATAATTCTTAATTTCTTATTAATTCAGTTGTTAATTTTTTAGAGTAAAACTTCAAGATTAATATTTTTTTTAAAATTGTTTAAAAAATTTAATCGTTAAAATATTTCCAATCTTATATTTGTAATTGTTTTAAATTTATTTTGGCTTCGCAGCCAATTAAATTAAAATAATCCTTTGCATCAATCCCTAAATTTGGACGCAACGTTATTAATAACTCCTGTGTTATTTTTTCTCCTTTCTTAATATCTTTTTTTAAATAACAAGCCCTTCTAAACTCTTTTATTCTTTGGGGTGTTTCAATCTCGCTGATTGCCGAAACAGTCTTAAGACCTTTAAAATTATTAATTCTATCTATTTTAATTTTAAATTCACACAGATCATCTTTTGATAAAGAGATATGCTCCACTCTTTATCATTCAAAATAAAATTATTGAAATGATCAAATCTAGTTTTGTCAAGCTTCGAATTTACTAATTCACTAGCAGAATAACTTTGAAATTTAACCGCATTAGCACCAGATTCTGCGGCATCTTCTATCATTTGTAACGCCCATTGTATATTACCTTCATGGTTTCCACGAATTTCAGCTATCAAATAATCATTTACTGGAAGTTTCATAATCAATATATTTAAAAATTATTAGTATAAGAATAAAAATAAGGGAACCTGTGAAAAGAGAAGTCCCTAATGCAAATAAAGAAAGTGTTTTTAATTTTTTATTTTTAGGTAAATATTTATTTATAAAATAACCAAAAAATAATAAACCAATAAAACCAAAATCAATAAGCCAAGTGTAAAATAACCAACGAGAATTAATAAAAGTAGATTCTGATTTTGTCCACATATATTCATTTACATATGATGCTATTACAGAGCTGCTAGCTCCAATACCATTTCCAAATAAAAACTGTAAAATATTAGAATTTATGGTATAAAAAATTAAACTCAAATCACCAGCCTGTTCAGCAAATAATGGTGTATTTAACATATCTATGTTAAATTCTTCAATAAGAAGAAGTCTTGGTATAATTAATTGTAGTAGAGGAAATATAAAATATAAAGCAATTAGTAATATTATAGTTGCTAAAAGTATTTTTAAAAAACTTGCACGAAAAATAACTAATAAATAAAAAGCCATTACCAAGAAAAAAGTAGAGCTCTGTGTAGTTAAGCCTAATACCAAAAACAAAGTTAGAGTTATAAAACTTATATTTTTATTTTTATATATATATGTATGCAAAGCGAATATAAAAATTACAAATCCTGAAAGATCCCTAGGTTCTCCGTAAAGGCTAGCAGGTCTTAAAATATGTCTTCCAAATAAATATCCTTTGTTTTCTGGTGAAGCTTCTCCAATTGATTCCCATGCCAAATCAATACCATAATAACTTAATGCAAGTTGTACAAATCCTAAAAGTAAAAATATATACCAAATATTTATAACTATTTTAAAGCGACTAAGAATCTCTACAGAGCTTGATTTTTTTAGGATTAAATTACCACTAATAGCAAAATAAATAACTAACAAATAACTTACAATATTTAAAAGTAATCTAGCTGAAATTTCATTAAGAATTAGACTAAATGTTGTTAAAAACATGAAGACTATTATAATTTTACTTAAAACTATTTTATTATTTAAAATTTGATTTAAAATATATAATGATGCTACCATTATGGCTATTATTTTAAAAAAACTAATATCATAGTTATCTAGCTTTACCGTAAAAAATAATAAAGGATAAAACAGTAATCCTAAAAACCAAAGATTAATTTGTAATTTACTTAAACTCACAATATTTTGTACTTGATTTTATTTGATTTAAAAAACTTTTCCAATGCAGGAATTCTTGCAGGAGTTGGGTCATTATTTTCTCGTAATATTATATAATTATCGTCTGCGTTTGGGTTTAGTATAATTCTTGTCAAGAATGCTGTTGATGGCATCCCTATCCATGTCGAATTATAAATTGAATTGAAGTAAAATTCAATTGGAACCTTTTGATCTAGTATCGTATAATCAATATTTAATTTTTTTATAACATCTGAGAATTGAATTAAATCTTCTCTTGGGTGAGGCTTAAAATATATATGCTTAGTAATATCGATGTTTTTTAATAAATTGACTAAATACTTTAAAAAGTTATCTTTACTTAACCTTTTGTATTTTAAAACTGGAGAAGTTAGAATGATATTTCCAGAAATATTTGAAAAGTTAATATTTTCATTTGAAATTAATTTGTTTAAACTTTTAAACTCTTTAACAATATCTATTAGTTTTGGATTAATGTGTGTGTGATGATGATGATTTTTAAATATTGTAACAAAATTTCTAATTTTTTTATTAGACCCTAATATATTTAAAGAATAATTAACATAAAATCTTCTAAAAAATAAATTATATAATGCTTTTTGAATTCTTCTATGATATTTACGAATCAATAAGTTTTCGTGCATTGAAGGTTTATATAAACTTTGCAGTCCATCATCTAATAAACCAATGTTATCCCAACTAATCTTATAAACAAATCTTAAATATTCGAATAAAAAATGAGTATCATAAAATGTTATCAGCTTATTTATCTTAACCTCTTTTAAAGAAATTAATTTAGGATTATTAGAAATATTTTCAATATTAAAAAAATCAGTACTAGCTAAATCAATATGAAAAATATTAAACTTAACTTTAAAGAATTTAAAATAAATACTCTCTTTACTACCTATCCACAATATTTCTGTAAATTTTTTATTCTTAAACTTTAAAGCAAACGAACACGCCTGAATTAAATGAAAATCACTTTCTGCTAATATTAAATTAAACTCTTTCACAATTATAATAATTTATTTAAAATCTTCTAACAGAAAAAACATCATTAATATTATTTTTAAATGATTGGTCACTTGTTATAAGGTTTAGTGAAATATAGACTAGGTATCAATAAAAGAGATAAGGTCAATATTGACAAAAATGTAAAAAAATACATTGGGTTATCTAGCCAGATACAGCAAAAGGATAACACACAAAAAATAGATGAGAAATTACTCGTTGGTTCTTTCAGATTAATTCTGTGTAAATGACTTAATTGACCAAAATTATAATAAGAAAAATGATATAAGAAAGTTACTGCAATTATTAGTTTTAAATTTTCAATATCCAAAAACTCTGGAAACAACGTTATAAATAATACTGCCGCTAAAATCAAAGAAATATACAATAAATTTGAGATTAAAAGATCTTTTTTAAATACTTGATTTAATGATTTTGATGTTTTTAGGGAAAGTAAACCATACTTTTTAAGATTTTTTCTTATTAATTCTCTTGATAGCGTAGACGCTGAGGAAAAAACACTGTTTGCCACTCCAAATGCACCAGATATCTCAAGCCCTAGAGTTACATTGATTATTGGGTAAATGGATATTTTATGTATTAGGTTTGCATAATATGTTATTCTAACTTTCTTAGCTAACACTAAAAAATCTTTTGGTTGTTTTAAGTACGAAATTCCAAATATTATAAGTTTATTAAACATTATAAAAGCTAAAACAGCTTTGAGGAAACTTGCAACAAACAGAAAAGATACTAAACCCATAACAGAATTATAATGAGATACAACAAGCCAAGCTATTAAATAAGAAACTAGTAATACTACCGTACGAATTAAATAAAGCTTCTTTAATTTACCAAGGCCTTCTAAAGTTGGATAAAACCAAACTGTAAGTACTTCCAGTGCTAATGTAAATGAGAATAAAATTGATGTTAAAAAATCAACCTCCTTTAATAAGATTGATATATAAGCAAAAGAGATTAAAACAATTACTGGAGAAAGGAAGAAAAAATAATTAGAAACATATAAAATATATCGTCTAAATTTCGCATCATCAATGCCTTTTGATTTCACTAGCAAAGCTAAATAAGTTGCTAAAACTCCGCCATTTAAAAGTTCCTTCACTAATGCTAACACAGCTAAAGAATAATATAGCCCCAAAACCGTAGGTGATAAATATATAGTATTAATATATACATTTATTAGGCCAAAAATTATTATAATTCCTTGTGATAATAAAGCAAATATCGAAATACTATTAAGCTTTAATTTATTTTGCATCTAAAGACATATGACTGCAGTTATTTGATTTTCAATTTTTTTGGTAATTTTTTTTAATATTATATAAAACTATATTATTACTTATACAATATGTTTTTTATTAAAAATAGGCACTCTATGAACCAATAAAAAACCTTCGTATTTGTTAAAACGTTTTTTTTAGTCACAATTAAAGGAAATAATAAACTATGAAAAGACCCATCTTGTACTAAATAAATCATTTAATAGAAAAAATTAGAATTTATTTTAACAGGATGATTTTCGCAAATTCCTTCGTTAATTAAAGCTTTTGCTACAAGTAAATCGAATTCACAATCAATATTTATTGAATACTTACTCTCCATTTCAAAAGGCCTAGAAACTTCTCCTCTTCTAGAAAGAGAATTAATTAATGTAGTATATTTCATGGCATAAATAGCGCCATTTCTTATGAAACACGGATCCAAATCTTGTCTTCGTGATATTTTTGGTTCAGGAAATTCTTTAGTAAAATCGCTTATTAAATCTCCTTCTATGCTTTTTAATCTAGTTGGGTGTTTCTCTCCTGTATTAACAACACTAATTACAGAATCAGAATTTGTATTAACAAGCTTTTCTAAAGATTGATCTATATGAGAACTTGTTCTAAATGGTGAAACTGGAGGGAGTTCAATAATGATGTCAAACTTATTTTTTACTTCAAATTCTAATTTTTCTACAAACCACTTTAATGAATCAGCTGAGGAAACTAGATTACCAGCAAGTTTGGGTGTTCTTAAAAACGGTACTTCTGCCCCATAGTTCAATGCTATATTAGCTATTTCTTTACAATCTGTTGAAACTACTAATTTATCAATATATTTAGATTTTAATGCTGCATATATAGTGTAAGAAATTAAAGGGTGTTTATCGAGTTCTGTAATGTTTTTTTTTGGTATTCCTGTTGATCCTCCTCGAGCTTGAATTACTGCTAAAACAGATTTTGAATTTATCATAAATTATTTATTTGATAAGGTTATTACATTCTCTAATTGTTTATAATATCCTTCTTTATATTTAATAAAATTATTCAGGCAAAGTTTTGATTGATTTAGCCAATATTCATTATGCCACCCCGAGATGTGAGGGGTAACTAAAATTCTATTATTTTTGAGCGGATTTAATTTTTCAAGATCAGCTTCGTCATATACATCTAAATAAGTTCCTCTAATTTTTTTTTGATTAATTTCATTAATTAAGTCATTAATTTCAGTTGTACCAGATCTTCCTATGTTAATGTAAACTGATTGAGGATTCATTAATTTAAAATAATCTTTATTAAAATACTTTATACTACTTTCGTTTAAAGGAAGACAATTAACAATGTAATCATACTTGTCAACAACTTTTAAAGCATTTGTGGGGTTAATTACAAAATCATAATTACTATTTTTCACATCTCTTTTCACAATAGTTATATGACTTGTAAACTTCTTTAGAAGGTCAACAGTTTTTTTTCCAACTAAACCATAACCATATACTAATAATTTTGTATTTGATAACAATCGAAGATTCTTATAAAATTTATTATAAAATGTTCTTGAAATTTTGTGATTTTCATCAATTTCATAAATTCTTTTATTAAACCACATTATGGCAGTCAAGACCATCTCTGCCATTGCATCTTCAACAATATTTGAACTGTTTGATAGAATTATTTTCTTATCTTTTAACTTCTCGACATCTAAATTATTATAACCTACACATCCTAAATGAATATATTTTAGATTTGGAAGAAATATTAAATCTTCAGATTTTATTCTATTACCAAAAAAAATAGTGCATTTTTCTCTTTCATCAAGTGATGATTTATTAATATCTATAATTTTAAAACCTAATAGTTCAATTTTTTTTATCAAATTATCAGGTAATGAGAAGTGATCTAAATCAAGATTGAAATCGTGTAAAATAACCATTCTATTTGTTTATTGAATATCCAGATCCTTTAACAAATGGATATTTATTTCTAATTTCTTTATTTATTTCAATCCCTGTTCCTAAAAAATCATTGTCAAAAATCAGAAAACCATTTTTTATTTTATGTTTAACTTGCCTAATATCGTCTGAAAGAGCAAAATTTACAGATGGATATTCTAGTAACTTAATATTATTATTAATTAGAGAAAATATAGCATTACTATGAAGAGACAATGAACTTCCCCATACATGCAATACTTGTTCAATTCCTTTATCAACGGCCAATCTTGATATTTCAAAACAGGAATCAATAGAGCCAGAATGAGTTAAATCATATTGAACTATATCAATCATATTATTATCAATTAATTGATAAAAAGACATTAATCCTGAATAAGCTTCTCCAGTTCCTATTTTGTTATTAGAAATAGACTTTATATAAGGTAAGTGTTGAATTCGCCAAGGTTCAGTCGGTTCTTCAACCCAACCTAGATTATATTCATTTAAACAACTAAAAATTTGTAAATAATCCTCGTTTGAATAATTAGATTTTAAAGTTCCTTGGATCAAGTCTACAATCAAATTTTCATTATTCCCAAAAACTTGATAAGCATTTTTAATTCTTAACAAATCACTTTTTAAATCTTGCAAGCCCATTCGCATTTTGTAAATTTCGAAGCCTTTAGACCTTAAAGTTTCAGCATCTTTTAAAACTTCATTTTCATTGTAAGTGACCGAACCTCCACTAACATACGTTTTTATGGGTTTTAACTTTTTGTTAAATAGCTCATAAATCGGCACCTCTAAGTACCTTGATAGACAATCAATTAGTGCAACTGAAAATGCAGATTTTATACTTTGAAGCAAACCATTAAAGCCAATAAAAGGAATGTCAAAAAAAGTATCTAAATTGTATATCAAATCCCTTAGCTTCAATCCCTTAATCTTGTCTAGATAAAAATTAGCTAATGGTTTAATCAACTCGGGAGAATAAATTCCTGAATACGTTTCACCATATCCAACTATACCGTTTTCAAGAGTTATCATAATAATTCCTATGGATTTTAAACCTTTTGGCTGACCAAAAACTTTATTATCACCATAAGGGCTAGATAGCACAATGCCTTCAACGTTTGATATTTTTATATCAAGGGAAGATATATCTTTAGTTAATTTCATCTATAAGAATATTTTTGTTTAGCAAATCACCTGCTTTTAAAGAAAAAAGATTAAAAACAGAGCCCATTCCATAGTGAGCTTTGAATAAGAAATTTCTTTTTTCTTTTAAGAGAAGTGATTTTTCAAATGAAGTTGGATAAAATTTATTGTTTTCAAAATACCAATAGTAACCATAATCTTTAGATGCAGGAAAAAGAATATCAACACCTGTATCAGGAAAATTTGATAAACGATTTTCTAATGAATTTAAACTTATTTCATTCAATTCATTTTTAATATTAAAATAAATACCTAAATCATAATCTAATTTGTTATTCATTTTTAAATAAACTTTTCTAATTAATTCGAAAACACCTAATGTAAGATTGTCTTTTAAATTCTCTCTATTAAAAGATTGAACTTTATTTAAATTTTTAAAATGATGATGAATAGATTCAAATGAAATAAGGACAACAGATGAAACGCTTTTCAAATTGATAAATTTATTACAAAGTTCTATTATCTTACTACTTTCAGATTCAGAAATTTCTTTATTCAAAAGAGGGATAAAAACAACTGTCGACTGATTATCTATTGAACAAACATTAGGAAGACTTTCAAGTTCAGATTCAGTATCTAGAGACTTCATTATATTAATAACTCCATCCAATCTTTTAGAGTTTCCTGATTGATGTATACCATGGTAATGGTATACAGTCGGAATTGGGTTATAAAAAATTAAATAATTGTTTTCAATTAAGTTTTTACCAAATTCTCTATCTTCAATATTTGTTAATTTTTCATTAAACGGAAATTTAGACCAAACTTTCTTGTAGAACGCACTATGAGCATTATGAAAAAAATAGTCATTTTTTTGAAGTCTTTCATCTTTTGAAAACACTAAAAGCATATCCCTAACGTCTTCAGGATTTGAGTAAGGCATAGGAATCTGACGACCATATGTAGCCACAATTCTTTTTTCCTCAGAAAGTGGTTTTACAAGATTTGTTAACCATGTATTATTGCTTGGGATACAATGAGCAGAAATACAAACTATAATATCTCCAGACGAAGCCTTTATTCCAATATTCAAAGATTGACCTGGAATATATTCTTCAATTTTAACAATAGTTACCTTTTTAGAAATAGAATGTTTGTTTATTAATTCTAAAGTGCTGTCAGTACTTTTATTATCAACAATTATTATTTCGAAATCTTGGTTGTGCTGGTTTTTTAATGAATTCAAACATGTTTTTATCCATCTTTCTTCATTTTTGGTTCTAAGGATAATTGAAATTTTATACATAATAATTACTTTTATTCAAACATGTTTTTATTTAGTAGAACATCTTCAGGAATATCTAATTTAGCTTTTTTTCCCAAAATAAAATGAATATTTTTAGGTGGAATTCCAGTTCCTGGATTCTTATAAATAATGTCTTTTTCTAAAATAACCTTTCCCTGTTTTATTACATTATTAGAAATAGCCGAAACATGATATTTGTTCTTAGTCACAACCTCAACATTAGTTATATTTCTGTCCATATTGGGGTTTCCATATATTTTTTCAAATTTTTCAACTTCTTCAACATAGTTTTTAAGATCCTTTGGATTTAAAGCGACAAGATGATCAAATCCATCCATATTGTTGTCTAATGTGATATGTCGTTCAATAACATTAGCCCCCATAGATACAGCCATTAAGGAAGAAAAATAACCGATTTCATGACCTGAGTAACCAATTTCTACATCATACATTTCTTTCAATTTTTTAATAAAATGTAATTGGCACTCATTATCAGGAGTTGGATAAGAGGATACACAATGTAACATAGTCAAATTATTAGCATTTTTATGATCTTTAAAAATCTCTAATGCTCTGTCTATATCTGAATATGTTGACATGCCAGTGGAAAAAATGATAGGTTTTTGTGATTTAGAAACCAATTTTAAAAATGGAAGATTAGTCAAGGAATGACTGGCTAATTTAATAGCATCTACACCAACTTTATTTATAAAATCTAAAGCAATATTATCAAATGGCGTAATGATGAAATCCATTCCAAGGCTTTTAGTGTGTTCTTTTAGTTCAGTATATTGATCAAAAGAAAACTCAAGACTTTCTCTTATTTCTCTATATGTCTTACCAAGAAAAGGAAATCTATTGTCTTCTTTATCCAAAACATCTTTAGTTGCTAAAAGATCGACAGTTCTTTTTTGAAACTTTACAGCATTTATTTTTGCTTTGTGAGCAGATTCAATTAGTTTATGTGCTATATCCATACTACCATTGTGACACAACCCTATTTCTCCAATAATGTAAGTTTTTCTTTCCATTTTTTTATTGTTATTTATTTAATGTAATTATTTATGTTATTTAATATACCAGTTAAGAAATTTTTTAAGGCCTTCCTCCAACCCTGTTTTTGGATTATAACTGTAGTCTGAGATCATATCATCAATATTAGCATAAGTTTGAGAAACATCTCCGGGCTGCATTGACATCATCATTTTTATAGCTTTTATTCCTAAATGTTTTTCAATTATAGAAATGAAATAATTTAAACTTTCAGGCTTATTATTGCCAATATTATATATTTTATAATGTTCTCGTGAGTCAATATTTTTTTCAATGATCTTAGTTACGCCATTTACGATATCATCAATGTAGGTGAAATCTCGCTCCATCTCACCGTTATTAAATACTTTAATAGGATTATCATTAGAGATCGCTTCAGTAAATAGATAATAAGCCATATCAGGTCTACCCCAAGGGCCATAGACTGTAAAAAAACGTAACCCCGTAGTTTTAAAAGCATATAAATGACCATAAGTATGTGCCATTAATTCATTACTCTTTTTTGTAGCAGCATATAAACTAATTGGATGATCTACATTATCAGTTGTTTCAAAAGGTACTTTTTTATTTTCTCCATATACACTAGAACTACTAGCATACACCAAATGTTTTACTTTGTGATTTCGACATCCTTCAAGTATATTTAAAAATCCTGAGATGTTACTATCAATATATGCTTTTGGATTTTCTATAGAATATCGAACACCAGCTTGCGC